>Ga0137796_10001216_pt1 | contig 15013 bp, 12 predicted proteins | sample OV2TP3_FD_97704 | JGI IMG/M metagenome (GOLD analysis project Ga0137796, IMG submission 97704)
CCGCGATTCATATACGCCTCATAGAAATCAGGATTCAGTTGAAGCGCTTGGCTGTAATCTCGCAGAGCCAAATCATAATCTCCTCTTTTTTTGTGGGTGACGCCGCGGTTATTGTAATCTTTGGCTGAGCGCGGATTGAGCTCCAGGGCCCTCGTAAAATCACGAATAGCAAAATCATAATCTCCCTTTTTGCCGTATATCAATCCCCGCATAGAGTAAGCCCGGGCGGATCTCCCATCGCTTTGGATCACGGTATTCAAATCCCGTAGGGCCCAATCCATTTTGCCGATTAGCAGGTAGGTGTCGGCCCGATTGCAGTAGGCTTTAATGTACTGCGGATGCAATCTGATCGCTTGGCTAAAATCCGTAAGGGCAAGTTCGTATTGTCCTTTCCCAACCAAAGCCACTCCCCGGTCATTATAGGCCCGAGGAATCATTTCATTCTGGCCGATCACGTAATTCCAGAATGTCAGGTTGTCCTTCCAGATTCTAGCTTGAAGATGGGTCTTGATCGCAAGAAATAATAAAATGATCGATACAACCCCATAGGTGAGAATCCGCAAAGAGAGGTCTTTCCGTTTTAAGGAAGCTAAAATTCGGTCAAAAACTAACCCTAATCCTAAACAAAATCCCAGACTCGGCAAATACATAAAGCGGTCCGCCACAATACTGATATCCCCCAAATCATCAAATCGCAGTAAAAAGAAAATAGAGACGAAATAAAAACCAATCGCAAAAACAAACCATTGCTGAGTTCGAAGCCGAATGACTGAGAAAACGACCAAAGAAAAGAACAAAACCGCCAGAGCGTATTCGGGATTGGTGATATGGATGGGTTTCGGCAAAACATAGTAAGGGATCAAATCCTGCGGAAAAATAAATTTCATGGGATAAAACGAAAACGTCCAAATCCATATCAAAACTGAAGAAACAGGCTCTCCTCCTGGCATCCGGGCGTTTAAGGAATAGCTCATCCAGGCGATGGGAACGACGAACGCAAAAAACGGCAGCTTTTCGAGCAGCACCCTAAGATCCCATTTTCTTTTCCAAAGCCTGTCACACAAAAGCAAAACCAAAGGCAGACTCAAGGCCATTGGTTTTGCGAGAATACTCAAAAATCCGGAAAACGCACTCCCGAGAAAAAATCCCCATCGCCTTTGACTAAGATAAGCATGATAGAAAATCAAGGATCCCATATAAAAAAATGCGTAAAGCACGTCTTTTCGTTCCGTCACCCAAGCCACAGACTCCATATGCATGGGATGAATGCCGAAGATTAACGCCCCTAAAGCCGCTGCCCATCTTGAAAGGCCGCATCGCAGAGCAAAGAGCACAATCAAACCGACATTCCCCAGATGCAAAAGGAGATTATCCAAATGATAAACAAACGGTTTTAGACCAACAAAATGGTATTCCAAGGCAAAGGAAAGGGTCGTCAAGGGAATATAAATATCATTGATGGGAGTGAAAAAGATCTTCTTAATATTGGCCGGCGTTAAAGATCGGATTAGAGGATTCTTATAAAGGTGGGTGTCGTCATCCCAGTTGAGAAATTCTGCAAAGAGGACCGGTCCAAAACTTAAAAACACGATCAGAAAGATCCCCCCTAAAAGCCCAGCAATGGTCTTTCGATCGTGACTGATCGTATTTGGGTTAGCCGGCGGCATGTTGGATGAGATTTTACCTTGACAAAGGAGCATTTTCCAGTATATTGATACCTTCACTTGTGGATGCGTATTAACTAAAAGGAATTAGAGATGGCCAAATCATGCGCAATCTGCGGAAAAACATCCATCCCTGGTAATAAATACAAAAGGCGCGGGGCCAAGAAACTCCACGGCGGTGCCGGCTCAAAAATTACCGGAAAAACCTTAAGGAGATTTCTGCCGAATCTTCAGAAAATCAAAATTATTGTAAACGGCGCTGCCAAACGGATGCTGGTGTGTTCGAGCTGCATTCAGGCAGGAAAGATCCAAAAGGCTTGAATTTAGGAATTTGGCTTGATATCTTTGAGCTTGAGCAAAACCGTGGGTTCCTTGTTCCAATCATCGATCGAAAGCTGATAGGCCAAATCCACTTTTCTCCCCGGTGCAATCAAATCCCGACAATCCCCCATCCCAAAGCCCACAGCCGCGAAGGTCCTCTTGCCATCCGTAACCCAAAATTTCAAAGTATCCCGCCCTAAAACCTGAGGCGGTGTTTTAACAATCAGCTGCCGCGAGCAAAAAAGCGGCGCCGGATTTCCTTCCCCGTACGGCTCTAAGGACTCCATCCTTTTGACCAAGTCCATCCCAATCGATGCTAAAGGAATCTGTGCATCCACCTCCAGCGTGGGAATCAAATCTTCGTGTTTTATACGATCCTGGGCGAACTCATTGATCGAGTTCCGGAAGAATTCGATCTTCTCTTCTCGTAACGTTAGCCCCGCAGCCCTTTTATGCCCGCCGTAATTTTCTAGATGATGGGCGCAATGATTCAACGCCTCAAACATAGAAAAACCATCGATGGAGCGGGCAGAACCGGTTCCCAAACCGGCTTCAGTTGATATGACAACGGTGGGACGGTAATATTTTTCCATGATCCGGGAGGCCACAATCCCCAAAACCCCTTTATGCCATCCTTCTTTCTTGAGGACAATCACCCGATGCTCGTTGAAGTTGACTTCGCGTTCAACAAGACTGATCGCCTCTTCCACAATGTTATTTTGAATTTTCTGTCGGGAAGAATTGTGCTCTTCTAAACTTCTGGCTAAGCGAGAGGCGTGGTGGGAATCCGGACTTAAAAGGAGTTCCAACGAAGGCAAAGCGGAATCCATCCTCCCGGTCGCATTGATCCTGGGGCCCAGGATAAACCCCACATACGAGGGAAGGATCTTTTTCCCTTTGATTTTGGCAACCTCCAATAAGGCCTGTAACCCATAATTTTGTGTCTGGCCGATTTTAGGCAACCCGTTTTTGACCAAGATCCGGTTTTCACCAATCAATTCGGCCACATCGGCAATCGTCCCGATGGTCACCAAATCCAATTGGTCTTCACAAATCTCTCCAGTTAATGCCTGATGCAATTTGGCCATTAAGCCGACCGACGCCAATCCTTTGAAGGGATACGGACAATCGTGTCTTTTGGGATCCACGACAGCCCTGGCGTTGGGTAAATTGGCCCCATCAGGCTCGTGATGATCGAAAATGATCACATCGATTCCCGCTTGATGGAGGGCCTCCACTTCCCGGAAGGCACCGATGCCGCAGTCGACCGTAATCAAAAGGCTTACCCCTTTTTCTTTAGCATACCCCACGATATTTTGATTCAAACCATAACCTTCCTGCATCCGATGAGGAATATAATGAATGGCTTGAAGGCCCATTTTGCTCAGAAGATTTTTTAAGACAACCGATGAGGTAACCCCATCCACATCGTAATCGCCAAAGATCAAGATGAGTTCTTGATGATCTTGGGCCTGATGGATACGATTAACGGCCCGGTCCATGTCCTTCAATAAAAAGGGATCGTGAAGATTGCTAAGGCTGCCCGAAAGAAAATCCTGAGCCTGTTCTAGGCTCTCAATCTTTCGATTAATGAGGATTTGTGCAATGAGGGGATGAATATTCAAGGCATCGCTTAAGGCGATCTGCAGTTTGGGATTAGGGTTTTTAATCAACCATTTTTTTCGCATGGAATGCCCCCATTGGCCCATGGTCTTTCCTACATCTTCTCCGGCGCACTGAGGCCCAGGAGATTGAGGCCATTGGCCAAGACAATCCGGGCGGCCTCAATCAAGGCCAGGCGCTCCGAAGACAAATCGACGTTCTCCTGGTCAATCACCCGATGGCGATCATAAAATTTATGAAAAAGTGTCGCCGCCTCCTGAAGATAAGCGGTCAGAAGAAAAGGATCAAGTTGATTTCCGCAAACCATGAGGATCTCGGGAAACTGGCTGATCTTTTTGATGAGATCAAATTCCTCTTCCTCTTTCAATAAGTCGAAGCCTCTTTTTTTCAACTTCAGATGGGATTGTGCCGCAAATTTGAGGATGCTGTGGATGCGGGCATGGGCATACTGGATGTAATAAACCGGATTTTCCGGGGATTGCTTTTTGGCTAGCTCCAGATCAAATTCCAGATGCGCTTCCAGCCGGCGCATCAAAAAGAAAAATCGCGCGGCGTCTTTGCCCACTTCCCCCATCACTTCTTTTAAACTGATGTACTGTCCCCGGCGCGTAGACATCGACAAAGGCTTGCCCTCCCGGAAGATCGTTGCCAATTGAACAATGAGGATCTTCAAGGCCTCGCGATCCCAGCCCAGCGCTTCGACCGCTGCCTTCACCCGGGAGATATAACCGTGATGATCCGGGCCCCAGATATCAACAACCTTCGAGAATCCCCGCTCGAATTTTTTTTTATGGTAAACAATATCCGCGGTGAAATAGGTGAAACTGCCGTCGTTTTTTTTCAAAACCCTGTCTTTATCGTCCCCCAAGCCGCTGGATTTAAACCACAAGGCGCCTTCATGTTCATAAAGCACTCCTTTTTCTCTCAACACATTCAAAACGCTTTCGATGGTTTTGGGGGTGGCGAGCTTGGATTGGTGGGACCATCCATCATAGTGAACTCCAAATTCACTCAATTCGTTTTTGATCACATCCGTAAGATACTCCACACCAAACCGGCGGAAGGCAGCCAAATCTTTTTGATTCAATTGGGCGGTTGTCTGAATATGACGGCGTTCCAGAAAGACTTTTGCCACATCCCGGATGTAATCCCCTTGATAGCCGTCCTCTGGGAATTGAATGGTCTCACCCAGAAGTTCCCTGGCCCTGAGTTCAAGGGAACGGCCCAAAAGGTCGATTTGATGGCCACAATCGTTGACATAATATTCTTTGTCCACATGATAACCCAAGAAAATTAAGATATTCGAAAGGGCATCTCCGACCGCAGCCTGGCGGCCGTGGGCCACACTTAAAGGACCCGTTGGGTTGGCACTGACAAATTCGATCTGGACCTTTTGGCCTTTACCAACCGTGGATCGTCCGTACTTCTCTCCTTCTTTTAAGATTTGTTCTAAGCCCTGGGCCACGGCTAGTCGTGTCAAATGAAAATTGATAAAGCCGGGTTTAACCACCTCAATGGTTTCTACCTTTTTGTTCAGTTGACTCCTAGGCAGTTGGGCCAGAATGGTATCACGGATAGTCATGGCCAAATCTAAGGGGTCTTTTTTAAGCACACGGGCTAAGCGCAACGCCACATTGGAAGAATACTCGCCGTATTTTTTATCCGGTGGAATCTCTAAATTGATTAACGAAGAAACGGAGGAAGCTTCTGGAATTTTGGTTAGAACACTCTCTAAGAGGATTGAGAGTTGAGCTTTGAAGTCCGGGGACATACAGAATTGACTTGGTATTAATGGGGGAAATCGTTATTCTTCTTCTTTGGCCGGGCAGGCCAGTTGACTTTGGGGGCATCCTGCCAGAGATATTCCAGACCGTAAAATTCGCGAGCCTGCACCTCAAAAATATGGGCAACGACATCTCCCATATCCAAAAGAACCCAAGTGCCGGACTGTGAACCTTGGGCCCCACGCACTTGAATATGATTCTTTTTTAAACCTTCTTCAATGCCTTCCGCTATGCTTTGGACCTGCCGGTCAGAGACACCCGAGCAGACAACAAAATAATCGCAGAAATTGGTCGCCTTACGCATATCCAAAACAACGATATTCTGCGCTTTCTTATTCGACGCAAATCCTGCGATTAATTGGGCTGTCTTTCTTGAGGGTAACTGAGATTTTAGAATAGCTCGCCTATTCTCCTATGGGAATAATCCAACCGCTCTTAAGTTTTACCTAAGGGTTTTCTATTTCTTAAATTTAGCGGCTTGATCTTTAGACAAAACCCGCCAGCATTCATGAGAGCCGCTTTGAGATTTAGCCACGGCAAAAAAGCGGCCGCTTTTTTCTTTGACACTAAAATCTGCGGTCTTAAATTTCGATTTGCTTTTGACATCATAGAATTCGAGTTCTGACATATTTTTCTCCTAATAAAAGCTAGTATGACTGCGTTTTAGGACTGCACCTTTAACCCAAGATAGGCCTCACTTCGTTCGGCACTATCTTCCTTTCAGGCCCCGTAGCCCCCGTCGTTTTGCTTTGTTTTGCTTCGCGAAGCAAAGCAAAACAAAGCAGCGGGGGCTAGACACGGGGGTCACATCGGAATTTTCTACCTGCCAGTAGCAGGCCTATCTTGTCCCCCCCACTGCTTCGCTTTGCGAAGCAAAGCGGTGGGGGGGAATCGGAATTTCGTTTTTGAAATTCTGATGTGATAAAGTTAGTTTTTGCCTTAAATCCCCTTAAGCTTGCCTTTTTCACCTCCTTTATAATGAAGCTCATTGATCAAAGTCGAATCCTTTCACAACTTTTTTAAACGTGGTCAACGGCCACGAAAACAGTAAAAAGTCTAGCGAATATGGGGGCGTTTGTCAATCCCAAACTCTATGTTCCGACACTCAAGAGCGAATTCATTTCTTTTTCTTGATTATCTTTTAAGGGACCAATCAAGGCTAAGTTGAATCGGTTTTCTTTAAAAAGGTTATCGGCCAGGCGCCCGATGTCATCCATTTTGACCTTATTGACCTGTCGGATGATCTCGGGGAGGGTATAAGCCTTCTTCAGCGTGATCGTGGCCTCTCCGATCCAAAGCATATGGTCTAACGTATCCTCCAACCCCAGCAAGAATTGGCCCAGAAAATAATCTTTAGCCCGATGGAATTCATCCTTGTTCGTTCCTTTCTGGCGGATGATTTTCAGTTGTTCTAAAATTGCAGAAACGGCTTCCACAATCTTACGGTTATCCACTCCGGCTCGGATCAGGAAAATTCCGGTATCCCGCAAAGATTTTGTGGAACTGGAGATTGAATAGGCCAAGCCCCGCTTTTCTCTCAATTCATCAAACAGCCGACTGGACATGTTAGCCCCCAAAATCACATTGAGGAGATTGAAGGCGTATTTGTCTGGGTGATCATAGGGCAGTCCCAAGACCCCTAAGGCCAGATGCATTTGTTCCGTCTCTTTTCTAAAAAACTTTGCCTTGGGTTTTGAGGGATTATTTTCCGCTTTTAAGAAATCTTTGGTCTTAGCCGACCCCAAGGGGCCCAACTTTTTTTGAACCACATTCACAAAATCTTTATGCTCCAGGTGACCGCACGCCGAAATCACAACGTTACCCGGAAAGTAATGCGTGTGATGGAATCCCCTCAAGTCGACAGGACTCATTTGACTGACCGACTCAAAGGTCCCCGCCAAACTTTTTCCTAAGGGATGATTGGGCCACATCAATTCATCCAAAAGCTCCAAAACATAATACTGGGGGAGATCATGATACATCTTGATCTCTTCCAAAATCACGGTGCGCTCTTTGTCGACATCTTTTTTCTGAATCAGCGGACAAAAGACCATGTCCGTTAGAATATCAAAGGTCCTAGTCCAATGCCTCAAAGGGATCTTGGCAAAAACACAGGTCGTCTCCTCTGTGGTAAAGGCATTTAAACTCCCTCCCACCCCCTCAACCAATTCTTTGATCTGCTTACAAGAATAATGCTCACTTCCTTTAAATAAAATGTGTTCCAGAAAATGGGCGGCGCCTTTGTTTTGATCGTTTTCATACCGGCCGCCGGTCCCCACCCAAATTCCTATCGACACACTCTCCCGGTCTTTGACCGCATGAGTGATCACGCGCAATTTATTGGATAAAAGGGCCTTTTGATACATGAACCAACCTCCTCGCAAAGTCCGTCACATTTTTGACCAAATCCCGACGGCCGGTGTTTTTGACAATTTGATCGATAAGGGCGCTTCCCACAATCACCCCATCGGCAACTTTTAAGATCTTCCGAATTTGTTCGGGCCGGGAGACTCCGAATCCCACACAAATCGGTTTTGGGGTTTGGGCCTTGGCAATTGTCACATTTTGAAAAATGTTTTCCGGAAGCCTCTTTCGGGCGCCGGTAATACCCGTAAGGGAGACATAATAGATAAAGCCGGTGGACGCTCGGACAATTCTTCTAAGACGATTTCGGGTGGTCGTTGGTGAGAGAAAAAATATCATGGCAAAATCATTTTTGCGGGCCATGCGAATGAACGATCCGGCCTCTTCTGGAGGCAGATCCGGAATGATGACGCCATCGACTCCTAACTTTCTGGCCTTCGCCACAAACCGATCTTCACCGAAATGAAAGATCGGATTATAATAACTCATCAGGGCAATGGGGATTTGGGAAGTTCGTCGGATTTCTTGGACAAGTTTAAAAATTTTGGGAAGGGTCACAGCAGCCCGCAGGGCCCTCTGGGAAGAGGCCTGAATGGTGGGGCCGTCCGCTAAGGGATCCGAAAAAGGAACCCCCAGTTCAATCACATCAACCCCCGCCTTGGCAAAACTGAGAACCAAATCCTTGGTGGCTTTAAGATCCGGGTCCCCGGCGGTTATAAAAGCGATAAAGGCCTTCTTCTTTTGTCTTCGTAATTTTTTAAACTGAAGATCAATTCGGTTCATCTTCGTCCATAATCTCTTTTAATGCCCCCACGTCCTTATCTCCCCGCCCGGACAGGCACACAATGACGGTTTTCTTGCCGTTCACCGTGCGGGCAAGTTTTTCTAAATAAGCAATCGCATGCGCTGTTTCCAAGGCCGGAATGATCCCCTCTTTTTCTGATAATAACCGGAGACCTTGGAGGGCTTCTTGATCGGTGACAGAAACATAACGGATGCGGCCGATCTTTTTATAGTAGGCGTGCTCTGGCCCGACACCGGGATAATCCAAGCCGGCAGCGATCGAATGAGCGATTCTGACTTGTCCATTTTGATCTTGCAGAAGTCGGCTTTTGCTTCCATGCAAAATACCGACGCTCCCGCAATTTAACGCCGCGGCATGCTGCTTGGTCTTAAGACCCAATCCCGCGGCTTCCACGCCAATCATTTTGATCCGGCGTTCCTTCAGGAAAGGATAAAACAAACCCATCGCGTTGCTGCCGCCTCCGACACAGGCAACCAAAAAATCGGGCAGTGCATGTTCTTTTTTATAAAACTGCCTTTTGGCTTCCTGGCCGATCACCGATTGGAAATCCCTGACCATTACCGGATAAGGATGGGGTCCGGCCACCGAACCAATCAGATAAAATGTATCCGCAACATGGGTGACCCAGTCGCGGATCGCCTCATTCATGGCGTCTTTTAAGGTCTGAGATCCGCTTTTAACAGGAATCACGTTCGCGCCCAGCAAACGCATCCGCAGAACGTTGAGCGACTGGCGCACCATATCCTCCGAGCCCATATAAATCTCACACTTCAAGCCAAAGAGCGCCGCAACCGACGCCGTGGCCACACCGTGCTGCCCGGCGCCGGTCTCAGCGATGATCCGCCTCTTTCCCATTCGCCGCGCCACAAGAATTTGGCCCAAGGTGTTATTGATTTTATGGGCGCCCGTATGCAGGAGATCTTCTCTTTTAAGATAAACTTTGAGGCGTTTTAAGTGCGCGCTCAAACGTTTGGCGTCATAGAGACCCGTCGGCCGGTACGCGTATTCCCGAAGATAATAATGAAATTCATCGCGGAACGATTTTTCCGATTTGAGAGCATAGAAACTCCGCGTTAATTCCTCGAGAGCACTCATCAAAGTCTCCGGAACGAATCGGCCGCCAAATTCTCCAAAATGGCCTTTGGGATCCGGCAACTTCCTGATCAACCTCTTTTGAAACCTCACTTTAATTTCCTTTGTTTTCATCCTTCACCATCACCATCGTCATGTCGCCAAAACCAATGGCCCCATTAATCTTTAAGGGAATCTTCTTAGGCCCGGCATCGAACCAGATCTCATACCGGCCCGGTTCACTTTTCAGATAATAGGAGTCAAACGTCTCGTTAGCGACTTTGAGTTTAACGGTTCTTTTCAGCTGAAGGGTCACCTCTTGGGTGGGGAGATGCATCGTGAAGGAATCTCCAACATGAAATTTCCCGCCAAAACGATACCGATAAAGAAAACAATAAATATTATCCAGTCGTTTCTTTTTCTCAATGATCTTTTGAGTGACTCTGCCTCCGGATTCTTTGGTGATCTTCACTGTACCTTTCCCGGCAGAATACTCTTCCGTAATCTTTTCCCTCTTGCCCAAAATATTCAAGCTCCGTTCGATTTTGATGGGATAAAAGCTCACGCGATCCAGGGTGATCCTCTCTTCATCGAAAAAGTTAAATCCCGTGGCGGTAAAGACGATGAGATACGCATCGTAATTTTTAGTTTTGGCTAAGTCCTCAAAAACCAATGTCGCCTCGCCCGCCTTAACCCCAAACTTTTTGATAACATAGGTGATCTTTTCTCCTTGAAAAAAGGACGGCTCTTTTTTTCCATCCGCGCAGCTTAAGGATATCCCGAGAACTGAAAGCAGGATCAACGGAAGAAAAACATGCCGAATGAAGGGTTTCCTCATTTTACTCTTTGATCATATTCCTTCAAAAACGCCTCTAAGAGTCTGGCCCCTTGATACAGATTCTCAACGGAGGCATATTCATCGGTTGTGTGGGCCGTCCCGCGGGAAGCGTATCCTGTGGCAAAAGCCGGGATCCCGTATTTTTTAAAAAACGTCATGACCGTTGCGCCTTCTGATCCTTTCAGGATGGTTTGATAACCCATTTTTTGAGCTGTGTTGAGGTAGGTTTTCACAAAAGGATGGCGACGATCGATCTCATAAGGAGACTGCACGTCATCAATGGTGAATTTGAATCGCTTGGTTGTCCGGCGAATGATGGTCTTTATTTCGTTAATGAGGTGTCTGGGATTCATCCCCGGCAAATAACGGACATCTAAGGCGAACTCGCAAAAATCAGCCACCATGTTTACCTTATCCCCTCCGCGGATGGTTCCGATATTGGTGGTGGGCGCTCTCAAAAGGGGGTGTCTGCGGAACCGGAAGGGATGCGCTTTCAGATTCCGGATGATCTCGACGGCTTGCTCAATGGCATTGCAGCCCAGCCAACCATAAGCCGCATGCGCTTTCTTGCCGAAGATCTGAATTCGGCTGTGAATCAGTCCCTTTTGGGCAATGATCGCATCAAATTCATCGGAATCTAAAATGAGCGCAGCCTGGGGTCTTAAAATTTTTTTGGATAAAAGCGGGATGATCCCGTAATGACTCCCGGTTTCTTCATCAACCGTGGCCGCGAGGATAACGTCTCCTCGAAGGCGAGCCTTGTCTTCGACCAAGCTGCGCATCACTTCCATACAGCAGGCCAAATTCCCCTTGTCGTCACTGGCCCCTCGTCCATAAATCTTACCACGATGGATCTTCCCTCCCCAAGGATCGAATTTCCAACCTCTCCCCAACGGAACCGTGTCGATGTGCGGCGTAATCAAAATGGCTTTCTTCGAGGCCTCTTTTCGGGAAAGGCTTCCTTTCAAAAGAGCGATGATATTGGGCCGATCCTTTTGAAAAGCATATGCCTTGACCTCAAGGCCCAACGATTCTAAATCTTTCCTGAGGAAATGGGCTAAGGCCTTTTCGTTCCCGGGAGGATTTTGAGAATCAAAACCAATGACCTCTCGCGTTAAGGCAACCAACCGGCGTTTATTGATCATTTGAGAAACTCTTCATAAACTCTAATCCACCGTTTAAGTCATAGGGCACCATTATAGCACACAAATAAAAAATCCCTTTCTCGTTGCAAGGGATTTTTTATAAAAAGCCGATAAAGGGGGGTATATCCCCTTACCTGGCCTACCCTGACTGCCGTCAGGCAGGCCTGCTTCGGCAACCCAGCCACCTTATTGTCGTCACCTTAAGCATATCTTGCTTCGAGTATCCCTGTATAGAGCAAGGGCCTTCTGGTTGTAAGACAACGTAGGTCTGTTGGCTTTGTGTCCCCGGGTTTCCCCGGGTTTACCTTTATCGGCTTGATTAAAATATAACATAATTTCCGTCGGGTGGCAAGGTAGGTCCCCCCTTCCAAGGGCCAACCCAATTCAACCGTTGCCGGTTGAATTGGGTTGGCCCGGTTTCTTTCCCGATGAGAAGGCCATTAAATTCTCAAATACTGTTCCCAGCGCTGATAAAGTTCTTTGGTTGCCTGCACATCGCCTAAACAATAACGGGCGATCTCGCGGTAACGGCCTTCTTGATAAAAATCTTTGACCTGAAGGCCTGTCATCGCTGGCTGGGCCTGCCCTCCTTCTTTCGGGCTTTTGATTCCAAAGGCCTTACACCACATGTGCAGACTGAATTTCCGTTTCATGGCGTCGTAAAAGGACAGTTGGTCCGCCAGATCAACATGAAAACTGGGATTATACCGGTACGGCATGAGGTTTTTGGTAGGACGGATGTTATGGATGGCGGAACGGATCATCAAAAAAGGACAGTCGAAGGTGCGCCCATTGAAGGTGATGAACTGTTCACAGTTTTTCATCTGGTTCCAGAAATGCGTTAAGATTTCTTTTTCATTTCCCGAGACAAACGTGGCCGGGCCTTCGGTAAAATTTTCAGGGACTTGATTGTCATTCTGGAAATAGACAAAACCTTGATCACTCTCGACCGGCACCATCCCGATTGTGATGATTTGGGCTGTTAAGGGATAAAAACTGAGGCTGTTTTTGGCGTCCTTCTGCTTCTCATCGGTGTCGGCGAACTTAAGGAAATACTCCTGAAAGCTTTCATCTAAAAGCTGAAAGTCTTGACCGAGGGTTTCGATATCAAAAACGACTTTGGGCATGTCATTCCTTTAAAAGGTTTCAGATGTTACTCAGGTTATCAAGGTTACTTCAAAACCTCGGCAACCTTTTTAACCTTTATAGCCTTATTAACCTGTATCGATTCTTTCAACTCCGTATAAAGCTTATAGGCCTCCTGGGGCGAGGACCCTTCATGCACGATGGAACGGATCGCTCGAATCATGGCCACCGGAGAAGCCGCCTGAAAGATATTGCGGCCCATATCGACGCCCACAGCGCCCTCCCCGATCGCCTTGTGCGCCAGTTCTAAGGCAGCGGACTCCTCAATCTTTTTACCACCCGCGATCACAACCGGAATCGGGCATTTCTTGATCAATTGATCGAATCCCTCACAGTAATAGGTCTTGACCATATGGGCACCCAGTTCCGCCGCGATCCGGCAGGCCAAACTCAAATACCGCTCATCGCGAACCATGTTCTTCCCCACCGCCGTGACCGCGAGAACCGGAATCCCGTATTCTTCTCCCATGTCGATCAATTTCGCCAGATTGACCAGCGTCTGATGCTGATAGGGACTCCCAACATAAATGGAAAGCGCCATCGCCGAGGCATTCAGCTTGATGGCGTCTTTCATCGAGACGGTGATGTCTTCCTGAGACAAATCCTCATTGAGGATACTGTTCCCCCCGGAAACCCGCAGCACAATCGGCGTACTGGGTTGGGGATCGACGCTTGTCCTTAAAATACCCCGCGTCAGCATTAAAGAGTCGGTGTACGGCAGAAGCGGTGCGATCGTTTTGGCTGCGTCTTCCAAGCCGGTCGTTGGTCCCAGAAAATAACCGTGATCAACCGCCAGCATTAACGTCCGGCCGGTGTCTGGCCGAATGATTCTTGCTAATCTATTTTTCATGCCCCAATCCATGTTCCCTCCTCCTTAGATTTTTTGTCTTTGTCGGCTCAATAATCACCTTCATTGACTCTCGAGGCTTCGCAACGAGTGCAAACCCTTTCTGGATATCCTGTAACGGAAATCGGTGCGTGATCATATCCCGTACGATGATTTTCCTCTTAGAAATCAACGTGAGCGCTTCTTTAAGGTCTTCCGGACTGGCGGCGTACGAGCTTAAGAGCGTGACCTCCTGACGCCAGAAGATTTCGTTCGTTGGAACCGGCAAACAGGAATCCGGTGAAGCTGCAGTAAAAATAAGAACCGTTCCCCCGCGTTCAACCGACCGCAGTCCTTGCGCAATCGCGGATTGCGCGGCCGAGCATAAAATGACAAGATCCGCCAAGCGTCCTCCATAGATTTGACGAAGCTTTGAAACAACATCCTCATCGCCATGAATCACTTCATCAGCCCCGAACTCTTTGGCTTTCTGCAAACGATAAGAATCAATGTCGGTCGCCGCAACACTCTGGGCATCGTAATACCTGGCTAATTTCACATGTAGTAATCCCGCCGAGCCACACCCCACGACCACGACCCGCTTTCCTTTCTTCATCTGCGCTAAACGTTGTCCCCGGATCGCGCACCCCAAAGGCTCGACAAAAGTGGCTTCCTCCATTGCGAGGGAATCAGGAATCCGAAACGTTCCTAATTTTAAATGCAGATCTGTCAACCGGACAAATTCCGCAAACCCGCCCGGATCAAAATGCGTCCGCCGCAGCGTCTCACAGACTGTAGAATGGCCGTTTTGACAGTACTCACATTCTCCGCAAGGAACATGATGCGTGGCGACTATCCGATCGCCAACTCTGAAATTCCGCACCTTGGCCCCCACCTCGAGGATTGTGCCGGCCACCTCGTGCCCTAGGACCAAAGGAACTTTATCTTTCCGATACCACTCCATAAGATCCGTGCCGCAGATCCCGCTGGCCTCAACGGTCATCAAGGCTTCATCCGGAGCAACGCGAGGTTTAGGAAGCTCCTCTAACCGAATATCCGTATTGCTGTAATACAACGCAACTTGCATAGACATTAACCCCTAGTTTCCATTTCTCTTTGTTCAGTGGCCTTCTGGTTGGATAATGCCACGTTCTCTAACTTTGCCCGAAAATCCGAATACACTTTCTCTAAATCCAAAAGCTGGGCCCGGCTTTTCTCGAGCTCACTCTGGGATAACTGTTCTTTTTTGCTGAGCTCCTCGTAGGAGGCCTTCATCGCCTCGAGGTCTTTGAGAGTCTCTTCATAGAGCTGGTGGAAGGAATTATTCTCTTCCTTGAGATTTTGGATTTCCCTAAGATGCATTTCTATTTCCGATTTGAAATCTTCGCAGAGTTTTTCTAAGCCAAAGGCCTGGGCCCGGCTTTTG
>Ga0137796_10001217_pt1 | contig 15006 bp, 13 predicted proteins | sample OV2TP3_FD_97704 | JGI IMG/M metagenome (GOLD analysis project Ga0137796, IMG submission 97704)
TATGGGTGGAGAGCAAAATCGTCGTGGTCCGCCCCAACTCCTTAATGAAGTCACGTGTGTGCCGAATCTGGTTGGGATCCAACCCGACGGTGGGTTCATCCAGGACCAGGACCGACGGGTGTCCGATGAGACAGTCCGCCAGCCCCACCCGTTGCCGATAGCCTTTGGAGAGGCGTCCCACCAGCCTCCGGCGCACGTCAGTCAAGCCGCAACGCTCCATGACCTCCTGAAGACGGCTACGTCGCTGGGTGCGCAACACCCCTTTGATGCGGGCGCGGTAGTCGAGATACTCCTGAACCCTGAGCTCTGGATAGAGGGAGACGTTCTCCGGCAGATACCCGACGTGGCGTCGGACTTCCAGGGAGCGGCTGACGGCATCCAGGCCGTTGATGGACACGGAGCCCGCGGTTGGGCCGACCAGCCCGGTGAGGATTCGAAGCGTGGTGGTTTTTCCGGCCCCGTTGGGACCCAAGAACCCCATGATCTCACCACGTTGGACCTCGAACGAAATCCGATCCAGCGCGGTGACGTTTTCGTAGCGCTTCGTGAGCTGTTTGATCTCGATGGCAAGGCTCATCCTATGCGATAATGTATGTAGCGGTCTTGGTGTCTCTTGTCAAGCCCCTATGTTTGAAGTAGGATAACTATCATGTCACGTCGACGATTGACCCTCGAGGGGATGCTCGTGCCGTTCCAAAAAAGGTTGTGTCGCTTTTGCAGAACCGTCCGCTGCGCGCACAGCGTCTCATCTCGTCCGGTGGTACCGAGTCGAAAAAACGCGACAACGTTTTTGGAAACGGCACTAGCGTTGATGCTGTCCGGATGCGCAGCGATCTCCCCGACCCAAGTGGGACAGACAACCGGCACGCTCGCCGGCGCAGCAATCGTCCCAGGGATCGGGGCTCCGCTGGGGGCGCTCGTGGGGATGTTGGCCGGACTGCTTGTTGAGCAACAGGTGGATAAGGTGCGCGAGCAGAAGGAACGGGTTGAATTGGCCAAAGAGCTCAACAGCCCTCGCACCGCTCCGAGCTCAGACGAGTCGGGGATGCGGCTGGGGCAACCGACCCGGGTGTGGGTTGATGAGCAGTGGAAAGACGGCCGGATCATCGTCGGGCACTTTGAAGTGCGGACCTTCCCATGACCCATCCCACCGCCCTGGTTCAGCGGGTTCTTGGCCAATACCAGCGTCGGGTGAACCTCAACGTCATCTTGGCCAGCGGCCTGGGTCTTGGATGTCTCGCGGCGCTGTTGTGGCGACTTGCCAGATTCGGGATGAGTCCGTGGGGACTGGGAGCGTTTGGCGGTGCAGGGTTGGCGGCCCTGACATGGTGGCAGGGTCAGAGATTCAAGCGGGAACGAGTGTCTCATCTCGAGGAGCTCGATCGGACCCTCGCGCTGCAGGCGCGTCTCCTGACGACCGTTGAATTTTCAGAGACGGCACACCCGCCGCTGTTGTATCCGACCTTAGTCCAGGATACCGAACACACCCTCTCTCGAGTCGAACAACGTCTGCCTCGCCTGACGACCCGCTCGACGATCACCCTCCTGGTTATGTTGGCGTTGCTCTTGGGGTGGCCATGGCCGCGATCGTCTCCGATGCGCCTTGCGATGCAGACGCCAGCAGGGGGGCAACCGCCCCATCCGCCATTTTCTCCGCCGCCTGAGCAGGCTCAGGAGCAGACTTCCCAGAACCAACCACAGAGCCAGCCAGGAGGCGGCTCGACGCAATCCCCACAATCTCAGGGAGGCCAACAGCGCGAGACGTCTGTGGGCCAATCCAGCGGCCAATCAGAGCGCCAGCAAGCAGGCCGATCATCCGAGACGCGTGATCAAGGTGCCCAGGGTCGTCAAGCACAGGATCAGACTGGCTCTCGAAACGACACAGAGCCATCGAGTGCTCGAGACGATGCCTCATCTGCTTCGCGCGATGCGGGGGAGCGCCGCGACTCGTCACAGCGTCCTCAGCAGGCCCAAGCCGGAGATGACCGATCCACACAACCTGATCGCTCTCAACAACAATCCCAATCCTCCCGGCAGGCGGCGCAACAGCGCGCCAAAGGCTCTCAGCGCGACACAGCCAAGACAGGCTCTGAGCAAGACAGACAGCAAGGCGCCAACAACGCAGCGGCCTCGAGGCAAGGATCTGCTGACACACAGGCCACCCCGCGTGACGGTCACGAGGGAACAGCGAGCAGCCCATTAGCTCAAGGAGGTGGATCATCCCAGTCCCAAGACTTGCTGAAGGCGGATATCCAACACCTGCTGAAGGAGCTCTCTGGGGAACTTCAAACGTTGCAGGAGGAGCTGGCGGCTCGCCAAGAAGACCTTTCGGCTGCCCCACCGGGCACGACGACAGACCCCGAGCTGTATGGAGAGGCCTCGCGTGTTGATCGCCCCACCGGCAATGCGCTGCCGATTCAGCTCGGTGTCGATACGAACCCCACTGCGACGTCCCGACGGGGCGGTGGGGTTGGCACACCGTCAGGTCGCACCTCGAGCGCGTCTCCACAACAACCCCTCGAAGCGGTCAGCCTCTCTGAAGAGACGACGGACGAGGAGGCGGTGCACCGGCAGTCGATCCCGCCGGAGTATCAACCGGTGTTCGAGCGGCTCTCTCCGAGTCAGGAACCACAATAACCAGCTCATGACACAGCTTCCGATGCAGCCTGAGGAATTTCGCAAGACGTTCCAGGCCCTTCAAGCCGAGCTTGCGAACGTGATCGTGGGCCAACAGGACGTGGTGGAAGAACTTCTCGTCGCCTTCTTTGCCGGGGGACATGTCTTGCTGGAAGGCGTGCCGGGACTTGGCAAGACGCTGTTGGCGAAGTCGTTTGCCAACACGTTAGGGCTTCCCTTTGGCCGCATTCAGTGCACGCCGGATCTGATGCCCGCCGATATCGTCGGGACGGACTTGGTGGTGGAGCGTGACGGCCGAAAACTCTTTGAGTTTGCTCACGGGCCGGTCTTCACCCACATCCTCCTGGCCGATGAGGTGAACCGGGCGACCCCGAAAACCCAGTCGGCCCTGCTCGAAGCGATGGCGGAGCAGCAGGTCACGGTGTCTGGCAAGACGTATCGGCTCGAGGAGCCCTTCTTTGTCATTGCCACACAGAACCCCATCGAGATGGAAGGGGTCTACAGTTTACCCGAAGCGCAGCTTGACCGATTCTTGTTCAGAATCTTTGTGACGTATCCTTCGTCGGACGAGTTGGGCCGCATCCTCAGGCAGACGACCATCGCTGAGGTGCCTACCGTGAGCCAGGTGCTGCCCCCTGAGCAGGCGCGAGCATGGATCCTCAACGCCAGGCGGCTTGTGCGGGAGGTGTTGGTGGCACGGCCGATTGAAGAGTACGTCGTCCGGTTGGTGAGCGCCACCAGGCCGGATGGCGCGGCATCCTCCCAGCAGCTCGCGCAGCGCTTCATCCGTTATGGGGCCAGTCCACGGGGCGCCCAGGCGATCCTCATGGGGGCCAAGGTCCTCGCTTTGGTGCGGGGACGGGTCAATGTGAGTTTTGAGGATATCGATGAGGTGATTATTCCCGCCTTGAACCACCGCGTCGTGCTCTCCTTTGAAGCCGAGGCCGAGCGGCGAACCGCCCCTGATCTGTTGCGTGAATTGACCGATCCGCTCCGCGCGAGTCGGTAACGGATCGCGGGCTTCCGCACGAGCACGCCCATGCCAACCTCGAACGTGCTTGACCCCGCGTTTCTCGCCAGACTGGAAGCGCTGCAGCTGTCGGTTCGGCACGTCCGCTGGGGCAGCCGTACCGGAGGGCGCTTCGTCATCAACCGGCGCGGCTCCTCGATTGAGTTCGCGGATTACGCCGCCTACGTTCCCGGCGATGACATCCGCTCGATTGACTGGAACCTCTATGCGCGCCTGAATCGTCTCTTTGTGAAGACCTATAAAGAGGAAGTGGAGCTCGCCGTTGACATCTTCATCGACGCAACCGCCTCCATGGTCCTGCCCAGCCTTGAGAAGTTTGAGCGGGCCTGTCACGTCGGCCTGTGCCTCGCGTATATTGGCCTGGCCGATCATCATCATGTGCGCCTGAGCGCCATTCAGACCGGGCCGCCGCGCGCCACCTCATGGTCATTCCATCGAGCTGATCTGACTCGCCTCATCGCGTGGACTCACGCGCTGTCACCTGCAGGGTCCGTGACCCTGAGCGAGTGGATGCGCACCGCCGTGGGAACCTTGCGGATGCGAGGCGGGCAAGCGATCCTGATCTCTGATTGGCTGATGAGACCCGCGGATTGCCTGAAGGCGTTGCATCTGTTGGCCGCGAAGCATCTCGACATCAAGATCATTCAGGTCCTCAGCCCGCATGAGCTCGATCCGATCCGCCTCGTCCACGGCGGGCGTGTCGTGGATACTGAAACGGGCGCGACCCATGAGCTGGCCTACAGCGCCTCGGAGCTGGCGCGCGCGGTGGGAGAGCACAACGAGCGCCTGGCCCGTTTCTGCAAGCGACACGGGATGCTTTTCGCGCAGCATCGGCTGGATGAGCCGCTCGACCACTTTGTGTTGAAAACGTTGCCGGCGCGTGGATTGTTGGCCTAGTGCCGTTCCAACTTACTTGATGAGTCTCACCGTTCAGCTGAGAGAATCCGTCCCGTGTCTGCTGGAGGGGACGGAAGATCTTCGGCGGAGATAGTTGGAACGGCACTAGCAGTCCTCCGCGAGCCGGCCCGCCATGAACCTCTTATTCCCCCTTGGACTGTTTGGACTAGGCAGCCTGCCGGTCTTGGTTTGGCTGTGGCGCATGGCCGCCTCCAGACGACAGACCCGCATCCCCAGTCTCGTCCCCTTTGAACATCTGCTTCGACGCTCCCCGACCCGCCGCAGGCGTCTGGTGGTGAATCTGCTGTTTTGGTTGCAACTGGCGGCGCTGGTGTTCATCACGCTGGCTCTGGCGGAGCCGGTGTTGGTTGGCCAGCGGGCCAAGACGGTCCTGGTCGTGTTGGATACCTCAGCCAGCATGCAGGCGGCCCGCGGCGGCCCCACGCCGTTGCAACAGACTAAGGGGGAGCTGGTGGGTCGTCTCACTCGGTTGCTCTCCTCGAGGCGATGGTTCGTGGTGACGACGGCACCGGTTCACGTGCTCACGCCTGAGCCAACGGACGACACCGGGCGCCTTCGTCAACTGATCCATGACGTGTCGGCTGCTGACCTCGCTGGCAATCTCTCGATGGCGTATCGGATTGGTCGGACGCTCTTAGGCCGCGAGCCGGCCGAGACGTTGGTCCTCACGGATGAGCCGCTTCCCGAGGAGGCCTTGGACGGCGTCGAGTTTCGCACGTTTGGCAAGCCCCTTCCGAACGTGGCGATCGTGGGTCTCGATGCGAGCCAGCCTCTGTGTCATCCGAGCGATCCGACAGACGGCGAGGAACATGCCTCAGAGCCTCGCATCGTGGTGACAGTACAGAATTTTTCGGACATCGAACAAGAGATCCGTTTGGTGGTGACCCATCGTGGGCGATCGATCCAGCGCCTCTCCCAGCGACTCGAACCTGGAGCGCGCACGCCGATCTCATTCACCATTCCCAAAGACCTCTCGGGACTTATCGAGGTGGAGCTTGCGGCGAAGCAGGACGCGCTGGCTGTGGACAACCGCCTCGTCCTGGCGCTGCCTGGCACCGCGACCGTCTCCGCCGTCGTGGCCTCCCATGATCCGGCGTTTCTCAAGACGATTGGCCCGTGGCTCGACGCCTGCCCGCGGATTGCCTGGAGGCCGGCTGAGGCCGCTGACGCAGTCCCCGTGCCTGATGTGGTCATTACGGATCACGCGGATGAAACGCCCGCTTCAGCCGTCGGCACACTCGTTGTCGTCCGCCATGAGGTCTCTGGGTCCGAGGTCGACCCCGCCAAGCGAGCCCCGGCCGTGGCCGGGGGCGGGATGTCGCCCCCCCGGCCCGACCCCAGCGCGAGCCGGGGCGGGCACGCGAAGCGTGGTACAAGAGGAACCACGGGCTTGCCCGCCCTGTACCAGAACGGTACAGGGCCCGGGGGGCTCCACGCGCCAGGCTTGGAGACGACGCGGTGGTTCGTGGAGTTGACGCATCCGATCAGCGAGTATCTGCAATCGCTCACGACCGTCGCCACGGCGGTGGAACCTTCCGCATCCGAGGATGTGGTGGGCCATCCCGTCCTGTGGGGTGTGGTCGGACATCGCAAGATCCCGTTGGTTTCCGTCGAAGAGCGTGGAGGGCACCGCGTGGTCCGGCTGTTTCTCGATCCCACCAAAACCCCAACGTCCACGCCGCTGATCCTCGTCTTTTTCAATAGCCTCCGGTGGCTGACCAGCGCCGAGGTTTCCGTCACGACAGGCGAGCCGCTGAGCGTGGGACCCTTGGCCCAGGGGATGGTCCGGGTGGAGCGGCCGGATGGTTCCATGGAGGAACGGGCGCACCAGGGCGGACTGCTGTCCTATCACACTACCGACCAAGCCGGGCGCTACCGCTTCATCCAACATCGGACTGCACTCGATCGAGCGGTGAATTTCTTGGACCCGCTGGAATCGAATACGATGCGACGTGTCTCAACATGGGACGCGCCCGCCGATTCCGAGGCCGTCTCGGATGGTCAAGCGATCACGCGCACCTCGCTGGTCCCCTGGCTCCTTATGGCGGTCGTGCTGTTGTTGGTGGCGGAGTGGTGGCTCTACATCTTCAGAGGCCGTGGAGGGGTTCGGTGAATCTCTGGCTCTTCGCGCTCATTGCTAGCGTTCTCATCGTCCTTGGTCGCTCGGTTCCAGTAACGGGCCGTCGTCGGGTTGGGGTGGTCCTCTTGCGAGTGGTTGGGGTGTTGTGTCTGGTGATCGCCCAGCGGGGCTGCATCTCGCTTCGCCACGAAGAGTATCCGCGTCATCTCGTCTATCTGGTCGATCAGTCAGCGAGTATCGATGCGCAGGAGACCAACTGGATCGCCCGGCGCATAGCCTCACTCGAAGCCATTCGTCCCCGACAGATCGTGCGCAGGATCTTGGCGTTTGGTGAAGAGACACAGCTCATCGCGCCAGACGATCGCTCTACCCTGAAGGATGTCAAGGCTCTTGAGGCGTCGTTGCTCGATGCCCCGATTGCTCGCGCAGGAACGAACCTTGAGGCGGCGCTGCTGACGAGCCTCTCCACGAATGCGGCTCACGGACATGACCGGATCATCTTGCTCAGCGACGGGCGCCAAACGTCGGGCGACGTCGAGCGCGTGGTCAGCCACCTGCGCCGCTTGGACGTTGAGGTCTATCCGATCGCCGTGCCGCCCACCGAGCCGGTGGGGTTGGTGTGGCAACAGCTTGCCGTCCCCCCCGTGGTCAAGAAAGGGGCTTCGGTTCCCGTGAAGTTGCTCTTTGCCAACCACACGACACGCCCACAGCCGGTTGAGGTGACCATCTCGCTTCAGGGGCTGCCCCTGACCACACGCAGCCGTCAGGTGCCTCCGGGCTGGCACGTGATGTCCCTGGCTGTGCCGGCGTACACCGCGGGGACGATGACGCTTGACATCTCGGTGGTCTCCATTGGCAGCCAAGAACAGCAACGGGCCGTCGTTGAGATCGAAGGCCCGCCTCGCCTGCTCCTGGTCCTGGAGCGACCCACCCAGATGCCGCTTTTGGCCACCGCCTTGAAACGCCGGGATATGGAACTTGCCGTTGTGACACCCCGCGAGCTGCCCGATGAGGTCGGGCCGCTGCTTGAGTATGAGGCGGTCCTCTTGTTCCACGTGCCCAAGTCGGTCCTGAGCGATCCGCAGGTGGATGGGCTCGAGGAGTATGTCCGCCGCTTTGGAGGCGGCTTGGTGACGGTCGGATTGGGCGGGCCGTTGGATTACGAGATCGCTCAGGACGCCCCCCTCGATCGTCTGCTGCCCGTCCGCTTTGAGCCGAAGGGACTGCAAGAAGCGAAGCGTCGCGTGTGTATGCTGCTGGTGATTGACCGATCCGCGTCGATGATGGGGCCCCGCATCGCCGCGACCAAGCGCGCAGCCATTGAGCTCGTCAAGGGGCTGGCCCCGGAGGATTTGGTGGGGGTGCTGGCTTTCGATACCGTGCCGTACGTGATCGTTGAAGTCCAGCAGGCCCGGCAGGTGAGCGCCGTGCTCATCGACAAACTCGTCCGGCTGAAATCGACCGGTGGCACCGATCTCCTTCCCGCGTTGAAAGCGGCTCAACAGCGGCTGGAGTTGACGGGCGCTGATGTCAAGCATACCCTCCTGCTCTCCGATGGCAATACCCCCTTCGATGCCAAGGCCTATACGCAGTTGCTCGAGCAGTTCCAGCAGCAGCACATTACGATCAGTACGATCGGGATCGGTTCCATCCTGATCAACGAGGACTTGCTGGGGTGGTTGGCCGAGGGAACCGGCGGGACGTTTTATCGAATGAATCACTTAGACGAACTCCCCCACCTGGTGGCTCGGGATACGGATAAGACGCTGGGGGAGCTGCCGTTCAGCGAGGGCTACTTCACCCCGAAAGCCACCGCAGCCTCAGTGTGGTTTGAAGATCAAGACCAGCCCGATTGGCCGCCGTTAACCGGATACTTGACGACGACGGCGAAGCCGAACGCGATCGTCGAACTGGAGATGGCTCATCAACCGGATGTTGCGGATCCCCTGCTAGCCCACTGGCCGGTGGGGACGGGTCGTGTGGTCAGCTTCACCTCGGACGCGGATGCGCGGTGGTCGCCATACTGGATTCGATGGAGCGGATTCGACAGTTTCTGGGCGCAGGTGATGCGGCAGGTGATGCGGTCCAGGCCGACGGAAGAGCTGTTCGTGTGGTTCGAAGGGACCGAGGGACCTCCGCATGTGGTCATCGAAGGACGACTCAACGACCCCACCGCGGTCCTCGTGACCCCCGCGGGGACGACGATCCCGCTTGCGCTGGTGCAGGTGAGCCCCTTTCGTTGGAAGGCGTTGGTGGATCGCGTCGCCAGCGGCTGGTACCAGGTGGTGGTGGAGTCGCGTCGTCCCGATGAGGCGGTTGGCGAATCGTCCGCCCCGGTCTTTGCCAAGCGGTGGGTTCAGATCGGCTCTCCGTCACGCGGCCCAGAGGTCGTCCACGTGGCTCCGGATGAAGCCCTGCTTCGTCGTCTGGCCCACGCAACCGGAGGCGTGTACGGGGCGCCTGATCGAGCGTTTCTGCCGCCAAGCGAATGGACACAACGTCCTGTGGTGATGCGCGGCTGGCTGCTGGTGTTGGCGATGGTCCTCTTGTTGGTAGAGATTGCGTTGCGCGGCCGGACGATGCTATGACGAGATCAGAGACCGGAGACCAGAGGCCGGAGACTAAAACACAAAAAACTCATATTCTTTGTTGGTTTACTTTTGTCTCTTGTCTCTTGTCTCATGTCTGTGTCTCAGGGGGCCAACTCCCGTCGCTGTTTCGAGGGGTGGTGCTCGCAGATAGCGAGCTGGGCATCCGAGTGATCAACGTTGAGGAAACCTCGCAGGCCGCCTTGGCCGATCTGCGCCCAGAAGACATCATTGTGAGAGTCAACGAGACGTCGCTGCGTTCCATCGATGAATTTTCGACGTTCTCGGAGCGCCTCCGGGGCAGCGCGATCAATGCGACGGTGCTGGTCATTCGCAACGGCCAGCCGGTTCATCTCCGTGTTCATCTCTATAGTTATCCGGTGTTGCGGCGCTGGGGCGTCTCGTTTCTCCCGGAACACGACATTCGCTTCGCAGATTCCCAGACGGGATTGGCCTATTGGAAGCGGTTGGGCCGGGGCTTTGAGACGGCTGGCGATTTTGACAAGTCCCTCGACGCGTATCTCAACGGACTCCACAATGACCCCGAACAGCTCGATGTCGCGCTGACAGTGTCCGAGTTGTTGTGGCACATCGCCCACCGCCACCTTCAAGCCCAGCGATTAGCTGAAGCGCTGAAAGCCCTTCAGGATGAAATGCTCATCCTGGAGCGTCTCTTCAATGAGCCGCTCAGCACCGAGCAGTTGGAGCAGATTAAAGCTCAGCTGGAAGGGACGATTCGTCTGCTTCGCACGTTTCAGCACGGCTCATCGCGTGCATCACGACAAGAAATTGTTTTAAGGAGATATTGAAGCGTAGAACTTTGTCTAGTATACTCGAGGTGTCGTTTCTTACAGCGTCCAACTCACGCAGACGGCAGATGGCCAAACCATTGACTGATCGACAACAAAAAGTCTTGAAGACGATCCAAGAGTGGATCACCGAACACGGCTTTCCTCCGACGATCCGAGAGTTGGGCAAGCAACTCGGCATTAAAAGCCTGCGTGGCGTAACGACCCACCTCGATGCGATTGCGAGAAAAGGTCATCTCACGCGAAAACGAAGCGCCAGAGGGATTCGCGTCCTCGTCGAGGCGGCCGCCTCGACGATTGCCACGGCGATGCACATCCCGATCGTCGGACGCATCGCGGCCGGGCAGCCGCTGCTCGCTCAGGAACACGTGGAGGGACATTTGGCAATTGATGCCAAGCTGCTTGGCAAGGTGCCAGAATCGTCGACCCATTTTGCCTTGCGCGTCCAAGGGGAGAGCATGATCAATGCCGGGATCCTAGACGGAGACTACGTGATTGTGCGCCAACAGGCCAACGCCGAGGAAGGGGATATCGTCGTCGCGCTCATGGGCGATGAGGCCACCGTCAAGCGGTTCTACAAGGGCCCCGACCATATCCGCCTGCAGCCTGAGCATCCAACGATGAAACCGCTGATCGTCGACAAGCCGGAGGGCGTGAACCTGCTGGGAAGAGTCGTGGCGGTCTTTCGCGCGCTGGACTAATCCCATCACCTGTCGCTTCGCCGCCCCGGCCCGCCAAGCGCTTCCGCCGGGGCGGGCTGGCGGAGACGGGACCGACAGCGTACCCGTCACCGAGTAATCGTTTCGAACACGAAATCCCGCAACCCACCCAGCATGTCTCGTGTCGCCTGCTGTGTTTACGCCCCAACCACGAGGCGAGCGATCCACGCGGTCAACAACCCTAGGTAGGTGCCGAGCGCGTTGGCGACAATCGCCAGGTACAAGCCGACCGGTGCGAGGTCGCGGCTGTAGACGGCGCCAACCAGCGGCGCGGAGACAACCCCTCCCACGTTCGCTTGGCTCGCGGTCGCCAGGATGCCAAGCGGCAGACGAAGCAGCCGCCCTCCGATCAGCAGCAACACGGCGTGGATCGCCAAGCATCCAAATCCGACGACAACCCACATCGGGGTTGCCACCAGCATCCACAGATTCGCCTGGGCTCCCAGTGACGCCAACACCACGTAGAGACACGGCTCGCCGATTTGCGATCCCTGTTGTCCCACCCGTCTTGTGACCGGCACACAGGAGAGGACGAGGGCGCTTGTGGTAACCAATAACACCGTCCAACCTGTCGTCGTCGCGATGAGCCTTCCAAGTGGGAGCCGTTCAGCGAACCACCGGCACACAACAGTCAGGGCCATGGCGATGGCGAGGGCCCTGAGCGTTGCAGGCAAGCTTCTGGAAACAGATGGGGTGACTGCTGGGATTGTCGGACGAGGCTGATCCGGCTCAGCAGCACCAAGCCATCGATCGACCGTTGAGGCGGCGCTGCGACACGCGATCAGGCAGACCATCCAACTGTAGGCGACGAGCGCATCGACGACCACCAGCGGCGCAAAGAGTGAGACGGGAATATCCAGGATTGTTTGGAGCGAGAGCATATTGAAGCTTCCCCCCGTCCAGGTTGCAGCAAGCGCTCCGATTCCCTTCCACGCGTCGAGGGGGAGAGACCATTGGCAGATCCACAACATCAGCGGCCCACCGAGCATGATGCCGGCAGAGCCGAGCGCCATCGCGAGACACGCTCGCAGGCCGAGGCGTCTGAGCGAAAACAGATCCGCGCTGAGCAGCAACAAGCCCAAGGCCACCGGGAGGCCGATCTCCGTGATCCACGCATACGCCTCTCGTGGATTTGCGAGGACCCCGAGGGTTCTCAGGATCATGGGAACACCGTAACACCACAGCGGAATGGGCAGCCACTGAAAGAGCCGATCGAACCGCTTGCGCCGACTCATCACCATGAGCATGGCGACGAAGGCCACAAGGATCAAGGATGGTCCCATGAGCCAGGGGGAGGGCTCTTACGGCAGGTAGGCTCCGAAGATGATCGTTTGCTGATCGAGACGATCGCCTGGTTTCAAATCCTTGACGGAGCGTCCAAGACGCCGCGTGACTTCCATGCGTCGCACGGAAAGCCCCGTCCCAGGTCCTTCAATCAATCGGTCATCGTCGGCATACAGCATGACATGGACGACCTTCGAGGGATCATTGGGAGCGGAAAGAAAGATCAAGTCGGCTGGCTTCAGCCGTCGTACCTTTCGGGCGCGCTGGTACTGTTCATGGGCATCGCGGGGGACCTCGATACCGACGGAGCGATAGACCAGAGATACGAGGGCTGAGCAATCCACGCCAGTGACAGGCCCGTTGGAATGCCCAAGAAAGGGCGAGCGACCTCCCCAGAAGTAGGGATCGCCAAGGAAGAAATCTGCGGTGCGCAGGATCGCTCGGCGCTTCTGCTCGACGGAGAATCGCTCCAGGTCTTTGTGCAGTCGCACCGAACTGCTGGAGATCCATCCGGTCTGTCCGCTGACGAGCTGGACGCGATAGAGCAGTCGATCGAGGTCCGAGACGGCCAGGTGCGTGCCCAAGGGGAGGGACAACCACGGCGTAGCCATCCGGGCATCTCGCCACACCGGAGCCCATTTCGCGCTGACGATCGCATTGGGCGGCTGACGATGTCGTTGCGGCTGCAGCACATCGGCGAGCACCCATCCCGGGTAGCCTTGCCATCGTTGATGGTGCGTGTATTCAAACTGTTCGATCGCTTCGATAAGCGCCCAGGCCCCTTCAGTCTTCGTGAGCCGAACGCGTTCCCCATAGAGCACCTGAGTTTCTTGGAGCGGGTCGTGCGTCTGCGCCTTGGCGAATGACCCCGGTTCCGACCGCACGTCAGCCACTGGTACCGTGACCACATAGAGCGACTGGCGTGATGCGGCGCAGCCGGGAAGCAGGAGGAACCAACCTACCGCTGCCTGGACTTGAGGGGACGTTCTCATCAACGGTCGCCTCGTGAGCGTCGGGTGGCCGGCGTCAAGAGGCGGGTCAATGGCTCCGGAGGAAGTAGAGGATGCGTGGCTAGCTCCAGGTTTTCTTGGACGTGCGCCCTTCGTTTCATGCCCACGAGCGCTGTGGTCACGCCGGGTGTTGAACGGACAAACTGAATTGCCCGTTGCGCATCCGTCCGCAGCCCGTCGATGAACGTCTGCACCGCATCGGGCAGGGCGGCGAGTTGGCTCTGGAGGAGGCTGGCGCTGACGACGACGGACACCCCCAGGCGCTCAGCCGCCTCGAGCAACGTGAGCGATTCCCCGTCGACGCGCTGGTTCTTGAAGGCAAACGCCTCAGGCATCCTCAGGTTGTAGGGCAGTTGAACGATGCGAAAATGGTGCGAGGTTCCTCCCACACGTTGGGCGACTTCCAGAACTTCCGCGAGTGAGAGGTAATTGGGCGCCTCGGGATTGGCGCGGTAGCCGTTCCACGTCGCCGTGCCATACCACTGGATGCGTCCAATGCGGACCTGCTCTTCCAGCAACGCGAAGGCACCTTCCAAGCGGCTGAGGAACGTCGCGCGGAGGATTTCATCAAGCTGTTGCTCGGGATTATGGAGGTAGTACACATCCACGGTTTCGAGGCGGAGATTCTGGAGACTCGTGGCGAGCTGCTGTTCCAAATAGCTTGGGCGCAGCACATGGCAACCGGCCACCAGGTCGTCATACTCAAAGACTCCGGGATTCAGAAACGTCTCGATGAGGTAGCGTTCGGGATCGCGCGGCACCACCCCATCAAATGGGATGTATCCGCCTTTCGTGCACACGGTCACCTCGTCGCGCTGGAGATGGCCTTGCGCAATGAGTCGCTCTAACGTGTGGCCGATGACGCGCTCGCTGCGCTGGCAGCGGTAGTTGATGGCCGTGTCGATGAGGTTGCACCCTGACTCCAGCGCGGTCTCAAGGGCCTCGGCATAGAGGCGATCCGTGGCCTCATCCGGATCGCCCAGGTAGGTGCCGAAACCGATGGACGATGACCAGAGATCCTGCAGACGTCGAAAATGATCGGGATGGCAAGCCGTCTTATGCTGTCGATACCGCTGGGTGCCTTCCTCTGTCGACCATCCGCTGAGCGCCATTGGGGGTAGGATACGCCAAGTCATAGGTCGCTTGCAAGCATTCCAGTGATGCCTTCTGGTAGACTTGAGTTTCTCATGTTTCTCAGTTAGAATAGCCGCAAGGTACAAAAATGCCCAAAGCGTTCATCATGATCGATGTCAATCCCGGCAGCGAACTGCGCGTGCAGCAGGCCGTCAGCAAATTGGCGGGCGTGAAAATGGTCTACCAGGTGACCGGCGAGCATGACATGATTGCGTTTGTGGATGCCGAACCCTATGAAGAATTCGCGGTGATCCTCTCAACGATCCGCGGAATCGACGGCGTGCGGGACACGGATTCCCATCTCGTCTTACAATAACGCAAGCGGCAGGGTCCTTGAGAAGGCCGAACAGACTTGCACACGGATGTCCGTGACAATAGGACTTGACGATTCAGGCTTCTTTGCGTTACGCTCTTGCAAAACCTGACAGGAGACGAGGACCATGTCCTATGTGATTACCGAGAAGTGTCTGGGCGAGCGCTACGCGGTCTGCGCGACGGTCTGTCCCGTGGAATGCATCCATCCGATTGATTACAAGAACGAACCGTTTATGATCATCGATCCGGAGGTGTGCATCAACTGCGGGTTGTGCTTGCCCGAGTGTCCGGTGGGAGCCATTGTGGCCTCCGAACAAGAAGATGAAGCGTATGCGAAAATCAACAAAGACCTAACCCCACAGGCGAAGAACAACCCCGTCGCCCCGGAGCGGCCTCAAAACGACCCGCCCAAAAAACCCGGCAATAAGCTCGTGAATTAAGGCAGGAAAAACCGTTTAGATCACCCCGTGCAAACGCACGGG
>Ga0137796_10001218_pt1 | contig 14997 bp, 15 predicted proteins | sample OV2TP3_FD_97704 | JGI IMG/M metagenome (GOLD analysis project Ga0137796, IMG submission 97704)
ATCGTCAGCAGGCCCCACCACTTTCTCTTCATCTGCTTCACGGCTCCTGTGTTGTTGAAAGCTGGGGGAGAGCGGCGCGCTCATAGGGTGTATGGTCCGTCGAGAACCCGTGCTGCCGCAGCCAGTACTCCACCCCCGGCACCTGCCAGATAAAATCCACGTCGCCACCTCCCCATTGCTTCAGGGGGTAGATGCGCTGTCCCATCCACCGCTGCGGCAGAGTCCCGTAGGTCAAATCCTCCAGGCACCGCGGGCGCACGATCGAGCTCGACATATCCGCAAAATAGACGTCGCCCTGCGAGTCGCGGTCGCAATTCAACGCCGAGGGATCGCCGAACACCTCAAACGGCACGAAGGGGCGCAGCAGCCCATCCGATCCGATCTTGCGGGCGCGTAGAGGGCTCCACATATTATACGTGGAAACGGTCACTGCTGAGTCGAGCGTCGGATCCTTCCGCAGCACCTTAATCCCTTCATCGAGGGTCTGCGCCAAGATCGTGGGGGCGTTGCAAAACAGCAGCACCATCAACTCCACGGGCTTCCTAAGCACATCCCGGATATGGCGGAAGCCGTGGGCATAGGCCTCCTCTCCCAAGGCGTGTTTCGCCGCCAGCTCCGGAGGCCGGTCGATGACGGTAGCCCCGTACTCCCTCGCAACGGCCTTGATCCTCGCCGAGTCGGTGGAGACGTACACCTCCCCCACATGCCGCGCGTGCTTGGCTGCGAGTAGGGGGTAGACCATGAGCGGTCGGCCGAGCACAGGGTGGATGTTCTTCCCCGGAAACCCGATGCTACCTTCCCGCCCCAACAGGAGTGCGGCGATCATCCCACCACCTGTGCCTCACGGCGGTTCATCCGGTTGAGCTGCTCCACCGCCGTGGTGAACCCCGCCTCACGGCTCGACTCTGCACCGTCATCGTCCCACTCAGACCACCGTGCAGCGGTTGCATGGTGCACACTGGGAGCGCTGCGCGGCCAGGTGCTTCTCGCGAATCCGCATATACGCCTCCGAGCGCCAGAGCTCGCTCAAGGGCTGCTCGTTGGCGTTGCCCACTGAGAGGGTGGACCGGTAATCCACATCGCAGGGGTTCACCGTCCCGTTCCACCAGACGAACATGCGACGCCAGAGATCCGAGCACGGCGTCGTCAAGTCGTTCACCGGGCGTTCGTAGGTGTTCTCCCAGGGGTTGTAGGCGACGAACGCCACCTGATCCACGAGCCCGTCCCAGACCGAAGCCATCCGGTCCAAATCCGGCGTGCCCGGCACCTTGACGCCGGACACACGCGTGATGACGCGCGAGCACGGGTACTGTTTGGCTCGAATCTGATGAAAGCGCTCGATGTTGACCCGCACCTCGTCGAACCGACCACCCACGCGCAAACGCTCATACGTGATCGCATCGGCCGCATCGACGGAAAAGACGATGGTATTGACCTCCGCCTCGAGAATCGCGTGGCAGGCGGCCTCATCAAGCTGTGAGGCGTTCGTGTTGAGTTTGAGCGCTAGGAATTTCCCCCGGGCATAGGCCAACATCTGCGGCAGCTGGCGGCACAGCAGCGGCTCGCCCCGCGAGGCAAGCGTGATCGCTTCACAGGAACCCACCGCCTGGTCGATCACCCGCTTGAAGGTCTCCAACGACATCGTTCCCATGTAGTCGTTTGTCCGCTTCGTGAAGGCGTGGTCCGTCTGAAAGCAGAACACGCACCGATAATTACACACCGACGCCGGCTCAATCTGCAAGCATGGCGGAAACCCATCCACACGTCTCAGCTGAGGGAACATGTCATAGCGATAGCGATACACCAGGTAGCGCGGCCACTGCGCCTCATCGAGGCGTGACAGCTCTTCAACGGTGTACGAATGCAGGGTAAATGGCTGGAGGCCGACAACCGAAGGGGTGTCGGCCTCGCCCAGCGCTTCATCGCAGGCAGCCCGCGCGATCCCTTCCTGGTACGGCGACAAGCCAGCGCCTGTCAGCCGCTCGCGCACGAGCCGCAGGCGGGCCATCACGTCTGGCAGTAGACGGTGATGGCGCATGCCGACGAAACTGTCGTGCTTGCGATACACCGGTGGCGTCGGCAACGACGCGCTCATTCGCTGACCAGCCTCCGACCATCCATCGTCTCGAGAATCCGTTGCGCGGCGGCATCCGCCGGCTCGTCCAGTGTCTTGACGACCACCTCGGGGTTGAACGGTGGCTCGTACGGATCCGAGATGCCGGTGAATTGCCGCACCTCCCCAGCGATCGCTTTTTTGTACAGGCCCTTCACGTCCCTCCGGATGCATTCTTCCAGCGACGTATCGACGTACACTTCCAGAAACCGCTCGCCGATCAGCCGCCGCACGTAGTCCCGGTTCTCGCGATACGGAGAGACGAACGAAGCGATCACCGCCACGCCATGCTTGGTCAGCAGCGCGCACAAGTGCGCAACGCGCTGCAGATGCAGCGTCCGATCCTCGCGGCTGAATCCGACGCCGGCGCTGAAGTACTTGCGGATCTCATCGCCGTCCAAGAGCTCCACCGCCCGGCCGTCCGCCTCCAGGCGCCGGCGCAGGTGCTCAGCAATTGTCGTTTTGCCGGAACTGGGCAGCCCGGTCAGCCACACGGTGCATCCCCCATTCGTCATGAGGACAGCAGCTCCTGCACTACCTCAATGACCGTGTCTTGATCGCCGGATGACAGGGCCGGGGACGACGGCAGGCTGAACGCCTGAGCATACAGCGCGTCCGCCACCGCGCCGCCAAGTTGCTCCGCCGCTCGGTACATCGGCAGCCGAGGCAGTGGCCGCCATAGGCGCCGCGCCTCAATGCCGCGCGCCGCTAAACGAGTCACGATATCGCTGACGTTCCGGTCCGGCGCCAGCCGCAGTGTGAAGAGCCACCAGGCCGGCGAGGCCCACGACGCCGACGGCATCGGCGCCACATTCGGCCGATCGGCAAACGCCTCTCGATAGCGCACGGCAATACGAGCCTTGCGCTGCAGGTGGCCGTTCAGCTGTTCAAGCTGCCCGCATCCCAGCGCCGCCTGCAGGCTGCTCAGGCGGTAGTTGTAGCCGATCGACGCATGAATGTATTCCATCGGGTGATCCTTAGCCTGCGAGGATAGGTACCGCACCCGCTCAGCCAGCGCAAGGTCATCGGTCACCACCATGCCGCCCCCGCCGGTGGTGATCACTTTGTTGCCGTTGAAGCTCAGACATGCCAGATCGCCGAACGTGCCGGCCTTGCGGCCGCGGCACACCGCCCCCAGGCTTTGGGCCGCGTCTTCCACCACCCGTAATTCATGGCGACGCGCGATCTCGCCGATGGCGTCCATGTCGCAGGGATGACCCAGCAGGTGCACCGGCAGGATGGCACGGACACGCCGCCCGCTCCGCCGATTGCGCAAGGCGCCCTGGCGGGCCTGGCAGCGCGTGGTCACAAATTCGCTCAGGCGCTGTGGGGCCATCTGCCAGGTCGCGGCGTCCGCATCCACAAACACAGGCCAGGCGCCGCAGTAGCGCACGGCGTTCGCCGTGGCGACAAATGTCAGCGATGGCACGAGCACCTCATCATCCGGCTCAACGCCGGCGGCCAACAGCGCCAGATGCAAGGCCGTCGTCCCGCTGGATGTGGCCACCGCGTGCCGGCGCCCCAACCACGCGGCCACCATCTGCTCGAAACGCTCGACAAACGGCCCGGCGGAAGACACCCATCCGGAATCCAGGCATTCTTTGAGATACGCCCGCTCGCGCCCCGACAGCGCCGGCGCGTGGAGCGGGATGCGTGGCCTGGCCGCGCGGCCAGGCTCACACGGCGTAGGCGCCGGCGCAATAGGCATCCTGATGCTCCCGTATCCATTCGATCGTCCGCCGCAGCCCGTCTTCCAACGAAACAGCTGGCGACCACCCCAGGAGCTTCCTCGCAAGGCTGGCATCCGCCAGTAGTCGCTCGACTTCGCTGGCCTTCGGCCTGACCCGCGCCTCTTGCGTCGCGAGGTCAATCGAGACACCGGCGAGCTCGGCAATGAGCCGGGCCAGCGCCTCGATGCTGATTTCCCGCCCTGAGCCCAGATGGATGACGCGTCCCACGGCGGCGTCCTTCTCCGCAGCCAACACAAAGGCGTCAACGATGTTGCTCACATAATTCAGGTCCCGGCGCGACGTCAGGTTGCCCAAGGTGACTGTTCGGCCAGCTAAACATTGGGTAATGATCGTGGGCACGACGGCGCGGGCCGATTGCCGCGGCCCGAAGGCGTTGAACGGCCGCAGCGTCACGACCGGAAGGCCAAAGCTGCGCCAGAACGATTGGGCGAGCTGATCCGCGCCGATCTTGCTGGCCGCATACGGCGATTGCGCGCTGAGCGGATGCTGCTCATCCATCGGCACGCGCTGCGCCGTACCGTACACTTCGCTCGTCGAGGTGTGAATCACCCGCCCCACACGGGCCTCGCGCGCCGCCTGGAGGATCGTCAACGTGCCCTCGACATTCGCGCGGACATAGGAGAGCGGCGCCTGGTACGAATACGGAATCGCGATCAGGGCCGCCAAATGGAAGACCATGTCGATGCCGTCCATCGCTTGGCGCACGACGTCGCGGTCGCAGAGGTCGCCATTGACGATCTCCACCGATCCAGACAACGCCAGCGGTTCCAGCCATCCCCGCGACCCATCGGAGCGGTAATGCACGAATGCGCGCGTCGTGGCCCCACACTCGACGAGCCGCTCCGCCAGGTGACTGCCGATGAATCCACCGGCCCCGGTCACGAGCACGCGCTTGCCCTGCCAGTTGATTGCCATCTGTGAGCTGGGTGTTATTGACTCGGCACAGGCCGACGGTCCCAACTTTTCACTCGGGTCTGCGCCTTCTCATAATCGTCTGATTGCCCAATATCCAACCAGTACTCGTGAATCGGAAAGCTGGCGACCCGTCGGCGCTCAACCAGCGCTGCCTGGATGAGCTGGGTCATGTCGTACGGTTCGTCCTCCGGAATCAGGGAGATCAGGGACGGATCCAGCACATAGATGCCTGCGTTGACGAACAATCGCTGAGACGGCTTCTCCTCCAGATGGCACACCAGACCATCGGAGAGCTGCACGACCCCGTACGGAACCTGCACGTCATACTCCTTCACCGCCATGGTTAGATCGAATTGCTGGCGCTCATGAAAATTGAGCAGATGCTCGAAGTTCACTCGGGTCAGCAGGTCGCCGTTGACCACGAGGCACGGCGCCGTCACATGCGGGGCGGCCAAGCGCAGGCCCCCCACCGTGCCCAGCGGCTTCCGCTCCCGGACGTACTGGATCCGGGCACCCAGCGCCTGCCCGTTGCCCAACTGCCGCTCGATCATCTCTGCCTGGTGGTGAACAATGAGCACGACGTTGCGGAACCCGTAGCCGACCAGCTGGTCGATCAGGACCTCCAACAGCGGCCGGTCCCCCACCTTCAGCAGCGCCTTGGGCGTGTCGTCGGTCAGCGGCCGCAGCCGCGTCCCGAGGCCGCCAGCCACGATGGCCACGGGTGTCTCTTTCTCCCTCGGGCGGGCCAACAGCTCGCTCATCAATTCCAGCCCGGCCACGCGCCCGGCGTGATCCACCACCGGCAAATGCTCCACGCCATGCTGCTGCATCAGGCGCAGCAGATCCTCCCGCTGGCTGCCGTGCGCTACCGTGGTCGGATGCGCGCACACGATCTGCTGCACCGGGTTTTCCAGGCGTACGCCGCGCAGGATGCCGCGCCGCACGTCGCCGTCGGTCACCGTGCCCTGCAGCCGCCCGTCCGCACCGACCACCAGCACGATCCCTTTGCCGCCACGGTCCATCGCCTGGATGGCCTCCCGCAGGGGCGTGGCGGCGGCAACGCAGATGGCGCGAATCTCGGCTTCACGCTTCATCACGAGCTGGCTGTCGCGTCCTTGGAGGCGTGCTTGGCCGTGTCCTTGGCATCGCCCTTCCACACAAAGGTGTCGCGCTTCATCACAAACGCGATGCTGCCGCCTAAGTGCTCAAGCGCCCTCCGCTCAAACACCTGCGTGGACGTCTCCTCGGACCCCTCCGTCTTCGGCTTCTCTGGCCCGGACGGCAACGGATAGTTTCCTTTTAATAAGCGGCTCATGCGGCCCTCCTGCTCTTGGCGAATGCCCTAGCTGGCACGCCGGTGACGCGCTCGCCGTTCGGCACGTCATCGACGACCGACGAGCCGGCCCCGACGGTCGCCCAGTCGCCGATCTCCACACCCTGAATCACCGACACCCCGATCCCCACAAACGCGCCGGTGCCGATCGTCACGCCTCCGCCTAATGAGACGCCAGGCGACAGGTGCGCGTGATCCCCAATCCGGATGTCGTGCGTGATGATGCTACCGCTGTAGACGGTCACGTAGCATCCCAGCTCCGATTGCGGGCCGACCACCGCGCCGGCCATCACCACCGTGCCGTCTCCGATCGCGGCGCGCGGCGACACCACGGCGTGCGGATCCACCAGCGTTGGCACGCAAAATCCCAACCCGGTCAGCCGATCCACCAGCGCGGCGCGCGAGCGTGTGCCCTCGCTCGACACCGCTCCGACCCCGATGAATGCACAGCGCACCCCGGCCCGCCGCAACAACTCTAGCTGCTCATCGCCCCCGAGGACCGGCACTCCCAGCCGGCGCGTGCCGTGCGTGGTCCGTTCCGCGTCCGTGAGCCCCACCACCTCATAGCCGCCGAGCTGCTCGATCAGATCCAGCACCATCGCGGCATGGCCGCCAGCGCCGATCCCCACGATTTTAATCCGCCACGCGCGCGTCATATGGAGAGCACCTCTGAGTCAGGCACCAGGCGCATCAGACGCTTGACGTACTCCCGCCCGATGTACAGCTTGTCGAAGAGCAGCGGTTCCAACCGCCCATCGGAGATCCGTGGACCAACCATCAACGCGCGCCGCAGCAGCTCGCACTCCGCCTGCCGATCATCCAGCACGAAGTCGTCTCGATACGCGCGGATCCACGGATCGATCTCCTCCCACCGCTCCTGCGGCGGATGCAGGCAGGAGTCCAACAGCCGGTCCGCTGTCAGCCGCCGGTAGCCGAAACGCTCCATTTCCGGAGAGCACAGATCTTCGATGAACTGCAACTCCTGTTTCGTCAAGACGCGCCTCCAGCGTTGGGCGAATTTCGCGGTGATCGTCTGCGAGGTGCCGTACGACGAATTTTGCGTCCAGATCTGCCCTGCCCCATCGGTGTAGCGCCTGGCATCGGCCATGCGCGGATCATGCGGCACCTTGAGAAACACGCAGATCCTCCGGAACTCCGGCTCGGGCTGGCTCACGAGATCCTCATAGCGAATCCAGAGCACCTGATCGCGCCGCGCGCAGTTGTCCAGCAAGTACGCCACCGACTTGCGCCAGTGCCGGATCACATACAGCAGCGGGTAGCGCCCGCGATTGCGGAACTGACGCCGGTGTTCCGGCCGCTCGTAAAACACGCCCTGCGAGGCGGCGACGGCCCTGGGGTCTCGGATCAGATACACACACTTCATCGCCGGATACGTGTTCAGCAGCGGCTCCAAGAACTGCTCTGCAAACGTGCACTTGAACCCGACATAGACGTCATCCGGACAGCCGTAGGCGTCCTGCACCAAGCGCATCAAACGGCGGAACAGCACCTCGTACGTCGAGGCGGTCACCTCCCCCAGACGCGATACGAGGCGCGGCGAGTCGCGGCGCGCCAGCTCGCCAATCCGCTTCAGCGTCGAGGCCAACGGCACGTGCCGGATCGGCACGCGCAACGTCGCCCGGCGGATGGCGGCATTCAGCCGCGCGTGTTCCGAATAAAAGTTGTCCGACACCGGCTCCTCCGGATCGAACGGCTTCACCCCGGCCCGCAGCATCAGCTCATTGCGGTACGCCTTGAAAAAATGAAAATACGAATCTGACGCCACCGTCAGGCGGGGGTGCGCGCTGAGCGCTTTGGCCAGAAACGTCGAGCCGGTCCGAAACGTCCCCATCACAACAAGATAGTTCGTGTGGCTCATCGGACACGTGTGGGGGCTCTCAAAACGTCTGCGCCGTTCATCAGCTCACTGATCCTCTCAGGCCCCAGGCGTGACACGCGAAACGGATCCGCAAGATCCGCCGTCTCGGCCAAACCGTCTTCTGTAAATCCCAGCCTCACGCCGGCGCCCTCCAATGCCGCGATCGTGTCCTCGTTGAACCCTCCGAACGGATACGAGAATGCTGTCATTTTCACCCCCGCCTGCTCCGACAGGAGAGCGGCATTGCGCCGGATATCGGCACGTTGCGCGGCAGCATCCAACTTGGTCAAAAACGGATGCGCATGCGAGTGCCCTCCGAGCTGCATGCCAGCTGCCTGGAGAGCCCGCACGTCATCCCATGTCATAAAATAGCGCTGCACCAACCCGGCCTCATCGTCGAAAAACTGATAGAACAGTTCGTCCACAATCTCTTCGACTTGCCGCTCCGTCAGCCAACAGTCGCGAACCTTGCGATAGAACCGCTCTTCATTGGAATAAAAAGGAAACTCGGCGTAGAAATCGGCGGCCTGCGCGATATGCTCCGCGTTCGGCGCGAACCGTCCGTCATCGCGCAAGGGAGAGCGGCGCGCGGCCGCGCAGCAAAACGCCTCCAAAAACTCGCGGAAGCTGGGCGTGCCGTACTGAAGGAGGCGCTGCTTGTCCACGGTCAGCAGCCGCTGCGTTTCGAGCCGTTGGGTGTTGAGAAAAAAGAGTCCTTCGATTTTGGCCGCCTGCAGGTGTTCCACGGCCGCGAACAATTGATCCTTATAGCCATCGTCGAACGTCGGGTACCACCCCTTGGCCGGCAGTCGATCCCGGCCATCGAGGTGATCAATCATCTGGCGCAGGGTGAGCCGCTCATACGAGCGCCCGAGGAACGCGATCTGCCGGACGAACACGTCTTCCTGCACGCCCTTGAAATCGTGCGCCCATCCCAGGCGGGAGGAGGCAATGTTGTGATAAATCACAACGAGGCACTCAGGCATTCATGCAACCTGATACTTCAACCGCCACGTCCCGTTCACACGCTCCCACAGGTGCGGCGCGCGCCAGCTATCCACCACCTCCCAAAACCGCTGCTCGGTCAATCCACAATATTCCAGGAACTCCTTGAAGTACTTGGCAGGAAACTCCCCATCGTATTTCCTCACCAACCGCACGCCTTCTTCCCGCGTGATATGGCCGTCGCGGATCTCATGCGCGGCATCCGAAGTGGCCCGCCCGATGCCGAATTTGCAAAACATCAAGTAATAATGAAAGCCGTCAAACCGGTCGTCTAGGCTGGCGTATTTGGAATAGGTCCCTTCGGAACGGCCGTCGGGATTGGGTTTGAAGCCGGCATGCTCGCTGGCGACGTAATAATGCTCTTGCGGCACCCACTTCCGATAGTACGACATGAAATATGCTTCAATCCCTGCCGCTTCGAGGTCCGCCACGGAAGGTGGTTGGAAGGGCAGCAGGTCGGCATCCGTCAGGCCGTGCAGCTTGAACCATCCCGGCCGGAGACCACTAAAGCAGTGTCGGTCCAATTCGGTGGTAAGATCGTATTGCTTGGCGTCTTGGTTATAGTCATCCCCCCCGTACTCCGCTTCGCCGTTCTCGCCATAGAAGACCAAGGGGACTCGGTACCGCACCGCGGTCCAGAGCGGAAACCCCATCTGCCCGTAAATGAACGGTTGGAACGGCTCGCCCATCTCTTCGAACGCATAGCGGGTGAGGAGGCGGGCGATCCGTCCGTTTGGCGTGCCGAGAATATTATCGAATCCTGCATGGATGAACTGCTGGAAATTCTGCCAGCCAATGTCCGTATAGCGCAACGGCGCCCAGGTCACGGTCAATGGATGCATGCCGTACCGTGCTTTGAGCAAGTAGGCCACATAGGCGCTATCCTTGCCTCCGCTGGCCGGCACAATCGCGTCATAGTGGCCCTGCCGACCGCGAAACCGGTCACACAACGCTCGCAGCTCCTCTTCACGCGCCGCCCAGTCAATCCCGGTCCGTTTACGTTCTGCGTACCGACAGGCATTGCAGATCCCCTCCTGAAAGACAATGCGTGGCCGCTGGTTGGAGATGACGCAGGTTCGGCAATACTCCACCGTTGCCGGTAGTCGGTATCGCTGTTGGATATCTCGTTGCGGCTGGGTGTGAACGCTCATCGGCAACCTGTCAGGAATGTTCCCAGCATGTGGATCCCGGCCTCCGCGCTCATTTCGGGATGAAACTGGCATCCCATCACGTTGGTGTTCGCGAGGACGGCGGTGAATTGCCTCGAGCCATAGGAGGCGCGGGCCAGGACGGCACGCTCATCAATCGGCCGGCACACAAATGAATGCGTGAAATAAAACTCCTGCCGCTCGGTCACCCCATCCAGCAGCGTCCGCCGCCAGGGGCGCGCGGCGATCAGCGGCCCCCACCCCACATGCGGGACCGCCAAACCCTCTGAGGGGACCATGGCGACAACGTCGCCCGGAATCAGGCCGAGCCCTTCATGGGTACCCAGCTCTTGGCTCCGAGACAACAGGAGCTGCATGCCCAGGCAAATGCCGAGGAGGGGCCGTCCCGACGCCGCATAGCGTTGCAGTGCGTGATCGAGATGGGCGGCACGCAGCCTGCGCATGCTCTCCCCGAACGCGCCGACGCCCGGCAACAGCAGTGCATCGCAACCGAGCAGCGCCTGAGGCTCGTCGACAAACACGGCGTCACAACCCGCCGCACGAACCCCGCGTTCAAGATTATGCAAATTGCCGACACCGTAATCCACGATCCCGATCATGCCGTCGATCCGTCCCTCCGAACTCCGATGCCTCGTTCGAGCAGCCCCCGCTTGAGCGTGCCCACAGTCTCGCGGCCAAAGTGGAACGCGGCCCCAACGGCAACCGCCGAAACACGGGTGTCCGCCGCACACGCCGCCGCATGAGCGGCCGTTCCAACTCCACCAGAGGCAATGACCGGCACCGAAACGGCCGCACTCGCTGTGCGGCATAACTCGACGTCCATGCCTTGCATCGTGCCATCCTGGTCAATAGAGCTGAGCAACACTTCGCCGGCCCCTGCGCGCACCGCGTCCTTGATCCACTCGAGCACGTTGCGGCCTGTCGGCTGGCGGGCATTTTCGCAATACGCCTCCCACCAGCCCTCTCGGCGCTTGGCGTGCACCGAGAGCACGACGCTCTGCGAGCCAAAGATCGCCGCGGCCTCTCCAAGCAATTGCGGCCGCGCCAATGCGTGCGTGTTGATGGCGATTTTGTCAGCGCCAGCCCGGAACAGGCGGCGGCAATCCTCCAACGTCCGCACTCCACCTCCGACGACCAGAGGAATGAAAATCTCCCGGGCTACCTCGCTGATAAGCTCGGCCAGGTGATTCCGTCCGTACAAGCTGGCGACCGTATCGATCAGGATGATTTCGTCAATCCCCTCGCGGCTGTATTGCCGGCAGAGGACGGCGGGGGAGCCGACGACCCGCAATCCCTCCATATGTACACCTTTGATCACATGGCCGCCCTTGATATCGATCTTGGCAGCCAGGCGAATTTTCCGGAACGCCCCCCGCACTTCGTGGACCGCACGCGGCACGCTCGAATGAGTCGATGCGGCCAGGGCATCCACGGTCATGAGACTGGCACCGCCGCCCTGCTGATGGCCGCCGACTTGCGGGAGCGCCGTAAGCGATCCGCTTCGGGAAACACCGGTTCTCCGTGAAGGCGCCGCCATTCCCGTTCATACGCATCGATTCGTTTGAGATCCCGCGCGATCATGAGTTCCCGCAGCCCCAAGAGTTCGACGGCACTGAAATTGGCGCTGATGACGGCGGTGATCTTCGTCGCATCGCCCAGGTCCAGCAGGAAGGCTTCGAGGTCGCCGTCATATTGCTCTAGGATGCGGTGCTTGTAGACTTCGTACCACTCGGAACCAGGGTACGGCGTGGCGAAAAACGGCTTGGCCACGATGCTGGTCCGCTCCCAGGCCATCACGCAATCACGGATGCTGTCGAAAAACTCGTCGGGAAAGCCAATGATCTGGTTGGGGATCGGACGGATACCGGCGTTCATCGTCATCCGCACACCGTTCTCGTTGGTCCGCGCCGTCGCGCCCTTGCCGAGCGTCTTGAGGACTCGATCGGAAAACGTTTCGAGGCCGTAATCCAGGTACGTACAGCCAGCCTGGCGCATCTTCGCCAGCGCGTCGGGCTTCACCAGCGTCGCGTGGCTGGTCCCGCCCCAGTGGATGCCATCGCAGGTGTTGGGATCATGTGGTACGCCGTCGCGTATGCACCGCGGCTGCAGCCCTGCCTTGATCCAGAGGTCGCAGATCTCCGGGAGCCAGGTGCCGCCGCTGGCCACGTTCATGGTCATCAAGTTTTCATCGAGAAAGGCGACGAAGTCGACGCCGAACCGCTGCCGGGCGTACGTGACCAGATCGACGATGTAGCGGGGGCTATGCCACCGGACGGTGCGCTTGTAGGTAAACGCCACGTCCCGCCGGCCGTCCCGCTCGACGTACTCCAACTCCCCGGTCAACCCCAGATGAAAACAAAAGCGACAGATCAATGAGCAACCGTAGCTGGCGTTGATGTCCAGCCGCCGCTTGGCCTGCATCGCTTCCTCGCTCAGCAGAATGCAGCTGTTCTGGAAATAGATGTCCAGCGGAAACAACTCCCATGCCGGATACGGGATCATATCGAGGTTCTCGATCAGCGCGCGGGGCGGCGTGATCTCCGCTTCTCCGCGGGGCGTGCGCCAGATCACACCCTCCACCTCGGACCAGTCTCGGCGTCCATCGTCGACACGGTGAAGAATCTCCGGCCACGTGAGAAATCCTTCGCCGATGACGCCGAGATCCACTTCCGGCAGAAACCGCATCATCTCGTGCGGCAGGCTGGTGAGGAACCCGCCTCCAGTGACGATTAGCGCCGTGGGCGCATAGTGGCGGGCAAAGCGGACCGCTTTCTTGATGTAGGCATAGGCCGTCGTGATCCCACCGGTGCAGATGATATCCCACCGGTCGGCTTGGATGGCCAGGCGCAATTCCTCATCCACCGGGCGCCATGCGTTGGCATCGAACACCTGCACCGCGTGGCCGTCCCGGTCGGCGATCGCAGCCATGAGCGCCAAGCCGTACGGCACGTGCCGCGGCGCATCCTCTTCCCGGATGACCGGATTAATGATGAGAATCTTCGCCATCGGTCTCTCGTTGCCGGCTCAGGAACTCGCTGAGCGGTTCCCACAGCACGCCCTCGCCGAACAGGATCCCTCCCGCCGTGCAATTCGACGTCTGGTACGGCGCGCGCCTGGCCAATGCCAAAAAACTTTCCCGATACCACCAGTAGGTCGGATCAGTGCACCACACCTGTTGCAGGTGCGGGTTCCAGACTTTGATGTAGCCATCTGCCGCGCGGTCCCCCAGCAGTCCCTGGATCTTTTGGTAATACTGCGTCCGCTCCAATGGCGTGTCCGGTGGATAACCCAGGTCCATCCCCACCACCGCCACCTCGCGGCGCGCCAGCACCGCGCCGGCGAGCACCCAGGCCGACGTCCCGCAGTTGCCACCCGTCACCAGGCAGGGGGCGCCGGTCAGCTCAAAAATTTTCCGGGTCGTACTGGACGAATCGTCATAGTCGTCGTAGATCGGGTTCCACCAGTACACCGGCATGCCCGCCCCCACGATACGGCGGCTGACCGTCGGAGACACGCTGGTGGACAGCAAGGCGGTGATGCTTGGCCCGTGCCGATTGACCAATTCGAGCAGCTCCTGATTGCGGGCCTGCTCATCGCGGTTCAGGTACGGATCCAAATCCTGCCGCCGGAAATAGTCGTCATCCGCGCGGGACGCCAGGTCCGGGTCGCCAAACCACCGGACAATACGCGTCGGATGCGGATCGACGCTGACGACGAAATCCGGCACCAGACCCTCGCGCAAGCAGGAGCCCAAGGCCCCGTCGCAGGCGATCACCGCGCCGCGATAGGCCGCATCGCGGATCCGGCGGGCCGCCTCAGTTCGGTGCAGACTGGGGCCAGCGGCCACGACGATGGCTGACACCCCCGGCCAGGCGGCTGGGTCCAGATCCGCCACCGTCCGCGCGATGAGCGGCTGATTGAGCTGGGCATGCCGCAGGCCGATCTCGGCGGTCTTGCGATACGTGGCCGAGGCAATCGTGTCCAGCTCCGACGACGTCAATGGGTTCATGGCTGTTCCGCCATCGCGGGTGCGTCGTCAAATCGCTTCACGAGCAGCCGCTGACCCAAGGACACCTCGCTCAACACGCGGACGACCCGCTCCGCCGCGTGGCCGTCCCCGTACGGATTGACCAGGCTTTGCAGCGACTCGCGAAACGAGGGATCGATCGCGCGAAGGATCCCTGCGATGATCTCGTCCCGATGAGGTGCGACATCAATCACGTTGCCGGCCCGCAGGCGCCCATCCTGGCGTGCGCCGACATTCACCACCGGCAGATGGAGCGACGGCGCCTCGATGAGTCCGCTCGAGGAGTTGCCCACCATCGCACCGGCGACAGCCATCACGCTGACATAGGCCTGCGGGTGCAAATTATCGATCACGCACGCTGAAGGATGCCTGCCCGCGAACCGCTCGAGCCCCTGCCGGATCAGCCAGCCGCCTGGGTCGGCGTTCGGCAGCGTGATGATGATCGGCCTGTCAATCTGTCGCAGCGCCGCGATCAGCTCCTCCACATGCGCCTCGGTCTGCTCGGACGCCAGCATCTCCGGATGGTAGGTGACGAGCAAGGGGGGCACGGTGAAGCGCAGCCCGACGATCCGCTCCAGTTCAGCCACGCTCAGCAAGCGGATCGAGCGAAGCTGATCCAGGCTCGGCGCGCCACTGACCGTCACGCGCCAGGGTTCTTCACCCATCTCCATCACGCGGCGCGCGGCGTCATCCGTCGAGGTGAAATGCAAGTGGCTCAGCTTGGTGATGGCATGCCGCAGCGCGTCATCGAACGCCCCGGCTGTCAGCTCACCCCCGTGCACGTGGGCCACCGGGAGGCGAAACG
>Ga0137796_10001221_pt1 | contig 14968 bp, 13 predicted proteins | sample OV2TP3_FD_97704 | JGI IMG/M metagenome (GOLD analysis project Ga0137796, IMG submission 97704)
GCACGGCGGGAAGCATGCCCGCAGAGCGCAGCCGCGCGGCCTTCTTCCCAAGCTCCGAACGCTTTTGAATGGTAAGCGTATGCATGGCAACTCCAATCGTACCCTATTTTCGCCGAATGGACAACATTGCTAAACGCTACAAAAGTGGCCGCCTCTATCATCCGACGTCCCTCGTCATGTCTAAATCCGAAATTCGAATATCGTCGCACGAAAAACCCAAAACCCAAATCACAAAACCCAAACAAAACACGAAACACGAATTGGAAACAAGAAAATTTGTGTTTTGTGCTTTTGGGGTTGGGCTTTGTTTGTAATTTGGGTTTTGGGCTTTGTGTTTTCGTGAGGCATGTTTGAGCATTTCGTGCTTCGATATTCGGATTTCAACCTGTTATTCCCAAAAAAGCCGTAGCTTCGCCGAAACGACGCGCTCGAGCGCCTGTGCTGCAGGCCGCAAAAGCTTGTAGGGAGCGATCTCGTCCGGATTCTCCTCGAGCGAGAGCACAAGCGCTTTGCGGTACGCGAGCCGCAATTCGGTATTGAAATGCACGACCGCAATGCCGGCACGCACCGCCGCGACGACGTCCTCACCAGCGATGCCGGAGCCACCATGAAGAACAAGCGGTATACGAGCAGCTGCGCGAAGCGCCGCGACCCGCCCGATATCAAGCCGAGGGTTACCGCCGCCCCGGAGCATGCCGTGGAGGTTCCCCACCGCAGGAGCGACGAGGTCAACGCCGGTCGCCTCAACGAAACGCGCGAGGTCCTCCGGTTTGGTGAGGCGCTCGGCGCTGACTTCCGCGCCGCGAGGAATCGCGTCGAGAAGCTTCGACGACTCGCCGATGAAGCCAAGCTCCCCCTCAACGACGATATCGGGATTCGCGCGCCGCGCGAGCTCAACGCAGCGTTTCGTCGTTGCGACATTCTCATCAAATGGGAGCCGTGCTCCATCAAAAATAACCGCATCGAACCCTGCGCGCGCGGCCTCTTCGACTTTCTCGACCGAGTAGCTGTGGTCGGCGTTGAGAAAAATCGGGAAGTCATACTCCTCGCGGATACTCCTCACAAGCGCCGCCGCTTGCCGCACGCCGATGAAGCTCCGCTCGCCCTCGGAGAGACCGATGATGACCGGTGCTTTGAGCTCGCGGGCCGCGCGGAATACGCCCCAGAGCGCGTCCAGAGTCGAGATGTTGAAATGGCCGATCGCGCGTTTTCGTAGAGCGGCATCGATTATGTGGTCGCGCAGAGAATGCATAGCATCAAAAAAGCCGATTTCGGGCACATTGTATTTCGTATTTTGTATCTTGTGTATCGCAACGAAAATACGGCGTATGCATACGAAATACAAAATACGAGATACAAAATACACGCTGTAGATTTCCATCGGACGACGAAAAGAGAACAGCGGCTACAAGTTTGCTCTCCCTACCTTTAGCACTCTCGCCATCCAAACGAGTTCGTCGAAAAATGCGCCTACGCGCTTCTCGAGCCCCGGGTCAGTGGGTTTGCCATCCGGCCCGAATGCACTGCCCGCGTTCGGAAAGTAGAGCGTCTGCTGAATCGCGACGAGCCCGAGTTCGCGGAGCACGGGCAAGAGGTTCTCCACCATGCGCGCGCCGCCCCACGGCCCGCCGGAAACCGCGGCGATGCCAACTGCTTTGTGCTTGTACTCGTCGAATAGAAGATCGAGCGCGGCCTTCAGCGTCCCCGGGTAGCCGTGATTATACTCCGGCGAGACGATAAGAATGCCGTCGGCGCGGATGACGACATCTCGCCACGATGCGTTTTTCTCCTTCAACGCTCCCCCGTAGTCGTTCGCCGAAAAAATAAACGTGCGTACGTCAAAGAGCTCCGTCGCGATATCTTTGCGACGGCCCAATTGTTCGAGCAAGAATTTTGCCACTGCCTCACTCTGTCGCCCTTGGCGGCTCGTACCGAGGAGGAGGGGGATGAATAGTGGTGCGTCCGTCATGAAAAAACAAAATCGTATGCTCTGCCCGACAGCCAGGTGTTGCCCTACGCAACAAGCTCAAAGCGTAAAGCGAAAAGCGCAAAAATAACAGCGCAAAGATCAAAAGACCTTTTTGTTTTGAGTTGTTACTTTGCGCTTTGCACTTTTCACTTTGCGCTTCTATCACTAGACTTCTTCGGAAATTCCATTCTGCTGCAATTTTTGATTTTTGGCTGCGACGTCGTCAAGCTTCACAAAATGACTCTCGTCGTACAACAAGTACGCCGTCGAGTCATTTTGTTCGCTTTCCTTGTCTCGCTCAAAAATCAAAAATCTCGCCACGAAAGGAATTTCCGAAGAAGTCTACTTTAATCTTGCCTCACTCAAAATATGAAAGTCAAACAACGCGCCGTCCTATTGCTTACTATTCTGAAGCAATGCACCGTACTGCGCAAGCAGGCGCGTGAGCTGGCGCATCAACGCGCGAATCTGGCGCAACAGAAGCTCAGTGCGATCCGGCGTGCTCCTCGGCGCTGAGGAAGTGGCAGCGGCCGCTCCCCCCGCCACTGAGGGACGCGGCTCTATCGGTTGAACCGCTTGGGTGCCACCCGCCTCCTCTGCAGAGACGAGCGTCGTCGTCGCCGCAGCAATGAGCGAGCGCGGCGACTCATTCGAGCGCGAATCAATCGCCGTTACGTGGTAGCGATAGTGGGTATGGGGTACCAGTCCCGTATCGCGGTAGGCAGTCGTCGTCGGCGTTGCAATAGACTCGACGGGTATGCAGTATCCGCCGCTGCAGCGATACAATCGGTAACGCGCGACAGAATCGTTATCAAAACTCGCCGCCCACGAGAGATCGACCTCCGTCTCCGAAACAACATGCATATGAAAATCGGGTGGTGGCGCAGGTCGCGTAAAATCACCGCCGTCGACCGGGGCCGTGATAGAGAATGCTATGTACGCATCGTCTGTGTTCGCGTTCCCAGAGCTATCGCGACAACGCACGGCATACATGTAGCTCTCGCCGAGACGCAAACTCTTGATGACCGCACGGTGCACGGTGCTACCTACAGTCGTTGCAAATCTGCCACCAAGCTCGGCAAACGCCTCGCCCCCTGCGCTCCCAAAACGGCACTCCGCGCTCTTATCGGTCTTGAGAGAAAGTTCGACATTGCGCTCACCGCCAAAGAGCCCGCCACGCGGCGCAAGGTCGATCCGGAGCGGTGGTGCGCTATCACTCTCGGCACTCACAGGAAAACTAAAAAGGAAAAATGAAAAAGAAAAAGCGACCGCACCGGACAGGGTTTTCAGCAAACGCGCATGCGCCCGCCGACTGAATATTGTATAGTTTGTGCTCATGTATATACTTCGTAGCTTGTATTTTGTATCTCGTATCTGGTATGACGAAAATTTATATACGCTGCAAGACAAAATACAAGATACGAAACACAAGATACTAATTCCCAAACCTCCACGTCGCCATTATCTGCGAGAGCGTGGCATCAAACTGAAGTGGCGCCGATACTTGATAGAGAAAGCCGCTGTAAACGATCCACACCTCGCGCGTCGCACCGACCCCGAGCGCCTCGCTTTCAAAGATAAGCGCGCGCCCGCCGCCCATAAGCTCAATCATCTGCGGATTTTTCAGAGTAAGCTCCGGCAAATCCTCCCTGATGCGCGCGGGCGCTATCACCTCCCCGCCCTCGTCCCAAGGCATAACGAATATTTGCATACTATCGCTTCCCGTCCCCTCGAGAAGTATTAGGTTGCCGCCGCTCTCCGAAAATTCCGTCGTGCGCATCTCCGGCGGATGGCGAAAGAAAAAACCGTAATTAAAGCTCTCATAGACGCTCCAGCCCGAACGATGATCTGGAACCGACATGTCGCGGGTCGCCTCCTCGGCCCCGCTCCGCGAGATCGCCGCGGCCTCCATTCTGCCCGCGAGGCTCTCCCCGCTGCTCTGCGATGAGGCATTCGGCTCCCACACTCCGCCGACGAGGCCGGACGTCGCCTCATGCGCATCGTAGCTACCGACGAGAAGGTACGCCGCGCCAACCGCAAGCACGCACGCCACGGCGCACAGAGTGAAAAAAAGGGCCGCCTAAAAGACTGTGGAAAATCGCTCCTCATATTAGAACAGTATACCATTCGCGGCTCGATCGACGACCGAACCGACCCACCACCAAAAGCCGCGTGCGTGTGCGAGAGTACAGGATCGAGTAGGAGGGGCTTGATGTCCCCGTCCTCCCACACCCGCTGTACGTACGGATCGCGTATACGGCGATTCGTCGAGAAGCGTGTATTGTACGTTTCCATGCCATCCGCGACCTCCGCGCTCCGAGAGAGTCTCGGGACTTCCAGTCCGTACTTCGCCCTCAAGGAAGCTGGATTGCTCCACATTCGGCGGATTGCTGTGTCGCTCTTGAGATGAAAGGAAGCGGTACACGCTCGCAACGTTCAGCCCTTCCCCCTGTACGTGGCTTTCCCACGCTCCGAGTACTATGGCCTCTGCTGACTTCTCCCCGTTCAATCCCGCCATTACTGAGAGGGTTGGCCACTCTCGTGTGGTCCGTCATCGGAGAGATCTCCCCGGGTAAGAACAACCCGGCTCCGCTCTATGCCTGCCGTATTTACCCTGCACACCTGTCGCGATAGCTTGGGGCTTTGTCTTGTGTGGCAGACTCGCCCGATGTTGCCCGGGCCTCAGGTCATGCGGTTCGTGTTCCTCGGGTCGGGAGTTTGCTCTGGGACAACCTTGCAGATTCCACCTCGCGGTGGACACCCTTGCCTTCGGCTAGCGGTTGGGGCTATCACCCTCCGCGGTGGACTTGGCTTTACGGCCTCACCACCAAGTTGTTGCCCATGCCGGGCGCACATAAAGCCGCCGCGATGTCTCCTGACATCACGGCGGTTGAGCCCCGAGCGTGCAATGGGGCCACGCTCATCAGTACGGAGATGACGAATACGAAACGGTCCCGCTTGTCGGATCGGCTATTGAGCGGCGTTTCTCAAACACCCCGTCGCCATCCTCATCAATGATGCGGAACCACCGCCCGCCGTAGAGGTAATCAATCGCCTCAATCCGCTCGCCAAAGTATCCCACCTCGCCATTCTCTTCCGGTCCATCCTTGCGGCGGATACGGAGCGTGTCAGAAGACGCACTTGCCGATCGAATCGTGCGATCGTGGTATACCGACTTCGGCTGCCAGTACTCAACGACTACCGTGTTCGCGTCAGAGCGCTTGAAGTCACGCTTAAAGAAATCGATCCGCTTTACTTTCTCAAGTTCCTCGAGGCGCTTTTCCTCGGGGGTTTTCGCGACCGCATAGCGGATATCAAGCGAAACTGTAAGCGTCCCGTATGGGAATGGCACGCGCCATCCATCGGCGCTCTCCGCCCTCTCCCAGACCTCTATCGTTGTCTCGCCCATGCGCACGATCTCAGTATATACCTGCCGCTCTTTGGGCTTTCGGCGCTGCGGTTTGTCGAGTGCCTCTAGTCTCCGCTCGAAGAGCGAAATGAGCTTCCCGCGAAGCGTGCTGTCAGTCAAAAAATTCTGCGCCGTCTGCGCGCCAAGATAGTACTGATACACCTCGTCAGGACTCCCGTGACCACTCGTCCCCTCGGGATCGTAGTCGAGAACGAAAACAGTGAGCTTGGTGCCGCCAAATGAAGTGAAGCCGCGGAGCGCCGCTCGCTCCTCACTCGTACCATCCTGCCGCAGACGGAATACCTCAAGGTATTGCAAGACATTCTCGCGCGGTTTATCGCCTTTTGGCAGTACTTTATACCCGTCGATTTTCCATCCCCGCTTCTCGGCGTCCCAACTAAACTCATTGGCATCGTAGAGATTCGGCACCTTCTTTGCAAGATCCTGGCGTGTCTCAAGCCGCACTGAGTCTACAAGCAGAAGGATGCCTTCGCGCTTTGCGTTTTCTACATAACGCGCGGTAAAAGGTATCGCCTCGAGTCGGTGCTCGGGGTGCGGATAGAGCAGACGCAAGGTGTAGTTCTTCCTCCCTGCAGAGAAATAATACGCCTCTTCAGCCACCTTGAGGTCCGGCGGCAACTCCCCGACGAGATCAACGAACTCGTTGTACGTCTTGACATACTTGAGCCGACTTGCAACATAGTGATTGACCCGCTCTTCCTTGAGCAGCCCCTCGCGGAACCCTTTCAGCGAATCAATAAAGTCAGCCCAACGACGACGATCATAACTCAAAAACGCATCGAGCGTCTTCGTGATGTCGTCAACGACGCTCTCGACCATCGAGAGAGGGATGCCACCGGGATTTAGTTTCCAAATCTCGTTCTTTTCGTCAAAAACGAAAAGATGCGGGATCGCGGTAAACAATGCTTCGCCATTGCAGACAATGCCTGCTTGTCGCTCGGTGTATTTCCACTCCTCGTCCGCGCTTTGCGCCAAGCTCATGCAAGACACGGCATACGGTGTCGCACAGCCGCCGAAGACGAGCGCCACGGACACTATTCCAATCGCCCAACATGCAAAACGTCGCATTGTACTATCTCCTGCCTGTTTTCAGTTTGATGGGTTTACTCGGTACTTCAGCACGATTATATGAAATTAAGAAACGCTTCTTCTATCGAGGTATTCTACTCTCATTCAGACTAAAAACAACGGCGCTGTCAACTATACAAAAAAGCGGCCTCGTGGCATTGTAATCTACCACGAGGCCTCTCTACGGAGCCGCTCCCCCGAGCGGCTATCGTACGCTACGAATATGAGCGAGGACTCCTGATCCGGCGAATAAACGCCGGAGTTCAAAGATGGCCGCTGCGTCTCCGTCTTCTGCCCGGACGGCAAGCGACTGTACGCGGGAGATAAACTCACGCTGCTCATCGGGAGCCATAAAGAAGAGGCGGGAATGAACCGGACACTTCATGAAGCCGCCGAGGTCAAAGGCTTTGGAAATATCCTTTCCTTGTTCTGTTTCCTTGCCGGTTTTCTCCATCGCTTTTTTCGCAAGGCGGCGGATGCGCCCCGCATCGCGCTCGCGTGAGAGCCATTCTTTCGTCTGCTGCGCAGCGGGGATCACCTGTCCATTCTTGTCTTTCTTGTCTTCGTCGAAAATCCCCGCGAACTCAAACCGAAGCGCAAACAGAAGTCGCCAAACGGCCGCGGTATCACAGAGAGCTGTATTGACCGCGCTCCAACCCAGGGGGTCGCTATAGAACTGGACCATGAGTCCGTTCTCGGGATCCTTAATAAACGCAAGGAGCTCTGAGACAACGCGCCGGTGCACAGCCGCATATCTGCGGAACTCATCCTCGCGCACTTCCTGCGCGCCAAACTCGCTTGGCCAAATCCGCCGCTTTACTTCTCTGAAATCGTAGCCGAACGCGTACTTTGCTGAATCGGTCACGACAGAAAGATACGGATGGTCGTACTCGAGCATGCCGCCGGAGAGATTCGTCGTTAGTGCCGCCCACATTTCGACGTCGTAATAAAACGCCATTGGCTCGCCTTGGAGGTAGGGGTTCGTGTGCACAAACTCATGCGCCGCGATAACATACCCGCCCTCGATATAATTGAACGCGATGCCAAGAAGATCGAGGAACACAAGACGCTCGGTGCCGACCGTCTTAAAATTCGCAAAGCCGCCAGCGAATCGATTCGGTCCGATAACAAGTACGTCCGGCAAAAAGTCCTCCGGCCTGACAAAAGGCGGCCGCATGACGTCCTGCACGCTAACGTCACTTCCCTTCTCAACGAGCTCAGCGAGACGGTCTTCATAACGCGGATCGCCAAGCGCCTCAGCATGTCTCGCAAGGACGCGCTCGCGCAGCTGCATGTCCTCTGCATAGTCCTTGACGTTCTTGGCGATGCCGTCCTCGACCACCTTGTGGATCTCGGCTTTTACGGCCTCGAACTGCGCCCACCCAAAAATACTCTGGATACTGCGCCACTCGGTATCGCTGATCTGGCCAAGTGCCCATACCACCTTATAACGCTCATAGAGGGGCGCATGCACCGCAAGGTTCTCCTCACCGAGCGCTCCCCAAAAGACGAACATGCCGCTTGCAGGATCGTAGTGGTGGTGCGTATAGAGCACGCGCACTCTCTTGCCGGCGATCATGAGCTCTTCGTGGAGTTGCGTAGAGCCGGGCGGCACATAACTCTCGCGCGTCTTATCCATGATGCCTTTCGCGCGGAGCGAGAACGCAAGGCCCTTGGTCTGCCAGAGCTTTTTTGCCATCTGGTACTGGTCCCACTCATCGGTCTTCCTCTCAATCCCGAGAAGGAAATGAGGTTTGTCGGGAATGCGGCGTACGTCTTCGCGATACTGCTCGGGAACTGCCGCGAGCGTCGCGTCGAGACCGAACGCCGCGTGATGCGCGTGGCTCGTACGGGCAGCGCCTACGCCAAGCACGCATACGATAAGCACGGGTACAACCAGTCGGTGTATCGGATACATCGATATGTCCTCTCTCGAAAATTGTTCTTCTTCGCAACGACAATGTACAGAACAGTAGACCGCGCGAGACGCAAACGTCTGATACGGCCTGACACGACAGCCTCTCTCTGACATTACGTTAGATTGTAAAATGGTAAAACGTCAAGATTGACAGCAATGAATTTTTACTGAACGGCCGTCGGCGCAAAGCGCCGACGGCCGTAAACCGCACGAACATGATAAGACGAGACGTCTTATCGATAGGTTTCTATTACGAACTCATCCCGTGTCTCTCCCGTGCGTCTAAGAAAACGCCCCACAAGCGTCAGCTCGTGCCAGAGTACCTTTTCACCAGCGCGGCGTGCAGGAATCCAAAGCGCTGACCACCACAGCATATAACGTCCAAATTCCGGTTGTATCTCGTGCATATACATAGCCACAAGCGACTGGAGCACATGGAGCTCAATCACCACTTCTACACCCTCTCGTGTCACAAAAGTCACACGGAAACACTCCATATCAGTCGTCGGTGTCGTGTTCTCGCACGACGAAATGCGGATAGGTGTAGCGGTGTGATGCCCTGGGATATTTTTCACGGGGATTTTCTTGAGACCTACAACAAGGTGCGGATAGTGCAGTGCGCCAAAAGACGCACCTCCGGGATCGGCTGGCTGCTTGGTCGCAGATTTCTCCTCATCTGCTGCGCGCACGCCCCCAAAAACAAGCGTACACAAAGCGACTACAACCATCGTAAAGACGCCTACGGCGCCTACGCGCGAACATACCAGTATCTTCTCGACCATCATTCACTCCTTCCTTGGGAAAACCGCGCATCAGAATACTAACACCACGTCACCCTATTTCTTTCTGCAGTATATCCGCTCTTCTTCCCCTGTCAACGCAGATGTGTCTTGACGCGCCTATCCACATGCACTACACACGATGCGAACAAAATACGGCGCATTGAACGAGGTACGCAACATGCGGCGCGTGGTACAATGAGGCGTGCGGTGAATTACGAAATTGCCGACGCCGACATCCGATGCCCTCGAGTGTGCCACGGCTAACCACTTTGGTGGAAGATGGCTTAACATCGCCTCATTAATTCCTCTGTCTGGAGCGGGAGACATCGGATGTCCTGCAATTTCGTAATTCACAGCGATATACTATGGCAAACGGCAGCACCACATTCTCCTCAGTCGCCTCTCCCCTCACCCACCTCAGAATTCCCCCGCAGCATCTTGAGTCCGAGCGCGCGCTACTCGGGGCGATTCTGCTGCGGCCCGAGGCGTTCTATGAGTTTGTGGACCTGCTCTCGCCCGAGGCATTCTACGCGGACAAGCACCGGCGGATCTATGGCGCGATGCTTGAGCTCTTTGCGCGCCGCGACCCGATTGACCTCCTCTCGCTCACCGCGCGGCTTGAGGAGCGCGGCGAGCTTGCCGCACTCGGCGGCCGCGGGTATGTCGGTGAGCTCGTGGCTGCCGTGCCATCGGCCGCAAACGCCCGCCACTACGCCGAGCTAGTGCAAAAAAAATTCCTGCTGCGCAAACTGATTGAAGCCGCGGACGTCGTCGCGAACCTCGGCTACGAGGAGCAACACGAGCTCGACGATGTGCTCGAGGAGGCGGAGAAGCGCATTTTCGAGGTTACGAACCGCTCCGCCCATGTGCGAGTGACGGAGCTCAAGCAACTGCTTGGCGAGGCATGGGAGCGCCTCGACCGCCTGCACAACGCAAAAGGCACGCTCCGCGGCGTGCCGACCGGCTTCCCGGAGCTTGACCACAAACTCTCCGGCCTCCAGAAATCAGACCTCATCATCCTTGCGGCGCGGCCCTCGATGGGCAAAACGTCGCTTGCGCTTGACATCGCGCGGCTCGCCGCGACACTCCACAACGTCACCGTCGGCATTTTCTCGCTTGAGATGAGCGCCCAGCAGCTCGTAGACCGAATGCTTGCCGCAGAGTCGCATGTTGACGCATGGAAACTCCGCACCGGGAGGCTCTCGACGGACGAGGAATTTGGCAAGCTCCGCGACGGCCTCGACAAGCTCGCGAAAGCGCCGATTTTCATCGACGATCAGGCGTCGATCAATGTGCTCAAAATGCGCTCAGTGGCGCGGCGGCTCAAGAGCGAGCGTGGGCTTGGCCTGCTTATCGTTGACTATCTCCAGCTCATGTCTCCGACGAATATCCGGTCGCATGACACCGAAGTACAACAGGTCACCGATATCTCGCGATCCCTCAAGGGCCTCGCGCGCGAACTTGATGTGCCCGTACTTGCGCTCTCGCAGCTCTCGCGGGCGATTGAGAGCCGCGGTGGCAGGCCACGGCTCTCGGACCTACGCTCAAGTGGCTCTCTTGAGCAAGATAGCGACGTCGTCATGTTCATCCACCGCGAGGACAAGTACAAAGAAACGACTGACAAGCCGAACATCGCCGAGATCATGATTGAAAAGCACCGCAACGGCCCGACCGGCAAGGTCGAGCTCTACTTCGACGACCGGAAGGCGACGTTCCTCAGTATTGAGAAAAGCGCTTTTGGGGAGGTGCCTGCAAGCAATGGAGAAGTTACAGGAACAGAGTGGTAACATCAGATAATGCTACGGGTCTTGACAAAGTCGGTATGTAACAAACTCAAAAATCAAAGCTCAAAGTCACAGCTCAAAAGTCAAAAGTTTTACAGCTTTGCGTTGTGGTTTTGACTTTCGGCTTTACTCCACCACCCTGTTTAGTAACAACACTCCGACACTTTTTTGCAAAACGGCTCAACAGAGCCATTTTGAATTTTGAAAATGTGGCTTAAAATAAGGGTTTCCTAAAAAAGCGTCGGAGTGTTGAGTAAGAAAGTATGGATTCTCTCTCAAAACTCGCCGATCTCTTTCTTCGCTTCCCCGGCATCGGGCCGCGGCAGGCGCGACGATTCGTGTATTTTCTGCTGCGGGAGGACGGCCGCTACCGCAGCGAGCTTTCCCGGCTCGTGGCAGAAATCAGCGCCAGCGTGGCGCAGTGCGCACGGTGCGGCAGATTTTTTGAGCGACGCGTGGAAACCGACACTCCCGAGTGCTCGATCTGCAGCGACTCGAACCGCGACCGGAGCATCCTCATGGTCGTCGAGAAAGACGCGGACCTTGAGGTTGTGGAGCGGAGCGGCTGCTACCGCGGGCGCTACTTTGTCCTCGGCGGCACGGTACCTCTCACCGAGAGCACCACAGGGCGCCGGCCGCGCCTCGCGTCGCTTCTGGAAAAACTCACCGAGCGGGGCGAGATTAAAGAAATCGTTCTCGCGCTCTCGCTCACCACCGAAGGCGAGCACACGGCCTCACTCCTCACAGACCTGCTCAGAGATGCCGCGGCACAAAACCGCGTCAAACTCTCCACGCTCGGCCGCGGCCTCTCGAGCGGACTTGAAATCGAATACTCTGACTCTGAGACGCTGCGGCAAGCCCTCAAGAGTCGCAAAAATACGCTGACTGAACGCAAACGTGCGCAGAAGTAAAAGTAAAATTTGTGCAGAAGTAAAATTTGCAATAACTATGCGATCGCATTATTATTGCAAATTTTTCAATAGACTTCTTGCATAACCCACTCCTATTGCAATTGCCTCGTTTTTGGCTGCGACTTCGTCAAAAACCAGAGAGTTACGCAAGCACCGCGCGGATGCGGCGGATGCCGGAGGAGATAGCTTCTTCTTTTATAATTTTGAAGTGCTTGCCGCCCTCGCCGAGCTCACAAGTGTTCCCAACGTGCGGGCCACCGCAAAATTCAAACGAGTAGAGCCCGTCCACGCGGCTCTCTCCCTCGCCGATCTTGTACACCTTGACCTTCTCGCCGTATTGATCCTCAAAGAGCCCGATCGCGCCGCGGCGCTTCGCTTCCTCAAACGGGAGGATTTCAAATGTGACTGGAAGCGCGTCGGCGATGCGCTCATTCACCGCCGCTTCGACACGCGCGATCTCCTCCTGCGTCATCTTGCGCGGGTGCACGAAGTCAAAGCGCAGACGCTCCGGCGTGATGTTGCTGCCTTTTTGGAACACATGCTCGCCCAAAACATCGCGCAGAGCCTGGTGAAGGAGATGCGTTGCGGTGTGATAGCGCAGCGACATCTCGGAGTGGTCCGCAAGGCCGCCGTGGAATTTTTTCTCCGCACCGGCACGGGAAGTGTTTTGGTGTGAGCGAAACTGCGCCTCAAATTCTTCGCGATCTATCGTGAGCCCCTTCTCTTGCGCTAACTCGAGTGTCATCTCGAACGGGAATCCGTATGTCTGATAGAGGTCAAACGCGGCTGTGCCGCTAAGGCCCGCCGCACTCGCACTCATGCGCTCAAATTCTGAGAGCCCCCGTGCGAGCGTAAGCCGGAACTTTTCTTCTTCTCGCTCGATTTCCTCGCGAATGTCGCGCGTCTGCTCGACCAGCACAGGGTACTGATCGGCGTAGCGCTCGGCGACAAGAGGCACCAGCTCATGGAGTGTGTTCTCCCGCATACCGAGGAGGTCCATGTGGCGCACCGCGCGACGCAGGAGCCGCCGCACGAAGTAGCCCTGCTCTTTGTTGGCGGGCAGCACGCCGTCGGCGATCATGAACACGGCGCCGCGCAGATGGTCGGCGACGATGCGAAACGAGCGAGTCGTCCGATCATCCGCGCCGTAACGCGCGTCCGTACGCGCCTCAATCCCGTCGATAAGTGCACGAAGCGTGTCGATACGGAAGACATCGGGGTCGCCCACGGTTGCAGCCGTCATGCGTTCAAGCCCGCCGCCGAAGTCAACATTTTTCTGCGGCAACTCGTCAAATCCACTGTCCGCACGTTTGCGATACTGCATAAATACCGAGTTGCCAATCTCCATAAAACGCCCGCAGTCGCAGTTCGGATGACAGTGCTCACCGAATCGTTTGTCATGCATCGCGCCGCTCGGATCAAAGTCGAAAAACACCTCCGAGTCCGGCCCCCCCGGCTCACCCGCGGGCATCTTTGCCGGCTCCCCCATCCTGCTCCACCAATTTTTCTTCGCGCCGTAGAAAAAAACCCGCTCGCCTTCTTTCATGCCGCGCTCCGCGCCCGCCTTCTCACTCCCGATCGCGGCAATGAGAGCGTCAATCCCCTTCTCTCGAAAAAGTTTCCGCCAAATCGCCGCCGCCTCATCGTCTTGTGCAATACCACTCTCCGCGTCGCCGCCAAAAACTGTCACGTAGAGCCGCGATGGGTCGAGGCCGATACCTGCCTCACGATCAGTTAAAAATTCAAAAAACCACGCGAGTTGCTCTGTCTTGAAATAGTCGCCGAGCGACCAGTTGCCGAGCATCTCAAAAAAGTTAGTATGGCGATTGTCACCCACCTCGTCTATATCTTCCGCGCGGAAACACTTCTGAGAATTAACAAGCCGCCGCCCCGCAGGGTGCAGCTCTCCAAGGAGGTAGGGCAACAGCGGCTGCATCCCGGAGCCGGTGAAAAGAGTGGTAGGATCGTTCTCAGGTACGAGAAGCCCGGACGGAATCACTACGTGCCCCCGTTTCTCAAAAAACTCAAGATAGCGTTTTCTCACTTCTGCGGTTTTCATTCTGTGGATAACTTGTGCAACACTCGGTGTTGAACAGCTTGCTCAACTCATTCTTTCGCTTTTGAAGCGCTTCGATCTTCTTCTTGAGCTCGACGATCTCCTTCTTGATCTTGCGCAATTCTGTTTGGTTCTTGGCTCTGCGCAGGTAGTCCTCGCCATGTTTCTCAACGATGTAGTGCTCGAGCTGCCTCCTCAAAAGCCTGATATACGGATTTCCCCACATTGAACCCTCGCGGCTCTCAAGTTTGCCTGCCTGGATGCCCTTAACAATAAATTGTAGGTCCACGCCGTATTCAGCCTTGGCTGTTACGTCGCTCAGCGTCGCTCCCTTTCGATTCCATTCACCGTATTCGGCACCATGCATAATAAATTTCTAAATAACCGTGGTGGACATCGGATGTTCACCACCGAACCTGGATCTCCCGTAAAATGCCTATTAGTTCATCGAGTGTCAGCATCTTGCCAATAGTAACGATTGCCATATCGCCAGTGTAGCAAAAATATGCCGTTCAGAAAAGCCGGTCGCCTTGCAACATCTCCGCGGCGTGTCGCAGTGCGTTATCCACATTGACGCGCGGCGCACCCATGCCGTACTCTAAACATGCGCGAATCGTGTCGCGGTAAACCGACCACGAACACGCGCGAAAAAAATACGAACAACGCCGCAGCATGCGTGTTTCCCCGCACCAGCTGCAGACAAAAAGTCAGCGCCGTAGACGGGGGCTGGCTTTATATTTTTTGTGCGTGAATGACGAAATCGCAAGACATCCGATGTCCTCCGTTCATGAAGTTATGAGCATGCGAACTGTTATTACGAGATATCACAAAAGGTGATTGGGCGCGATTGATTCGGGGACATCGGATGTCAGCGCCTGCAATTTCGTCATTCCTTTGCGCTTGTCGCAGAAAGACGTCACGTGTGAGACGCGACGCCTCTCTGCGATCGGCAAAAATTTTCACAAACGATGCCGGTCAGAGAAAGGTCGAACATTACAAGATTATTCAAACGATAAAAAGTTCTATTAAAAAACTATGACAAAAAGCAAA
>Ga0137796_10000060_pt2 | contig 14914 bp, 9 predicted proteins | sample OV2TP3_FD_97704 | JGI IMG/M metagenome (GOLD analysis project Ga0137796, IMG submission 97704)
TGCGAGGCCGCCAACGGCCCCGTGACCTTCGAGGCCGACGAGATCCTGAGAAAACGCGGGATCACGATACTTCCGGACGCCTACGTCAACGCCGGTGGCGTGACCGTATCCTACTTCGAGTGGATCCGGAATCTTTCCCACATCCGTTTCGGCCGCCTGGAGCGGCGCTTTGATGAAATGCGCGGCCGGCACGTGATCAGCGCCATAGAATCCCTCACCGGCCACAGTGTACCCGACTGGCTCGAGGCGGAAATCGTGCGCGGCGCCGACGAGCTGGACCTGGTGCGCTCGGGTCTCGACGACACCATGCGGCTTGCCTACCAGCAGATCAGCGAGACAAAGGAGCTGAACGAAAAGATCACCGACTTCCGCACGGCCGCGTACGTCGTGGCAATGTCGAAACTTTCGCGTTCCTACCTTGATATCGGGGTGTACTGAATACCCGCCGGGTCCGCCTCGCGCCTTGCCGTCTCACCGGAATTCACATGGCGAAACGCGCGCCCTTCAGCTTGAATAATCCGCCGTACGCCCTCATCATTCAATAAAAACCATTAATTCTGTGGACGTGAAAAATGCGGGCGGACAAATTTACCTCGAAATTCCAGATGGCCCTGGCGGACGCCCAGAGCCTCGCCGTTGGCCGCGATCACCAGTTCCTCGAGCCCGTCCACGTCATGACCGCGTTGCTCGACCAGGAAGGGGGGAGCCTGCGCAACGTACTGGGCTCGGCGGGGATCAACGTCAACCGGCTGCGGTCCCGGCTTGGCGAATCCCTGGACCTGCTGCCGCAGGTGGAGGGGACGGCGGGCGAGGTGCACATCTCGAAAGACCTGGAAAGGTTCCTGAATCTCACCGACAAGTACGCCCAGATGCGCAAGGACCAGTACATTGCCAGCGAACTGTTCGCGCTCGCCGCGCTGGAAGACAAGGGGGAACTGGGGCGACTGATGCGCGCCTGTGGCGCGGAAAAGTCCCGCCTCGAATCCGCGATCGATCAGGTCCGGGGAGGCCAGGCGGTGGCCGATCCGGGTGCCGAGGAAAACCGCCGCGCGCTTGAAAAGTACACCATCGATCTCACCGCCCGCGCCGAGCAGGGCAAGCTCGATCCGGTCATCGGCCGCGATGACGAAATACGCCGGACCATCCAGGTACTGCAGCGGCGCACCAAGAACAACCCGGTGCTGATCGGCGAGCCCGGCGTCGGCAAGACCGCCATCGTCGAAGGCCTGGCACAGCGCATTGTCAACGGTGAAGTCCCGGACGCGCTCAAGGACAAACGGCTGCTGGTGCTGGACATGGGCGCCTTGATCGCGGGGGCAAAGTATCGCGGTGAATTCGAGGAACGCCTGAAAGCGGTGCTCAATGACCTGGCCAGGCAGGAAGGGAGCATCATCCTTTTCATCGACGAAGTACATACCATGGTTGGCGCCGGCAAGGCCGAAGGCGCCATGGACGCCGGCAACATGCTTAAACCGGCCCTCGCCCGCGGCGAACTGCACTGCATCGGCGCCACCACCCTGAACGAATACCGGGAGCACGTGGAAAAGGACGCCGCGCTGGAGCGCAGGTTCCAGAAGGTCCTCGTCGATGAACCCTCCATCGAAGATACGATCGCCATCCTGCGCGGTCTCAAGGCGCGTTACGAGGTGCACCATAACGTGCAAATCACGGACCCGGCGATCGTCGCCGCGGCCACGCTTTCGCACCGCTATATCACCGACCGGCAGCTGCCTGACAAGGCCATCGATCTGATCGATGAAGCCGCGAGCCGAATAAGCATCGAGATAGATTCCAAGCCCGAGGCAATGGACCGGCTGGAGCGGCGCTTGATCCAGATGAAGATTGAACGCGAGGCTCTGAGGAAAGAGTCCGACGAGGCTTCAAAAAAACGGCTGGAAAATCTCGAAAAGGAAATAAACAAGGTCGAACGCGAATATTCCGATCTCGAGGAGATCTGGACAGCCGAGAAGGCCGCGCTGCAGGGTGCCCACCAGGTCAAGGAAAAACTGGAGCGGGCCCGCCTCGAATTCGAGACCGCGCGGCGCGCCGGGGACCTGAACCGCATGTCCGAGCTGCAGTATGGCGTGATTCCCGAGCTGGAAAAACTACTCAGGGAATCCGGCGCATCGGAAACAAGGGGCCTCAAACTCCTGCGTAACAAGGTCACGGAAAACGAGATCGCGGAAATCGTGTCCAAGTGGACGGGCATTCCGGTCACCAGGATGCTGCAGGGTGAACGCGACAAACTCCTGCAGATGGAAGTGGCCCTGCACCGCCGCGTGGTAGGCCAGGATGAAGCCGTCGCCGCCGTGAGCGACGCCATCCGCCGCTCCCGGGCCGGCCTGTCCGACCCCGGACGCCCGAACGGCTCGTTCATGTTTCTCGGCCCCACCGGCGTAGGCAAAACGGAACTGTGCAAGGCGCTCGCGGAATTCCTGTTTGACACCGAAGAGGCCCTGACCCGCATTGACATGTCGGAGTACATGGAAAAACACGCCGTGGCCCGGCTCATCGGCGCACCCCCGGGCTACATCGGTTTTGAGCAGGGGGGTTACCTGACGGAAGCCGTCCGCCGCAAGCCCTACAGCCTTATCCTGCTGGACGAGGTCGAGAAGGCCCACCCGGAGGTATTCAACATCCTGCTGCAGATACTGGATGACGGCAGGCTGACGGACAGTCACGGCCGGACGGTGGACTTTCGCAATACCGTCATCGTCATGACGTCCAACCTCGGCTCCGACCGGATCCAGGAAATGTCGGCTGACAGCGATTATGAAATGATGAAAAGCACCGTGCTCGAGGTGGTCTCGCGGCATTTCAGGCCGGAATTCATCAACCGCATTGACGAGATGGTCGTGTTCCACGCCCTGCGGGATGACCAGGTCCGGGCCATCGCCGATATCCAGGTCCGGCGCGTCATGGACCGCCTGCGTGAGCAGAACATGGCGCTTACGCTTTCGCCGGCGGCCATGGAATGGCTGGGCAATACGGGATTCGACCCGGTGTACGGGGCAAGGCCGCTGAAACGCGCCATCCAGAACCACCTGGAAACGCCGCTGGCAAAGGCGATCCTGGCGGGCGAGTTTCAGGCTGGTGACACCATCCAGGTCAACGTCGACCATGACAAACTGGGTTTTGTGCGGGCCAGGACCATGGCGGCATAGTCGATTGTGCACTGCAATAACCCGGTATTGACCGGCGTGGCAGACCCCGGTAAATCATGCCTGGGGTGTGATCCTGGCAATCGTGCACCGTGGATATACGCTGGCAAACCAGGGCCAAACATGGCAAAGTTGTTGGCTAGGTTCACAATCTCATCTAGTATTATCCCGCAAGCAGGTAACGGTAACGGCAATGGCGGTCTCAACCAGTAAAATTCAACTCACCGGCCTCGCCAGGAAACTGGTCCTGGACGGCCTGCTTGACGAAAAGACAGCGCAGAAGTCCCTCCAGGATTCGCTCAGGGAAAAAAGTCATTTTGTCACCTACCTGGTACAGAACAAGCTCGTATCCAGCAACAAGATCGCTCTCGCTGCCGTCCAGGAATTCGGCGTGCCGCTGATTGATATCAACGCGATTGAACTGGACAAGGAAATCACCAAGCTCGTCAAGGAGGAGCTGATCAAGAAACATCACGCCCTGCCGATCTTCAGGCGGGGTAAACGCCTGTTTGTTGCCCTGTCCGATCCGACCAATCTCCAGGCCCTGGACGAATTCAAGTTTGCCGTCGGCATGGGCACGGATGCCGTCCTGGTCGAAGAAGACAAACTGGTCAAGGCGATTGACAACGCCCTCGAAGCGGCGGACACCAGCCTCGGCGACATGGCGGATGAGGATTTTGAGGATCTCGATAACCTCGATATCGCCGAGGAGGGCGTAGCCCAGACCCAGGAGGACTCCGATCTGGATGACGCCCCTGTGGTCCGCTTTGTCAACAAGATCATGCTGGACGCCATCAAGAAGGGTGCGTCCGACCTGCACTTTGAACCGTATGAAAAGATCTACCGCGTCCGCTTCCGGATTGACGGCGTTTTGCAGGAAATCGCCAAACCACCCCTGGCCCTGTCGCAAAAGATGGCGGCGCGCATCAAGGTCATGTCGCGGCTCGACGTGTCCGAGCGCCGGGTGCCGCAGGATGGCCGCATAAAACTGAAACTCTCCAAGACCAAGGCCATCGATTTCCGCGTCAGCACCTGCCCGACTCTGTATGGAGAAAAGGCCGTCCTGCGAATTCTCGATTCCGATGTTGCCAAATTGCAGATCGACCAGCTCGGGTATGAAGACTTCCAGAAAGAACTGTTTCTGAAAAACCTGCATAAACCCTACGGCATGTTCCTGGTGACCGGACCGACCGGAAGCGGCAAAACGGTTTCCCTCTATACCGGCATCAATATCCTGAATCAAACAGACGTGAATATCTCCACGGCCGAGGACCCGGTGGAAATCAACCTGCCGGGAGTCAACCAGGTGCAGGTGGACGAACGCACCGGCATGACCTTCCCCAAGGCCCTCAAGGCCTTCCTGCGCCAGGACCCGGATATCATCCTGGTCGGCGAGATACGGGACCTGGAAACGGGGTCAATTGCCGTAAAGGCCGCACAGACCGGCCACATGGTAATGTCCACATTGCATACCAATGACGGCCCGCAGACATTGACCCGCTTGCAGGACATGGGTATCCAGGCCTTTGCAGTCGCCACGACGATCAACCTGATAACAGGCCAGCGGCTCTGCCGCCGGCTGCACCCCGAATACAAGTTGAAAATCGACATCCCCAAGGATGCCCTGCTGAAGGAAGGTTTCCTCGCCGAATGGGTGGAAACCGGCTTCACGGTATACGGCCCCGGCGATGGCGGCAGCGACTGCCCTTCCGGCTACAAGGGGCGCGCCGGAATCTACCAGGTCATGCCGATATCGGAAGCGATGAAACGGCTTATCATAGAAGGCGCCAACGCCGTCCAGCTCGCCGACCAGGCGATCTCGGAAGGCATCTGGGATATCCGCAAATCGGGGCTGAAAAAGGTGATGGATGGCGTCACCAGCCTCGCCGAAGTCAACCGCGTAACGGTGGAATAAGATGGCTGAAGCTGCGAAATCGGTAATGTTTGTCTGGGAAGGCACGGACAAGCAGGGCAAACGCGTCAAGGGTGAAATGACCGGCCAGAGCGACGCCCTTATCAAGGCCGTTCTCCGCCGCCAGGGCATTAACCCGCTCAAGGTCAGGAAGAAGCCGAAGCCGCTCCTGGGTGGGGCCGGCACGAAAAAAATCACGCCGAAAGACATTACCGTCTTCAGCCGCCAGCTGGCGACGATGATGTCGTCCGGCGTACCTCTGGTGCAGGCCTTCGAGATCGTCGGCCGCGGCCATGATAACGCGGGCATGCAGGAACTCATCCTCGGCGTCAAGGCGGATGTCGAGGCGGGTGGCTCCCTTACGGACGCCCTGCGCAAGCGGCCGCTTTATTTCAACGAGCTGTACTGCAACCTGGTCGAGGCGGGGGAACACGCCGGTATACTGGAGGCGATCCTGCACAAGCTCGCGACCTACATGGAGAAAACGGAGGCGCTCAAATCCAAGATCAAATCCGCCCTGTTTTACCCCGCTGCCGTTATCGTCGTCGCCTTCATCATCGTTACCATCCTCATGCTGTTCGTGATCCCGCAGTTCCAGGAACTGTTTTCGAGTTTCGGCGCCGACCTGCCGGCCCTGACCATGTTTATAATCAACACCTCCAAGTGGTTCCAGGCCAACTGGTACCTGCTGGCCGGCGGGATTATCGGCGCGGTTTTCGCCTTCCTGGAGGCAAGGAAGCGGTCTATCGCGTTCGGTCATTTTCTGGACCGGATGTCGCTGAAAATTCCGGTCATCGGCATGATCCTGGAAAAGTCGGCCATCGCCCGGTTCGCCAGGACGCTGGAGACCATGTTCGCCGCCGGTACGCCGCTGGTCGAGGCCATGACCTCGGTGGCGGGAGCCTGCGGCAATGTCGTTTTCTACAACGCGACCATGCAGATTCGCGACGAGATTGCAACGGGCACCCAGTTGCAGGCAGCCATGCGCGATACGGGACTGTTCCCCAACATGGTCGTCCAGATGGTAGCCATCGGCGAGGAGTCCGGCGCCATTGACACCATGCTGGGCAAGGTGGCCGACTGGTACGAGCAGGAAGTGGATGATGCGGTAGACGCCCTGACCAGCCTGCTGGAACCGATGATCATGGCGTTCCTCGGCGTTGTTATCGGCGGTCTCGTGGTCGGCATGTACCTGCCGATATTCAAGATGGGCGCTGTCGTCTAGTCTCCTGACCCGCGAATATCCTTTATAAATCTTGCTGCCGCGCGGCCTGCCGGAAGACACGCCGTGAATACTTCCCTGTAGGCTCAAGTGCCGCTATCCTTGCGGCACACGGTCTTCCGGCAGGCCGCCGGCAGCCCGAAACAGGCGAAAAATACACGCGGGACAGGATAGCGGAACCTGATTCAAAATAATGCCGGCGCAGGCAAAGGCGGCATTTTCGAGACGGGGCCCGGTTCATTATCCCAACCGGTAATCCGGCTCGGGATCGCCGGCAATCACCGTGCAGCAGCCGGCTGACAGGGTATAATCAAACACTGCCTGCTTACCATTTCCGATCCCGTGCCGATTGCTTCCTACCTGCAGCTGCACCCGGAATATTTTGTCGCCGTCATGGCGATACTGGGGCTTATCGTGGGCAGCTTCCTCAACGTGGTCATCTACCGGCTGCCCATCATGATGGAGCGAGAGTGGCGTAACCAATGCCGGGAACTGCTCGCCCTTCCGGACGGGGCGGCGGAACCACGGGAGCAATTCAATCTCGTACACCCGCGCTCACGCTGCCCCCGCTGCAACCGGCTGATCAAGGCCATCGATAACATCCCGGTGATCAGCTACCTCATCCTGCGAGGCAGGTGCCGCGCGTGCAAACAACCGATCTCGATCCGTTACCCGCTGGTTGAGGCTGCCAGCGGCGCGGCGTCGGCCTTTCTCGCCTGGCATTTCGGCTTCGCCCCGGCGACGATTCTGGCCGCGGTGCTCACCTGGGCGCTCATCTGTCTGGCCATGATCGATTTCGATCAGCGGTTCCTGCCGGACGACATAACCCTGCCGTTCCTGTGGCTCGGACTGGCCGTCAACCTGTTCGGCGTATTCGCCGATATCTACTCGAGCGTCAGCGGCGTTATCGCCGGTTACGGCTTGCTCTGGCTGATATTCGCCAGTTACCGGTTTTGCACCGGCAAGGAGGGCATGGGTTACGGTGATTTCAAGTTGCTGGCCATGCTTGGGGCATGGCTTGGATGGCAGAAACTGCCGCTCATCATTCTGCTGTCATCCCTGCTCGGGGCGTTAATCGGCATTACCCTCATAGCACTGGGCAGGCTTGACAGGCGATCGCCCATCCCGTTCGGGCCCTGGCTGGCGGTAGCGGGCTGGGTCGCCCTGGTGTGGGGCGGCGATATCAACAGCATTTACCTGAACTGGGCCTATCCGCAATGACCGCTGTACTGCGGGTTGGACTGACGGGGGGAATCGGCAGCGGTAAAAGCACGGTCTGCAGATTGTTTTCCGAACTCGGCGTGCCGGTGATCGATGCCGATGCCATCGTGCGCCGGCTCGTCGGCGCCGGGCAGCCCGCCTTGCGGGCGATTGGTGACGCCTTTGGCCGGAAGGTATACACGCGGGATGGCGATCTGGACCGTACGGCCCTGCGTGAACTGATCTTCAATGATCCGGCGGCGCGGCGGAAACTCGAGGGCATTCTCCATCCGCGGGTATTCGCGGAAATTGAAAGGGAAATTAAAAAAGTTACGTATCCTTACTGTATCATCTGCCTGCCCCTGCTGATTGAAACACGGGCGGTAGACAGGGTAGACAGGATTCTCGTCGTTGATTCCCCAGAAGAACTGCAGATCAGACGCGCCAGCAAACGGGACAACCTGTCCGAGGACGCGGTCAGAAAGATCATGCAGGCTCAATCATCGAGGAAGGAACGCCTGGTCGCTTCGGATGATATCATCCGCAATGAGGGAAACCTGGGCAGCCTCGGCGAACAGATCAGGAAATTGCACCGGCATTACCTGGAAGTGTCATCCGGCTCCAGGCCGGGACGCCGCGGGACAGCAGGCGGTCCGGAACTGCCTCAGGCAAGCAGGCGATCCCGGGTGGCAGGGAAAACCAACGCCGGGCGGGACAGGCGCGGTCCGGGGAGGCGCCGGCCACGGAGCAGGTAGGAACGTGGCGATCAACGGCGCGTGACCGGGGCGTAACATCCGGTTGTCAGGCGGAGCCGGATCGGACGCCGGCGGCGTTCTGAACCGTCGGCAACGCCGCGCCGGCAGGGCACAGCGAATGTGAGGCGGGCCCTGAATAACAGGTCCTGATATTGCTAAACTAAACGGGCCGGCCACGGGTGAGCCATCCAGGAACAGTCTGTCAAGATATCACGCATGGTGAACAGCATTATTTACGAACAGCCCCTGAACGAGCGGGTGCGCACGTTCCTGCGCCTCGAGTACCTGTTCATGATCGTTAACCATCACGTCACCAGATTCAATGAATGGGACAACCGCACGACCATTGCCAGCCTGCTGAACATCGCCGATCTCGTTTCCCGCTCCGATATCAAAACCGACCTCATCAAGGAGCTTGAGCGCCATTCAAATACGCTTGCTGCGCTTGCAGACAATCCGAACGTGGACAGGGAGCGGCTGCAGAATATTCTCGGCAATATCACGAAGATCCTGGAGTCGCTGCGCGACACCTCCTACCAGCCGGCCCAGGCACTGAGACAGGATGAGTTCATCACCTCGATAAAACAGCGCAGTACCATACCGGGCGGTTCCTGCAGCTTTGACCTGCCAAGATATCATCACTGGCTGCACAAACCGGTGGAGGAGAGAATCAGCGACATAAAACAGTGGCACGGCGACCTGCAGACGCTCTACGACGCACTCAGGCTAACCCTGCACATGATCAGAAACAGCGCAACGCCCGTCATGGAACGCGCAACATCCGGTTTTTACCAGAAGCCGATTGAATCCAGCACGGCGTGCCAGCTGATCAGGATTGCCCTGCCAAAAGACTCCAAATATTATCCCGAGATAAGCGGCGGAAAACACCGCTTCACGGTAAGGTTCATGGAACAGAATTCCACAACCTCACGGCCCGTGCAGACACAGGATCCCGTGGAATTTGAACTGCATTGCTGCATATTGTGAAAAACGGCCACAGATGCCCGGTGTGCGGGCACGTTACGGTATATTCCCCCGCCAACAAATGGCGTCCATTCTGCTCCGAGCGCTGCAAGCTGGTCGATCTCGGCGACTGGATAGAAGGCAGGAACCGGATCCCCGCGGATGATCTCGTCCAGCACACGCCGGAAGACGGGGAAATCAATACGAGACACTGAGCCGGCCGTGCTCAGGTGCGGGCGAGGCAGTCGGCGACGACCTTTGCCGGGCTGGATGCAGACCAAATACCGCTGAGCATGGCCAGGCCCTGGGCGCCGCACTGCCACGCCTGTTCCATGTGCTCCGGCCGCATCCCGCCCAGGGCATAAACCGGCACCGTAGCCAGATCACACAGGCGGGCGAAATTTTCCCAGCCCAGCGCAGCGGCGCCGGGATGGCTGCCGGTCGGCAACACGGGCGACAAGACCACGAAATCCACGCCGATTCTGCAGGCATGCAGGAGCTCTTCGTGGTTGTGGCAGGAGGCGGATACCCAGAAATTTCCGCCGAGTGGCCGCTCAGCCAGTTGCAGCAGCCTCGCGCTGGTCAGGTGCACGCCATGGGCATGGAGGGAAACGGCGAAACCAGGCGCCGCATTCAGGATCAGCACCGCCCGGCGGTCATTGCACAGCGCGAGTACCTGCGCGACGAGATCGGGAAGGCGGCGAAGTGTCTCCTCCCGACACCGCAGCTGGATGAAATGGGCCCCCGCCTCCAGGCATTCCTCGAGGGCGGGCAGAAATCCGGCCAGTTCAACGGGCGTGGCGGGGCTGACGATATAAAGGTTGGGAAGCCGTATGGCCTTGATGATTGCCGCGTCGCCGGCCGGAAACTGCAGCTCCGGAAGTCTCCCGCCGTCCACCCACAGCAAGGGCTGTCCTTCCCGGCCGCGGGGTTGTCCCCCCCAGCGGGTCACCTTCCACACGTCGAGGAGCACGGAGGCGTCCGGATAATCATGATGCAGTCTGATCAAGGGGCGCGCATCGTTTACCTCCAGCCCGAGTTCTTCCCGCAGCTCACGTGACAGGGCGGTCACGGCGTCCTCTCCCGGCATCTGTTTCCCGCCCGGGAACTCCCACAACCCGCCCTGGTGGACATGGCGGGATCGCCTGGTAACCAGCACCCTGCCGTCGTGATCGGTGATCACGCCCACGGCGACTTTCAATGTCTTGCTCAATCCCGCCTTTCAGGTCCGGTATTCGGCGTTAATGCGGACATAGTCTAAGGACAGGTCACATGTCCAGAACAGGAGGGACTCATTGCCGCGATTCAGATCTATCCGCAGCGTTATTTCCTCCCCGTTCAACGCTTCTTTTCCCCGCGATTCCGTGTATGACGGTGACCGCCCGCCGTTTTCGACGATGCCTACGCCATTTATCGCAATCGCGACCTTGCTGACGTCGAGATCAGTCACGCCCGATCTCCCGACGGCCGCCAGGATTCTCCCCCAGTTGGGATCCGAGGCAAACAGCGCGGTCTTGACGAGGGGCGAATGGGCGATCGCAGTGGCGATACTCCTGCACTCTGTCTGGGAAAGGCCGCCGCGCACATCGATGGTTACAAATTTGGTCGCGCCCTCACCGTCCCGGACGATGGCCTGGGCCAGCGAGACGCACACCTCCTCCAGCGCTTCGTAAAATTCCCCTACCTCTCTGCCTGCCGCCGAATCAATGCGGGGTGCACGGCTTTTGCCCGTGGCGATGAGCGTGCAGGCATCGTTGGTGGAGGTATCACCATCTACGCTGATGCGATTAAACGACCGGTCAATTGCCCGGCACAGGACATGATCCAGCACCGTCCTGTCGACGTCCGCATCCGTGGCAATAAAGGCCAGCATGGTGGCCATATCCGGATTGATCATTCCCGAGCCCTTGGCAATCCCGGTAATCGTTATCTGCCGGCCGCCGATACGGCATTGCCGGGATATCCCTTTCGGCACGGTATCCGTGGTCATCATGGCCCGCGCCGCTTCCAGCCAGGCATTCTCCGACAGGGCATCCAGCAGGCGGGGCAAGGCATCGCAGATTTTGTCAACGGGGAGGGGCTCGCCAATCACGCCCGTGGAAAACGGCAGGATGGCTTCCATGGGACATGCCGCCAGCTGTGACAGGCGGCGGCAAATCGCCATGGAATCATCGTAACCTCTCTCCCCCAGGCCGGCATTGGCATTGCCGGCGTTGACCACGCAATACCGGATCGGGCTCTTTCGGATATGCTGCCTCGCCACCCGCACCGGTGCGGCACAAAAGGCATTGCGGGTAAAAACCGCGGACGCAATCGCGCCTGAATCGCAGGCGATGAGGGCGAGATCCGGGCGTTCTTTCCGGTAGAGGCCGGCCGAACAGGCGGCCAGCCGGACGCCGTTCACGGACAGGAGCACCGGTTTTTCAGGCAGGCCTACGGCCATGGGCAATTAACAGTTATACCGGATAAATCCATTCCAGGCATCCAGTCTCCTCAGCAACCCTGGAAATTCTAGTGCTGCCGGGCGGTTCCACGGAAGACAGTGTGCCGCATGGACAGCGGCACCCGAGCCTACAGGGATGTATTCACGGCGTGTCTTCCGGGGGACCGCCCGGCAGCACGATCAATAAATGATGCTGCAATACACTACGCAAGAACCTATCTTGAAATCGCTGCCCGCGCTTGTTCGAGACAGGTTCTAGTTCAATTTTCCATGGCAATGCTTGTACTTGCGACCGGACCCGCACGGGCAGGGTTCGTTGCGCCCGACCTTGCGTTGCCCGCGCACAAACGGGATTGGTGCCGCCTGCCGTTCTTCCTGCCCTCCTCCCCTCAACGCGTCCGGCGCCGCCGGATGGCTGTATTTCATTTTCTCCGAACGTTTATGCAGGTGTTCCGCGACTTCAACGTCCTCCGCTGTCCTGACCTTGACCCTCGACAGGAAGCATACGACATCATGCTTGATGTTGTTCAGCATCTGGACGAACATCTCAAATGCCTCCCGCTTGTATTCCTGTTTCGGATTCTTAGCGGCGTAACTACGCAGGTGGATGCCCTGCCGCAGGTAATCCATGGCGATCAGGTGTTCCTTCCAGTGCCTGTCCAGGATGTCCAGCATGACCTGCTTTTCGAGCCGCCGCATGATATCGGGACCGATTACTTTTTCCTTCTCCTCCGCCGCCCTGTCAGCGTGTTCGACAATCTTATCGCGCAGCGTTTCCTCGTGGAGGGAGCGATCTTCTTCCAGCCAGCCGGCGATATCGAGATTCTGGCCCAGCTCGCGGTCCAGGGCCTCCGTCAGGCCCTGGATGTTCCAGAGTTCGTCCACGCTTCCCGGTGGAATATAACCGTCGATGATCTCGTTAACGACGTCATGCCGCATGGCCCTGATGTTTTCGGCGACGTCCACTTCTTCCAGCAGTTCATTCCTCTGTTCATAAATCACCTTGCGCTGATCATTCGCAACATCGTCAAATTCGAGCAGGTGCTTGCGTATATCGAAATTATGCGCTTCCACCTTGCGCTGGGCATTTTCGATGGCGCGCGTTACCAGCCCGGATTCTATGGCCTCCCCCTCTTCCATGCCGAGTTTCTGCATGATCGATGAAATCCTGTCCGAGGCGAATATCCGCATCAGGTTGTCTTCCAGGGAAAGATAAAAACGGCTTGAACCCGGATCCCCCTGCCGGCCCGATCGCCCGCGCAGCTGGTTGTCAATGCGCCTCGATTCATGCCGCTCCGTACCAATGATATGCAACCCGCCGCTGGCAATGACCTGATTATGGCGCTTCTGCCATTCGCGTCTCGTCCTCTCCCGGGTGGCCTCATCCGGATTTTCAAGCGATTCAAGCTCCGCCTCCAGGTTGCCGCCGAGCACGATATCCGTGCCCCGGCCGGCCATGTTGGTCGCGATCGTGACGGTGCCCGGCCGGCCGGCCTGGGCGATGATTTCCGCCTCTTTCTGGTGAAACTTGGCGTTCAACACCTGGTGGGGTATACCGTCATTTTTCAGCAATTCGGACAGGTATTCGGAAACCTCGATGGACACCGTTCCGACCAGTATCGGCTGGTTGCGGCTGCGGCACTCCCTGATGTCCTTCAGTATGGCGTTGAATTTGTCCCCTGACTTGAGATAAACGAGATCGCTCATATCCTCCCTGATCATCGGCATATGCGTCGGAATGACGATGACTTCCAGCCCGTATATCTGCTGGAACTCATAGGCCTCCGTATCCGCCGTGCCCGTCATGCCCGCAAGTTTTTCGTAGAGACGGAAATAGTTCTGGTAGGTAATCGTGGCCAACGTCTGGTTCTCGCTCTGGATCGGTACGGCCTCCTTGGCCTCAATGGCCTGGTGCAATCCTTCCGACCAGCGCCTGCCGGGCATGGTGCGCCCGGTAAACTCGTCAACTATCACGACCTGGTTGTCCCTGACAATATAATCCACATCGCGGTGGAACAGGGCATGGGCCCGCATGGCCGCGTTGAGATGATGCAGTACGCTGATGTTCGCCGGATCGTACAGTCCCTGGTCCGGTCCTATTATCTTCGCCTCGCGCAACATTTTTTCAACGCGCTCATTGCCCTCCTCCGTCAGGTAGGCCTGCCTGGATTTTTCGTCAACGCTGTAATCTCCCGCCCCGTTTTCCGTCTGCTGCCGTGTCAGTCCGGGAATTATCTGGTTGATCCTGATATAGAGATCCGAACGATCATCCACCGCACCCGATATGATCAACGGCGTTCTGGCCTCGTCGATCAGTATCGAGTCAACTTCATCAACAATGGCGTAATTCAGTTCTCTCTGCACACGCTCGCTTTTGCTGAATGCCAGATTGTCCCGCAGGTAATCGAAACCGAACTCGTTGTTGGTCCCGTAAGTGATGTCCGCCGCGTAGGCGGCCCTGCGCTGTTCCGTGGTCATGCCGGAAACGATCACCCCCGTTTTCATTCCCACGAAGTCGTATATTTTTCCCATCCAGTTCGTATCCCGCTGCGCAAGATAGTCGTTGACGGTGATGATGTGCACGCCTTTCCCTGGAAGGGCGTTCAGATACGCTGATAACGTTGCAACGAGTGTTTTACCCTCGCCTGTTTTCATCTCGGCGATATTTCCTTCATGCAGCACTATCCCTCCAATCAACTGGACGTCGAAATGGCGCATGCCGAGCACGCGCTTGCCCGCTTCGCGAACGAGGGCAAAAGCCTCCGGCAGGATTTCTTCAAGCGTCTGTCTCCTGTCAAGCCGCTCCCGGAATTCCTCTGTCTTGCGCGGGAAATCACCATCCTGCAGCGCGGCCATCGCCTGTTCAAGGGCATTGATCCTCTCCACCGTTTTTCGCATGCGTTTAAGCACGCGTTCATTGCGGCTGCCAAAAACTTTCTTTATCAGCGTGGCTACCATGGTGGCAGGTCCAGGCAGAGGGCCTCCGCCTCGGGGCAACGTGACCGGGTACGGCTGCCGGGGACGGCCGCACGCCGGTCACAGGCGCTGCCGCACGGCGGGACGACAGCCCATAAAAGAGGAAAGCGCGGCGTGCAGGCGGATGTGCAATGGCCGGCCGGAAAGGGGGGGTATGGCAATGTCAGGTACACGAGGTCAGATTATATACGGTGTATCAGGCGGAGAGTTTTTTGTCGTCCGGGGGGCTTAAAGATAAGTGAATTCAATTTCCTGGCGCAACAGGGTCATTCCCGGCGGCCG
>Ga0137796_10000372_pt2 | contig 14874 bp, 17 predicted proteins | sample OV2TP3_FD_97704 | JGI IMG/M metagenome (GOLD analysis project Ga0137796, IMG submission 97704)
GTTCAGGATTTTCTGGCGAGAACGTGCAGGCCGGGCTTCCTGTTTTTGTAGAATTTCAGTGTGTCGAAGCCGTAGCGCGCAAACAGGATCGACATGGAAGTTCTGCTGAAGAACTGGACGTGGGCGGGGGGCTGAAAAACATCCCAGTCATTGATATTCATGGGGACCCGGGGGTGGCCCGCATCCGGCGTGGTGAGATAGACGTGTCCGCCCTTGCGCGCGAGCTTCTGCAGGACCTGCATGTACAGGTTGACGTCGCTTACGTGCTCGATCACCTCCGAGGAATGAATAAACCCGTATTGGTTACCCGTCGCCAGGAGATCTGAAAAATTCATGCAGAAAAAACGCGGCCGCCGGAAGCGCTTTCGGGCATAGGCAATTGCATTTTCACTGATATCGATGCCGGTGGACGAGCGGGCGACGAGGCTCAACGCCTGGGCGACGAAGCCGCCGCCGCATCCGAGATCCAGGACGTCTTCACGCCAGGCATAGGGCAGAAACCGTGGCAGTTTCAGGAAGGCACGCCGCAGCCGGGAGCCGGCCTTGTCGCAGACGGGCTCGCCCGCCATGCCGGTCGCGGTGTAGAGACTGTCCAGGTGTTTTTGCGCCGGGCGCGGGTTGACGAACAGGTAACCGCAGCGCCGGCAGCGGTTAAAGCGGTAGCCGGATTTTTCGGCGCCGGGGAGCAGGCCGTTTGCGCCGCACACCGGGCAGGCAGACAGGTTGACGGTGGCGGGGGGCGGATCCCCTGGCGGGTGATCCGGATTCATAACAGCATCAGCGAAGCGAGCCCGAGGAAGGTAAAAAATCCGACGGCGTCGGTTACGGTCGTGAGCAACATGCCGCCGGCCACGGCCGGATCGATCCCGAAATGTTTCAGGATCAGGGGGATGAGCGTGCCCGAGAGCGACGCCGTGAACAGGTTGAGTACCATCGCAAGCCCGACGATCAAACCGAGCTGCGGCTCCTCGAACCAGAGGATGGCGATCAGGGTAACGACCGCCGCCAGGATGAAACCGTTCAGGAGGGCGACGCTGATCTCCTTGAGCAGCAGGGAGCGGGTGTTGGCCTTGCCAAGCTGGCCGAGGGCGATGCCGCGGATGGTGATGGTCAGCGTCTGGCTGCCGGCCACGCCGCCCATGTTGGCGACAATCGGCATCAATACCGCCAGGATCACGAGTTGTGCAATCGTCTCCTGAAAGCGGCCGACGACTGCCGCGGCGAGCGAGGCAGTCACCAGGTTGATGCAGAGCCAGGCCACGCGACGCCGCACGCTCCAGAGCACGGGCGTGAACATGTCCTCGTCCGCCAATCCGCCCAGGCTGCGCAGCGTGTAGTCGGCCTCCTCCTGGATGACATCCACCACGTCATCGACGGTGATGCGGCCGAGCAGCCTGTTGTTTTCATCGACCACCGCCGCCGACACCAGGTCGCGCTGTTCAAACAGTTTGGCCACATCGTTGGCCGGGGTCCGGGCGGGAATACCGGTTTCCATGGTCATCACTTCGCCGACGCTGGCGTCGGGATCCCGGATGAGCAGGTCGGCCAGGGAAAGCACTCCGAGATACTTGTTCTCGCGATCCACCACCATGAGGTTGTCCGTCTTTTCGGGGATCTTCCTGAGCCGGCGCAGGTAACGCTGCACCACGTCCAGCGTCACATCGGCCCGCACGGGGATGACATCGACGTTCATCAGTCCACCGGCGGTGTCTTCCGGGTAGGACAGCAGGGAGGCGAGCCGCTGCCGGTTCTGTTCGTCCATGGACAGGAGAACGCTGTCCTGGATCCTTTCCGGGAGATCCTGAATGATGTCGGCGACATCATCCGAATCCAGGTCCCGCGTCGCCGCGACCACTTCCAGCGGCTGCATCTGTTCCAGCAGTTCGGCGCGTACGGAATCCTGCAGCTCGGAAAGTACATCGCCCTCCATTTCCGGGCTGACGAGGTTCCAGAGCGTCTCCCGGAACCTGCCCGGAAGGCTTTCCAGCGCATCTGCAATCTCCGCGGGCCGCATTTCCAGGAGCAGTCGCCGAACCGTCCCGAAGTCGTTGTTGATCAACGATTCATCGAGTTGATCCAGGCGATCGCGCGCGCTGTCCTGTCTGCTTTTTTCGTTCATCGGAAGGTGTCCTGCTTTGCCGGCCTAGTGTAGCAACCGGCAGTTTAAATGGGGAATACGATCTGCCATCGCGGAGACGGCGATCGTGGAGGGTGTCTGTGAAATCGTTACGGGGCGGCGTTTGCGGATCGCATGATCTCCGCCACTTCCATTCCGCTGCGCGCCTTCAGCGCCTTCTGCGCGAGCTTCGTGAGCGGCGCCAGCCGGCTGTTGTTGATGATCTGCTTGATCTCCAGCAGCATTGCCGGGTGCACGCTGAATTCGCGCAGCCCGAGACCGAGCAGCAGCCGCGTATGCTGGGTCTCGCCCGCCATCTCACCGCACATCGCCACCGGGATTCGTGCCTTCTTCCCCGCCTGCAGGGTGGTATGGATCAGCCTCAACACGGCCGGATGCAGCGGATCGTACAGGTAACTGACTTCATCGTTCACCCGATCGATGGCCATGGTGTACTGGATGAGATCGTTTGTGCCGATGGACAGAAAATTGAGCTGCCGCGCGAAGGTGTCGGCGCACACCGCCGCGGCGGGCACCTCTATCATGCCGCCGACCGGCAGGCGGCGTTCGAAGGCGATGCCCTGGTCCTCGAGCTCGGTCTTGATCTCCTCGATCATCTGCAGGATCTGGCCAAGCTCGTGGGTGTTCGACAACATCGGGATCATGATACGCACCGGTCCATGCGCCGAGGCGCGGATGATGGCGCGCAGCTGCGGCCTGAATAATGACGGCTCCTTCAGGCACAGGCGCACGGCCCGCAGGCCGAGCGCCGGGTTGGATGCCACCGGGCCCGACTGGCGGCCCCCGTCCACCTGCTTGTCGGCGCCGAGGTCCAGGGTGCGTATGGTCAGCGGCAGGCCGCGCAGGATGTCGATGACGCTGATGTATGCCTGGTAATGTTCCTCCTCATCCGGCGGGGTGTCCCGGTTCATGTACAGAAACTCGGTGCGGTACAGGCCGACGCCGGTGGCGCCGACTTCGAGTACCGTGTCGAAATCCCGCGGGAGCTCGATGTTGGCCTGCAATTCTATCGGCGTGCCGTCCAGGGTGACCGCGGGACGTCCTTTCAGTTTTCGCAGGGCGTTGTAGTGGCGTTTTTCCTCCCGTTGCAGTCTCCGGTAATCGGCCAGGATCTGGTCCTCCGGATCCACCAGCACCACGCCGTGGGTGCCGTCGAGGATGATCAGGTCATCCTCACGGATGTAGCGCAGCGCGTGCTGGAGACCAACGATCGCCGGTATGCCCAGGCTGCGGGCGAGGATGGCGGTGTGCGAGGTGGGGCCGCCGTATTCCGTGACGAACGCGGTGATGCCGTGATGCTGCATCAGGACGGTATCGGCGGGTGTCAGGTCGTCGGCGAGCAGGATATAGCCCATGAGCCGATCGCCCGGCACCTCGTGGCGCAGCGGGAGCTGGTTCAGCAGGATGCGCTGGATGCGGTTTACGACGTAGTCGATGTCGTCCTTGCGGGTGCGCAGATAGGCGTCGTTCATTTCGTCGAAGACGGTCACCAATGCGTCCCGTTGCAGTTTCAGGGCCCATTCGGCGTTGCAGCCCAGTTCACGTATCAGCCGCGCCGGCTCATGCGTCAGCGCCGAATCCTCCAGCATCAGCAGGTGGGTGTCGATGAACGCGGCGATGTCGGCATCGGTGGTTTCGGGAATGTGGTTGCGTATGGCGCGCAGCTGCTGCCTGGCGCTGGCCAGCGCTCTTTCCAGTCTCCGCACCTCGCCTTCGATCCGGGACGCCGGGATGCGGTATTCAGGGATGTCGAGCCGGTCGTGTTCAATGATATGAACGTTGCCTATCGCGATACCGCGCGACACGCCCATGCCGTACAGGGCAATGGTCATTCGTCTTCTCCGAAGCGGTCGCGGATCAGTGCTTCCAGCCTGTCCAGGGCCTCCTCTTCGTCACGGCCGGAGGCGATGATGTCGATGGCGCTGCCCTTGCCCGCGGCCAGCATCATGACGCCCATGATGCTTTTGCCGCTGACCTCCTTGTCGGCGCACTTGAGATTGATGTCGCTTTCAAAACCGGAGGCCACCTGGACGAGGCGCGCGGCAGCGCGTGCATGCATACCCAGCTTGTTGATGATCTTTACCGTGCGTTTTGGCATGGGAAATCATTGATCTTCGATCAGGACGATGCCGTCCCTGCCGCCGCTCAGGGCCTTCCCGGCCAGGCCGTCCAGGTCGAGGTCCGGGTAATTAAGCACGCGGATCAGCATCGACAGGTTCAGGCCGGTGATAATGCGTATGTTTGCCTGCTTCACCAGGTGACGCGCGATGTTGGACGGCGTCGAGCCGTACAGGTCGGTAAGGATCAGGACGCCGTCACCCTCGTCCAGGAGCCTGATCAGTTCTGCCGCCTCGGCGATCAGTTCGTCCGGATCGCTGTCCCTCGAGGCGGCCAGCAGTTTGGTCCGGAGCGGGCAGCTGTTCAGCATGAAGGTGGCCGTGCCCAGCAGGGCCGGGCCGATGCCGTCATGGCTGATAATCAGCAGTCCGACGTTCATTGCGCTAGATGTCCCGGTGGTTGACGATGACGTGTTTGCCCTGCGATCTGAAATAGTCGGAGAGCTTTTCAATGATATATACGGAGCGGTGGTGTCCACCAGTACAGCCGACGGCGACGCACAGATAACTCCTGTTTCCGGCCTCGTACTCCGGTATCCACCGGTCCAGGAATACCCGGATCTGGTCCACCATTTCCGCCACCTGATCCTGCCGGTCCAGGAATTCAACGACGGGCCGGTCCCTGCCGGTCAGCCCGCGGAACTCGGGGTTCCAGTGGGGATTGGGCAGGCAGCGGGCGTCGAAGACGAAATCCGAATCCCGCGGGATGCCGTGCTTGTAGCCGAAGGAGGTGAACTGGATCGAGAGGGAGGGAATGGGCCGGTTGGCGATCCGCTTGCGTACCAGGTCCCGCAGTTCGTGCATCAGCGTGTGGCTGGTGTCAATTCGCATGTCGGCATGCTCCAGCAAGTCCTCCATGATCCGCCGCTCCTTGCGGATGGCGTCGGACAGGGATACGGTGTCGGACGACAGGGGATGTTTGCGCCTGGTTTCGCTGAAACGCCTGGTCAGTACGTCGTCGCTGGCCTCGATAAAAATGAGCTCGATGTCCAGTTCCTGTTCCTTCAGCAGGGCGATCTGTGCCGGCAGGTCGACGATGTCGCGTTCCGGGCTGCGGGCGTCAATGCCTATCGCGATTTCGTTTTTGATCTGGATCGTCGAGCCTGATACCTGCCTGACGAATTCCCTGAGCAGGCTGATCGGCAGGTTGTCAATGCAGTAGAAACCGAGGTCTTCGAGGGTGTTCAGGGCAACGGTCTTGCCGGCGCCGGACAGGCCGCTGACGATGATCAGGCGCCGGTCGCCGGGCCGCATTATTTTTCCCCTTTTTCGATGAGCGAACGCTGGCGTTCGGAAAATTCCGTCGAGGCGTTATGCCCGCTGATGCGCAGCATGTGGTTGCGCGCCGCGCACTCGAGGAGCACGGCCAGGTTCCGCCCCGGCGCGACCGGCAGGGTGATTTCGGGGATTTCGATGTCCAGCACGCGGCGCGTCCGGTAGCTGCCCTCCAGCCTGTCGAATTTCACCACGCCGTTCTCGTCCAGGGGCGTCAGGCGGACGATGAGGCGGAGGTACTTGTTGGACTTGACGGCCCCGTCACCGAACAGGTCACGGACGTTGATGATCCCGAGCCCCCGCACTTCGAGAAAATCCCTCAGGGCTTCGGGGCAGGTGCCGTTGATGATATCGGGTGCGATGCGCGAGAACTGCGGCGCGTCATCCGCGATCAGGCGGTGGCCGCGGGTTATCAGTTCAAGCGCGAGCTCGCTCTTGCCTATGCCGCTCGGCCCGGTAATCAGCACGCCGATGGCGTTTATCTCCATGAAGACACCGTGCAGGGTGACCGCCTCGGCAAACAGGCTGGCGAGATAGTAGTGCAGGGATTCCGTGAGCTTCTTGCCCGGCAGGAGCGAGGCGAGCAGCGGAATGCCGTTTTCATTGCACTTGCGTTTGAGGAAGGTGGGGACGGCGTTGCCTTCGGAAATGATGATGCACGCCGGCTTGTGCCCGAACAGCTGGCGCAGGGCGTCCTGTCTTGAGATGTCCCGGAGGCTCGCAAAATAACCGAGTTCAACGTCGCCGAGGATCTGTATCTGGTGCGGATGGATGAGATTGAGGTAGCCGACCAGCGACTGGCGGGAGGGTTTTGAAAAACCACCGGATGCCCCGCTCCCCGGTTTCGCGGAGGCGTCGAGGTCGTCGTCAACCACACCGGGCGCGCTGTCGCCGCTTTCTTCGGGGACGATCAGGCGCTTGCCGCCCTGCCGGCCGGCCACCCATTCAAGGCCGAGCTTCTCGCCGTGGCGGGTGTACAGATCGTCGACTGTCAGCTGGTTGGCGGATTCCGGCATGGCGCCTACCCCGTGAGCAGCCGGTAGATCTTTTCCGGCGAAGACTGCATGCGCAGGCGCCTGAGCAGCATGCCGTCGCTGAACATCTCCGCCAGCTTCGACAGGATCTGCAGGTGCTCGTCGGTTGAATTCTCGGGAACCAGCAGGGCGAAAAGAAGATCGACCGGTTTTTGATCCGAGGCGTCGAAGTCAATGCCGGATTTCAGCTTCAGGAACGCCGCCACCGGGGCGTCGATGTGTTTGAAGCGGCCGTGCGGGATGGCGATGCCGTTGCCAAGCCCGGTGCTGCCGAGCCGTTCGCGCGCATTCAGGCAGTCGAAGATCTCCGTGTAGGTTAGCGAGGGATTGGCGCTTGCAATCAGCCTGGAAAGCTCTTCCAGCGCCCCCTTCTTGCTCCGGGTAACCGGGTTGCAGAGGATCCTTTCCGGCACGAGGATATCCGAAATTTGCATGGCGGTTTCGTCGGCGTGCGGCGGGAGGGTGTCAGGCGGATGGCATGCGGCCCGTTCAGTCCGTTTCCCGGTTTTTCAGGCCCGCGTCGCCGCGGCGGCGCTCCGTGCGTTTTTCCTTGTGCCGTTTCAGCTGGCGGTCCAGCTTGTCGACCAGGCCGTCGATGGCAGCGTACATGTCCTCATGTTCGACGTCGGCGTAAACGTTGCCCCGCCTGACGTGTATGGTGGCCTCGGCCTTTCTCCGCTCTTTTTCGATGCTGAGTATGACGTGGATGTTCGTCATGTTGTCAAAATGCCGTTCGAGCTTCCTGAACTTGCTGTCCACGTAGGCGCGCAGCGCCTGCGTTACGTCCAGGCGGCGTCCGGAAATATTGATCTGCATAAGATGTTTACCTGCCGTTTGTTGTTGGAACCCGTCTCTGGTCTGCCGCGCTCCCTGCCGGCATCGCTCCCGCACCGGGCCGCCGGATGTGCAGCCGTACCGGCCGCTACATCAGGCGTTTTCTTTCGTTGGACGGCGGGATCGCCATGGACTCGCGATACTTTGCGATTGTCCTGCGCGCAACCTGTATTCCCCGGGACGACAATTTCTGTGCGATTTTGCTGTCACTGAGGGGCTTCCCGTTTGATTCCTCGTTGATCAGTTTTTTTATCAGGGCGCGTATGGCGGTGGATGAAAATGTTCCACCCTGCTCCGTGTTGACATGACTCGAAAAAAAGTATTTCAGTTCGTAGATTCCCCGCGGCGTATGCATGTATTTCCGGGTGGTTACCCTCGATACCGTTGATTCATGCATCCCCAGCGCCTCGGCGACGTCATGAAGCACCATCGGCTTCATCGCTTCATCGCCGCGCTCCAGGAACGCGCGCTGACGTTCGACGATGCAGCTTGCCACCCGTAACAGCGTCTCGTTGCGGCTCCTGAGGCTTTTGATGAACCAGCGCGCCTCCTGCAGGTGGGTTTTCAGCGACAGGTTGTCGCTGCTGCTGTCCGCCCTGCGGATCATGCTGGCGTAACCGCTGTTGATCCTGAGTTTCGGAATGGCGTCCGAGTTGAGCTCCACCTGCCATGCGCCCCTTACCTTTTTGACGTACACGTCGGGAACGATGTATTCGGTTTGCGAATTCTGTATCGAAGCGCCCGGGCGGGGGTTCAGGGCCTGGATGAGGGACACGATCTCCTGCAGTTCATCCTGGCCGACTTTCAGAAGGCGCATCAGCTGGCTGAAGTCGTGCGCCCCCATGAGCTGCAGGTGCCTGTCGACAAGCTCCCTGGCCTTGTCGAGGAAGGGCGTGTCGCCCGGAAGCTGGTCGAGCTGCAGGAGCAGGCACTCGCGCAGGTCGCGCGCGGCGATCCCCGCAGGTTCCATCGCCTGCACCAGGCGCAGCACGGCCTCGATTTCGTCGGGGTCAACGTCCGCGTCATCGCCCAGGGCGTCGCGTATTTCCTCCAGGTTGCAGCCGAGATAACCATCGTCGTCCAGGGCATCGATGATGGCGGTGGCGATGGCCCTGTCCTTTTCGCTGGTCGGGGTGACGTTCAGCTGCCACAACAGGTGATTGCGCAGGCTGTCCTGGCCGGTGTCCTGTTTTTCGTAAAAGGCTTCGTCGTTATTGCCCTGGAAATAACCGGGGCTGCTGTCATAGATATCTTCCCACGCGGTATCGACGGGGAGATCCTCCGGGATGTACTCGATGGCGATGCCATTGCCCTCCTCCGCGGTTTCTTTTTCGGGCAGTTCCGGTTCCGCAGCCTCGATCTCCGCGTCTTCCTCGAGTTCCAGCATCATGTTGGATTCGAGGGCCTGCTGGACTTCTAGCTGCAGTTCGATATTCGAAAGCTGGAGCAGGCGTATGGCCTGCTGCAGCTGGGGAGTTATCGCCAGGTTCTGGCTGACGCGTAATTGCAGGGACGGTTTCATCATCTTAAGTTTAACCCAAAATCGGCCAACTGTGGCCGCACCGGCCCCGCCCGCCGACCCGCTCAGAGGATGAACTGGTCGCCCAGGTAAACCTCCCGGACCTGCCTGTTTTCGAGGATCTGGTCCGGCGTGCCTTCGGCGATAATGCGGCCGTCGTTGACGATATAGGCCCGATCGCAGGCGCCCAGGGTCTCGCGCACGTTGTGATCGGTGACGAGGATGCCGATGCCGTGCCGGCTGAGGTAGCGCGTGATGCGCTGGATGTCGTTTATCGATATCGGGTCGATCCCGGCGAACGGTTCGTCGAGCAGCAGGAACCTGGGCTCCGAGGCGAGTGCGCGGGCGATTTCGACACGCCGCTGTTCGCCTCCGGACAGGCTTGCCCCGAGGTTGTCGCGGAGGTGGCTGATGTGAAATTCGCGCATCAGGTTATCAAGCCGCCGCTGGGCCTGGACCTTATCCAGGTTCGGGCGCGTCTGCAGGATCGCCATGATGTTCTCGGCCACGGTCAGGCGCCGGAACACCGAGGTTTCCTGCGGCAGGTAGCCCAGGCCGAGGCGCGATCGCTGGTCCATGGGCAGCCCCCCGATTTCCTGATCGTTGAGATGGATGGTCCCCTGGTCGCAGGGGATGAGGCCCACGATCATGTAAAAGCTGGTGGTCTTGCCGGCGCCGTTCGGGCCGAGCAGGCCGACGATTTCGCCGGCGTGCACCGTCAGGCTGACGTCCTTGACCACGCAGCGGGACTGGTAGGACTTGCTGATGTGCCTGACCGACAGGATGCTCATGCCGCTATTATATCCTCGTGCAGGAAGGCCGCAGATTGCCGCGGCAGCCTGGGCAATGAGAGACAATCGCGGGACAGCGCGTCAGTCTTTTTTCTTCGGCTTGATGGTGATCCTGACGCGCTCGTCCTTGCCCGCTTCTCCGCCGCCGGCATCCTCGGCGGTGCCCGCCGCAGCGCGACCGCGCGCCTTGATGCGGCTGAGCTCGGTATCGTACTCGATGTGGTTGCCGCTGAATCTCAGTCCTTCCTGTTTCACGACGGCGTTGTCGATGAGCACGATCAGGCTTTTCGGTTCGTGGTACTCCATGCGCATGGCTTCGGCCTCGTCGTACACTTCACTGTCATCCGGAAGCTGCCGGTAGGTGGCGGGCCGCCCTTCCATGATCACGGTGTCCAGGTCGTCGCTTTCCGTGTAATACACCGTCATGGTATCGCCGGTCATGCGGATGCTGCCCTGGGTCACTACCACGTTGCCCCGGTAAATTGTGATCCCTTTCCTGTCGTCCAGCTCGGCGCTGTCGGCCTCGATCTCGATGGGCTGATCCTTGTCGGTGGTCAGCGCCGCGGTGCCGCCGGCGAAGGCGAGCGCGATAAGGAGGGCGGCAGTACCTGTGACTTCAGTTTTGCAGGATTTTTCCATAGACCTCGTTCAGCAATTCCAGCCGGCTTTCCTGCAGGTAGGCGCGCACGCCTGTGGCCTTGAGCGTGGTCTTCCTGCCCTTCAGCACGGCGGGCTTGTCCGTCTCCGCGTATTCCTGATCCATCAATATCCGCACGTCGCTGGTAACGATCTCGAATAGGCGTTCCCCGGCATGGTCATCCTGCCACATCGTGACGTTGCCGCTCAGCAATATGACTTCGTTGTCCGCCGTCACCCAGCCCCTCTCGGCGATGACCTGCACGGGGGTCTTGTCCGGCCGGAAGACCTCGAGCCTTGGCTTCACCAGCTCGGTCGTATTGTTGTCCGGGTAGTGGGCCATGTGAACGGCCCTGAGTATGGTCTTCGGCCGGCCGTCCAGCTCCATGTTGATGGTGGTAAAGTTTTCCATGAAATGATCGGGATCATGCCGCAACCGTCCGGATCCGTCAGACCCGCCGCCGGCCAGCAGGTTCAGCAGCCAGGCGCTGACGGCGGCCAGCAGGCCGAGGACAGCGGCGGTTTTCCAGCGACCGGGCATGGTGACAGCACTACAGGTTGCATGAGGGCCGGCCAGTATACCCGGCGGATGACTTCAGGAGTCAAGAAAATCCCGGATCACCGGGTCGAGCGTGCCCTGTGCGTTCATGATCAGCTCGCAGACTTCCCTCGCGGCACCGCGGCCGCCGCGGGCTTCGGTCGTCCAGTGCGCGTGTTCCTTCACCAGGGGATGGGCATCCGCCACCGCGATGGCCAGGCCGGCGCGGTTCATCGCCGGCAGGTCGAGAAAATCATCGCCGATATAGGCCGTCTGCTCGCGGCCGAGCTTCAGTTTTTCCATCAGCTCGGCCAGCACCGTGCCCTTGTCGTCCCGGCCCTGGTAGACATGCTCGATCCCGAGGGACGCCATCCGCTCCGCCACGATCCTGGTTTTGCGGGCGCTGATCACGGCAATGTAACATCCACTGTCCCGCAGCATGACCAGTCCCTGGCCGTCGCGGACGTTAAAGACCTTGTACTCGTCGCCGCTGTCACCGAGGATCAGGCCGCCGTCGGTGAGCACGCCGTCGATGTCGAACACTATGAGGCGTATCTGCCGGGCCTTCTCGAGGACATCCTGCATCGGCGTTCAGACGACCTTGGCCCGGAGCAGGTCGTGCATGTTGAGTATGCCGATCAGCCTGTTGCCGCTGTCCACCACGGGGAGGGCGTTAATCTTGCAGGTTTCCATCATGGCCAGCGCTTCTGCCGCGAGCCTGTCCTTGTCAATGGATTTGAAATTGCGGGTCATGAGGTCGCAGATTTTCGTCCTGTGAATGTCCGTGTCGCCGTCCAGGGCGCGCCTGACGTCGCCATCGGTGAAGATCCCGAGGACGCGGTTTTCCTCGTCCACCACAGCGGTGGTGCCGAGTCCCTTCTGTGTCATCACGACCAGCGTGTCCTTGAGCAACGTATGCTCAAGGACCTGCGGGATCTCATCGCCGGTGTGCATGATGTCATGGACGTGCAGCAGCAGGCGCCGCCCCAGGACCCCGCCGGGATGGGCCAGGGCGAAATCGTCCGCGTCGAAGCCGCGCGCTTCCAGCAGGGCAATCGCGAGGGCGTCGCCCATGGCGAGTGCCGCCGTGGTGCTGGAGGTCGGTGCAAGGCCGAGCGGGCAGGCCTCTTTCTTCACGCTGACGTCGATGTTGATCGTGGCAGCTTTCGCCAGGGTCGAATCGGGGTTGCCGGTCAGGGTGATGAGGGGGATATTAAGGCGCTTGATCACGGGCAGCAGGGCGATGATCTCGTCGGTCTCACCGGAGTTGGACAGGGCGACGACGACGTCATCCTTCGTGATCATCCCCAGGTCGCCGTGGCTCGCCTCGCCGGGGTGGACGAAGAACGCGGGCGTGCCGGTGCTCGCAAATGTCGCGGCCACTTTGCTCGCGATATGCCCGGATTTGCCCATGCCGATGACCACCGTGCGCCCCCGGCACTCCAGTATGTTCCGGCACGCGGCGGCGAAGCTGTCGTTTATGCGTTCGGACAGATCGGCGATCGCCTCCGTTTCCGTTTTGATCACAGCCCGGCCGAGGCGGATGAGTTTTTCGCGTTCGTCGCTGTCAGCGGTCCTGTTCACGGATTGGCGGGGATCAGACGCGGCCGCCTGTTAACAGCCAGTACTGGTAGGCGATGAAACACGCGAGCAGCACGCCGCCCTCGTTGCGGTTAAACCGCCCTGAATCGTGGATGAACACCATCCAGCCCATTAATAATGTCAGGCCGAGCATGATCGGAAAGTCGCGGATCAGGGCATCATTGCTGAAATTGCCCGGCCGGATCATCACCGGGATGCCGATCACGGCGAGCATGTTGATCATATTGGACCCGATAACATTCCCGATCGCAATATCGGCCTCGTTCTTCAGCACGCTGGCGATGGAGGCGGCAAGCTCGGGAAGGCTGGTGCCCACGGCGATGATCGTCAGGCCGATCACCAGGTCGCTGATGCCATAATATTCCGCTACCGCTACCGTGCAGCGCACCAGGAGTTCCGCGCCGCCCAGCAGCAGGAGCAGGCCGGCGAACAGGATCAGGACCGATTTTCCCGGCGTGATCTCCCGGATGAGCTCCCGTTTGAATTCCCGGGCGAGCGGATCTGTCACGGGGGACTGCCTGGCGAGCCGCGTGATCCAGAAGATAAAGGCAGCGAGGCTCGCGAGCAGTATGGCCGCGTCCATCCGGCCCAGCGCGTGGTCCAGCATGAACACGACGGCGATCACGGCGGCAACCAGCATCAGCACGTATTCGCGCACCAGTGTCCTGGAGGCGACGAACATGGGCCTGACGAGAACCGTGGCACCCAGCACCAGCCCGATGTTGGCGATATTGGATCCGATGGCGTTGCCGATGGCGATCTCCGTCTTGCCGCCGAAGGCGGCGACCGAACCGACGAGGATCTCCGGGACGGACGTGAACAGGCCGACCACGCACATGCCGATGATCAGCGGCGGCATGCCGAGGTAGCGCGCCGTGAATGCGGCTCCGGCAATAAATCGATCGGCGCCGGATACGAGCAGTAAAAGTCCGGCCAGGATTCCCAGGTATTCCAGTATCATTATGTTTGTTTTACTTTCCTGTGCGCGGGGATAATGCCAGAAATACGGGGAGACATCGATAAACCGCCCGGCCGTGCGACCGCCGGCGGCCGGCCGGCGTTCTGGCGCTCCGGCCCGATCCGGCCGCAGGCCGCCGGTACCTGATAACCGATCCATGCCCGATCGAATGGAACTGCTTCACGCCTGGCTGAGCGGCCGGCTTGGACTGAAAAACTATGTTCTTGCCCCGGCCTCCGAGGACGCGAGTTTCCGCCGCTACTTCAGACTGCAGTACGATGGCCTGACCCGCATCGTGATGGATGCGCCGCCCGCACAAGAGGACATCCGGCCGTTCATTGATATCACGGGCAGGCTCAAGGCCTGCCGTGTCCATGTACCGGATATTCTCGAGCGGGATATGGATCAGGGGTTTTTGCTGCTGACGGATCTGGGCAGCACGCTTTATCTTCATGTCCTGACCGACGGCAATGCCGGACAGCTGTACGCCGACGCCCTGGCCGCCCTGGCCGCCATCCAGTGGCATGGGGAGACGCGGGGGCTGCCGCCCTATGATGAAGCGCTGCTCATGCAGGAAATGCACCTGTTCCGCGACTGGCTGGTGGGCAAACACCTTGGCCTCAGGCTGGACAGGCGCCAGCAGGCCGGGCTGCGGAATGTTTTTCGCCTGCTCGCCGACGCCGCGCTCGCGCAACCCACGGTGTTCGTCCACCGCGACTACCATTCACGCAATCTGATGTATTGCGAACAACACAACCCTGGCATCGTCGATTACCAGGACGCGGTCGCGGGACCGCTGACCTATGATCTCGTCTCCCTGCTGAAGGACTGTTACATCAAGTGGCCGCGGCAAAAGGTGATCGCCTGGGCGCTGGACTACCGCCGCCGCGTGCATCCGGAATGCGCGGACGAGGCCGGGTTTCTGCGTTGGTTTGATCTCATGGGTGTGCAGCGGCACCTTAAGGCGAGCGGGATCTTCGCGCGCCTGTTTCTCCGCGACGGCAAGCGCGGCTTTCTCGATGACATACCCCGGACGCTGTCCTACATCGTCGAACTCGAAGGCGAGTATCCCGAGCTGGCGTTCCTCGCCGGCTTCGTAAGCCACCGGGTACTGCCGGCCTTTGCAGCGCTGAACAGTCCATGCGCGCCATGATCCTGGCGGCGGGCCGCGGCGAGCGCATGCGGCCACTCACAAACGCCATGCCGAAAGCGATGATCCGGATCGGCGCCAAGCCGCTGATCCAGCATCACGTCGAACGCCTGGTGGCGGCGGGTTTTACGGAGATCGTGGTCAATCTCGCGCAGTTCGGCGATCAGGTCCGCGACTGCCTCGGCGACGGCCGGAAGTTCAATGCCGGTATTCTGTATTCAGACGAGGGGGAGACGCCGCTCGAGACCGGGGGCGGTATCTACCGGGCCCTGCCACTGCTGGG
>Ga0137796_10001233_pt1 | contig 14849 bp, 12 predicted proteins | sample OV2TP3_FD_97704 | JGI IMG/M metagenome (GOLD analysis project Ga0137796, IMG submission 97704)
ATCAGAAAGTACATTGAAGATCAGAACAAATAGCCAGATTATGCAGGAAGAAAGAAGCCACGGGCTTTAGCCCGTGGAGTTTCATTTTTTAACGCCTTGTATGATTTTTATTCAAAAGACGGGTGACGCGAGAAGGGGCATCCCCATCCGCGCGCATCCGCTAAGAATTGTGGCGGAGAGCACGGATGGGGACATCGAGCGGCAGGACCCGTCATATAACGTACTGGCCCTTCATGTTTCTTCGCTGGAACGTTTGAAACGACCCAGCGAGTCCTTTCTGCACTCGACACTCGACCTTTTCTCGTCCCGAACTTACGTCGGGACACCTTACCCGAAAAGGTCTCGTGACGTCCAGCTAGAAAACATTCAGGGCTTCGGATCTATCACAAAGCTAGTGGAAGAATGATGATACTGGTCATTATAATCGCTCTTGCCTTTCTTGTCTTTTGGGATAGTCGCTGGCTTCGAGAGCAAAACGAGACTCTCTATAAATCGGTTATGTGCTATACCGAAAGGGAATGGGCCCTGTGGCATATCCTCTTGATGGTGGCCGTCCTTCCCGTCTATCTTCTTCGTCGACGGGAATTTAAGAAAAATCTCACCCAGTTGAAGGATTTTGGTCAAGAGGCCACAGCCTTAGTTACGCCGCAAGCGCCTGCCCTTGAACATCGTTTCCTATTGGCGTCCGATGCGATTGAGGTGATTCTCACCTGGATTTTAGGTATGACGGGATGGATTTTTGTGGAAGAGGCCATTACGTTTTTTTTGCCCTCTTTTAAAGAAGGCATCGAAGAAGTGATTGTTTCTGCGGCCGTGTCCTTTTTCTTGATGATTTTTCTCATTTATAAGGTTCTGAAACGCCACCCTCAAGAGAATTTTTTTCGTTTTATCGCTTTAACGCGACCGATCGGACAAGGCTGGAAAATTTTTCTTCTTCCGATCGTGGTGGGATTATTGTTTGCCGTCGTTTCAGCGACGATTATTTTAAAACGGCCCGAGCAGCCCACCACCCCTTTGAGTAAAATCATTGATACGACCACATCTTCTTCTTGGCTTTTGGTATTTTTGGCCATGGCAATTTTGGTGGCACCCCTTTTAGAGGAGATTATCTTTCGGGGGTATTTTTATCGGATCCTTTTGTTGATAAAGGGCAAGCTCTTTGCCATTTGTTTTATTTCCGGTGTCTTTGCCTTTTTACACGTTGGACAATATTGGGGTGATTGGCCGGCCATCGGGATGGTCGCCATCTTGGGATTTGTTTTAACAAATTTGCGCGCATGGACAGAAAGTACTCTGGCCAGTACGATTACGCACTATACCTATAATGCGGGGGTAACGTTGATTCCTATTATCATGTTGGTCTTGGCTAATCCGGCCTATGTGGAATATCGTCTGAAGTACGGTCAGTTGGATTATGCAGCCAAGGAAGATTTGTTGAAAAAAAGTATCGCTAAGGATCCCACCTTAGCGGAGGCCTATAATGATTTGGCGTGGATTTACGCCGAACAAAATAAAAATTTAGAAGAGGCTCTCGAACTTGTTGAAAAGGCCTTAACATATGATATCGATAATCCGGCTTTCCTTGATACCAAAGCTGAGATTTTGTATCAGATGGGACGGTTTAAAGAGGCCATTGTCATTGAGGAGGGTCTTGTTGACCAGGAAGGTCCGTCGCCGGACTATTATCAGAAGCAATTAGAAAGATTTCGGGAGGGGTTAGGGTTAAGGTAACGAAGCCAGTATCGTCTGTAGCTACCCTCACCCAACAACAATACGGGCCCAGCTTCGCCAAAGCTACGCCGAGGCGAGCATCGTTGCCCTAACCTAAAACCTTACCGAATTATTGGACATGAGATACTTTTTTCTTTGCCCTATAACGCATCAGCTTACATCGGCATTGGGCGCCGCACTCCGTCTCAGCCTCGGGTGTACCCGGAATGCCTTCTTTCATCCAATCGGCGATGTCCATGGGTGGCCATGAGGCACGGTCGCGACAATCCTCGCAAACCTCTTCATCATTTCTCGTTACCCACACATATAATTCTACCGGATAACGATGCTGGCGAATTTTAAAGCCACAACCTTTGAGACCTTTTTTGATGCCACCCATCAAGAGATGGAAGGCCTCTTGGGTACGGGGTTCTTTAAGGAGAATCCCTAAAAGGATAACGACGATGATAACAAGAATAAGGCATAAGCCAAGTAAAAAGGATACCATAATGAAAATGTAGCAGATGGATGATATTTCGTCAACCCATTCGTATACTCCTGCATTGGGCTTTTGAGGGATGATTCAGTGAGGGTATACTCAGGGTTGACACTGAGCGCGACTTCTCAAACAATGTGTGGCCACCGAATGTGTCAAGGCATCTAAAATTGACTTGACAGAGATTTTTAAATATATAAGAATGAAACACATTCGTATAAATTAATACTTGATTTATCTGAATGAGAGAGATTTCTTTGAATAAAATTTTTCGGATGTTTGTTTTCTGTCTTGGCATAGGGATTGTTGGTGGTTGCGTAACGGTACCGCGTGAAAAACGTGCTGCCAATGAAATTCCTCTCCAAGAATTAAGTGAGAGGTATCAGATCCCATTGCAATGGGATACTATTTCACAAGTTGTGACTTTATCCGATGGGCAAGTGAAGGCACGAATTTTGGTGGGAAGTGACGTGGTGATGCTCGAAGAAGAAAAGATTCAACTGAGCGCAAGGGTTAAGCGCGCCCAGAACATTATTTTAGTTTCTCCTGACTTTGAGGAAAAGGTCATGAAGCGTTTCACGGCGTGGCCAGCGATTATCAAGTTTAGAAGAATTGTACTTGATCCCGGCCATGGTGGTAAGGATACAGGGGCGATTAGTCCCAGTGGTTTTCATGAAAAAAATATTGTCTTGGAGATTGCCCAAAAGGTAAAACAAAATTTAATTCAACAGGGAATCGATGTGGTCATGACCCGGGAGGGTGATGAGTTTGTGAGCTTGGAAGGCCGTACAGAAATCGCCAGCCGTGCCAAGGCGGATTTGTTCGTTAGCATTCATGCCAATGCTAATCCCTACTCCCGCAGTCTGGCGGGGTTGGAAGTTTATTATTTAAGTGAATTATCATCGAAGGATCGTAAAGAAGAACAGCGTTTAAAAAATCATCATATACTGTTTCAAGAATTGGCCATGGATCGCGCCTCCATCGATCTACAGAACATTGTGGCCGACATGTTGTTAGGTTATAAACAGCAGGAATCACACACTTTTGCCTCGCAATTAGCAAAAAATATTGCTAAAAATGTGGGGATGCATGACCGTGGCGATAAAATGGCACGTTTTTTTGTGTTACGTAATACCTTGATTCCAGCGGTATTAATTGAAGTGGGTTATTTAACGAATCCCGAAGAAGAAAGATTGTTAGCGACGACTGACTATCATCAGAAAATAGCAGATGGCATCAGTATGAGTCTTTTGGAATATGGCAAGACACAATAATCGACATTATGCGATCGGTGTTTTTGATTCGGGTTTGGGCGGCTTGACCGTTGTCAAAGAATTGGTACGTCTCTTGCCCCACGAAGATATCGTTTATTTTGGTGATACGGCGCGTGTCCCGTACGGAACAAAATCAAAAGAATCGATTATCCGTTTCTCTAAGGAAAACGTCGGGCTTTTGCTAAAGCACAAAGTGAAGATGATTGTGCTGGCCTGTAATACCTCTTCGAGTTTGGCCCTTGATGTGCTAAAAAGAACATATGGCATCCCTCTTATTGGCGTCATTAATCCAGGGGCCCAAAAAGCAGTACTCGTCACAAAGAATAAACGCATTGGGGTTGTCGCTACTTCCGCAACCATTTATAGCCAGGCCTATCCCAAAAGGATTAGAGAACTTGATCGCTCCATCAAAGTGATTGCGCAGGCGTGTCCTTTGTTTGTTCCATTGGCGGAGGAGGGATGGTTTAATAAGAAAGTGACCGAGGATATCGCGCGCACCTATTTGAAGAATATGATAAAAAATCGCATTGACGCCCTGATTTTAGGATGTACGCATTACCCGTTATTAAAACCGGTTTTAAGAAAGGTTATGGGAAAGAAAGTATTTTTGGTTGATTCCGCAGAAGTCGTGGCCAATGAAGTGAAGAAACGTTTAGTGAGAGAAGATAAATTGAATCCTACTCATAAAAAAGGTTATTATAAGTTTCTCGTGAGTGATCGACCGCAGCATTTCCAAGAATTGGCGAAAAGATTTTTAGGTTTTGATATAAAAAATGTTTTGAGAGTATAGAAATGTTTGAATTAACCATTAAAGCCGATCTTGCGTCCGCACATTTTTTAAATGGCTATCAAGGCGATTGCCAAAATTTGCATGGCCATACGTGGAAGGTTGAACTAACGGTCATCCATGACAAATTGGATGTCGTGGGGATGGTTGTGGATTTCAAAATCATCAAGCAGCAACTAAAGGATTTTTTAAAGAACATCGATCATGTGTGTTTAAATGATCTTCCCTATTTTAAGCGTGTTCCTCCATCGACCGAGAATATTGCCAAATACATCTATGACCAATTTGGTAAAATCTGTCATCCCTTGAAGGTCAAACGTGTTCGTGTTTGGGAGTCAGAGACATCGGATGTGATGTATTATGAATGAAGAAGTCAGAAGCAAGAAGCCAGAGGTCAGAAAAAGACAGAAGTAAGAAACAAGAAGTGAGAAGTCCGACATAAAAACAAAAAACAAAAATAAAGATTTTGGTCTTTTTGTATTTTCTGGCTTCTGGCATCTTATTTCTGACTTCTTATTTTATAAGAACATGAAACACGCCATCGTCCTGTTATCTGGTGGTTTGGATTCAACCACGACCCTTTATTATGCGCAAACCCAGGGTTACAAAACGCATGCCTTGATTTTCGATTATGGTCAGCGTCACAGAAAAGAGATTACCCAAGCCAAGCGTATTGCCCGTTTAAGCGGCAGTGACTATTGTGTTATTAAAATGGCGTTACCATGGCGAGGCTCAGCGTTGTTAGATAAAAAGATGGCTCTTCCTCAGAATCGCCGTATCATTCCTTGGGAGATTCCGGTGACGTATGTGCCGGCCCGCAACATTATTTTTTTAAGTTTTGCGGCCTCTTACGCCGAGGTGATGGGCGCTCAAGCCCTATTTATTGGCGCCAATGCGATTGATTATTCGGGTTATCCTGATTGTCGGCCGGAATTTTTTGCAGCCTACGAGCGCATGATCACCAGGGGTATGAAAATCGGTGTCGAAGGTCGACCCCTGAAAATTTATGCGCCGTTGGTTCGTAAGACAAAAGCGCAGATTGTTCGTTTAGCATTGAAGTTGAAAATTCCCTTTCATTTGACGTGGTCGTGTTATAAAGGAGGCAAGCGACCTTGTGGTCGCTGTGATAGCTGTTTGTTGCGTCAGAAGGGGTTTGAGGAGGCGGGGATAGAAGATCCGCTGGATAATCGATAGAAAGTAAGAAGCCAGAAGTCAGATGCCAGAAAAAGACAGAAGTAAGAAACAAGCAGTGAGAAGTCCGACATAAAAACAAAATAAAGAATTTGGTCTTTTTGCCTTTTCTGACTTCTAGTATCTTGCATCTGGCTTCTTTTCAAAAGTATGCAAGCTAAGATTTCTGAAATATTCCAATCCATTCAAGGCGAAGGGCCCTACACGGGTGTGCAACAGGTCTTTGTGCGATTCTTTGAATGTCATATGCACTGTGTATGGTGTGATACGCCGGATTCCATTGGTGATGGTCGACGAGAATATAAGGAATATGCGCTGAACGAGATATGGGAAAGTATCAAACCTTTGATGGAGGGTTGTCATTCGGTGAGTTTAACGGGTGGTGAACCCTTATTGCAAGCTGATTTTATCAAGGAATTGATTCCATTGCTGAAACCGAGCGGATTAAAAATTTATCTGGAGACAAGTGGCGTGCTTTATAAGGAGCTTAAAAAAATTGTGGAGGATATTGATATTATCGCGATGGATATTAAACTGCCCAGTTCCACGCAGTGTCGTTCGTTTTGGAAAGAGCACGAAGAATTTTTAAAGCTTGCGTTAAAAAAGGAAGTTTTTATCAAGACCGTAATCGCCCAGACCACAAAACTGGAAGATATTCAAAAAGCGACAGATCTGGTGGTCGGTCTCAATCCCCATCTGCCGTTTATCTTGCAGCCGAATTCGTTTGAATTGTCCAATGGTGTGGTCGATCAATGCTTGGAGTATTATGACTATTGCTTAAAGCATTTGTCTGATGTTAGAATATTGCCTCAAATGCATAAGTTTTTAAAAGTGAGATAAGAAAGAGTGATAAGTGGTAAGTGTTAAGTGATAAAATTCAAAAGCAATACAGCTCTTAGCACACAGCACTTATCACTTACCACTTTTATAGAATATGAAACGAAGTTCCTACGAAGGTTTACAAAAGCATATCCGCAGCCTCAAAACGCCAGCCATTGAGGTTTGGGAGAATCAATATGCGGACAGGGACTATACCATTCATTTAAGTATTCCCGAATGTACCTGCATTTGTCCCAAAACAGGTTTGCCGGATTTTGCGACGATTAACATTACCTATAATCCTGACAAAATGTGCCTCGAATTGAAATCTTTGAAGATGTACATTATTTCCTATCGCAATGTCGGCATTTTTCATGAACATTTGGTCAATAAAATCTTGGATGATATTGTGCGGGCCTGTCAACCGCGGTGGGTGAAGGTGGAGGGGATTATTCATCCGCGTGGGGGGATTGAGACGACGGTGGCGGTGGAATATCGCAAAACAGGTAACCAAGCGACCAAGAGACCAAGTAACCAAGTTTAGAATCTAACCTGGTCGCTCGGTCGCCTGGTTACCTGGTCGCCTATTCTTATTAAGGGATTTCAATATGCAAAGACAAAACGGTCGAGCGGCGGATCAACTGCGGTCGATTCGAATTACAAAAAATTATGTTAAACATCCGGAAGGCTCGTGCCTGATTGAATTTGGGGATACGCGCGTGCTCTGTACCGCGACCGTCGAGGAAGAGGTCCCGACATTTTTACTCGAAACCATGTCGGGATGGCTGACGGCCGAGTATGGGATGTTACCACGCTCCTGTGCCACACGCATCAAACGCGAAAAAGCCTCGGGACGGATTTATGAAATTCAGCGATTGGTGGGTCGATCGCTGCGCAGCGTGGTCGACCTAATAAAATTGGGTCCCCGCACCATTAAGATAGATTGTGATGTTATTCAAGCCGACGGTGGGACAAGAACTGCTTCCATTACCGGTGGATTTATTGCGTTAGTGGAGGCACTCTTGAAATTAAAAAAGGATGGAACGATAAAGACAGTCCCCATCAAAGATTATGTCGCGGCCATTAGTGTTGGCATCAAAGAGGGTACCATGATTTTAGATTTAGATTATGATGAGGATTCAACCGCCGCTATCGACATGAATGTGGTCATGGTGGGTCGGGGTGAATTTGTGGAAATTCAAGGTACAGCCGAAGGGAAAACCTTTGCTCGACGCCAAGTCGAGGCTCTTTTGAACTTGGCGGAAAAAGGAATCAAAGAATTAATTGAAATCCAAAAGCAGCATCTGCCCGATCTAAAAATCTAAATATCTGTTACTTGAAAGAAGTTGTCTTATTTCGGTTTATGCTCGAATTACTAGTTGCTACCCGCAATCGCCGTAAACTCAAAGAAATTAAAGAATTGCTTCAAGATTTGGATTTCACGATTACCTCTCTCGATGATTATCCTGATATGCCTATTATCGAAGAGGATGGCCAAACCTTTGAGCAAAATGCCATCAAAAAGGCCACGAGCATTGCCCTCTACACAAAAAAATTAGTTTTAGGGGAGGATTCCGGTTTAGAGGTCAAAGCGTTGCATAAGGAACCGGGGGTGTATTCCTCACGATTTGCCGGGGAAGATGCCACCGACGAGCAGAATAATGCCAAATTGCTGCGTTGTCTTAAAAAGATTCCCTTGAAAAAACGTGAGGCGTGCTATCGTTGTGTGGCCGTCTTAGCCGATGGGAAAAGAATTTTGGCGGTGGTAGGCGGTAGTTGTCAAGGGCTAATTGCCTTAAAAGCAAAAGGGCATCATGGTTTTGGTTACGATCCACTCTTTTTCATCCCACGTTATCAAAAAACATTCGGTGAATTGAGTCCAACGATTAAAGCCAAGATTAGTCATCGGGCCCGCGCCCTAACGAAAATCAAAAAATCTCTGAAAAGATATCTTCAATCCCTTGCCAAATAGCGCCGGTGGCTTTTTTAATGATTTTGCTCGGATCGGTTATCGGCAGATATTTTGGGTTTTGCAGTGTCCCGGTGATTTTGATGGTGAGAACATCACTCGTTTTACTTAAGACCGAGGCCGGCACTTTTTTAAAAGGGGAATCCGATTCCAGAATCGTAATCTCGCTGAATGTTGGCGAGACATCGAGGTTGATATTGCCTTTGAAGTCAAGCGATCCACGGCCATTGAGTTCCACTTGTCGACTTTTGAAGTTGAGATTCGGGGTAGCGATGCGTTGATTTTTGATTTGGAAATCCGCATGCGCGTCGGTGAAGACGACGTCTACAAATTCTGGGATAAGGAGCGCCTCCCATAAGCCTTTGAAGAGATTGAATTGCCAGAGATGACCATCGCGGATGGTGACAAATCCCTGTCCTTGAAGACGAGGAATATTTTTCAAACTACCGTTAAGCGAAGCCCCGGCTTTAAGCATCCCCGCCAATTCTTTATTTTTTAGAGGGGTGTCATGTTTAAGTTTTGCCAAGCTGGTATTGTTAAGCATTAGACTGATAAAAAATGGTTGATCGTCTCGATTGAGATCTCCGGATGAACTAAGAATCAATTGACCATCATAAAAATTGGCTGTGATTTTTCCTTCATTAATAAATTTATTGCGTTGATCATAGTAGAGATTTACCGTATCGGCGTGCAGACCGTAAAGCGATAAGGACGAAGATTGTCCGGAAACGATCAGCTGCCAACTGGTCCAGTCTTGAAGAGGTCCCTGCAAACGTACATCCAATGAGACAATACCAACGGGTTTTATTTCCTCCAATTTTTTTTCGAAGGTTGGTGTCAACGTACCCAAATCTTCTAAGTTGATATCGAAATCTCCTTTCAGATCGCCACGGGGGACGCCATCGAGAGAAATATCGCCCTTGACGTCAATAGTGGAATCGAGATAATAACCACGCAGAGACAAAATTTGGATTTCTTTTTCTTGAATATCGATTTGGGAGGTGAGGTTAAGGTCATCGGAAGAAAGAGTGGCGTCAATCGAGGGTTGTTTAAAATTGACCAGTGAACCATCTAAGGTAAATTTTTGTTCACGAAAAATGCCCTGAAGATTTTTTAAGGACATTTGGTTAGGTGAGATTTGTAATTCGCCGTTAAGACCGGTAATAGTTTCATTGAATTGCTTTAAATGAAGGCTGGTTTCCTTAATTTTGGTTTTTAATTGAATATCTGCTTCCGTCCATGAGGCCATAGGTCCCTTGTAATGGCCGTTGATAGCGGCTTGTCCAGTGGTTGTTATATTGACCTTGGTTAAGAAATCAGGGAAAAGCGAGGCAAGACGATTCAAATCAATTTTATCCGACTGAAAATTAGCGTTCAGGACAGGATTTTTGAAGTTTTCGACAGAGCCGCTTAAGGTTATAGCACTGTCGAGGGTGGCGAGGTTTAACCGTTCTGTTTGAATTTTGTTGGTTTCAAAATTGAGTCGACCTTGAATGGCTGTAAGCTGTTGGATGTTCGGAATTCCCGTTAGAGAGCCTTGCTCAATCTCAGCAGAACCGCTGTAGGTTAAAGGCTCTGTTTGGGTAGGATCCAATTGCAACGATAGGGTGATGGTCGCATTTCCCTTAAACGTTCTGTTGAGAGGGAGATCCAATTGGGCTTTTTCAACAGAAAGAGAAGTATTGAGTTCTTTTTTGGGGCCATAAATTTTTAAAACTGTTTTTGGGGAACGAATATCCCCAATAAATTTTTGTTCTTCACCCCATTGAATGAAAAGTTCACGACCTTCCAAAGAAGTTTTGATTTCAACTCCCTCAGGACTTTTGATAAGAAGACCATCCTTTAGATTTATTGAGCCCAGAAAATTTCTATTATCGGATAAGTTCATATGCCCATGGGTAAGTTCGAGGTTGCCTTTCACTTCGAGTTGTGTTTGGTCACGTCTTAACGCAAAATCGGTAGCCTTGAGATTACCTTGAAAATTTTGATTATTATTGAGGTTGAGTTGGGTCTCGTTGGTAGCCCAATTTCCCTTTATCGTTAATATTTTGTCCTTCCATTGTATCGTGAGTGGGTTAGCGACGAGGTGACCCTTAAGAGTTTGATCATTTAGTAACATGGCATCGATGTTGGAAATATCAAAGGTTCCACTGAGTTGAAGATCGTCCTTTTTGTAATTCAGAGTGATATCCGCTTGTTGGATGACACCGTTATGAACAAGAACATTATCATTTTCATAAAAAAGTGGTAAGTATTTCGCCAGATCGAAAGTGGTCAGGTTTAATTTGAGGTTAAGGATTTTTTTGTCAATCGCATAGTCACCATTCAGTTGAAGAGGTGTTTGGGAAGAGGCAATTGTGCCGTTGAAGGCTAATTGAATGGCTTTTGGCAAGGAGGCCATGGCCTTAATATCTATATCTTTAATTGTTTCCTGTCGATTACGGCGAATATCCATAAAATCTAATTGACCATGGTTAAGGTCAATATGACCGATCAAGAGAGTCGATGAGGGTGAGGAAGCGGGTCTTTGCTTGAATTTTTGAATAATATCAGAAAAGTTAAATTCCGCATTGTCTTGGTGCACGATATTGAACTCTGGTTTATAAATGACCAAAGAGGGGATAATAAAACCTTTATTCTTAAAGAGAGAGGGGAGGAGGAATTTAAAAGAAATTTCCTCGATAGTGACAAAGGCCTTTTCCACAGCTTCTTTCTCAAAGATGATGATGTTCTTTAGATAAATTCCTTTACGAAGTGAATAATCTATTTGATCAATTTTGACAGGACGGTCCAAGAGTTCCTGGACTTTGGTAACTACAATTTTTTTTAGTTGAGTGGGAAGAAAAACTTTTTGGAAATAGAAGAAGAGGCTAAGAACAAGAAAAATAACTATACTGAAAATAATAAAAATTTTCCTTCTCATGGAGTGTATTATAGGGAAGTTTTAATGAATCCGCAAGGCAGGCGGTGTTTACAAAGATATAGAGCCTATGCTATACTAAAACACTTTTTTAAAAAGAGGTAAGAGGTCAGAAGACAGAAGTCAGAAAAAGATAGAAGTAAGGAACAAGTAGTAAGGAACTAGAAATAGAAAAATTGAAACAAAGATTTTGGTTCTTTTGCATTTTCTTGCTTCTTGTTTCTGGTTTCTGATATTTCTACTAATAAGACGGGGCGTAGCGCAGCTGGATTAGCGCGTCTGCTTTGGGAGCAGAAGGTCGACAGTTCAAATCTGTCCGCCCCGATTTTTTAAAGTCTTCAAAATTTTCTCACCATGCAACGGGACCATGTCCAACTCATCAACGATGTCGGCGAATTAATCGGCTTGTTCCACGAAGCTCCCAGTCTCGAAGATTTCCTGCAAAAAATTGTCGATATGATTTCCGATCACATGCAGTCAGAGGTCTGCTCGATTTATCTTTATTATGAAGACACTCAAGAATTAGTCCTCAAAGCCACCAGGGGCTTAAATCCCAATTCCATTGGCCAGGTCCGCATGACATTAGAGGAGGGCCTAACCGGTTTGGCCTTACGCGAACTTCGTTTCATTCGTGAAAAGCAGGCGAGCCACAATCCGCAATTCAAATTTTTTCCCGGCATTGGCGAAGAGAAATTCGAATCTTTTTTAGCGGTCCCCATTATCCGCGGTCAAACACGCATTGGGGTCATGGTCGTTCAGAATTCGCAGAAGAATTATTTTACCGATGAGGATGTGAAGGTTTTGAAGGCCATCACCTCGCAGTTGGCCACAACGATTGAAACAACGAAATTGCTCATGAGCCTGCACGAACACACCCAGCCTGTTAGAGAAACGCCCGCACAGACTTCTCTTAAGCTTATTAAGGGTCGTGTCGGTTCAGAGGGATTTGCTTTTGCGGAAACGATGCTGATGGACAAACAGTCCACCTACAACTCCCTGACGGAAAAACGCTTCACGCAAAAATATGGTCTTGAGGACTTTTATCAAGCGATCCAAAAGACCGAACAGGAACTTGAGGAATTTCAAAAGAAAATTGAGGAAGAACTTTCGGATGTGGCCTCGCTTATATTTACGGCCCAGATTTTGATGCTGAAGGACAGGACGTTCATCGACAGTATCGTGGCTCTGATCAAACGGGGAGTGAATCCTCCCACGGCTATTATCCAGATTGTGGATGATTATGCTCGTAAATTTGATGAGATTGCCAACCCTTATTTGCGAGAGAAAAAACAGGACGTGAAAGATATTGGCCGTCGTCTTTTGGATAATCTCTTAGGAAAGACGACCGAGGTCGAACGATTTCGAGACCATATTATCATCGCTGAGGAACTGTTCCCTTCCGATATTCTGAAATTGTTTACGGAAGACATCAAAGGAATTATTTTATTAAGTGGTGGCGCCTCATCTCATCTGGCCATCCTCGCCCGTTCCTTATCGATCCCCTTAGTCATTGTCGATACGCAGAAATTGCTCCATCTGCCCTCCCACACTAAAATTTTGATGGATGCAGAAATAGGCAATGTTTACATTAATCCTACCGAGGAAATCATCAAAACATTCGAAAGGCGAAACGAAGAGCGCCTCGCTGTTCGCTCCTCTCAAGGCTCGTCGGTGGGTGAAACAAAAACCAAAGATGGGGTTAAGATTACTTTGCTTTCGAACATTAATTTACTGAGTGACCTAAAGTTAGCCAAGGAGTTTAATTCCGAAGGAATCGGCCTATACCGTACGGAGTTTCCCTTTATTATCCGCAGCAATTTCCCTTCGGAGGAAGAACAGTATTTGATTTATCGGAAACTCGTTGAAGAGATGCCGGAGAAGGAAATCACCTTCCGCACTCTGGATATCGGCGGGGACAAGGTCCTCTCCTATTACAATTTTGGTAAAGAGGAGAATCCATTTTTGGGCATGCGCTCTATCCGTTTTTCACTGGAGCACAAAGAGATTTTTGAACAGCAGATTCGGGCTATCTTGCGGGCAGGCGTCAAGGCGAATATAAGGATTATGTTCCCCATGATTTCTTCGTTGGATGAGTTTTTGTCGGCCCAAGAGGTCGTAAGGCAATCCCTTCGCCACTTGCGAAAGGAAGGATTCGAGCATCAGGACAAACCCAAAGTTGGACTCATGGTTGAGTTACCATCCGTTCTCGAGATTATTAATGAATTGGCTGAGGTCACGGACTTTTTCTGCATTGGGACCAATGATTTTATTCAATACATGTTGGCCGTTGATAGAACCAATGAAAAGGTCGCTTCCTTTTATTTGCCGCATCATCCGGCTGTTTTAAGAGCTTTATTTCGAGTGGTCCACGCCGCACAAATTTATAAAAAGGACGTTTCTATTTGTGGCGATATGGCCCATGAAGAACGATACATTCCTTATCTTTTAGGAATCGGCCTACGAAAATTAAGTGTCGATGCCCGCTATTATCCCAGAATTCAATCAGCGATTGCCAGAGTCGACCTAAAAAAAGCCGAACAAGAAACCAAACAGATACTTCAGAAAGCCACTCTTCGTGAAATTCGTGAAATTTTTGATGAAGCGAGTGCCAAAGTCAGAAGATAATCAAAGATAAATTATTGACAAAGTTTGAGAAGAGTTATAATAATATCTATATTAACTAAAAAACATTTAGTTATCGTTTAAGCAATCATGCGTAAATTAGTTCTCTTGTTGGTACTCTCGCTTCTATTAGTTCCTACCCCTATCCTCTGGGCGAATAATCTTAGAGTCCAGAATGTCTCCTTAGAAACCCGCCGTGCGCATGCCACGAGCGGTATCGTTATCCTAGTTGAATTCGATGTCAGTTGGGAGAATTCCTGGCGCAATAGCGAGAATTACGATGCGGTATGGCTGATCTTTAAGGCCTCCATCGCTGGTTCAGGGACGTTAAGCCATTGTAGTGTCTACAACAATACCTCTGGTTATAATTTGGGTAATACCACTGGCTCCAATCAGGATTTAGAATTTATTTTTGCCGATGACAGTATAGGCGTGTTTCTGCAAAGGAAAGCTTCTGGCACAGGGACGATGACGACCACGGATGCACGGGTGTCTGTGAATTGTCCGGCAACATCAGCTCAAGCGATTACCGTTAGAGTCATAGGAATAGAGATGGTGTATATTCCGCAGGGGCCATTTTATGTGGGGGATGGGGTGAGTGTGGCGTCGTTACGAAAATTTAGTTCAAATGTTGACCCCTGGTTTATTGAAAGTGAGGCCACGATTACCACCACCGCTACTTCGGCAGGGTCGTATTGGTATAGTTCGGCAGGAAATACGGGGGAATCTGCCGCAGGGTCGGTTTTTACGATTGACTCCGGTTTTCCCAAAGGATATGCGGCGTTTTATGTGATGAAATATCCTGTCACCGAAGGCCAATGGGTGGAATTTTTTAATGGGATATCAAGTAGCGGAAAAACAAATCGCGACATTACGGCTAGTAATGCTACTTATGGTGGCAAGGGCACGGATAATGTGATCAAACGTAATACTGTTTCTTGGTCTGGCAGTGGGGATGCCACAACGAGTCGGGAAGACAGAGCCATGAGTTATTTGGGTTGGGTTGATTTGGCCGCGTATTTGGATTGGGTGGGCTTAAGGCCGATGAGTGAACTGGAGTA
>Ga0137796_10001235_pt1 | contig 14848 bp, 13 predicted proteins | sample OV2TP3_FD_97704 | JGI IMG/M metagenome (GOLD analysis project Ga0137796, IMG submission 97704)
GGCCCGGAGGCCGCTTCCCTGTCGAGCCGGACGAGCGTTCGAGTTCGGAAGAGGCTGTCGGAGGGAGAGGGTCCGGGGAGAATTCTGGAGGATCTCAACGGGTTTCTCTGTAGGCGGTTCCGCGCGACGGGGATGCTCATGAGCTTTCACGCCATCGTGATCGACCTGAGTCGCCGGACGCTGCGATGGGCGGGAGCGGGCCATCCGCCGGCCTTCTTGATTCCGCCTAGGGGCAGGGCGATTCCGCTCCCTTCGGAGAACCCGATTCTGGGCGCGGGTCCGTACGCGGGGAAGGAAAGCGAGCGCCGCCTGACTCGAGGGAGCCTCGTGGCGGCGTTCACGGATGGATTGTACGAGCGGCGGAACGGAGGATCGCGGGGGTTGTCCCGGATCCTGCGGCGCCTCGAATCGCTGAGGGACGCGCCGGTCAGAAAAATCGTGGAGTCGATGCGCCGGGCCTCGAGCCTCCGGGAGGATGACGCCCTATTCTTGGCGGTGCGCGTGAAATGAAAGAACGATTTCGCCTCTCGTTCCCGGCGAGCGCGGCCCATCTCCGGCCGCTGCGGGAGTGGTGTCGGGTATTCCTCCGCCCTTCTCTCCCGACGCGCGACTTGGAGGCGATCGCGTTGGCGGTATCCGAGGCGTGCGCCAACACCATCGAGCACTGTTTCGCACACGACGCCTGCCGGGAGGTGCAGATCGAATTCGAGGTGTCGCAAAGCCGGGTCGTCGTTCGAGTCCGGAACTACTGTCTGGCCGCGGTCGCGCACCGCCTGCGGCCGCGGGAAGCCGGAAAGATGCACCCTCGGGGGCTGGGGCTGAAGTTCATCGAAGCCTCGGTCGATCGCGTGGATTACGAGGAACAGGGAGACGGCTATCTGGCGCTGGCCATGACCAAGCGGAGGAGGGCGCGTGGACGCTAAGAGCCGGACCTTCCGGTTGTCGACAAAGATCATCCAGGTGACGGGCGAGATCGACATGAAAAGCGCTCCCCGGCTCCGGGAGAAACTGCGCCGGACTCTCGACCAGAAGCCGCAGGCCGTGATGCTGAAGCTCTCGGACGTGACCTACATGGACAGCGCGGGCGTCGCCGTCCTCGTGGAGGCCCATCAGTGGGCGAAACGGGAAAGGATCATCTTTACGCTCGCCGATCCGAGTCCGGCCGCGCGCGCCGTCATCGAGATGGCGCGTCTGATGAAATTCTTCGTGGTCACCGGCGACGTGGACGGAGCCGAATAGGGGTTGTATAATCCCGCCGTTCGCTTCGCGGGAGTTTTGCGCGTGGAATTCAGCAGCAAGTCGTTCAAGATCCAAAGCCGGGTCATTCAGGTTTCGGGTCCCCTCAACGCGGAGTCGGCGCCCAAGCTCCGGGAGAAAATCCGCAAGACCTTCGATCAAAAGCCGCAGGCGGTGATCATCCGCCTGGCCGAAGTCACCGTCATGGACACGGCCGGCGTGGCGATCCTCGTCGAAGCGTTTCAGTGGTCGAAGGACGAGAGAATCCTCTTCATGCTGGCGGATCCGAGTCGGCCGGCACGCTCGGCGCTTGAGGTGACCCGGCTCGGGAAGTTCTTCATGTCGTCGGGCGGGATCGACACGGCGTTGCGCGAATCCTCATAGCCCCCTGCGTCTTTCCGCCTCTCGCGTCGATATAGAATACGAACCTGTCTACCCTGCCCTATTCACGAGGTTTCGGCCCGCGGGGCCGAAAACGTGAATCGGGCACCCGCGGCGCGTTCCGCTTGGGCAAGAGAGCGTCGCGGGCCGGCGGCGACGGGGCTGTCCAGCGGAATCGGCCTGGAGGGCCGATGAAGCTGCCCGGAGGGTGACTTGTTCATCCGGGCGGCGGAGCCCGGATGAACAAGTCAGGCTAATCCCGGAGACTCCCGCGATGATCGGGCGCTGGGTCGCTGCGGTGGGGAGGAGGGCTTTGCTCTTCCTCCATCACACCGGAGGGATGTTCGCCCTCCTCCACCGGACGCTCTACTGGAGCCTGTTGGGTCCGTTCCGAGAGCGCACGGAATACCGCCGGCTCGTCTTCCCGTTGATGGAGGCGATCGGGAACAAGTCGTTCAACATCGTCGCCCTGGTGGCCTTTCTGATCGGCGTCATTCTCGTTCTTCAGACGGGATACGTTCTCGAGCGGTACGGCCAGATCCGGCAGGTGGCGGGCCTGGTGGCGGTGTCGATGACGCGAGAGCTGGGACCCCTGATGACGGCGATCGTCCTCGTGGCGCGGGTCGGCGCGGCTTTCACGGCCGGCTTGGGGACGATGACGATCTCGGAGGAGACCCTGGCGCTGCGGATCATGGGGATCAATCCGGTCGGCTACCTCGTCGCGCCGCGCTTCATCGCGATCGTGATCATCATGCCCTGTCTCACCGTTTTCGCGAACGTGGTGGGGATCGGAGGCGGCTGCCTCATGGCCTATACGGCGTACGATCTGGAGCCTTGGGGCTACATCTCGAGTTCGATCGAGTTCCTGCTGATGGAAGATCTCGTGAGCGGTCTGGTCAAGTCCGTCCTCTTCGCGACGGTCATCTGCGTCGTATCTTGCTACATGGCGCTTACGGTGGAAGGCGGACCCGAGGGCGTGGCTCGAAACACGATGCTCTCGGTCGTTACCTCTCTGATCCTGGTGATCTTCGTGGACAGCCTGGTGACGGCGTTTCTCCAAAACGTGCTCTAGTGGCCATTATCGAAGTGAAAAACGTGCGGAAAACCTTCGGTGCCCAAGTGGCGCTGGAGGATGTCAGCTTCTCGATCGAGAAGAACAGGACCCTCGTCATCCTGGGGGCCTCGGGCGGTGGAAAGTCGACCCTCCTGAAAACGATGATCACGGCGCTCAAGCCCGATTCCGGAGAGGTGTGGATCGACGGGGTGGAGGTCACGAGACTCGGGGAAAAGGAGTTGGATCCCGTCCGGCGGAAATTCGGGGTGCTCTTCCAGGACGGGGCGCTCCTGAATTCTCTCACCGTCGGGGAGAACATCGCTTTGCCGATCCGGTATCACACCAAGCTCCCGCCCGAGACGATCGAGATCATGGTCAAGGTGAAGCTGGAGCAGGTGGGGCTTCGCGAGGCGGAGCAAAAACTCCCGTCGCAACTCTCGGGAGGTATGAGGAAGCGGGCGTCGCTGGCCCGGGGGCTCGCGCTCGACCCGATCCTCGTCTTCTACGACGAGCCCTCGAGCGGCCTCGATCCCGTGGCCACCTCGGTGATCGACGAGCTCATCAACGACCTGAAGGAAAAGATGGGGCTGACGAACGTCGTCATCACCCACGACATTCAAAGCGCGTTCCGCATCGCCGACTGGATCGTGCTCCTGGACCGCGGGCGGGTCGCCGCCCAGGGAACGGTGATCGACATCGTCAAGAACGAGAATCCCGTCGTGCGCCAGTTCATCACGGGAAGCGTCCAGGGTCCGCTCGAGATGCGGAGCTCCGAGCAAGACTACTACCAGGACCTTTTGAACCTCTGAGGAGCCGATGGCCGTCCGCTCGACCGAGATCAAGTCCGGGGCGTTCATCGTCCTGGCCGTCGCCGTTCTCACCGTCCTCCTCTTTGCCGTCGGAAACCTTCGCGAGCGGCTGAAACCCAAGGCGACGTATTACGCCTACCTGACGGACGCGAAGTTCATCAAGGCCCACGATGCGGTGACCTACGGCGGGATCCGGGTGGGAGAGGTCGAGACCGTCGAAGTCTCGCGCGAAGAGAAGAAGTTCGGCTTGGTCAAGGTCGTCGTCGTCATCGCTCCGGAGATTCAAGTCCGGGAGGACTCGGAACTCATCTTGAAACAGGACGGGATGCTCGGTGCGAAGTACCTCGAAGTCTCGCCGGGGTCGGAAGACAAGCCCCGAGCGCGGCCCGGATCGGAGCTCAAGGCCCGGGTGATTCCGGCGATCACGGATCTTTCGGCGGCGATCGAGAAGCCCCTGGCGAAAATCGATCAGCTGCTGGAGGGACTGAATCGAATCCTCAACAATCCGGACAATCAGCGGAATATCAGCGAGATCCTCGTCCACGTGAACGACCTCATCGTCACGGTCAAAGCGGAGCTTCGCCGCATGGCCGACATGACTATCCGGACCGGCGATTCCGCCCGTACCCTGCTCGAGAACGTGGACCAGACCATCCAGGAACTGAAGCCCGAGGTGCGCGCCATTCTCCGAAACGTCGAGGAACTGACGGTCAAGCTCAACCAGACCACCGACAGCCTGAATGCTCTCCTGCGCGACGCCGATTCGCTCATCGTGCAGAACAGCCGAAACGTCTACGAAACGATCCGGGCCCTTCGCGATACGATCTATCACCTCGAGCAGGCCGCTAAGCGCATTCGAGCCAATCCCTCCGTCATTCTTCTCGGGGGAAAGGAGACTCCGGAAGAAAGGCGCCGGCGGGACGAGACGGAACTTTGGCTCAAGGGACGGACGCGAAGGTTCGACAAGGAAGAGAAGTGAGAAAGTCGATCTTGGCCGCCCTGTGGATGGTGGGATGCGGCTCGTACACTCCGATCGATTCCCATTTCAACAAGGGCGTCGAGTTTTACGATCAGGGACGAACCCTCGACGCGATCCGCGAATACAAGCTCGCGATCGAAGATCGCCAGGATCACTATCGCGCGCGATTCAATCTGGCCGTCTGTTATCACGATCTGGGTCGATTGGAGGACGCTACGCGGGAATACGAGGCCGCAATTAAGCTTCAGCCGGAGAACGGACGGGCTCTCGTGAATTTGGCTTCCCTTCGCCTGGAGCAGGGGCGGGAATCCGAGGCCGTGTCGCTCCTGGAGCGCGCAGCCAAGGCGGACCGCGACAGCGGGGATCCTCAGTTCGCGATGGGTGCGTACCGGCAGCGCAAGGGAGAAGAGGAAGCGGCCCTGGGTCTCTATCGGGAGGCGGTGAAGATCCATCCGAAGCACATTCCAGCCCACTATCGAATCGGGCTCATTCTCGCTCGACGCTCGGATCTCGAGGGGGCGGTGAAGGAGTTCGATATCGCCTTGGACTCGGACCCCGACGATCTGGCCGTGCTCCAATCTTCTTCGGAAGCGCGCGAGAAGAAGGGAGACCTCCGCGGGGCCACCCACCATCTCGAGCGCGCGCTCGTTCGACTCCGAGATCGCGCGGACTTGTGGGTCCGCTTGGCCGCCCTCTACGAAAAACAGACGCGGCTGGAGGATGCCGTCGCCGCTCTCTGGGAGGCGCGCGGGGCGGATCCCCAGATCGCCGTCGGCGCGAAGTTGAAGTCCCTCTACGAGCGCTTGGCGGTGCGGGAGAAGTAGCCTCTTGGTATCCGACGCGCTTCTGCGAAATCTGTGCGGCCGGCAGGCATCCATCCCCTACGCCTTTTGGTTGGCCCCCGCGCCGCACCGGTGATATCATTCGAACCGTCTAACCTTTTCATCGAGGGATCGAGCATGAAGCACGCGGGACTCCTTTCTCTTCTGATGATGGTCGGGTGCACCCAATCCAGCGAAACGGCGGAGCGTGACAAGCTGACGACCCATGTCGGAAAGTACGACCCCCCGCCGCAGGGATTGACTCGCGTCAAAGTCGGCGTCCCCCAATTCAAAGTGGAGAAGACCACTCTTCCCGCGAAAGACGAATTGGCCAAGGATGCGTCGGATCAGCTCACCACCCTCGCCGACAAGACCGACCGATTTCGGGTCATCGAGCGGGGACAGATGGACCAGCTCCTCAAGGAGCAAGGTCTGGAGGGCATCGTCGATCCGGAAGAGTTGGCCAAGCCGGGTCGGGTAAAAGGAATCGACTTCCTCTTCATCGGCAAGATCACGAACATGCGCGTCAAGGGCGAAGGATCCCATTCGGATTGGAGCGTGCTCATCGTCGGCGGGAGCAGCAGCAACGCCAAGATCACCGTCGAATGCGGAGTCGACATCCGATTGGTCGATCCGACGACAGGCGAGGTTCTTTGCGGCGAATTCGGCGAGTACAAGCGGACCGATACCGTCAGCGCTCAAGGAGTTCGGATCATCGGCCTGGGCGGCGGTTCGAGCGCCGATCTTCACATCGACGAAGACAGTCGGGGCAAAATCCTCCGGCTCGCGCTCGACGACGCCGTCCGCAAGATGCTTCCTCGGTGCGATCGGCGGCTGATGGAGCGGCAGAAGTAAGAGAGGAGACGACATGAATCGCAGCACGATCTGGGGCGCCCTTGCGGCCTTGGTCCTCGCGGGATGTACCAGCAGCAGCGAGACCGCGGATCGCAACAAACTGACCGCCCACGTCGGAAAATACGATCCACCCCCCGCGGAGCTCAGGCGCGTGAAAGTCGGAGTGCCGCAGTTCAAAATCAACGACAAGGTCCCGACCTATAACTTTCGAAAGGAAGATCTCCAGCGCGATGCCGCGGACCAGTTGACGACTCTGGCCGACAAGTCCGATCGCTTCCGTCTCATCGAGCGGGCACAGATGGACCAACTCCTGAGGGAGCAAGGTCTGGAGGGCATCGTCGATCCGGAGGAGTTGGCCAAGCCCGGCCGGGTCAAGGGCGTGGACTTCCTCTATCTGGGCAAAATCACGAACATGCGACTCAAGGCCGAGAAAACCGCGTCGAGTTTCGATCTGGGGAGCCTCGGCTTCGTAGGGATTTTCGACTACAAGAACAACAAGTCCACCATCACCGTGGAGTGCGGCGTCGATCTTCGGCTGGTGGAACCCACGAGCGGGGAGGTTCTCGCGGCGGAGTTCGGCGAATACAAGCGGACCGACTCGATCGGGGCGACCGGCGTGCGAGTCCTAGGAGTCGGAGGCGAATCGAACGCGGAGCTCAAGATCGACGAGGACAGCCGGGGGATGATCCTTCGGCTCGCCTTGGACGATGCGGTGCGGAAGATGCTCAAGAAGGTCGATCAGCGGCTGATGGAGCGTCAGAAGCAACTCGAGGCGAACCAGCCGAAGTGCTCGAAGTGCGGCAAGGGACTTCCGGAAGGGACCAACGAGTGTCCCTGCACGAAGGCCGAGAAGAAACCCTGCGAGAAGTGCGGGAAGGAGCTCCCGGAAGGCGCGAAAGAATGCCAGTGCTCGAAGACCGAGAAAAAGGCCTGTTCGAAGTGCGGCAAGGAACTGCCCGAGGGAGCCAAGGAGTGCCCCTGCTCCAAGCCCGAGGAAGGGAAGAAGTGTTCGTGCGGCGAAAAGCTGCCGGCGGACGCGAAGACGTGCCCGGGCTGCGGGGCCAAAGTCGGAGACTAGGCGACCATCGATCGGGGGCACGGTTCGCTTCTCGGCGATCCGTGCCCTTCGCTTTTTGGGGAGGGCTGCATGCGCCACCTTTTTCTCCTTCCGTTTCTGACGCTCTCGATCGGTGCCGCGCAGGAAGACGAGGCGGCGCGGCGGCTCCGCGCGGCCAATCGGAACGCGGCGGATCTGATGCGCGTGGAGCTCGAGCGTCCGGGAGGACGTCCGCATGACGTCCGCTCCCGGGCCGCCCTCCTCGGTTTCGATCCGGCGAAGATCCGCGCGTTTCTGCTCGGAGAGATTCGAACGGAGCCCTACGAGGGAGTGCAACGCGGACCCGCGGGCGTGCTCGCCTCGCTCGGAGGAAACCCGGCGGACAAGTCTTATCTCGCGATGGAGATGTTGCGGGCCGGAGGGCTGCAAGCGCGCATCGTCCGCGGCCGACTTCCCCGGAACCAGGCCGAAGCCCTGGTCCAAGAGTGGCTCAAGGGAGATGCGACGGCGAAGTGGCGAGTGGGGCGAGGGGCCTTCGGGGAACCGAGGCCGGATCGCGCGCGTCTGGAGAAAGTCTGGACGGAAATCGGACTCTCCGGCGCGGACTTCTGGGAACTAATCTCGCAGGGAACGCGAGCGCGAGAAGCCCTCTGGCAGGAGGCTCTGGAGCTGACGGATCGCGAGCACGGGCACCTTTGGAGCGGACGTACCCTTCCCGAAGTCGTCTCCCCCGATCTTGCGCAGTCGTTCGAAACGCACTACTGGGTCCGGTGGCGGCGCACCGAGGAAGAAGAGTGGAAGGATTTGGATCCCTGTCTGCCCGAACCCGCGGGAGTCGAAGGAGAGGAAGTCTCCGACCCCTCGGCCCTGGCCTCGAAGTTCACCCTGACGCTTCAGCTCGAGGGTGAGCGGGCCGGCAAGCGCGAAACGGTCGCTCTCTTCTGTTACGAAGTCCCGATCTACGAGACCCTCGAGCGCCCCCTCCGATTCTCGATTCAGCCGACGAAAATGGACCAGATGCCGATGCCGGGGGAAACGAAGAGTCCGGAGGAGGTCTACCACAAACTATCCTCCTTCCGAGAGTTCCAGGCGGTCCTGATGGTCGGCCAGGAGGTGTTCGCCTCGAAGGTCTTCGACTACGACGGGAAGATTTCCGACGTGCAGGGCGACGGGCAAATCAAGATGGTCCACGATTTCGGATCCACCCTAGGCGAGAAATTCGGCGGGTTGAATTTCGGCGAAGGGGAAAAGAAGAAGGAGAAGGGGCGCTTGGTGTCCCTTTGGGTGGACCTCGAGGCGCGATCCCCGGGTCGGCTTCACTGGAAGCAGCGACGCGGTCTTCTCGAAGAGGATCGCCGGGAGACTTGGTGCCCGATCCTCTCCTGGAACCTCTTCTTCCAGACGCACTTCTTTTCGCGCGAATTCGTGCGCTCCGCACGGATGTCCACGCAAGTCACGAAGCGCGCCCTGGTCGAAAAGCTCGACGACTGGGTCTCGTCGCAGGGAAAGGGAGATCTCCGGGCGATCCTGCGCGAGAAGGTCGAGTTCTTCCCGCACGATCTCCTGGATTTCTGTCTCGCGCGCCAGGCGGCCCTGGCCGATCTGCCGGGAATACCTTGGTTTCGGTCCCCGAACCTGTTCGTCAGCGGAAGCTGGGGAAAGTTGCATCCGAAAGAAAAGAGCGTCTGTCTCTGCTATGGAATCGATGTCGTGGACAACGGCATCGCCGTGCTCGACGCGCGGGGGAAGACGGAGGTACGGGCGACGAGTCGGCTCGGAGTCTTCGACACCGTCCTCGAAAGTCTCCTCGTGCGCCAGGCCAACGAGGACGAGCCGGGGCTTTCGACGCTGAGCGGGTTCGAGCGGGCGCGGATTCAAAATCGGCCTTGGCGATTCCTGCCCTCCCGCCCGGTGGAGGATCTGGAAAAGGCCGGCGTGCCTCGGCGCGAGGCCCGGTGGATCGCTCGGAACTCGGGAGAGGGGACGGTTGTCGTCGTCACGCCTCCCGAGGGAGATCGGCCCTTCGCCTGGTGGAGTATCGACCCGGCGACGGGGCAGACGATCGGTCGGATCTCCGGCGGTCGCGGCGGGAGCGAAGTCCAGACGAAAGCGGAGATTACCGCGCTCTATACCGTGTGGGAGTATGTCAGCCTCGCCCTGTGCGGGGCGAAAGTCATCAAGTATACGATCAAGCGGGATTGGAAGGGCGTCGGCAAGACGGTGCTCATCTGCGCCGCCGCCGGCGTTACGAGCCATCACCTCGTTCATCACGGGGGATATGCGGGACTGCTCGCGGCTCACTGGATCGAGATCGCGGAGTCCATCTACTCGACGGTATCCCTGGCCTCCCATTAGGAACGGGACATGAGAACCATCGCCGCCCTGCTGTCGCTCGGTGCCGTGGCGCAAGCCCAGGAAGTCTCTCTCGAGCACTTCGCCCAGCGGGGCTCCGCGCACGACGGGCTCGTCGTCTCGAAATCGGGACTCCGGGTGTGCGTCGCCGGAACGCTGGAGTTTTCGGAGGTCTGGGGAAAGTCCGAAGCGCTTGCGAAGGCGATCCTAGTGGCGGCCGATCTGGACGCCGTCGGGCTGGGACGCGAGGATCTGCAGTCGACCCGGAGGCCCTGGATCTCCGAGGGCTCGATCCGATTCGTGTGCGCGAACGTCGCCGAGGAATCTTCGGGGAAGTTGCTGGCGAATCCGTATGTGGTTCGAGAAAGCGGCAAGACTCGAATCGCCATGACCGGAGTCGTGCGCCGGGCAAGCGTGTCCGGTCTTCGCGTGACGGATCCCGTGGAGGCCCTCAGGTCCATCGTGAAGGAACTCGAGGGCAAGGCGGATCTGATCGTGGTTCTGGCGGAGATGGCTCGAGAGGACGCCGCGGCGATTCTGAGAGCGTTTCCCGAGTCGCCCCTCGCCGTCTTGGTCCCGACCTCCGGCCCCAACGATCCCGAGCCCATCGCGTTTCCCAAGGGAGTGCTCGTTCAGTCGCCCACGGGGGGAGGGACGATCGGCCGCCTGACTCTCTCGAGTCCGCCCTCGAAGGCGTCGAACCGTTTGTCGGAAATGGAGGCGACGGAGCAGGATCGAGCGAAGCTGAAGGAGTTGTATGCTCGGCACGGGGAGACGGTCGACTTGGGGAAGTTCGTGCGCGAGGAGCGCGCGCCGAAGGAACGAAATGCGATTCCCTTGAGCTCCCTCGAGCCCGACACCCTGGCGGCTCTGGGCGTCTCGGCGCGGAATCGCGCCGCTCGACTTACGCTCCATTCCGCGCTGGCCACGGGGGGGTTCGGCGGCAGGAAGGCGCCGGAGGGAAGCCTCTGGCTCGTGTTGGACAGCGAATGGGAGAACCTCATCCCCATGAGCTTCGTCTTCGAACGGCGGGTGCCGGTCGAGTATCGGGTGACGGAGCTGGGCGACCACGCGTACCTGGTGGTGAACGGATCGCGAGTGGGCCGGCTGGATCGCGAGCTTTCGTCCGGGCCCGGTGGAGTCGTGGAGAAGCCTCTATCGCTGCCCCACGTCGGATCCGCTCGCCGGGGCCATGTGGTTTTTTCCATCCCGTCCTCCCGAGTGACGAGCCTGGAGCTTCGATTCTACGATTTCGCGCACGGCCACATGGCCGTCCCCGTTCTCCGGAAGGGCGAGATCGAGCCTCGCGAAATCCGGCTCGCTCAGAAGAACGAAGTCGTGAATCTCGGAATCGTGCACCAGCGCACCTCGAAGGAGAGAGCGCCCGAGGGAATGGCGTGGTTCGAAGTGGAGATCGCAGCGACGAGTCGCTTTACCTTCGAGAGCGATGCGACCGCGTTCGACCCGAAGGCGAAGAAAGGGACCCGCGCCCAGATCGGCACGGTCTGCGATTGGAAAGAGGCGCGGAAATATGTCCATCTCCTGGTCGACGGAGAATTCGCCTACCGTCCCGAGGCGGCCTCCACGCTCGAGGAGGAGCCGCGGTTTCTCCCGGACGTTCCGACCGGTGGATCCCTCGTCTTCCTCGTGCCGGAGAAGCGCGCCTCGGTCGAGCTCCGCTGCGATTTTCCGAACGCGCAGACCCCCCGAGGGAAGGTGATTCATCCCCGCTCGCTGGCGTTCGAGCTCGAGGGCAAACGTCCTTCTTTCCCGAAACGCGAGGAGATCGCCAAGGTGGACGACGACGTCTTCCACGTGTCGATCGTGGGGCAGGCGGTCGGGGAGAAGTTCGGTCTCTCCAAGGCCGAGGAAGGCTCGCGCTTCTTGATCTTGGACGTCTCCGTCCGGAACTCCGGCAAGAGCGGGGAGTGGTTCCAAACGCCGGAGCAGCTCCACTACGCGAGCGAAGGCGGGGATCAGCTCCCGCTTCATGCCGCGACCTATCAGGGACCTCGCCGCCCGTGGGAACACGTTTGGATTCCCGCCGGGGAGCGTCGCTCGTTCCAAATCGTCTTCGAGATTCCGGCGACGGAGAAGAAACCGCGGCTCGCCTATTCGGGGGTCTCGAAGGCGGAGGTGCTGGCGCTCAAGCCGCTTCAGGGGGGCGAAGAGAAGTAGCGCGCGCAAGAAACCCGCTGGTGCCGTCCCCCATCCGTGTCCCCATATGCATACGGATTTATGTACGGTTTCCATTCCGTTCGCGTTCCGTATTCGGTAAGCTTGGACGCGCTTGGGGGGAAGGATGAACGCGAACCGGGGAAAATCCGGGCTGTTGCTCTTGGCGATCGCCCTTTCGACGGGTTGCGGTAAGGACTCGTCGAGCGGCGACGGAACCGCGGCGGCGCCGACGGTGTCCGGGTCCGTCGAGGCGACCTCGCCGAAGAAATCGGAAACGCGCCGCGTCTACGGATACGCCTGGAAAAGCGAGCTCTTGTCCGCGGGGATGAAGAAGGACTTGGACCGAGGCCTTCTGACCGATGTCGCCATCGCGTTCGCCAAGGTCGACTCCAAAGGAAACATCACCGGATTCGATCCGACCAGCAGCACCGTCAAGCAGTTCGTCGATCTGGCCCACGGAAAGGGCGTATCGGTGCATCTCGCCGTCGCCCTCTTCGGGTCGGAGACCACCAAGACCGTGCTCGTCAACGCGCAACAGAAGATGGTGAATCAGATCGTCTCGCTCCTCGAGGCGGCCGACCTCGATGCGGCCTCGCTCGATTTCGAGGCGGTTCCCCACACCGCGTACTATCGCGATCTCTACTCCGATTTTACGGAGAAACTGCGAGACGCCCTGTGGCCGAAAGGACTGAAGCTGTACCACGCCGTTTCGCAACGGCCCGAGTCCAACATGGATCCGGTCCGACTCTCCAATGCCTCCGACGGCCTCTTCATCATGGGGTATGCCTACGCGGGATCGTGGAGCACGTACGCCGCCCCGAACGCGCCGTACTCGACGGGAGGTCTGTGGAACCGATCGTACGAAAGCGACATGCTGAATCCGGCGAATGGAAAGTCGTGGAAGGCGAAAGCGCCGGATCCGAAGAAACTCATTCTCGGCGTGCCGTTCTACGGACACCGCTTCCAGGTGCAGAACGGCGGGATCAAGGCGCATCGGGTGGCCGGATCGAGCGTTCCGGCGATCACGGTGAAATCGGCGGCCTCCTCCTATGGGACGAAGTGGGACTCCGCGTCCAAATCGCCCTATTGGGAGTGGACGTCCGGAGGGGTGAAGTACCAGGCCTGGTTCGAAAACGCCCAAAGCATGGCCATCAAGTTCCAGGGAGTCAAGGATGCGGGCTTCGGCGGGATCGGGATGTGGAAGCTTCCCTGGGGCACCGAAGAAATCTGGGATGAGATCCAGAAGTATAAGGACGAATGAGAACGCTGCCCGTGGCGGCGGCGGCCCTCGCCGCGATCCTGGGACTCCTGGCCCTCTGGCGGACACGCGAAGCATCGAGGCCTTCCGATTCTGCTCCTTTCCACCCCGAGCCGGCGATCTCTCCGATACCGCAGGCCGAGATCCGGGCCCTCGCTCCGCCGGACTCTCGCCCCTCTCTCGCCGAACGCTTCGAAAACGCGCAGCGTCGGCGCGACTGGGCGGAAGTACGAAGAATCAAGTCCGCCGTCTCCGAAGCGGATATCGAGGCCCTCCTCCATGGCGAGTCGCCCCTCCTTGCCGGAGAACTTTTGGAGAATCTCGGCCTCGACGCCTCCCGGGCAGAGGCTCTGTTTTCCCGATTGACTCGTTGGGAGTGTACACCCCAAGACCGGGCACTGTGGTTGCGATTGGTGGTTCGGTTCGGCGGGGAGGCCGGATCGTCGATCGCCCTACAGTACCTTCGCGACGACTCGGACCGCGGAGCGAAACGGGATGCGGCCTTGGCCTTGGGCGCACATGCGAGGGAAGGGGCTCGCGCCGCTCTGGAGGCGCAGGCTCAGGGCGGATGGACGGGCGTCTTCTCGGTGCTCGCGCTGGAACGAATGCACTCCCGCGGGGCGATCCGACTGGACGACGCACGGCGGCTCGAGATGAATCGACTGCTCGAACGAGAGATCGAGCTCGGGGACGAGGTCGTTTCGGTCGAGGCACTGAACGTCCTGACCGCGATCCGCGCGACCGATCAGGGCTCGCTCTTGATCGAGTTCCTCCGGCGTCCGGAGAGTTCCGCATCCTTCCGTCGGCGCGCGCTCGCCCTCTGGGCCGGACACGGCACCGAGGAGGATTTGGAAAAGCTCCCCTCCGCTCCGCTCGGACTCGAAGCGGAGTACGATCAAGCGAGGAGAACGATCCTTTCGCGATCCGCGGAGTAGAGAGTTGCACCCGCCGTTCCCTCGGGCCATAATCCCCCGTTCATGAATCGCCCGATGGCGTTGGTCTTGGTCTCGTGCGCGACCCTCGTGCTGGCGGGCCAGGGACGGGATCTGTCGACGATCGACGACCTTCGGGAGGCCGAGGTCGCGCGGGAAATGTTCGTCTCCGGGGAATTCGTCATCCCTACGCTCGCGGGCCTGCCGTTCCTCGAGAAGCCTTCGGGGTTTCCCGTCATCGTCGCTCTCGCCTATCGCAGTACCGGAGGACCGAGTGTGGTGGCGGCCCGATTGGTGGCGGCGGGATTCGCCCTCGCGGCGCTCGCTTCGGTGTTCTTTCTGGGAATGCGGATGGGCGGGCCTCCCTGCGCGGCCGCATCGACCGTAGTCCTCGCGTTGTCCGCCATGTTCGTGCGGACGTCGCACGAAATCTTGCTCGACAACGCCCTGACGGCTTCGGTGGGCTGTGCGGTGATGGGCGCGTGGTGCGGCCTTGCCGCCGCCGAGAATCGTCGCCGACTCCCGTGGTTCGCGGTCGCCGGCGCCTCTCTGGGGTTCGCCTTTCTCTTCAAGGGATTCGTCGGCCCCTCGATCTTCCTGGCCGGAATCGTGCCGTATTTGCTCTTGGCGCGAAGGTGGAAGGAATTGCGGTTCCTGGTCCACCCCGTCCCGATCCTCTCCTTCCTTGCGGTCGCGGCGCTCTGGGTCATCCCCTTTCTCCTTCGCTCGACTCCGGAGCAGCGATACGAGTTCTTCGTCAGCAACCATCTTGGTCGGGCGGCCTCGGCCTATCACAGCCACGAAGGACCGCTTTGGTACTATTTCGAAACCCTGACGTATCGATTCGCCCCGGGAGTCCTCTTGTTGCCGCTCGCCGCGATCGGAGCTTGGCGCGGGAGAAAGACCGCCGCGGGAAGCGCCGCTCTCTACGCCCTA
>Ga0137796_10001236_pt1 | contig 14819 bp, 14 predicted proteins | sample OV2TP3_FD_97704 | JGI IMG/M metagenome (GOLD analysis project Ga0137796, IMG submission 97704)
CAGCGCGGGCGTTTGCGTACTGTATGAGATACTCACCGAACGATTCTGGGACATCAAATCTTTCAGTCATTCCGCCTTTCCTTCTTCTTTAGTCAGTAAAAAAGTGTCCTGAACACTGGCTGGAACAGGTCAATGTCTTTCCGGCACGCGGTTCTGAACTCGCAACTCGGGCAGTCGGGCTCTACGAGCTCGGGGCAGTAGGAGCGCGCTTGCCAGAGCGCGTGGTCGAGAAACCCCATGACGCGCGGTACGTGCGGGAGTCGCGCTCGGAGGAGCGCGGCGAGGCGCAAGACGGCGCGACGTGTCGTTCGGCGGATCGTACCCTCGATTGTCGCAGTGACAAAGAGCCGCGCGATGTTTATAGCGCGGAGCGCTTTCGCGAGTACCACCATGCCGCTTCGGAGAGCGACGCGCATGATGTGGTAGTCAATGATCGGCCGCACGTCTTCCCCTGCTGCCGGCTTGAGAAAATGCTCGGGGCGGGAGATCATCTCCATCGCAAAGAGCCCGATCTTTTTTTGGAGCGGATCCTCGCAGAAGCCGGGGACCAGTGAGAGGAGCTGGTAGAACATCGCGATCGGCCGCGGACTTTTATTGGCGATTGCGATTAGTTTTTTCGGGCTGTTGAGGTGCGTCGCGTACCGGAAGCACTCTCCATAGCGGTGAGTGAGCGCTATGCGTTCGTCGATATCTGGTAGGGGTATCGGGCCAAGGTCGTCTGCGAGGACGTGACGGATTGCAACGCCGCTCATGTGCGCAAGACGATGAGGTTCAAAGATGCCGCGGTCTCGGTCAAACTCCCGCTTGAGTGCGGCGAAGAGCAAGGCGGACCCGCGGTATTCCCTGCCTGCGATGTGGCCGGTGATGGGGCTATCATAGCGGCCGCCGCTTGAGTACCAAAACCCGTGGTTTTGAATACAACTGAACGCGAAAAAGTTTTCCGTCTCACGGTCCCCTCTGGCAGGGAACAGGTCGGCGGCGTACGTGCGCATGCCGTTTTTCTCGAAGCTGTGAAAATCCATACCGTCGCCGCTCGCCGGTATCGGCATCGAACATAAGACAGCAGCAATTTTTTCAATCCGTCGCGGGTTGGTTCGCGCGATCATACAGGGCCTCCTTCGCCACCCCCTGCGTCATCAGGGGAAAGGTAACGTTCCCATTGGACCAGGCACCACTTCCGTAGTTTTTCTTTGGCTTCCTGAAACGCTGCACGAGTGGCCCGAAATTCAAAAATGCCATGGGTGCCTCTGACAATCTGAATGTCTGGAATTGTACTGAGCACCGAACATATATCATCGTCGGATATATCGTTTCGGCATGCCAGCCTGACCAGCGCAATATACTCTCTTTGTCCATGCACGGCTCACCTCCTGGGGGTGTAGTTTTCGAGCGATCTCGCTCCGCGTATTTTTCTGATGTAACGATAGCCGATTTTTTGTGTTCTCGCAACAGTCACTCACGGCGTATAAATTTACAATAGACTTCTTCGGAAATTCCATTCTGCTGCAATTTTTGATTTTTGGCTGCGACGTCGTCAAGCTTCACAAAATGACTCTCGTCGTACAACAAGTACGCCGTCGAGTCATTTTGTTCGCTTTCCTTGTCTCGCTCAAAAATCAAAAATCTCGCCACGAAAGGAATTTCCGAAGAAGTCTAATAATTCACGATCGTAAATTATCGTAAATTGTGTGCGTTGCGTTTGTAGTGTCCTTGATGAACGCGTGCACATTCACGCCGCTCATGTTCGGTTTTGGCGCGACTGGCGGATCCCGCCTTTGATCGTACCGACAATGCTTGGCTCGTGTGCCGCATGCTGCTTTCTGCCAGTTCGTATGTGCTACCTCACCTCGAGCACCTCGTAGACCGCCTCGCCCCCTGGGGCGCTGACGCGAATACGCTCACCCTTGCTCTTGCCAACAAGAGCCTCGCCGATCGGCGAGATGTCCGAGAGCTTGCCCTCGGCCATATTCGCCTCCTCGGAGCCGACGATGCGGAACGTTCGCGACTCCGTATCGCCTTTTTTTCTGATCACGACGGTTGAGCCGACATCAATCGTCGTCGACTGGCGGTCGCCGATAATGACCGCGTGTTTGAGGATCGTCTCAAGCCGCGTAATGCGCTCTTCGAGCCGCGCCTGCTCCTCACGCGCCTGCTGATACTCCGCATTCTCTGAGAGATCGCCGAGGGATTTCGCATACTCAAGCTGCTCGGCGACTTCACGTCGCCGAGCGCCTTTGAGCTCCGAGAGCTCGCGCACGAGCTCTGCGTGTTTTTCTTTCGTGAGTTGTTGTTTGTCCATCTGTTATTGCGAAAACCAAAATCACAAAACCCAAACAAAACACAAATCACGAAAAACACAAAACCAAAACAGGGACGCGAACGCTTGGGCTTTGGGTTTTTGAAGTTGGGCTTTGTTTGTGCTTTGTGTTTTGTGTTTTCGTAAAGTTGTTTCGGATTTCGATATTTGTGCTTCGATATTCGGATTTAGACAAGCGTCGGTTCGCTCTCGCGCTGAGCGCGCTTCCCGGCGCGTTTTTTCTTTGCCTCAACCACAAGCTCGCTCTCTCCTTTCATACTAACCGAAATCTCGCCGCTCTCGAGCATGTTCTTCCCAATCATGAGCGAGGCAATCGGGGTGAGGATCTTGCTCTGGATCACGCGCTTGAGGGGCCGCGCGCCATAGCGCGGATCGTAGCCCTGCCGCGCGAGGTAAGCGCGCACCTCAGGGGTGACCGAGAGCGCGATGTGCTTTGCCGCGAGCCGGTCAAGGACTTTCTGTATCTGAATCTCCACGATCTCGGCAATCACTGACGGATTCAAAATGTCGAAGACGATGATATCGTCAAGGCGGTTCAGAAACTCGGGACGGAAATGGTCTTTAAGCGCCGCGAGCACGCGCTCTTTCGCTTCTGTGTACTGCGCGCCGTCGCCTTCCTCGGCGGCGCTGAAACCAAGCCGCTCCATCTTGTCTATAAACTGCGCGCCGATGTTTGACGTCATAATGATGACCGTGTTTTTGAAATTGACGGTGCGGCCTTGCGCGTCGGTGAGCCGGCCGTTGTCGAGCACCTGGAGGAGAATGTTGAACACCTCGGGGTGCGCCTTCTCGATCTCATCGAAGAGAATGACCGCGTACGGCCGATGCCGCACGGTCTCGGTGAGCGTGCCGCCCTCCCCGTGTCCCACATAGCCCGGCGGCGCGCCGATCATCTTTGAGATCGCATGGCGCTCCATGTACTCGCTCATGTCGACGCGCACCAGCGCCTTCTCGTCGTTAAACATGAACTCGGCGAGCGCTCGCGTGAGCTCGGTCTTGCCCACGCCTGTCGGGCCGAGAAAGATGAATGAGGCGATGGGGCGGTCGGGGTCGGCGATACCGGCGCGCGAGCGGCGCACTGCATCTGCAATCTTTCCAATCGCGTCTTTTTGCCCCACCACTCGTCGGCTGAGCGCCTCCTCCATCCGCGAGAGCTTTGCCGCCTCCTCCTCGAGCATGCGCGCGACGGGAATCCCGGTCCAGCGCGCAACCACGTCCGCGATCTCCTGCTCGGTGATGTCTTCCTTGAGGATCCGGCGCGCGCTCTGGAGCTTTTTGAGGCGCTTCGTCTTCTGCTCAATCTCGCCGACGAGCGCTGGGAGTTCGACGTAGCGTATCTCCGCCGCCCGCGAGAGGTTCGCGCCGGCCTCCGCGCGGTCCGCCTCGATCGTAAGCTGCTCGACGCGCTTCTTGCGCTCACGAATCTCAAGCAGCGTCTCCCGCTCATTCGTCCAGCGCATCTCAAGCTCTCGCGTCTCTTCCTTGCGATCGGCGACCTCGCGATCAATCTCCGCAAGCCTGCTGCGCACATGACCCGCATCCGTCGGATCGTTCGCAAGGTCTTTCTTCAGCGCCTCTTTCTCGATCTCAAGCCGCATGATCTTGCGGTGGGTCTCCTCAAGCGCGGGTGGCTTGTTCTCGAGCGAAATCCGAAGCGAGGAGGCCGCCTCGTCTATGAGGTCAATCGCCTTGTCGGGAAGAAAGCGGTCGGTGATGTAGCGGCTTGAGAGCTCGACCGCCGCCACGATCGAGTCGTCCGTTATGTGGATACCGTGATAGATCTCGTACTTCTCCTTGAGGCCGCGGAGGATGGCAATCGCATCCTCAATTGAGGGCTCCTGCACATAGACCGGCTGGAAACGGCGCTGGAGCGCGTGGTCTTTGTCTATGTAGCGGTGGTACTCCCGCGTTGTCGTCGCGCCGATAACCCGAAGCTCACCCCGCGCAAGCGCGGGCTTCAGCATGTTCGAGGCATCCATCGAGCCCTCGGCGGCTCCGGCGCCGACGATCGTGTGCAACTCATCTATAAAGAGAATGACCTTGCCCTCGGAGCGCTCGACGTCGCGCATGATACTCTTCAGGCGCTCCTCAAACTCACCGCGGTACTTGGTTCCCGCGATGAGAAGCCCGAGGTCAAGCGACACCAGTTCTTTCTCCTTGAGCATGTCGGGCACATCTCCCGCGGCCATCCGGATCGCAAGCCCCTCGGCGATTGCGGTCTTGCCGACGCCTGCCTCGCCGATCAGCACCGGATTGTTCTTCGTGCGGCGCGAGAGGATCTGGATCAAGCGGCCGATCTCGCTGTCACGGCCGATCACGGGGTCGAGCTTGTTCTCACGCGCGAGCTGTGTCAGCGAGCGCGTGAATTTCTGGATCGCGCGAAGCTGCTTGCTGCTCGAGGCCGCCTCCGGGGTCTTGCTCGAGCGGAGGTCTTTCAAGATCCGCAGCACTTGCTCTGAGGAGAGGTTAAAGCGCTGGAGGATCTCGCGCGCCTTTGAGGGTACTTCAAGCGTCCCGATAAAAAGATGCTCGGTCGAGACGAGTTCGTCGCCGAGGCTTCCCGCGAGCTTCACCGAACGCTCAAGAATCTGCGCGAACTCGGGCGTGAGGTAGAGCTGGTAGGAGGGCGCGAGCACCGTCCCCTGTTCGTGGCCCTCAAGCGAGTCGGTGAGCGTGTCGGTGAGGTGCATGATGTCCACCTCGAGCTTCTCGAGGATCGAGAAAATCACGCTCTCCTCCTGCAAGACGAGCGCGACTAGAAGGTGCATCGGCGTCACGTGGTTCTGCCCGCGCTCGATCGCGAGCTCATGCGCGCGCTTGATCGCATCGCGGGCCTTTTGGGTAAAGTTGTTGAATGCGGGAGGCACAAAATTAGCTCAAAACGTAAAACGAAAAGCGCAAAACGAAAACATACACCCGCAGCATAAAATTCAGAAACCGAAACAACGCCAGTCTATTTTTTGCTTTTCGTTGTTGTTTTATATTTTTCGCTTTGCACTTTGCACTAACAAAGTCGAACGCATGTGCGATATCACTGTAAACGCACCGTCTGTAATTAACACATCAGAATTCTAGCAATAGTATTATCTTGTGTCAAGCGCGGTTCCCGAACGTGAGACGGCGGCGAGAAGAACTGCGAGGCGGTTCACGGCAATGTATTCCCGCGCTGCTCCCTCCTGCGGCGCACTCACAGCGAGCGCGACGAGCTCGCCGAAGATGTTAAAAACGGGGGTGCCAGGAAGAATCAGAGGCGCCGCAAGCGTCGTCTCGAGCGCCGAGAGCCTTTGCGGCCGTGCGCTCTCCGTGGTCGAACTCGCCTGCGCCTCACTATTCGCGTTACTCCTGCCGCGTGTATCTTCGTCTCCGCCGCTTAAAACCAGCGCCGAGATAATGCCCATCGCGACAGACGTACGGCTGCGACCGCCGAGTGCGATCACGGTTTGGCCGAGCTTTAGGGCTGATGCATCTGCGAACAGAGCTGCGGCAAATTTCTTGTCAGGCGTCGGCACGCTCTCCGAGCTCGTCGCAATCTCGCTCAATTTCAGAAACGCAATACCGGTATCTCCCGTCCCAGGAAACGCGATGAGCGCATAGGACGTACCGTCGCTTAAGGTCGCGCGGAGCGTGCTTGGCGCCGGCGGCAAGAACGCCGCGTCAGTCGCCACAATGCCGGTCTCTGCGACAACAGAGCCGAGACCGATGAATTCCTCTTCGCTTGTAGCTCCCAGGCGCGCGCTGATGCGCACGAGCGTCGCCAAATTTTTCGCGATCGTGCTCGTAATCAAATCCTCTTCTTTCACTACCACGGTCGTCTCTTTCGTCACCACACTCTGGCGCTGACTCTTCTCGGCAACGGGAACGGCCTCGCGCACGGTCTCAACCGTACGCTCGACGATGCGGTTGATTGTTTGCACCACCGGCTCCGGCGCCTGCTCCATCAGCGTCACTGCGACGATACCGGTAGCCATCGAAGTCACGAAGGACACCAGGAGCGCGAGGAGAATAAGTTGGGTTTTCGTCAGTTCTTCCATCTTGGAGGGTAGAGAATAGGCTGCGAAAACTTAACAGTAATGCGCCTATTCCAGGGTAACGAATTTCCAATTTCCAAGTAATCAATTTCCAAGCAAATCTCAATTTCCAAATTTTCAAATCTCAAACACGGGAACGTTCGTGTTTGGAAATTGGGGCTTTGGGATTTGGAAATCGTTTGGAAATTGTACATTTGGAACTTGGAAATTCTAAACTTTGGCACAACGGTGCCAAAGTTTAGATTCCTCCATGCTGCCCGGCGGGAATTTTCTCCGGGCCCCGGCCGCGATAGCGCGCGATAAAATCACTGATGCGCTGCTCTGCGACCTCATCGAGAACACCGCCCTCAAGATTGAACGCGTCGAGCCATCCCCACGCCGCAAGCGCGATGTCGTGCTCATTCGCCTCCCGCGCGGTGACGACGACCCACGAGCCGGCAATGTCGCGAAGCGCCTCGCGCGCGCTCTCACCGATGCGTGGGTGATAAGCGATCCAAATCAGCCCGTGCTCAAGAGAATGTACCAAATTTTCATCGGCTATTGCCTCTTCGCGGAAGCCGGGGTGCGCAGGCGTGTCATAGTGCGGCCCGGAAGTCGGCGGGTTCGAATTATATGCTTCGTGCTCCGCGTCGACCGAGATATGCTCCTGCCCCATTATCGGTATGGCGCGACTCATGTCCTCGGTCTGCGGCGTATTATTGCGCACTAGCGCATACAGACCGTAGAGAGCGACGGCTGCGACAACGAGCCAGACGAGCGGGCGCAGCAGACGCGCTGGTGCGCCCGACGAGGCGCCGCGACCAACGCCTACCTCCTGCGACGCGCGTTTCTCGGCGCGTCGCTGCTCATAGGCATCTTTGGGGCTCGAAACACTCCGAGGCGCCGATTCTTGCCCCATGATTGTTTTCGCCTCTTCCGAGCCGATACTCTGCTGTTCTGAATTAGTGTCCATGTTTTTCTTGATACCGCGTCATAAGAAAAAAGCCGCCGAACACAACCACGATTGTAATATATATAATGAGAAAGCCGTTCATAGAGATTCTTTTGATTTTTTAAGCCAGTAATACGCCAGAAAGTATGCAAACGCGGTCGCTATCGAACCGCCAATGACGGACATGTCTAGCACCGAAGCTCCTTCAACAAGGCGCTGCACGACGAGCGACGCCAGTCCGACCAATGCGCCCCGCTCGCCCCAGTCGGCAAGCTTTTCATATTGTGCACGATCGAGCTTCCCGCCTGGATGCATAAAATGAGTATAGACCAAAATCTACCGATTGGCAAAAACTAAACCAAGCCGCCCTACAAAGCACACGACCATGTACTGTATGAAGTTTGTACTTGTCGACTACAGCTCGCGCACCCTATTGCACTTCAAAATGTATGTGGTTCACACTTGCGTCGGTGCATCCAATCTTTCCGCTTTTGTTCTCACAAAACGCATCGCTGACTGCGGGTATTGACTGAAGTTTCGCGAGGAGCGCCGGGTAATTGCCGGCGGACGTGCTGATATCCACCGCGCGCAGAGCATAGTGCTGCGACGTCTTGCTGTGGCTACCAGTCGAGATGCTGGTGATGGTAAACCCGGTGCCTTCTTGTGCAAGGAATGTAAGAGCGCCCAGAGCGCTCGGATTTAGGGTGCCTGTGCCCGGCTTACAAGCCACCGGACTTGTGCTGCAACCACTGTAGCAGACGGTGAGCGGTGCCTTGGCACTCAACTCTGCCTTGTTTGTGAGAGCGCTCACTTTTTTCCCGTCCAGGCCAGCGCAGCTATCGCCGACAGCACCAAGCCATTGGACCGCAGGAAAGGTGCTCAAGAGTGTGAGTGTGTCTTGGTTCTGCTGAAATTCATCACCTCCCGGTGGAGGAGGTGGCGGAGGCGGTGGCGGCGGGGGTTGGCCTTCGGTTGCCGTAGCGGTTACTACCTCGCCCCCTGGCGCTGCTGCCTCACACCTGGTGGGATCATATCTTGTCCAAAACTTAAGATCGTTACCCGTAAACGTACGGAGAATGAGATCAACGATGAGCGCGGCCGCGACCGCGATCACAAGCCCGAGCAGGACATCGGCGAAAATTTTCTTCGCTCTGCCGATCTGACCGGTATTCCCAGCCGCGGTGATATAGAGTATGCCCGCCCACGCAAACAAAAGCGCCGCAATCGGCATCGCGAGGGTCAAAATCAGAAATTTCATTATGTTTCTGGCAAGAACAAAAAGGTGGCAGAAGTTGCACGTGGGGCCGGTGCACGGGACAAGACCGCCTTGCGCGAGAGCGAGGAGGGGGAGAGCGAACAGGGCGATCAATAAAATCGCGGCTAACTTCGAAAAACGCAAAAAATAAAATCGTTTCATAAAAATCTCACCAAACTCAAAAATCAAAAATCAAAGCTCAAAACCACAACGTAAACCTAAAAACTTTTGACTTTTAGGCTGTAGTTTTGACTTTTGAGATTTGACTTTTGACTTGCGCGCTGCTGCATAAACAATTATGCCTCAGGCTCGACTATGAGTCTACCACATCCCGCGAACCAATGACCCTACGCTGTGCATAACCCCCTCGCTCTTTGACGCTCGCGCAAGCCCCATGCTATACTCCTCTCACGTTGAAAGAACGCATACGCATCAATCAGAATATCCGCGCTCCGGAGCTCCGCGTCATCTCACCCGGTGGAGAAAATCTCGGCACGCTCTCCTTTGAAGACGCATTTGTCCGCGCACGCGCGCTCGGCCTCGATCTCATCGAGATCGCGCCAACGGCCGAGCCGCCGGTTGCAAAAATAATGGACTATGGTAAGTTCTGCTACGAGACAAAGCGCAAAGAGCGCTCGACGCGGCAGCGGAAAGTGCACGTAACCGAAACGAAAGGAATCCAAGTCAAGGTCGGCACCGGCGAGCACGACCTTATGCTGAAGAGCAAACGAGTCGCCGAGTGGCTCGGAGAGGGCGACCGCGTGAAAATTGATCTTTTTCTCCCCGGCCGCACGAAGTACCTTGATCGCGCGTTTCTTGAGGATCGCCTCCTGCGCTTCATGCGCCTCATTCCCGAGGAATACAAAATCGCCGACCCGGTCAAGAGGGCGCCGAAGGGACTGTCCGTTACCATTGAGCGAGCGAGGAAGTGAACGAAGCAGAGCGCCCGTCAATACAAAAACACAGCGTAAAACGCAAAGCGAAAAGCGCAAAGCAACAACGCAAAATTCAAATCAAAATCTTTTACATTTTGCGCTGTTGTTTTTCGCTTTGCACTTTACGCTTTGCTTTTTTATCATGAAATCCAACAAATCATTCCTCAAACGGCTCCGAGTAACGCCGCGCGGCAAGCTCGTCGCCCGCCCACCGGGACAAAACCACTTCCGAGCCAAACAATCGGGCACGGCGCGCATGGCAAAACGCCGCAGCGTACCGTTCGCGCTCGACGCGAAGACGGTAGGACGGTATGTCAATTAAAAAACGCAACATGCAAAGCGAAAAAAGCAAAGCAACAACGCAAAATTCAAATCAAAATCTTTTACATTTTGCGCTGTTGTTTTTCGCTTTGCGCTTTTAATTTTTCGCTCTAACGCCATGTCTCGAGTCAAACGCGGCACCACATCACTGAAGCGCCGCCGCAATGTCTTGCGGCGCGTGAAAGGGTATCGCTTCGGCAGAAGCAGCAAAGAGCGCCAGGCGCGTGAGGCGATTGCGCATGCCGGGAAGTACGCCTTCGCACATCGTCGCAAGAAAAAGGGCGACTTCCGTCGCCTCTGGCAGATAAAAATAAACGCCGCATCAAGAGCGGCTGGTCTCTCCTACAGCGTCTTCATAAACGCGCTCAAAAAAAACAACATTGCACTCAATCGCAAAATCCTCGCCCTCTTCGCCGAAAAACGGCCCGAAACATTCGCGCGGATCGTGAAAAAAGTGGCGTAACGTATGCGCATGAAAAAACTGACGACAACAATCGCACACAAACAATTTTCTGTTCTGATACAGCGCGGCGTAGACGGTTGGTACGTCGCTACCACGCCGCTCTTTGCGGCCTGTTATACCTAAGGCAAGACGCTCAATGAAGCGCTCGAAAATATCCGCGAGGCGATTGCGCTCTGCCTCGAAGAAAGAGAAAACGCATCCCGTCTTGTATTCTATTCCTATTCTTCATGTCAAACCGCTCCTTTCGATGGCGGCTATTGTTTTACACATTTTAACACGGAAGAACCCAGTCCTAGAGCGACTGTGAACCCCACATAGTTCATAGTGAACCCAATTAGACGTTGTTCGAACCGGCACTGTATATTCACCATACAAACCAATACAGTATTCCAGTGCCTCGTATATTCAAAAAACGTCTAACGGTGGCCTATACTGAAATCAGCGCGAACCCATTTTGAGAGAGACGATGGATGATTTCCGCACCTCCGCGCTCGCTTCGCTCGCACACAAGAGACTTTTTCTTTACATTTTGATTTTTCCGCCCCGCCCCGCCAATTTTTTTCTGAATAAGGAAAAGAAAAAGTCTCTTGTGCCCCGCCTAACGGCGGGCGGCGGAGGCGCTTTCGGGCTCGGGCGCTTATCAATTTTGAATACTTTATGACACTAAATTTTATACTCATCGGGCTATATTTACTCACCGTGCTTTTTATCGGCTGGCGAGCCGGTAAAAAAGAATCTCCATCGGACTTCGTTATCGCCAGCCGCGATGTCGGATTGTTCAGAACAACTGCGTCAATTTTTGCGGTTTTGGGTGGAGAAATGCTCATCGCCCAAACAGCACTTTCGTACACGATGGGTTTCAGCGCATTTTGGTTTTGGGGCGGTATTGCAATAGGGATGGTGCTATTCGGATTTGCTGTCCCCAAAATTAAAACTCTGGGCGACCGATACAACTTTATCAATCTCTCGGAATACTTTGGACTGAAGTGGGGCCCCAATAACAGAATTTTCGCAGCACTTATTGTTTTTGTAACTTTCTTTGGGTTGCTCATACTCCAGTTCATGGCGATTGGTAATATTGTTTCCCCACTTTTCAATATTTCATATCCAACCATTGTGCTTGGGGCAGGACTTGTAGTTTTGGCATATCTACTACTGGGTGGGTACAAGGCAGTAGTCAACACTGATTTACTCCAAGCCATACTGATGTTCGGCTTGTTGGTCGGCCTGATATTCTTCATGGATATTGGCGCGGTCAATTTCTCGCAATCAATTTTTGCAGCGGGCACAACGACATTTGTCAGTTTTCTTTTGATTGGGGCATTTTTCATTTTCGCCTCTGCTGATATTTGGCAGCGAATTTTTTCGGCCCGCTCCGCAAAAATTGCGAGAAATTCCATCTTTTTGGTAACACTTCTCTTTGTGATTTTTGGATTTGCGCTGACACTTATTGGAGTAGCAGCGCACAACCACTTTCCAGGAATTGACCCGAACGAAGCGTTCTTTTGGGGCCTGTCCGCCCTCTTACCAACATGGTTGCTCGGCGTTGGCATTGTAATGGTGTTTGCGACAGTCATGTCCACAATAGACACGGAGGTGTATTTACTTGCCTCAAGCATTGCAAAAGATTTTGTTGCGCGTACCCGGAAAGAAATTTCTGATATTGACCTGTCGAAAATTATTCGTATAGCCATGGTTTTGTTGGTGTTGGTTGCCATGCTTATTGCAATCTTTGTGAGAGATGTTGTTTCAACTTTGTTTGCTATTGCGAGCTTCGGTCTCTCGTTGGCTCCGGCAGTTATCGGCTCACTGCTCTGGAAGTTAAAGCCGAAGGCGGTATTCTTCAGTATGCTTGGTGGTTTGACTGCTTTCTTCGCTCTTATCATTTTTGGACAATTTAATCCCGATAATGCGGTTGCTAGTTTGCCGGCGGCGTTGATTTTTCTTATCATCGGGCAAATAATCTTTAAGGGTTATGAATTGGAAGCGCCCGAGCCCGAAAGCGCCTCCGCCGCCCGCCGTTAGGCGGGGCACAAGAGACTTTTTCTTTTCCTTATTCAGAAAAAAATTGGCGGGGCGGGGCGGAAAAATCAAAATGTAAAGAAAAAGTCTCTTGTGTGCGAGCGAAGCGAGCGCGGAGGTGCGGAAATCATCCATCGTCTCTCTCAAAATGGGTTCGCGCTGATTTCAGTATAGGCCGCCAGATTGAAACTTCCTCGCGCTCACTCGCGAGGAAGTTTCAATCTGGCGGTGAGATTCTATCCTTTGCTCGAACCTACTTTACCAAAAATTCTTGAGCATGAAAATAGGAAGCCCCATGCTTTACCCGAAAGCACAGGGCTTTTGTCATAACCAATCTCGCTTGGCTCCGCGTGCGCCTTGCGGCGCACCCCACAACAGAGAAATTTTCTCTTTATTTTTTGATTTCGCGCGCGCCCACCCCCTGATTCTTAATGGTAGAGAAAATTTCTCTGTTTTGGGATTTCTGCAAAGCAGAAATGCGGAGGCGATTTGATCCGAAATTTTACAGATGTGACAAAATACAAAGCCCCAGACGGTGGTATTCCGCTGGGGCAGGATTTCTTTTCTCCTCTTGAAAAGTACTTAAATGGGCAACAGTATAAAACCTTTATCGCTGCCGTCCTTCACGCCAAGCCCCACAATCAGGCCAGCGTCGTTGATGCCGGTCGCCATTACGAGCTCCCAGCCCGAGTCTTTCGGTATCTCCTCGTTGAGATCTGCCACGTCCTCCCGCAAAATCCATGCGTGGCATCCTCGTGGGTGCATGTCGGAATATCCGACCACAACCCCCCGAGAATTCATTGCGAGCGGCCCACTTTCAGCCCCACCGAGGGTCTCAAGGTCAACAAACTCTCCACGCAACCACACACAGGCGGCTTTATGTCGGCCATCATATAGGTGCGTACCTGCGATAACGTCTCCTTTCTCGTTTATGAAGCGGGCTTCGGCGGAGTTTGGTGCCTCCAATACAGAAGGCTCCGCCTCCACATGCTCCCAAACCGCAGGTCGCCCGTGAGGCCAATAATATACAGTCCCACCAATGACTCCAACGACAACTCCTCTTCGGTTGAGGTGGTATGCCGTGGACTCAAGGGACTCCATGGTTTTTAATGGGCATCCCTTGCCCGTGGCAACACTCCAATACGACGCTTGGAGGTAATCCTCTTCGTCGCCATCGTAGTCCGCCACCCAATGTGAATGGCCAACTGCAACCTCTCCATTTAGAGAGTGCGCGGCTCCGAAGCGGTTTTCTCCGCGGAACATACGCCACGGTTCCCAGAACACTCCTTTAAGATCCACGGCTCGGCCATCGGGGTGAAGCATTACGAAACCGTAACGAGCGTCCCAGTCAAATCCGCCATCGTAGACGCTCATGACCCCGTTGCTGTTCCGCGCAGCGATTCCGCCAAACGAAATTTTCTGGAGCCCTCCGTCGTTATAATCGAACAGCACCCCTTCTGCCGTAAAAATATTTTCGCCTCTCTCATACCCGAAGATGATATTATCATCTCCGATACCGTAGGGCAGAAAGGGGACTTCGGTCACCTGATAGCGAACACGACGTTCTCGCTGATACATGGTCTCTTCCTCCATGCGACTGGATGGTTTGGTTTGTCGCATCTCCACCACAATAATGAAGCGCGAAGATATTTTTCCAGTCGTCGCTATAACAATCATCAGTTGGCATGATTGCTTTAGTGACGGCTGGAATTTTAATTTTGAAGAACAGTTCTGTTTTCATCCTTTCGGAATCATCAGTCGAGATATACATCTCGATAACAGACGGGGAATCTTTTAGATTCCCCGGCGCACATCTCTGACGAGACGCACGACTTTTTAAGGTACTATTATGGTTCGATCCTTTCTTCCACTGGGCGGCATTTCCGCCCGAGTTCCGCCTGCTTCTCAATCGCAGGGACATAGCCGGGAAGGAGGTCAGTGTAGTCCACATGAACCCCCCGAATGGACATTTGGCGGAGGATTCGCCATCCGCGTTTTACATCCCCGACATACTCCTTGACGCACCAAATGGGCACGTCCTTGATAACGAACGTCGGGAACGTTGTTCCGCCCTCATCAATTCCAAGGGCGTATGTGGGGCGCCCATTCTTGGCCTTCCGCTCATAAACGGACATATAGTCCGTGAATGAGCGGAGCCACTGGGGAGAGAATCTCTTTAGCATGGTCTCTTCCTCCATGCGACTGGATGGTTTGGTTTGTCGCATCTCCACCACAATGATGAAGTGCGAAGATATTTTTCCAGTCGCCGTTGTAACAATGGTTCACCATAACAATTACTACAACGGCGACTGGAACGTTTTTACAAAGAGCAGCCCAGTAATTTATAGAGCTATGATAGCACAATATAAATATTGTGTCAAGTTTCTACGGCAAAACCAACAAAAAAGACCCTATTTAGAGCCATTTTAATGCCATTTATGGATTCTCGCACGAAAGCAAGAGAATTGTAATATATCTGGGATCAAATCGCCTCCGCATTTCTGCTTTGCAGAAATCCCAAAACAGAGAAATTTTCTCTACCATTAA
>Ga0137796_10001237_pt1 | contig 14818 bp, 9 predicted proteins | sample OV2TP3_FD_97704 | JGI IMG/M metagenome (GOLD analysis project Ga0137796, IMG submission 97704)
AGAGGACGAAACATCCCCCCACACCCGCGGGGGACGTTTTCGCCGGAGGCAACGGCGCGGCTGGAGAAGATCCGATCCCTCCGCGCAAGTCCTCCAAGCCTGGATAATCCGGCTCGATGCTCTCGATCCGGTCCAACCGTTCCTGGACCATGTCCCAGACCTGGTCGCGCGCGTAGTCCCGAGCTTCGTCCCTGAGCCGATCCAGGAGCTTCTTTAGCCAGGCGTCCCGGATTACCTCCAGATGGAGGACCTCGCCGGGTCCGACTCCGGCCGCGGCCAAGGCGACTCCGCCTTCAAGCTCTTCACCCGTGGCATCGGACACGAGCCGGTAGTGGAGTTCCTCGGGCCAACCCAAGAGCGCGACCAGGCGACGAACGATCTCCGCGACGGGGACCATGACATCGAGAAGTTGCGCCGACTGCCGGCCGTTGGGCTCGACCACCGTGAAGGCGAACTCGCTCATCGAGAGGCCTTTTTCAGCATCTCGATCCATCCCTGGATGCGAGTGCGATCTTCCCACTCTTTCGGCCCGATCGCGAGCGCCTTCTCGAAATCGGCGATCGCTTCGGGGAATCGGCGGAGCTTCATGTAGCAAATCCCACGATTCTCGAGGGAGAAATGGTACTGGCCGTCCGCCTCCAACGCCTTCGTGTACTCCTCGATCGCTCCTTTGAGGTCACCCGTCCCGTATCGCAGGCCCCCTCGCGTGTGGAACGCCGCCGCGTTCTTGGGATTGATCCGGACCGCTTCTCCGAGATCCTCAAGCGCGCCTTTGGAATCGCCGGTGTCCTTCCGCACCACGCTCCGAAGCAGATACCCGGATTCGAGATTCGGTTCGAGTCCGATCAAACGCGTAGCGTCCTCGAGAGCCGTCTTGAAGTCCTCCTTCCGGCCTCTCTTCCCACGAAGGTACGCGGCTCGAATCCGATTCTCCAGAGCCCCTCGGTGCTCCGGAGCCTTCGCGAGGGCGCGACCGTAGTCCTCGATCGCCGCGTCCCAACTGGCCAGCGCATCTTCGCCTCGGCCGAGTTTCTGGAGAACGAATCCTCGGGTGTGGTACGTAGCCCCGCGATTGTTGTAGGAATCCACGAGATTCGGATCCAGTTCCAGCGACGAGCCATAGTCCTTCAACGCGGAATCGAGCTCGAGGAGCGCCTCGGCCGGCTTGGAGCCCTGAAGAAGATCGCCCCGCGCGCGGAGGACGTTTCCACGAACGCCGAACGCTTCGGGGAATCGCGGCCGAATCGACAGCGCCTCCGCGCAATCCCGGAGCGCTTGCTCCCAGTCGTCCCACGCCGTTTGAGGGGGGACTTGGGAGGCTCCGCGCCGATGGAGGGCCGCAGCGCACTCTACCAAGGCATGGGGGAATCGATTCCGTTTCGCCAGAGCCTTGCGGAATTGTTCGATCGCCCGGGTGAATTCTCCCTGGTCCTGGAAGATCTTCCCCAGAACGAAGTGGACATCGGGAGCCAGCGAGGGGATCGCCATGGCGCGCTGCGCGTCTTCGGTCGCACCAGCGAAATCGCCGAAGGAGCGCCGCAAGTCGGCGCGGTTCAGATAGGCGCCGATGAGACCGGGCTCCAGGCTCAGGGCCTTGTCGAAACTCTCTACGGCTTCCTTCCAATGCGCGATCGCTTCGCGACGATCGCCGCGCGCCGCGCTCGAGTCTCCCAGCCGCTTGGCGACGTTTCCGAAATTCCCGTGCGCCAGGGCGAGATTGGGGCTCCGGCCCCGCGCGCGCTGGAGGTCTTCCCGCGCTCCCCCCACGTTTCCCATCTCCAAGCGAAGAATGGCTCGATTGTTGAGGAGGACGGGGTCGGACTCGTCCTTGAGCTTCAGGGCGCGTTCGATGTCTTCGAGCGAGCGCGTGCGCCACGTCGCGGACTCCGCGTGATAGGGATCCGCTTCCACCCGGTCGTGATACACGCCGCTCCGGACGTAGTAGGCCGTCCAGGAACCGCGATCGTGATCGATGGCTTTGTCCAGTTCCTGCAGCGCCTCGTCGAGTCGTCGCTCCATTCGGGCGATCCAGGCAAGGGCCAGCCGCGCCCCGGTCTGAGCGGGATCCAGGGAGAGCATCCGGCGGTAGAGCTTGGTCGCCTTGTCCCACTCGCCTCGGATCCGATGAAACTCGCCCCGATGATACGCCTTCTCCACCTCCGTGAAATACGCGCTCCGGCCGACGGACACGGAAAGGTCCTTCTCGATACGACTTCGAAGATCCTTGAGAACGGGATCCAGTTCCTCGAGCTCGCGACCGTCGCGCACGGGGATCGCGGCGACAAAGCCGCGCTCCAGCCCTCCGAGTCGATCCTCGTACTGTCGCGCCAACAGAATGCCTCGGCACACGCTGGCTTCGCCGAGCTGCGGATCCATCTCGAGAGCCCGATCGAGTTCGGCCAGCGCCTCGTCTCCGCTTCCCCGCTGGTAGAGCAGCCTCCCGAGGAAGAAGCGCCCGGCGGCGAATTCGTGGCGGGCGAGCACTTCGCGGCAGATCGAGATCCCCTCCTCCAGGCGTTTCGCTCCCCTCTTCGTCTCCCCGACTCGCGCCAGTCGTTCCGCCTCCGCTTGGACGGTGGCGATGCGACTCCACAGTTGGAGTTCCGCTTCGGCATCCGAGAGCTTCGCCCGCCCCGCCTGCCGCTGCTGCTCGGTTTCCGAGAGTTTCCGCTCGGTCTCAGAGAGCCTCGGAAGGAGGAACACCAGCGCCACGACGAGCGCGACGAATCCGAGCCCCAAGGCGGCGACGACCGCCTTCCGTTTCGCGAGCGATTTTCGGATCCGATACGCCACGGATGCAGGGCGCGCCTTGATGGAGTCGCCGTCGAGCCATCGCCGGAGATCGTCCGCAAGCTCCCCGGCCGAGAGGTAACGGCGGGCAGGGTCCTTTTCCAGGCACTTGAGGGTGATCGTCTCGAGATCCACCGGAACGTCGCCGCGCACCGCACGAGGCCGCACGGGGTCGGTGGAGAGAATATCGAAGAGGATGGCGTGCAACGTGTCCCCGCGGAACGGGGCGCGGTCGGTCGTGAGCGCGTAGAGCGTGGCTCCCAGACTCCACACGTCGCTTCGCGCGTCCACTTCGTGACTTCGACCGGAGGCCTGCTCCGGGCTCATGAAGGATGGAGTCCCCATGACGTCGCCCGTCGCCGTGAGCGTGCCTTTCCCGCCCCGTTGGTGCGCGATGCCGAAGTCCATCACCCAGACATGGCCGTCCTTGGAGAGCATGAGGTTTTGCGGCTTGAGGTCGCGATGGATGATCCCGTGAAGGTGGGCGAAATGGACCGCGCGGCTCACGTCGATCATGGCCTCGGCCGCGCGATGGTAATCGAGCTTCACCCGATCGAGCGGAGTACCTTCCACGAACTCCATGGCGATGAACCGGCGATCTCCCTCCACGCCGACTTCGTAAATGGGGACGATGTTCGGATGGGAGAGTCTCGCGACCGTCCGCGCCTCGCGCTCGAATCTCTTCACCATTTCGGGTTCGGCGGAGTCGAGGAGGCACTTGACGGCCACCGTGCGCCCCAGGCTCGGGTCGAAGGCCTTGTAGACGACCCCCATTCCGCCCCGACCCAATTCGGACTGGATCTCGTACTTACCGATCCGAGGGGGAAGGGATCGAGCGGGCACCGTGGTGTCGGAAGTATCCTCTCCCTTCGAATTCGCTTTGACCTCGCGGAGCACCGTGGCCAGAAGTTGTGACGGCCCCTTCTTCAGTTCCTGGACGACCGTCTCGAAATCGGTTTCGCCGAGGAGCCCCATTTCAAGGGCGCGACGCGCGGCGCGGAGATCGTCCGGGACGTTTTCCTTTGGAGCATCTTCCATGGGTCTGAAGATAGTCTAGCACGAAGGGGGGAGGGAGGGACAATTCCTCCTATAGATCCGGGTAATCGATGGCCGGGGTGGCTTCACTCCTTGCAGTTGTCCTTTCCAGCGTTGCCCAAGTCGATTCGAAATGTTTTCTCCTTCCCGTCTTCCTTCGCCTTGAACGTCTCGCGGAACACCCCGTCGCCACTGCTGGAGATCCCCTTGCCGCGCACCCCGCGGACTTTCTTCTTCAAGTTTTCCGCCGGCGTTTTCGCCGCATCTCGGACGCTCTTGGAGCTGACGCTCGCGACCGCGGCGTCGATGGCGCCTTCCGTCTGTGCGATCGTGATGGGCTTGTTCCGATCCACGGTGCCGCTGCCGAGCGTCCGGCTGCCCTGCTGAACCTGAACCCAGATACGATTCGTCCCCGCCGCGGTCGTCGCCGGATCGGGTTCGGGGGACGAGGCACAGCCTGACACGAGCAACAGTAAGAATGTCCACGGTCGGTTCATTCCGCCTCCCTTCCATCGCGGGGATCTTTGGGCTCATCTTCCTAGGGCCGTGAGACAGTCTAGCACGAAACGCGAGAAGTTGAGTTGCGGCACTCCTTGGTCAAACGTCATCTCCCAATCGAATCGATGATGCCCTTGCTTGTATCTCCGCATGGAATCGCGCTTCGAATCTTCACGGCGGGTTCTCCTTCTCGGCTGATTCATCTTGGCATCATGCTTGCTTTTCCCGGCCCGGAGGTCGGTTCGCAGTTTCACTTTTGTTGTCCCCTTCCTCGACTCATCGATGGAAGTTTGCTTGAACGGAGCAACGGAAGACTACCTTGTCCGTCTAGCTGGAGTCTGGAGCATTGCTGCATCCGTCGATCGTCCCGGAGCGAATGCCGCTTCGATTGCTCATCGGGATTCCTCCTTCGAATCCATGCGCAGCGCCAGGGCGCTTCCCGCGGCATTGCCTGGCGATAAAACCTCCCCCACGGAGGCTTGGCGCATCATCATGACTCCATCCCCGCTCTGCGGATGGCGCCGGATTCCGGGGGGCTCGCTTCTGCCATTGCGCACGATCCCAGATCTTCTCGCAGAAGCGTACCGGGAGGCGGAACGGTATACTCACGTTCCCCCTTCTCGCAGGGATGAGGACGACAGAGCCGCCCGCTTTACTGTGGAACCTGAAACTTGGAACCTGGAACCGACCTGACCCGCGCCATCCTCGAGCGCTTCCTTCGCGCCGAGTCCATGGCTAAGTACGCCCTCCGGGCGGCTCTCCCCGACGCGCCTCCGGAGGTCGCCGACTTCTTGCGCCGGCAAGAGGCCGAGGAATCGGATCATCAAAGTCGATTCGAGCGACTCCTCGGAATCCAAGCCCGCGAGCGGGAGGCGCTTCCCAAGATGCCGACACAATGGAACGCCTGTGCCGTCCGCCTCCTCGGATACGAAGCCCTCGGCTACGAATTCGCGCTGCTCGCCGCGAGGGGAAGTTCCGGGGGGATTCGGGAGATGCTCCTGGAGATCCTCGAGGACGAAAAGAGGCACGTCCGATTCTACGAGGAGTCCTTGCGCCGGATCCTCCAGGGGGACGAGAATCGCGCCCGAGACACCCGCCTGATGGTGGAGGCGTTTCTCCGTCGCCTCCCGAAAACGATCGAGCGGTATCTGCGCGGTCCGGAGCTAAGCGCTTTCCAAGCGGGAGTCCTGGAGGCGGTTTGCGCGCGCTTCCGCGCGTTAGGGTTGTGAAGCCCCTCCTCTCCGCGATATACTTCCGTCGCCATGAGCGAAGCGATCCCCGTCCCCTTCTCCGAGCCGATCCCCCCCAAGAAATCCGGCCCGCTGAAGTGGATCCTCCTCGGCTGCGGGGGACTTCTCGTCCTCGGCCTCCTCTGCTTCGGGGGATGCTTGGTCGCGGGGTACTTGGGCGTAAGGAAGAGCGTCGAAGAGATCGCTCCCGTCGGGGAGGCCTACTTGAGGTCGCAATCGGAAATCGAGGACGAGCTGGGCAAGCTCTCCAAGGTGGAAGTGCGTCCGCTCGCCGGCACCCAAGTCCACGTCGAGAACCAGCGCGGGAGGGCGCGTCTCCTCTACTCCATCGAGGGTCCGAAAGGCAAAGCGGATGCGACCGTCTGGCTCGAACGCGATGGCGGAGTGTGGACGGCGGTCGGATGCGAAGTCGCCCTCTCCAACGGCCGCACGATCCGGATCGGCCGCTCCGTCGACGTACCGTCGGGGAACAAGCGCAGGAGTTGGAGGGACTGAGCCTACCGCCGCTGGGCGCGCCGCGCCTCCGCGACCTCCTCGGCGATCGAGAACGGAACGGGCTCGTAGTGGTCGAAGGCCATGGTGAACGAGGCCGATCCGCGCGAAAGGGTGCGAAGCTGCGTCGCGTATCCGAACATCTCGGCCAGCGGAACCACCGCTCTCACTTCATGTGCCTGACCCTGCCGCTCCATCTCCTCGATGCGTCCGCGTCGAGCGGCCAAGTCTCCGTTGACCGATCCCAGATGCTCCGCGGGGGTGACGACATTCACGGTCATCATCGGCTCGAGTAGCGACGGCCCCGCGCGGCGGAAGAGCTCTTTGAACGCCATGGACGCGCACGTGTGGAAGGCCCGTTCGCTCGAGTCCACTTCGTGATAGTCTCCGTCCACGAGCGACACGCGGAGATCCACGACGGGGAATCCCGCGTAGGCCCCCTTCCGCATCGCCTCGATGACGCCCTTCTCCACCGCCGGGACGTATTCCTTGGGCACGTTCCCGCCCTTGACCTCGTTCACGAACTCGAATCCGGACCCCGAAGTCAGCGGCTCGAGGACCAGGGAGATCCGCGCGTAATCGCCCTTGCCCCCCGTCTGCTTCACGAGCTTTTGGTCGATCTCCGCGCGCGAGGTCGCGGTCTCGCGGTACGCGACTTGAGGCTTGCCCACCTTGGCGACGACCCCGTGCTCTCGCCGGATTCGATCCACGAGGATCTCGAGGTGAAGCTCCCCCATTCCCGCGACAAGCGTCTCGCCGGTCTCCGGCTCCACGGAGACGAGGAAGGTCGGGTCCTCCTCCGATAGCTTGGCCAGCGCCAGCGAGAGCTTGTCCTCGTCCGAGCGCGACTCGGGGCACAGGCTGACCGAGATCACCGGAGCGGGGAAGTCCATCCCCTCGAGGACCACGGGATGCTCTTCGTCGCACAGCGTGTCCCCCGTCAGGGCGCCGACTCCGATGACGGCGCCGATCTCGCCGGCCCTGAGCCCCTCCCGCGCTACCGCGTTATTCGCGTGCATCTCCAGGACCCGTCCCACGCGCTCCCGCTTCCCGCGCGTGGAATTGAGCACGTAGGACCCGGAACGCAACTCCCCCTGGTATACGCGCACATAGACGAGACGGGAGTGGCGGTCGCTCGTCACTTTGAACGCGAGCGCGACCATGGGACCTTCCTTCTCTTCCGGAGCGGGAAGGTAATCGCAGACGGAATCCAGCAGACGCCGGATCCCGATGGTTCGCGACGCGGAGCCGCACAGGACAGGGACGATTCTTCGCGCGATCGTGGCCTTGCGGAGGGCCGCGCGCAATTCCTCGTCCGTCGGCTCGATTCCCGCGACGTATTTCTCCAAGAGCCCCTCGTCGACCTCGCTCGCCTTCTCGATGAGACTCCGCCGCCATTGAGCGACCTCGCTTCGAAGCTCGGCGGGAACCGGTACTTCTTCGAGATAGATCTTGCTCCCCTTCTCCTCGAGGGCGACCTCGCGATTCTGGACCAAGTCCACCAGTCCACGGAACTTTTCCCCCTCCCCCACCGGCAGGACGATGGGGACGGCATTGGCCCCCAACTCCTCCTGGATCTTCCGGACGACGCCGAAAAAATCCGCGCCGGTCCGGTCCATCTTGTTCACGAAGGCGATCACCGGGACGCCGTACTTTCCCGCCTGGTGCCACACGCTCACGGACTGCGGCTCGACGCCCCCGACGGCGCAGAAAAGCGCCACCGCCCCGTCGAGGACACGCAGCGAGCGCTCGACCTCGACCGTGAAGTCGACGTGGCCCGGCGTGTCGATGAGGTTGATGTGGTAGTCCTTCCACTCCACCGTCGTGGCGGCCGCCGTGATGGTGATGCCCCGCTCGCGCTCCTGCGCCATCCAGTCGAGGGCCGTCGAGCCGTCGTCGACGTTCCCGATCTTGTGGATGCGGCCCGTGAGGAAAAGGATGCGCTCGCTCGTCGACGTCTTTCCGGCGTCGATGTGCGCCATGATCCCGATGTTGCGGATCTTCGAGGTGTCCATCCGGGGCCACACTATACCACACCCGGGGAAAAAACCTCTGCTCTTATGACGAAGCCGGGATACCAGGAAGGGCTGTCTCGGAATCGGCTACTCGGGGGCAAGAATCCTCTTCGCCTCCAGCGTCGGCTTGCCAGAGCCCATGCGGCGTCCAATGGCGCGGAGGTACGAGCGGACGACGGCAGCCTCCACGGTCTTCAGCTCGACCACGATCCTGCCCGTCAGAACTTCGTGCTCCAGCGCCTTGCTCTGTTCCGTCCCTTCTTCCTGGCTTCCTGGTTTCTTCCTGTTCTACCGGCAGGCACCCGGAGTATTCTCCCGCGGCGAGCACATGTCACCTGCGGGGCGCGAGAGTAAGACCTCAACGGCCGTCGAGGGCGCGCAGAAGATCGTCCCCGAACTCCTGAATCCGCCATCGTCTCAGTCCCTCTACCGTTTCCAGCTCGGTCCGAGCGCGAGGATGCACGATGGCGAGCCGTTCGATCAGTCTCTGCGGAAGAAGGACGCCGGCTTCCAGATCCAATCTCGCGGCGGCGTCCGCGCGCCACCCCTTGAGCCGATCTACCCGCCGCGACATCTCGAACGACATCCGCTTCCCGCGCCGGTCGGGAAACGTGGGACACTCCGCCTCCGGGATCGATTTTCCCTTCCGAATCGCCTCGAGGATTTCCTCGCCGCGCCTCCGGACCAGAGCGGGCGAGAGGCCCCCGAAGGAGGCGAGGGCGCGGCCGGTCAGGGGTTGGCGCTCCGCCATCCGCATCAGCGTTTCGTCCCCCACGACCTTGAAGAGCGGTCGGTCCATTTCCCGCGCCCATCCCTCGCGAAGGAGGAAGAGCTCGCGAAGCACCGCGAGCTCGCGCGGGCGAAGCCTCCACGCTCCACGCGCCGAGCGGAAGTCGGCCGGGCCGCGCCGCACGGCCGGAGGCGTCTCCGTAGCGAGGGCTTCGCACTCCTCGCGCGCCCATCCCTCGCGACCGGCGGCCCGAAGAGTGTCGCGGAGGTGGTTTCGCAGCGTCAGCAGATGCCGCGCGTCTTCGGCCGCATAGCGGACTTGCGATTCCGCGAGGGGACGAACGGACCAGTCGCAGCGCTGGGCCGACTTCGAAAGCGTTATCCCCAGCTCCGCCTCGAGAAGCGCCTGCAAACCGAACGCCCGTCGCCCGACGAATTGGGCCCCGATTTGGGTGTCGAAAAGCGGGCCGATCTCGAACGCGAAATCCCTTTTCATGAGGGAGAGATCGTACTCGGCTCCATGGATCACCTTCTCCACCCTCGGGCTCGCGAAGATCGGCCCCAGCGAAGAGAGATCCGGCACGACCAGCGGGTCGACGAGCCACACCCGGCCGGAAGCGTCGGCGAGCTGAAGGAGACAGATCTTTTCGTAGTAGTGATAGAAGCTGTCGGACTCGGTGTCGATGGCCAAGGAATCCGACCCCGCGAGATCCCGCACCATCTCGTCGCGATCCTCGGGAGTGCCGATCCAGCGGGCGTTCGCGGTGCCGGTCATGGTGGCCGGATTCTACCGCCGCCGCCGTGCCCGCACCAGCAGCTCGAGGCCTCGCCGGCGTTCGACCGAGTCGGACGGACATTCGGCCGACTCGATCCGAAAGTGCCGACCGAGGAGCGACTCGATCTCGGAGCGATCGACGGGAAACGGCGGACCTCCGCCCGCCTCCTTCAACGGATAGAACAGGGCGAGGAGTTCCCCGCCCTTTCGGAGGATTCTCGCAAGGACATCGACATATTCCCGGCGCCGCGTCGGGTCGATGGCGCAGAAGCAGGTGTACTCCCACACGAGGTCGAAGCCCCGCGGAAACTCCTGTCCCAGGACGAACACGTCGCGGGGAAGGACCCTTCGGCCGGCCCGAGTCGCCTGGGCCACGGCCCGCTCCGAGAAATCGAATCCGACGGCATCGTACCCGTGCTTCTCCCAAAGCGCGACGTCGTGTCCCCGCCCGCATCCGGGAACCGCGACGCGCCCTCGGGGCGGCGGCGTTTCCCGAAGGATCCGCGCCAGCGGAGGCGCCGGAGCGCCGAGCTCCCAGCCGTCTTCACCCTTCTCATATCGGGCGTTCCAGAATGCGGCGGCGTTCGCTTCGTGGGGCATCGAGGCGCCAGGATACCATGCCTTGCCCCACCGGCGGAGCCTCGGTATCATCCTGCCGCACCTATGACCGAACTCGCCCTCGGCATCGGCGGTTTCGAGTATCGGGATCTCTTCCGCGCGGAAGGGCTCGCGAGGCTGACGGAGGAGTTCACCGCCCGCTTCCGGGAACGCGATCCTGCGGGAGGGATCGAGTGGGAGGCCTATCGCTCCACCCTCGGCGCCGGGTGGCCGGCGCCGAAAACGAGCGCCCTCCTCTGCCGCGCCTCGGCGCAACTCTCCGAGTTCCTGGCGGAGCTCTTCGACATCGACGACGCGCGCAAACGTTCCCTCGAGGAGCATCTTCGACACCACCCGGTGCTCCGATTCCGGCGCGACTTCGTAATGCGTCGCGCGGCCTCTCTCGCCGGAGGGCCACGTGAGGACTTCGAGTCTCTCGATCGGGAGATGACCCGTCTCGCGCCGGGAGCGGATCGGGAGCTCTCCGTGGCGACGTTCGTCTGCGGGCTCCTCGATCTCGAGGCCTGGCTCCGTCCCGATCCGAAGCATCCGAAACCCGAACCGCCGAACGTGCAGGAGCTCCTGGATCGCGTCGGGGGAGAATCGGGGCTCGACCGCGGCCTCCGCTTGGCCGCCGAGTGGGTCGTCGTGGCCCGCCACCACGTCCCCTGGATGTCCCTCCACGATCCCGAGACGATGGAATGGCCGGACGGTCTCGTGCATCACGAGCGGCCGGATGCCGCGGTTCCGAATCGCATCGTCGGGCCGCCCGATCGGACACGGAGACGCGACGGATTCAAGCTGACGGATTCCCGCTGGGGACTCCGCGAGACGCTCCTTCACACCCAGTATTGCGTACTCTGTCACGAACGCGAAAAGGACTCCTGTTCCCGAGGCCTTCCCCTTCCGCGCAAGGACAAGCCGATCCAGAAGAATCCCCTGGGGGCGACGCTCGCCGGCTGTCCCCTCGAGGAACGGATCAGCGAGATGCATCTGATGAAGCGGCAGGGAGACACCCTCGCCGCTCTTGCGCTGGTCATGATCGACAACCCGATGTGTCCGATCACCGGCCACCGCATCTGCAACGATTGCATGAAGGCCTGCATCTACCAGAAGCAGGAGCCGGTGAACATCCCGCAGATCGAGACCCGGGCTTTGACGGACGTCCTAAACCTCCCGTGGGGAGTGGAGATCTACGGGCTCTTGACCCGATGGAATCCCCTGAACGTCGCGCGTCCGCACATGCTTCCCTACAACGGGAAAAACGTCCTCATCGTCGGGGTGGGACCGTCGGGGTTTTCGCTGGCGCAGTACCTCTTGAACGAAGGATTCGGCTGCATCGGGATCGACGGACTGAAGATCGAGCCCGCCCCGGAGCGCCTCCTGCGCGAACCCATCCGGGAGTATCGCGAACTCGTAGAAGAGCTCGACGACCGTGTCTCCGTGGGATTCGGCGGAGTCGCTGAGTACGGAATCACCGTGCGATGGGACAAGAATTTTCTCAAGCTCATCTGGCTCACGCTGCTTCGGCGGGAGCACTTCAGAGTCTTCGGAGGGGTGCGGTTCGGGGGGACGATCACGGCCGAGGACGCCTGGGAGTTGGGCTTCCATCACATCGCGATCGCGGCGGGGGCGGGCCGTCCCACGATCGTCGACATGGAGAACAACCTCCTTCCGGGGATCCGCAAAGCGAGCGATTTCCTGATGGCGCTTCAGCTCACCGGCGCCTTCAAGAAATTCGCGCTCGCGAATCTCCAGCTCCGGCTGCCCGCGGTGGTGATCGGAGGCGGACTCACCGGCATCGACACCGCGACCGAAGCGCTCGCCTACTATCCGCTCCAGGTCGAGAAGGTCCTCGATCGCTATGAGAAGATCGTCGCGCGGTTCGGGTCGGAGCGTATCCGCGCGCAGTTTACGGCGTTCGAGCGCGAAATCCTCGACGAGTTCCTCGAGCACGGCCGAGCGGTGCGGGACGAACGAGCGAGGGCGGATGCCGCGGGCGAGGCGCCGGAGTTCCGGCGGCTGACCGACGCCTGGGGCGGAGTGTCGCTGTGCTATCGCAAATCGATGCAAGACTCCCCCGCCTACCGGCTCAATCACGAGGAGGTCGTCAAGTTCCTCGAGGAAGGCGTACGATTCGTCGAGAGCGTGGATCCGCGCGAAGCGATTCCGGACGAACACGGATGGGTGAAGGCCGTGCGCTTCGAGAAAATGCGCGAGGCCGAGGGAAAGTGGATCCATACGGGAGAGTTCGCGACCCTCCCCGCGCGCACCGTTCTCGTCGCCGCCGGAACGACGCCGAACATCATCTACGAGAAGGAACGCCCCAAGACGTTCCAGCTCGACGCCCGGAAGAAGTTCTTCCAGGGCTTCAACGTCCGCGAGGGAAAGCTCGTCCCCGCCGCGCAGACGCCGGAGGATCCGGGCTTTTTCACGAGCTACGAGAAGGACGGGCGGTTCATCAGCTACTACGGCGACAATCACCCGGTATACGCGGGATCGGTGGTCAAAGCGGTGGCCAGCGCGAAGGACGGCGCGCCCGAAGTCGCCGCGCTACTCCGCGGGGAACCCTCGGATCCGACGGCGTGGACGAGGCTGGTTTCGCGGCTGGACGAAGATCTACGCGCCGTGGTGCGGGAGGTCCGTCGACTCACCCCGACGATCATCGAGGTCGTCGTCCGGGCGCCGATCCAGGCGCGGAAGTTCGAGCCCGGCCAGTTCTATCGGCTCCACAACTTCGAAACCACTTGCCCCGTCCTCGGAGGAACGAAGCTCCAGATGGAGGGAATCGCTCTCACCGGGGCCTGGGTCGACAAGGAGCACGGACTCCTCTCCCTCATCGCGCTCGAGCTCGGAGTCAGCTCCCGCCTGTGTTCCCTCTTGAGGAAGGGAGAAGAAGTCGTCCTCATGGGCCCGACCGGGACTCCGAGCGAAATCGGCGGCGGCGAGAACGTCCTCCTCTGCGGCGGCGGACTCGGCAACGCCGTCCTCTTCTCGATCGCTCGCGCGATGAAGGCCGCCGGGAATCGCGTCGTCTATTTCGCGGGGTACAAGAAGCGCGAAGACCTCTTCCACCGGGAAGATATCGAGGCCGCGTGCGACATGGTCGTCTGGTCGACCGACGTCCAGCCCTCGATCGATCCGCGCCGGCCGCAGGACCGGACCTTCGTGGGGAACATCGTTCAGGCCATGCTCGCCTACGGGGAGGGACGCTTCGGGGCCGTCCCTTTTCCGATGCCGAGCGCCCACCGCATCCTCGCCATCGGGAGCGACCGGATGATGGCGGCGATTCAGGCGGCGCGCCATGGAGTCCTGGAATCCCACCTCGACGGCCGTCACCGGGCGATCGCTTCGATCAACTCGCCCATGCAGTGCATGATGAAGGAAGTGTGCGCGCAATGCCTGCAGCGTCATCACGATCCCGAGACCGGCAAGGAACTCTACGTGTTCTCCTGCTTCAACCAGGACCAGCCGATGGACTCCGTCGATTGGCGGAATCTCAGCGATCGACTGAGGCAGAACACGGTGCAGGAAAAGATCTCCAACCTTTGGCTCGATCTTCTCCTCGAGCGGCGCTAGGGTTTCTGGAACTCGCTCTCCGGAATCTCCTCCGTCGAGAACGCCTCGTACATTTCCGCCATGATCACGCTTCCTCTCTCATCCGAATGCCACAAGACTCGGCGAGCCGGAACGAGGGATTTCGGCTCAAGCCAGAGACGGGAACGGTACTCCAAGTCCCCCGCTTTCTGTCGGACGGCCATGGTGAACGGGAACTCGAGGACTTCGCGCTCGCCCAGAGTACCGTTGGTGACCCCGCCGAACTTTCGCACTTCGAGATGGTCGCCGACTTCGGGACGTTCCCCGTGGCTCAGGTAGAGGAAGTGAAGCAGACTCCCCCGGGCCAATCCCTTGAGCAACGCGGTGGACATGCCGGGAATCGCTTTGCCTTCGTGCCACTCCTCCTTCCGCGATTTCCGGCTCCAGCAGTTCTTCCCGTCCGAGATGATGGTGGTCTCGGCGATGTCGCGGCCCTTCTTGGGCTCGATCGCGATCTTGTACTTGTCGCCCGAGGCGCACCAGAGGGTGAGGACGGCCTCGATCCCCCCGTCGGCGCTCGTGGTCGTCCACTCGCTTCGAACGCGCGCCCGAAGACACTTCGCTTCCACGAGGCTCTTCTCGAATCTCCCGTAGACCTCCTCGGCCTTCTGCGCCTGGATGCACAGCGCCAGCGCGACGGCGGAATGAAGCATGCGATCCCTCCCAAATGGTTCGGAAGGGATCTTATCACAACGCGCGCAGGATCCGCTACCAACCCCCGCAACAGCCGTGATGATGACGATGGGAATTCCATGTCCCATGCCGATTGTAGTGTCCGCAACCGTCGTAGTGGCGGTGTACGGGCTGGCAACATCCGTGTGGATGGGGCGAATTGTACCACGCGTTATGCCAATAGTAGTGGCCGCATCCGTCCGCGTGGATGTGCTCCTCGTGGACCTCGTACCATCCGTGGCACGCCCCCAGAGTGGCTCCGAACATCAGCCCGAAGGCCAGGAGTATCTTCTTCATCGGATCATCCGCCTTTCCTCTATCCTATATAGGTAGATTCAGAGACCCATTCGTAACGATGAATTTGTAAG
>Ga0137796_10001239_pt1 | contig 14803 bp, 17 predicted proteins | sample OV2TP3_FD_97704 | JGI IMG/M metagenome (GOLD analysis project Ga0137796, IMG submission 97704)
GAAAAGAAATCGCACCGGGTCCTCCACGCGGTACTGGACAATCCACCGCACATCAATCACGTTGAGATCGCCGGTGAGCATGAGCGACTCGGCCGAGAGATCGCCACGCGTGTCGCGCGCACGCTGGCCGGTGACCGGCGTGCGAAAACCAAACTCCTCTTTGAGTACGCGCGCGGTGGGAATGACCGTGACGGTCTCGACACCGAAGGGGATCTTGAAATTCAGGCCCGGCCCCGCCGTTCGCATCACCCGACCGAAGCGCTGAACCACCGCCGTCGCCTCCGGCGGTACCGTGTACCAGATCGACCAGAGCAAGATGAGAATAACCAGCCCGGTCAAGAAGAGCTTCAGGCCTCCGGGATTGAGGCCGAGGAACTGACGTCGAAGCCGTTCGATAACCATCTCGAGATCGTCAGGCCATCGTCCATTGGGCATATTGACCTCCTAAACTCCCGATCTGCAAATAACCCGGGCCGGGATTTTTTGTGCACGGCAAACCGGCGCCGAACGATTTTGTTTTCTCCATCTCAATTTTCGTCCGATTTAAACCCATGAGCAGCTCCTAAATCCACCGCCTAACATTGTGACATAAGAATTCTTTCAGCGTAATGCTCCGCCAAACCTTTTTTGGCCGCGTGCACTTTTTCGTATTGAAAGCGTGATACAGGATCGGGAGAGAAAAAATCGCGATTTAGGCTGCCAATAGCATCAACGGTAAAGAGGTCTATTGGCCTTTTCTCCCCTTCAATATTATTTTTCAAGGAACCGTCTCTATTCATTGGTTGACAGGAATCATCCCTTGCCGCAGGGCTACTTTCGCACGCATAACCCACTGGATCAGCGGCCCGCTCATCATGGAGGTCACAATGGCAGTGATCACCAGGGCAACAAAGACCTTTTCGTTGATCAAAGAGTACTCAAGGGCTAAGAAGGCCAAGATGATTTCCATGGCCCCACGGGCATTCAAGCCAAACCCCACGGAAAGGGCGTCGTTCCGTCCGTGTTCAGAGAGAAATATCATGGTTGCCTCACAATTTGACAGAGGGAGCCGTCCTTTACATCGTAGATGAGAGGAGCAACCACGACTCCCGGGTATCTCCTCTCCAGCCAAGCCGCTTCGAAAAGGGTAAAGTCAACCACATTGGGCATAGCGAGCCGAGGGGCAAAAAGACCGAACTCAAGCTCTGCCCTGGACTTGCTCCACCCTCCCATCTTTTGCAGCCCGGAGATAAAGGCTTCCCGTTTCTCATTCAAAGACTCCATCGCGCAATCCGTGTGTCCCACCAAGCAGACATGACGAATACCGGCAAAAGCCAGCACGCAGGCGAGATCAAACTCCCGGTGGCGCAGATTGGCACCAGCCAGGCGCAGGAGATAAGCAAACCTTTCTGGAACATTCAAATGAATGCGATAATCCATGCAGGTAACGATCAGCAGTTTGGGAGCTTCATAAGAATGAGGACCCTGCCAGAGGTTGTGATAGCGGAGCCAATCGGCAATCGGCGTCCCTCGATGAAGCTCCAGGATGTCTGATTCGCCTGCTACACTCTTTAGCGAGATAGAGCAGGTTTCATCCGCCTTTACGTCCATCTTTAACGACTCCCCGCTGAGCGGTACCTCTCCCAGCGGGAGTGACCGCCTCAACCACCATCGAGTGATAGCCTCCGCGGCGGCAAGGGGCAAAGACCACCTACGGTAACGCTTATCGCTCTCGCCTTCGAAAAAGCGGATCTCAAAGTGGAACTCCCCCTGGGGTACAATATCGATGCGGCCACTAGGAGTTGAAGCCATGAGATTTCCTTTCAAAATGTTTCTGCAGCATGCTCAGCAACTTATTACTTCTTCACAAACTCAAAGTCGGCCTTCACCTCTTCCTTCGCTTTTACGGTTACCTTCTGTCTCAGCTTCCCCAAAGTTTCATGCCAGGTGGTGCATCAGTCAGTTTAGAGCTTCCCGTCTTATCGGTCACGCTGAAGTCTGGAAACCATCTGTCGAGTAAAGAGATCACACTATCCCTTTCTTTTTAGCCTCGAGGCCATGCCATCCTTGATCGCTTCAAGTCTCGCCGCCAGACGGGGAAAACGCAACCTCGCAGACTCCACCTTTTTTCTTACCCACGGTGACTGACTAGAGAGGACGGCCAACCCCAGAACAATAAACGGAGTTCCCGGCAGAATCACCATGAGCCACCCAATGACACCCAAAACCACCAAAGTCCATCCAGCAATTAATTTGAGCAGACGGTACAATTGCTCCCCTTTGGATCCGATCCAAGCCGCTCAACGACCAAAACATCTTTCCGGGGGTGTAGTGAGCCTCCGCAGCGCCTCGAAGTATTTCTCCTGCGTCTTCTGCACGACCTCCGGTGGTAAAGTCGGCACAGGAGGCCTTGTGTCCCAGTTCAGGCTCAATAGATAGTCACGCACATACTGCTTATCAAAGCTTTCAGGCGCCTTTCCCGGTTGGTATCCCTCTACGGGCCAAAAACGCGATGAGTCAGGAGTCAAAAGCTCGTCAATCAGGATTACTTCCCCGTTGATCATGCCAAACTCCATTTTCGTATCCGCAATGATGATCCCTCTTTCTTCAGCCATTGCGCGGGCGCGAAGATAGATGGCGTTGCAGATCTCACGCATCCTCTCAGCCCTTTTCCTACCGACTCTCTCAACCATCTCATCAAAGGTGATATTCTCGTCATGCTCACCGACAGGCGCCTTCGTAGACGGAGTAAAGAGGGGCTCTTCTAAACGCGAGGCCTCAACCAAACCCTTAGGCAGGCGAATGCCGCACACACGGCCAGATTCCCGATACTCCTTCCAGGCCGAGCCAAAGAGGTAGCCTCTCACGATACATTCCACGGGCGCAGGCGTCGCTTTTTTAACCAGCATGCTCCGACCTTCTAACCTCTCTCGGTAGCGGTGGCAGATGGCAGGGAAATGTTCGACCTCTGTCGTGAGTAAATGATTCGGCGCTATGTCTTCCATGGCCCGGAACCAGTAGGCAGAGAGAGCTGTGAGGATCTTCCCTTTGCCGGGGATCTCAGTTGGGAGAACCACATCGAAACAGGAGATTCGGTCCGAGGCGACCATGAGAAGACAGTCACCCAACACATAAAGGTCTCTCACCTTACCCCGCTTAAAAAGAGGAAGTCCATTAATCAGGTTGTCACGCATGTCGACCTCAATGACCCCTCGAACGCAACTGCCTACGCGGCGACCCTTCCCGCCCCAGTCGTCTTGGCCCACAAAACAGCTTTGGCAACCTCGATCGAGACGACGATGCCGAAGCCAAGGGCCAAGATTATCCCAACATCAGCGGCCACCGGCACGGAGATTCCGAAAGCATCGCGCACAGCCGGAAACTGGATTAAGACAGCGACCAATCCCACCTCCCACGCAATGGCCAGAAGGAGCCATTTGTGGGGAGGTGCCTGCAGCAGGCTGTACCTCAAAGAACGGAAGTTGACGGCGATGATCAGCTCGATGAGCACGAACATGAAAAATATCTTTGTCCTCGCCAGCTCCATATCGGAAAAGTTCTGGAAAAAAACCCACAGGAAGATGGGACACTCGATGAGCACGCCTAGCAGGATGAGGGTCCTTACATCGCGGGAGAAGATGCTCTCCCTCGGATCCCGCGGAGGTCTCTGCATGATGTCGGGATCCGGAGGCGCCACGCCCAGCGCCAACGCCGGAAGCCCATCTGTGGCCAGGTTGATATAAAGGATCGCGGCAGGCAGGAGGGGCAAAAATTCAGGGCCCATTGCCAAGACGACCCCGCCGAGGACAACCACCTCTGTAATGTTCGCCCTTAGAAGATACGTCAGATACTTCTTGATGTTGTCGTATATCCACCTTCCCCGCTCGATGGCCCCGACAATGGTGGCGAAGTTGTCATCGGTCAGGACAATGTCGGCGGCCTCTTTTGAAACATCCGTACCCGTGATCCCCATAGCCACCCCGATGTCGGCGTGCTTCAGGGCCGGGGCATCGTTGACACCATCACCGGTCATAGCGACCACTTCGCCCTTCTTCCGCCACGCTTTAACGATCCGCAGCTTGTCCATGGGCGAGACCCTGGCATAAACGGTCACTCGCCCGACAATGCCTTCAAACTCCTCATCACCCATCTTGCTGAGTTCCTCACCCGTGAGCACGAGATCCCCCTCACGGCAGATTCCCAACTCCTCCGCGACGGCCACAGCGGTCAGCTTATGGTCCCCTGTAATCATGATGGGCTTGATGTGCACCTGTTGACAGACCGTCACCGCCTCGTTGGCCTCCTCCCTCGGCGGGTCCATCATCCCCACAAGGCCCAGGAAGACTAAGTCTCGTTCAACGAAATCCTCTCCATACCCATCCATCTCCGGCAACTCTTTGCTGGCAACACCAATGACCCTTAAGGCGTCCCTGGCCATTGCCTCATTGACCTTCAGAATTTTCATTCTTTCGGCATCGATCAGGGCTCTGCTTTCATGTCCATTCAAGAGAAAGGAACATCTCTCCAGGAGCACCTCTGGAGCCCCTTTCACAAAGGCCACCCTGTTCCCATTTTCCATGGCATGGATGGTCGTCATCCTCTTTCGCTCAGAACTGAACGGAAACTCCTCGATCCTGGGGGACTGCAGCCTGGTTTCCCCCTGGTGTAACCCAGCCTTGACTGCAAGAACCACAAGGGCGCCCTCTGTCGGATCACCCTTCACGAACCATCTTCCTTCCTCTTCGACAAGCACGGCGTCGCTACACAGGACTCCCCCCTTGAGGAGCAGATTGATGGAATGATCGTTGATCACCGGGCTGAAGCCACCTTCAGGGGCATAGCCCACTCCGGTCACCTCTATCGTCCTGCCCCCGGCAAATATTCTCCTCACCGTCATCTCCCCCTTCGTGAGGGTGCCCGTCTTGTCCGAGCAGATCACGGTTGTGCACCCCAGCGTCTCCACCGCCGTCATCTTCCTTACAAGAGCGTTTCTTTTGGCCATTTCATGCATCCCGATGGCCAGAGCCCCCGTGACGATGGCGGCGAGCGCTTCTGGAACCGCTGCAACCGCAAGGGCGATGGCAAAAATCACCATTTTTAGGGAAAACTCCAGATCAATCTTGCCTACCCAAAATTCCCTTCCAAGGCTGATCCCCACCACCAGAACGCAGATGGTCAGGGCGATGACACCCAGCCACTTCCCGATCTCTTCAGTCCTCCGTTCAAGGGGGGTCTTCTCCTCGGTCACTCCCGCCACTTGTTCAGCGATCTTGCCAAACTCCGTACTCATGCCCGTAGCGGTGACTACCGCCTTCCCCCGCCCGTAGGTCACGGTGGTGCCGGTGAAAACCATGTTCTTTTGGTCCCCAACAGGCGCGTCCTCACGCGAAAGCTTCAGCTCCTTGGTTATCGGGATAGACTCCCCTGTGAGGGGAGCCTCATCGCTTTTTAAGGAGTGGATCTCAACCAGCCGGGCGTCGGCTGGGATTTTGTCCCCTGCTTCAAGGAGCACGATGTCCCCGGGAACGATCTCCTTGGAGGGGACTTCAAGCTCCCTGCCTCCCCTGATGGCCGTGATGGTAGGGGCGAGCATTTTTCGCAAGGCCTCCAGGGCTCGCTCCGCGCGATACTCCTGGACAAAGCCCAAGACCGCGCTGAAGACAACGATCACCATGATGAGGCCGGCATCCACTAGCTCCCCGACGAGGGCTGAGAGGACGGTAGCGACCAGGAGGATGATGATGAGGACGTTCTTGAACTGGTTGATAAAAAGGATGAAAGGAGAAGCCTTCTCTTCCTCTTTTAGCTCGTTGTAGCCGTATATTTCAAGGCGCCTTCCAGCCTCCTCTACGGCCAACCCTTGCTGAGGATCTGTATCCAGATCCCTGAGTAGGGAGTCGATTTCCATTGAATGCGGGGGTAGCTTCACCATGGGTCTCCTTAAATAATTAAGACGCCGTCCTTTATTCTCCTTTGGAGAAGAGCATCACGACCACAATGACAATGAAGAGCAGTGCGGCGGCCTTGTGCAGCATGACCTCAGGAACTATGCGCGTCAGCCCCTCGCCGACTAAGACACCCAATCCAGTGACCAACAGCAGCGCGCCAGCCGCTCCCACAAAGACGGCAAGAGGCTGCCGGGTCGCGGCCGCAAGTGACCTCACTGCTAGTTGAGTCTTATCGCCCATCTCTGCCAGAAGGGTCATAAAAGTAGTGCCAACAATTTTTAGATCCATCATTACTCCTATGCGTGCGTTCCCCAGGGCCCAGTTAATTCCGAAAAAGCGTCAAGCCATGAGCTTCCTTGCCAATTCAATTGCCTTGCGAGCTGCTAGAATTGCCTCTTCATAGCGCTTCTCTTCTAGCGCTGATGACGCCAGAATCAATTGAGCCTCAGCTTCGTTGAGGGTAGGAGATTTCGCTCCAGGATGGATCCGCTTGGCCTCGGCCAAGTCACGCTGGGCCACACGGATTACCACAATGGCCTCATCAGCCGAAGGCCCTGTGCGAATGGATGTCACTTTCACTATCGCTAGAACCGCTATGACAACCGCGACCCATATCCAGACCTTGTTTTGGAGCCGGGATGGCCCTCTCGTGAGGCTCGTGCCCAATCCGTCCCTTAGACCCACGGGATCAAGCCCAGAAGCTGGAATCGCTAAGGTCTTACGCTGGGCGATGAGAGAGGCGAGGATCGAAAGGCCCAGTATCCCAGCCACCAGCCCTAAGGAGACGCCGACGGGGATCTTGTAAAGATCCACGATCATCATTTTGACGCCCACAAAGCAGAGGACGAAGGAGAGCCCCACCTTGAGGTAGCGAAACATATCCATGATACCCGCCAGGAGGAAATAGAGCGCACGCAGGCCCAAGATGGCGAATACGTTGGATGTATAGACGATGAAGGGGTCCATGGTTATAGCGAAAATCGCCGGGATGGAATCCACTGCAAAAATCACATCTGTGGTCTCAACCACAACCAGAACCAGCAAGAGAGGGGTGGCCCAGAGCCGTCCGTTAACGCGGACAAAAAAGCGCTGCCCATGGTATTCATTGGTGACGTGCATTACCCGGCGAAGCAGGCGGACCGCCGGGTTTTTCTCCGGCTCCACCTTATGATCCCCAGTGAGCAGCAGCTTAATGCCCGTTATTATGAGGAAGCCGCCGAACACGTAGATCATCCAATGGAAGGCAGTCAGGAGTGCCGCCCCTGTAGCAATGAAAATCGCCCGCATGACCAGGGCACCCAGGATGCCCCAGAAGAGGACCCGGTGCTGGTACATGGCCGGGACAGCAAAGTAAGCAAAGATGACGAGGAAGACAAAGAGGTTGTCGACGCTGAGGGACTTCTCGATCAAGTAGCCGGTTAGAAACTCAAGGGCCTTCTCTGGCCCCCAGAAGTAGTAGATCCCCGAGTTAAAGACGAGGGCCAACGCGATCCAGACGATGCTCGAGATCAGGGCCTCGCGCAGGGAGACGGCATGGGCCTTGCGATGAAGCACTGCCAAGTCGAGGGCGAGCATGCCCAGGACAAAGACGTTAAAAGCAACCCATAAGAATAACCGGTCCGGTGTCACAAAATCTCCTTACACCCTCCTACTTCCCATCTTCTCAAGACGCCTAATCCGTTCCTCAACAGGCGGATGGGTGCTGAAGAGTGTCATGAGGCCTCCACCCGTTACCGTTCATGACCAAGGCAAACAGAAAGGCCATCACCATACCCCCTTCACCTCCTAGTGCCCCGCCGGCCATGACCAGAAGAACCGTCAAAAGCACCATCAAGAAAGTAGTTCTTAGCGTGTTCAACTTAGCCTCCTTGTACTGCTTGAAACGTGTTTTGCTCCAAATCCAACCCGGATGATCTTCATTCCGAAAGATCAGATGGGCTGACTCGGGACTTATAGTGCTCTAAAAAAGTGTGAGGAGACTCTGGGAGGAGAATTTCTAGATGCGATAGACTTTTATCTGCTGATAAAGATCCTGTTTCGAAAGGGATAAAGAGAGAGAGGTTTGCTTTGTCCAGGTGACAGAGGCGACCTGGTCCACTCTCGAACTAAGGCCGGGCAGTAACTTGCCCGAAAGTTCCCTTCTTAAAAGGCGGCTTAGAGAACGCAACCGACGCTTAGTGTTTGAAGAGAGGTCCTGACTTTCAGTACTGGAGGATGCTTCCTGCTCCGTCCCAGAATCGAGATGAACAAACTCTCCAATCTCAGGCGCCGCAACCGGGAAGAAAGCAAGAAAGAACAAAAGACTAAGAACAACGAATTTTTGGCTCATTTTCTTGAATAATACCCTGCTAAAAAGTATCAGGCTCCGACCCCCGACGTCAACATCCTGTAGATACTAAGGAGACAGGGCGGGGCGAAGACATCAGTCCACCCCGCCCTCTTCAGGTGAATCCCTAGGTGAATCCCTTTCTCCAGAGATTAACGCGGATTGAGAGATTTTACCCTAATATCTCCACCTCCCCTGTCATCGAACTCGATCAGGACTTTAGTGTCCGCCTTGAGGAGATCAACCTTCTCTTCGGCTAGCTTACTGCCGACTTTGGCTTTCTGCTCCCAGTCTTTCCCTTTTACAGTCAGCATCCTTGAACCCGAGTCGTATTCCGCAACTGTGGCCTTCTTTTCCTGAGCCAGGGCGAAGACTGGGACCAGCATGAGAGCCACTAGCAGTGCTATGAATTGCTTCCTCAGTTTCATCTTTTTTCACCTCCTTTCCGCGACTTGACTTAACTTACTCACAAGCTCTTTCGGTGGTTTTGCATAGATAATAGGAGTCGAGCCTTATGCTGCGTCCTTTTTCTTTCCTGCACGTTTTCCTTTGCTTAAGATGAGACGTTTCCTTTCTTCGGGAGGTACCCTTATCTGTTTTGCCTTCCACTGTTCCAGCCCCCTTTTGAGTCTCTCCGGATCGAGGCCCAAGGTCTCGCACACATTGTTGAAGGAGAAGATCCCGTCGTCATCTGAGTTAATCCATTCTTCTGCCTCCTGGACGAGCTTCGCATTGGCGCTTTCAAAGCAGGCGATCGCATCCTCCAACACCGCCAGCATCAACGCCCTGACGGGCTGATCGTCTGCGAATCCCCGTTTGGTCCCATGGACTTTTTCATGCGTAAAGCCGGCAACGGGATCGGGAGAGAAAATAAGTTCAGCAACCGGATCCATTGCGCTTCTGTCAAAGATGCTCATGCGATAGCTTTCCTAACGCCTTTGACCTTCAAGAAACATATCCCGACTCATTCTTTGGCAGGTAATATCCCCTTCTGTACGGCCGCTGTTTTGACCGAGAGCCCACTGGATAAGAGGTCCGCTCATCATAGAAGTGACGATTGCAGCAATCACAAGCGGCTTCCCTCCCATCATCTTTCTTAACGGGTTCAGTGACCAAAACATCTCGCCGGGGATGCGGTGAGCCTCCGCAGCGCCTCGAAGTATTTCTCCTGCGTTTTCTGCACGATCTCCGGTGGTAAAGTCGGCACAGGAGGCCTTGTGTCCCAGTTCAGGCTCAATAGGTAGTCGCGCACATATTGCTTATCAAAGCTTTCAGGCGCCTTTCCTGGCTGGTATCCTCCTACAGGCCAAAAACGGGAGGAATCAGGAGTGAGAAGCTCGTCAATCACAATCAGCCGTTGGTCTGCCAAGCCGAACTCAAACTTCGTATCGGCAATGATGATCCCTCTCGCCTCAGCCATCTCACGAGCGCGGAGATAAATGGCGATGGAAAGGTCGCGCATCGTCCCCGCCTTTTCCTTCCCGACTCTGTCCATCATTTGTTGGAACGTGATGTTTTCATCATGCTCGCCCACAGGCGCTTTGGTTGAAGGAGTAAAAAGCGGCTCTTCCAGCCGGGAAGCCTCCATCAGCCCCTTTGGCAGCCCAATGCCGCAAACCTGGCCGCATTCGCGATATTCCTTCCAGGCTGAGCCAAAAAGGTAGCCTCTCACGATGCATTCGACGGGCGCCGGAGCGGCGTTTTTCACCAGCATGCTGCGGCCTTCTAACCTCTCTCGGTAGCAGTGGCAGATGGAAGGAAACTGCTCAACCTCAGTGGTCAGCAGGTGATTCGGCACAATGTCCTCCATCTCGCGGAACCAATACGCCGAGAGGGCAGTCAAAATTTTCCCCTTGCCGGGTATCTTGGTCGGGAGAACTACATCGAAGCAGGAGATGCGGTCCGAGGCGACCATCAGCAGACGATCACCCAAATCGTAAATGTCCCTTACCTTTCCTCGCTTAAAGAGAGGTAGCCCAGAGATCACGCCTTTGCTTATCATTTTACCCAAACTTTCTTGCCAATTGACTCGCTTTGCGCGGGCTGGTCCTTGCACCGAAGCACCCTAGGTCAACGGCGAGCATCCCCAGGACAAAGACGTTGAAGGCGACCCATAAGAATAATCTGTCCGGCGTCACACAATCTCCCTATCGGCGCACAGCGAAATACAGGATGAGCGCAACAAGGCCGAGAACTCCCATCACCCCGGACGGTATGAGCTCACCGCCCTGCGCGAAGCGATAGCCGAAAAACACAATAAGGAGCACAGTCAATAAAGGGGCCATCAGAAGCCCCATGTCTTTGCCTCTAAGCACCCCCAGACCACTGGCCAGGAGTCCAAGCCCAAAAGCGCTACCGGCTATAAGAGATGCCATGCTTCCGCTAGCGGTGTAACCAATGATTCCACCCCCAAGCACAAGAAGCCCGTAAAGCAAAATAACTATGCCCGGCGCCCTCACGGTCTCCCGCTTCCCATCTTCTCAAGCCGCCTGATCCGCTCCTCCATAGGTGGATGGGTGCTAAAGAGAGTCATAAGGCCCCCCCCAGTTAAAGGATTCACGATAAACATGCTTCTCCATCCTATCTTTCAAAAAAAACAACGATGAAAGATACGCAACTGCACCGGCTATATCCAAAAACACGAGCACCCATTTTTCCATCTCACTGACTTATAAACTTTATTGCCACGTTTAATGCCTTACGGCATCACTCATGGTAAAGAGATAGATTTTTTCCCGCCGCTGCAAAAACAAGCCAACGCAAACGTCTACCAGGCGCAGCCCTGTAATCCTGTAAAGAAGCCTAGCCAGGTCAGGCTGAAGCTCCTGGCACAGCCTTTCGCTGACCTCCTGGAGCAGTAACCGGCCAAGTTTAATAGCGCCCAGATTGACCTCTGAGGGAGAAATGACCCCTTTGAATCGGACAAGAATTAAATCCTCAACGATCTTGACTTCCATTTCCCCACTTGGACCAGTTCGCTCTTCAAAAAATTTTGCGAGGACATCGCGTAACCGTTGTTTCGAACTAGTCCTCCTCACACTAGAGCCTGTCGAGCGAACCATGGTTTAACCAATCAATAGAGAGTTACTGAGGGCGCTTTTTCATCTTGCCCTTCAAAAAATCGATCAACAAAAGTAGAACAAAAATTCCGACACCACCAACAATCCAAAAAAAGGAACCCATTTTTCCATGGTCTTGCAACCACACAGGGCCCCTCCAAGAGTGAAATTCCAAGCCCTTCACTTTACCTTCACCCCTGATCTGCCATTTCCTTAGTTCGAAATTTGCAGAGCGATGCCGAGAGGTAATGCCCTATCGCCGATACTCAAAGCCGTTCCTAATCTGGATACTTCCCAAGATGGGACAGGTTCTTTCGAGAGTCCTTCCTTCACGGCGGCACCTGATGTGTCGGCTTTTTCCGATTTGATGAGGTATTTTACATTACTCCCGTCGCGACGAGTCAAAGATAGGATCACCTCTTTTCCTTCCGCTGCAGACACTGTTTGAATCGCGGCAATTTGATTCGAGGCTGTTGTTTTATTCGCTGTATCAAAATACATCCACCAGAAGGACGCAACAAATGTCACAAGAACCAGCCAAGCATACCAACCAACCCATTTCTGCCGCTTCAACGATCGAGCTCTCTGTAGATCGAAGAAGGTGCGGTAAGCTTGCCTTTCGGCTGCCAATCTCTTAGCAGGATCTTGCTCCGGCGAACTTTCAGGTTGATCAAACGAAAGTCCAATATTGTTCAATATCATGCCTACGATCACCAACACTATCGGGGCGGCGAACAGCAAAAGAGGATTCATGATTCTCTCCTTTTTCGGGCTCTTGATAGCCTTTAGTACGGTACCTCTAAGCAGTCGAACATGGTCGGCGCACAATAAAAAAGCCGACCGGGTGTTTCCACCTGTAGGTCGGCCTATGTCCCAACTGACTGCTCTTCGACTGGAAAACAGCCCCTTGGGTTATCTGCAAACCAACGCCAAGCTAGTAAAAGAGACGGCTAAAGTCAACAGGTTCTCTTGCGTGGCAGGGTTTTCTCCAAGTCGCGGTCTAGCGTGAAGACAATGACCCGTTCACCGGAAACCGTGCTGATATCTGTATGGAGACCTAGAACTTTCGTTCCAGTAATATCAGCTAACACTTGAGAGAGGTGAGCCTTGGCGTTCTCAATGAGGGTTGATCGCATCTTCTTGATCAACTCCATACCGTCTGCGCTCTTGGTTAGCTGTTGTTCCGCCGGGGTTAAGACTCCTTTAAGCCGGACCAGCACCATATCCTCAATGATATAAGTGCGGGCCTCCTTCGGGCCCCGTCCCATATACTCGACCTCAAACCGGACCATGGCCTCACTAATTTCTGCCTCTATTTCGCCTTGGGTTTTCACGGCCCGCTCTATGAAAGGATTAAGACCAGTTCCTATGCCTGTTTCTAAAGCCAAAAAAAAGAGGTGGCTCAGCCTAAGGCTGAAAGCCACCTCTTAACACAGAGCCCAGAAGAAACGCTATGCAGCCGCCCCCACCTTGGGCCGCCACTTATCGAACCGGCTTTCCAGCTTGGTCAGGAGTTCCATGGCAACCATCCCAGTGATCGCAAAAACCAAGACACCGACGAAGACTTTATCGGTCTGGAAGGTCGCACCGGCAACGGTGATCATAAAACCGATCCCGGCGGTGGCGGCATAAAGCTCCCCGACCATGACCCCGATCAGGGCCCTTCCAACCCCCAACCTCAAACCGGTCAGGATAAAAGGCACGGTAGAGGGGAGAACAACGCTTTTAAAGATCTGCCACTCCGAAGCGCCGAAGCTCTTTGCGGCATTGAGGAGGTTGTAAGGGGTGGTTTTCACTCCGTCGCGGGTATTGATCAATATCGGGAAGACTGCGCCGAGAAAAATAATGCCGACTTTAGAGAGAATGCCGATCCCCAGCCAGATAATGACCAGGGGCAGAAGGGCAACCCGAGGAGTCGCATTCATGGCGTTGATAAAGGGGTCAAAGATGTAGCTCATCCTTTTGTACCATCCGACCGCGATGCCAAAGGGGATCGCAAAGAGAACGGACAAGAGATAGCCCCAGAAAAATTCGATCCCGCTTACCCTGAGATCGTTCCAGATCTCGCCCGAGGAGACCAGTTGATAGGCGGCCTTCCCGATGAGCGACGGTGCGCTCATAAACATCGGATTGATCAGTTGGAGGACCCCTCCGATCATCTCCCAAACGGTGAGAAAGACAATTACAGAGGCGGTTCCCAAAATCTTCTTTTCCTGGTTAAGATAAAACTTATAGAGCTTCGAAGCCTCGGCTACTCTTACATCCAACAGCACCTCTCCGTCAGCGGTCATGTTTTGCTCTGCCATGGTTTACCCTCCTATTCTTTTCCTTTCCCCGACAAATTCGGGGACCCACCCTTCTACCGACCCCTACCAAATGGTCCCTACATTGTCAATACGAAATTGAGTCTATTTTCCAGCCCCCCTTCCTGGCACGGAAAGAGGGAAAATCCCTCCAGGAATTATTCCGTATTACCCTTGACAATCCATTTAGGATTAAATAGTTTAAACGAAAATATTTTAGGTCTTTATAATAGTCAAGGGAGAAAACCATGAAGCTCCTTTTTATCACCCCACCTATGGGAAATTGGGCCGCCTGGGGGGAGCGGCATCTAGCTTCCAACCCTTTGTATACTCAGCTCGCTGCCTTCATCCGGGAGAAGAAGGCTGCGGAAGTCGGCGTCCTCGACTGCCGTGCCCTGGGGCTCAACGATGAGGAGATGTTGGAGGAGATCGGCAAAAGAAGGCCGGACGTCGTCTTTTTCGGCACCCTCATTGCGGCCGCAGGCGGGGCCGCACCGCTCGCCCGCTTTCATGCCGCGATGAAGGCAATCAAAGAAAAGTGGCCCGACACGATTGCCGTGGCCGGGGGAATCCTATATACGGCTATCCCAAAAGAGTTGATGCAAGACAATTCCCAAATTGACTTTGCCCTCGTCAGCGTGTTTGGCGACTGTGAATACACCCTCTGGGAACTGTTGGAAGAGTTGAAAAAAGCTGGGCCCGACTTCCAACAGGTTAAAGGGCTCTGCTACCGCAAGGGTCATGAGATCCTCCTCACACCCCGCCGACCGCTTATCACCAACCTCGATGAGCTTCCCATGCCGGCCTACGATCTCTTCCCCATGGACCGCTACTACGGCTATTCCGTTATTCCCAATTACAATGAGGCTCTGACCTCGCGAGGTTGCGAGGGTGCGTGCCATTTCTGTTATGAATGGTGGCTCGTGGACCAGCGCAATCCACGCGACTTCACCTCGCACCGAACACGCGGAGGCAAGAATGTCGCCGCCGAAATGGAGCTCCTGAACAAAAAGTACGGCGTTAAGGTCCTCACCTTCATGGATGATGATTTCAACTCCGACCGGCAAAAAATGGTGGATTTGGTAGAGGAGCTTGAGAGGAAAAGGCTCGATCTTAGCTGGTTCTGCCTGGGGCGCGCGCAGAACTTCATCCGCGATGCCGACCTAATCCCGCGGCTGCGCAAGGTCG
>Ga0137796_10001240_pt1 | contig 14800 bp, 16 predicted proteins | sample OV2TP3_FD_97704 | JGI IMG/M metagenome (GOLD analysis project Ga0137796, IMG submission 97704)
CCGATGCATTTGTGAAGCACCTCAACACCGCAACGTTTCCATATTCTTTGTTAGGATTCAGTTCACTTTCTTAGTGTGATGTCTATATCTGTAGTATAGCGCACCCCCCCGCGGATAGGAGAAGACGGAGGGTGTGGATAAGTGTCGATTGACGGCCGATAATGCAGAGACGCTGGTGCGGCTACCGTATATCCCCTCCCCAGATGAAGTCACTCCATACAGGCGATGCGTGACGACCGACAAGGCTGAAACGCGCGATGCCAATGTTTCCGGCCAATGAACGAAGCGGCCGCAGATCCGTCTCCGCAGGCGTCTCTTTCGTCTCAAACGCTATCTCGCCGCTTAAAATAAAATCTATTTCCTTGCCGCCTTTCAGCGCATAGTATCGCAGATCCCCGTGATGCCGAAGCTGGGTAAACACGGCATTTTCAAATTGTACGCCGCTCGAGACCTCCGCGAGTATATTTAATATGCCATTGTCTGAAAAATAGAGTTTCTTCGCTTTGACGATTGCCCTTTCCGGACTTCGCATATACACGGGAACGCGTGAGAGAAAATAGGTTTGTTCAAAAAAAGTCAACGTATGCTCGCGCAGTCACCGGCGATATACCGACAGTACGGGCAAGCTTCGCGTAGTCGAGCCGACTCCCGGCTCGTGCGGCAAGAAGCTGCATCAGCGAATACAAGACATCTTTGCGGCGAAAATCCGCCAGAGCCGCAATGTCGATGTTCACGTATGAGCTCAAGATATCGGTGAGCAGTTCCTTTTTGCGCGTATGGTCTGCTGCGAGCGCTACCTCGGGAAAGCCCCCGTATCGGATAAACTCGTCATAAAAGACACGCAATCTCTCGTACTCCGGAGCGAGGAATGTCCGATCCAGAAACTGATGGGGTGTGTGCTGAACGCCTTTGAAGAGAAGGAACTCTCCGAAGTCGAGCGAAAAAAGCTCGAAAATCTTTTTCCTGCCGGCAATAGCTCCAGTGTAAGAAATGGTGAAATTCAGCCCGGACAGGTTAGCAGTCGTGGCGGGAAACGCATCAACAGAATTATCGTATCGTACCGCGATATTCGAGTTTCGTGCTTCGCACTAAAACAACCCCCCAACCACAAGTGGTTGGGGGGTTGCCGTCCTCCAGCACCAGTTTTTGCAAAAACTGGTGCTGGACACAAGAGGACTAGTTTGCCGACGTGAGCGTCTCGGCTGCCATGGATACTCCGGGGAGACCCGGCACCTGGTAGCCGTTCGTCCAGTCGAGATCTTCTAGGTTCGCAGTCGTTGTCGTCGAGAGAGGTGACCATATCAGGTCATCGTTTGTATCGACGTCAATCGCTGCGTACTTGCCCATGGTGAATCCGGCTGAGACGAATGAGCCGCTGAGACCCTGCGGGTTCGGAACAGCCGTCGGGTAAGCGACGTCACCGTTGAGCTGGGTGTCAATCGACTCGGTACCGGTCTGAGTTTCAACGCCGGAAACGGTCGCTCGGAGTTCAAACCAACGAGTCGCACCGGACGGAACCGTATAGGTCGTCGTAGCGAACGCGGTGTGACCGGCTGCGGCGCATGCAGTTGCGCTCTTATCAATCGTTATTTCGATGCCGCTGCCTGCAATGCCGACGGTGTTCGCCACGGGCTGGCCATTTTCGTTCCCATAGCACGAGTTCGAGTTCAAGAGACCGTCGGTACCATTGTCACCTGCCGTGGCGCTCTGGAAAGTCGATTCAGGCGTCGTGAATGCATCGGTATAGACGTAAAGAGCATACTTCGACGTCGTCGCCTTGGCAAACGTACCGGTTGAGCTGCTGTGCTGCAAGGTAAACTTACTGAACGCTACCGGGCCGCTCATTGCCGTCACCTTGAACTTGTAGAGCACCTTATTAGAGCCGGTCTGGAGCACACGCTCTGAAGTCGAGAGATCAATTTTCTCAAACTTCGGGTATGCTCTCATCACGCGCACGCCAGTCGGCGTCACATCAGCGGTCGAGCTCACCGCGATACTCGTGCCGCCCTGTACTCCGGTGCCGTAGTTGCCTCCGGAGACCGGAGTCGAGCTGTTCACGTTCTGCGCGTCCCACGCGATGACGATAAGGTCACCGGAGGCGGTGAGCGGGCCTGCGGTTGAGTTGATAGCAGAGACGGTGCCCTTCACGGTCATAGTCTTACTGCCACCCGCAGGCACCGTGAATGTGCCGGAGAGCGTCGAAGTCGCGTAGTCGCCATTATTGACGAAGAGCGCCTCGCCTACCTGCGTCGTGCCATCCCAGAGGGTAACCTTCTGGCCCACAAGGTCAACTGGCGTGTTCGTCGCAGCGCTTGCGAACTGAAAGCCGACTTTCATGATATTGATGTCTTCCGTGGTACCGGTGAACTTGAGCTTGAGGAGCGTCGCTTCAGTGCCTGGAGTTACGATCGAGTAGCCGGGGCCTGAGTCATCAACCACCGTATAGGTGCCGCCGGTATTGAGCGTGATAATCTGGCCGGCGCTCGCATTGATGGTGAGGCCGGTCCCTGCAGTCGTGAGAGACTGTCCGGAGGTTACGCCTGTCGCCTGGTTTGCCGCTGCTGAAAGTGCAGCAATACCCCAGCGGAACTGCTGGCCAGTGGTCGAGGCAGTCGTCGAGCAGCGCATCGCAAGAGACTTGATCGTACCCTTCGGGACCACGAGCGGACTGTCGAGCGTGAATGCCTGGTTATCCTTGCTTGCGGTCGGGGAAGCGCGGTTGCTACCAGTCGTAAGCTCAGTCGTACCGTCAAGAAGTGTACAGGACGAGACATTCGTAGCAACTCCCGAGACCACTTCGTAGTCCATGAGAAGCTGCGTGAACTGGATGTCGTCCCCTGAATCCGATGCGTCAAGCTGATAGTTGGCAAAGACAAACGGGTTGCCTGCAACAATCGTCTGTGCGAGCGGAACGGACGAGACCGAAATCGTTATGACCGGAGTCTTAACCGTCATCTTCGGGCCTTCAACGGGCGAGCTCGGACCCGGAGTAATGGTGTCTCCTGTCTCCTGGCCGGTTACGGTTGTCCAGTCATCTGCCGGAGTGGTCGAGGCAGTTACGGTGTCATTATTGGCAAAGTCAGTGCCATACTTGCCTTTGAGGAAGTAGGTGTTCTTGCCTTTCGGGAAGGTGATGCTGTCGGTAAAGCGCGCTCTGCCGCCAGTGCCTGCCGCCGCGGCATCAACTGGACCTGCAACTACGCTCCCATTTGCGTCCGCAAGCACTACTTGCGTCATGTCAAGCGCGTTGCCAGTTCCGGTGACACCGAAGTAAAAGTCCGTGCGGCCGACTGAGATCGGCTCGCCCTTCACTTCTACGTCGAATGCGCCGATTGCTACGTTCAGCGTGTTTTCCGCCACATTCTGTGCCGCAACTGTCTGCGACTTCGTCACGGTGATGGAGCCCTTGCCGATCGTGATGGTTGAACCATCGTACCACGGCGTTCCAGTCGTGAACTCAGAAGCGGTCGAGGCCGCTGCGGTCGAACCCGCGCTTGCGGTGATGCCGAAGCCGTAGGTCTCGCCGGTAACGAAGAGATCAGTGTCTTTGAAGATGTGGAAGATGATCGTGCGGTTCGAGCCGCCGACGATATCCCCGCGGACCGCGATCTCCTTAAACATGCCCTTGTCTACGACAAGTCCATCGCCGAAGGTTACCGTGTAGTACTTGCCAGCCGAGTCAATGGTCATGTCATAGTCCACGCCGTCAACGCGGGTCTTCAAGTTCGCGAAGTCAGCAGTTCCTGCGGAGCCCGCCTGGTTCCAACGGAGTGAACGGATCCGAATCTTCTCGTTCGTGCCTGCCTCAACCTTGATCGCGGAGAACGTATAGGCGGTTGAGCCGATGTTCTTTGTGATGGCTGCGTTCGGGTCAAGCGTACCCACGGATACCGTCGCCGTGCCAATCGAGAGTTGGTCATTGACCGTGTGCGTCGCGCCTTTGATCGGAAGCGTTCCGGTTACGGTCGCGCTTGTGCTCACGGAGACAAGCTCAATCGTGAGGATTTCGCCAGACTTGAGGGATGCCTTCGCAGCCATGTTGCCTGCGATGGTCATCGTCCGTGACTGGCCAGCCAAAACTTTGAATGGCTCGCTCAGCGTCGCTTCGTGGTTTGAATTGAGCGTCTTCGCGAGGCCGAGCTGGTTTCCGGTCGCATCGTCGAGAAGAACGAGACCGGCAAAGTTCACGTCAGATCCGAGGCCGGTGCGGCGGATGAGAAGGCTGTTCACCGTCACATCGCCGTCGGTGCCTGCGGTGAAGACCACGCGCGTGAACGGTACGCGTGATGCGCTCCCTACTGCAAGCGAATTAGCTGGCTGATTCGCCGCTGCCGCGACACTAAGTCCTGTGCCTGCTGCCGGTGTCGGAGTTGGTGTTGGTGTTGGTGTTGGAGTAGGCGTGGGTGTTGGTGTCGGAGTTGGAGTCGGAGTCGGAGTCGGAGTTGGTGTTGGTGTTGGTGTTGGGCTCGAACTCGGCGCTGCGGCGCAGAGCATATTCATCTTCGCCCTTGTTGCGGGACCAACATAGCCAGTACCCTTAGAGAGGCCGACCGGAGTCAGCACATCTGAGGCATACTTGTTTTGAAACTTCACGACGGCCCCCTTCGTAGCTGGTCCGAAGTAACTCGTTTCATTGCCGGGAGATCCGTTGCCGCTCGAAGCGACCATGGTCGCCGAGTCGGCGTTGAGGAATTGCTGGAGCATCATCACATCGTCTCCCGTGCTTCCCACGGTGAGACTTCGCGTCCATGTGTAGGGACACACGGATGGCGATGGTGCAACCCCGCCCCCTCCCTCAATCCCTGCAAGCTGTGCTTGCAGTTGGGCGATCAGCGCAAGAAGGCTCTGAATCTGCGCCTGAAGATCAGCGGTGGTTTGTGCGGATGCCACGGGCACGCCGCCAACGACGCTGAGTGCAAGTGCGAGACCGAGCATCCCTGCAACAAATCGCCTGAATTTTGAAGAATGATACTGCATAGTCATACTGATAAATTGATCGAAAATTAACGAGTGAAAATAATAATATGATAATTGTTTGGCTAATAACGTCGTGTCCTGTCGTGTTTTGTATCGCCTCTCACGGGCTGCTTGTGTATCGACCGGCAAGTCCCGTCTAAAGAAGAGTGGATGATACACTGGTTACATATATCGCTGTACTAAGCTGTACTAACTAGTACTAGCTAGTTGAGCGTTCAGAGAAGTTCCGAGACACGCCATACCATGCGGCGTGTTGCATACATTTTTTCGTGCGCAAGTTCATACGCCTTTTTTCTCTGTATTCTGTATATAGTCCTCATTTCGGAATATGCAATTATCAAAGAACGAACGTGTATGCAGAAAAAACTCCTGAGACGCGCTACGCCTCGGGCGTCACTGAGACTGCCCTCGAGCGCGTTTCCACTCTTCTGCCACAGTACGCTTCAGAGACTTACTCTCTGAATTATAAGCCCTCTTCAAATCCCTGCAAACACAATATGTGGATAACTCTGCGCCTAACAGGCAAGTGCCTCTACGCAACAGAGCATCTCTCGGGTTCCATTCGCGGCGCGCCATACCATATAGGAAGTTCCGAGACAATTCAAAATGGACTGAGAAACGCAAGGCTCTATCTTAATGCAGGGTATAATTACGCTCGCATAGCCACCCTGAAAAGTCAACGGTTGACAAGATAAAAAATGCGACGAGCGATTGCGCGCTGATTGCTGGTTACTGGTTACTGGTTACTGGTTGCGCCGCTAGTAAGAGATGCGAGACATCATTCAAAGTATAGCTGCTCCATCGCCGTGCGCCTTCACGGCGCAACACACCCTCCTCGACAAGATTTATGAGCTCACGTTGCGCGGTCTTGCCGCTATAATGAGGCAGCAGTCTTGCTACATCTTTTACCGTCACCTTTCCTCTCGCATGCACGAGGTCAAGAATCACTAATCGGCGCTGGTCTGCCTCGGCTGAAAAGCGTGCCGGCCTCGCCACACTGCGGTCGATCTCGGCTACTCCAGGACGTGGTTGAGGCGTACTTCGGTGGTTTTTCGTTCCGGCAAGAATAGCATCGCTCTCTCCAGTTTCTGCTATAGAGGCATGTCTGTCGCGCTCGTGCGATGAGACGTCATGCTTCTTTGGCACGATAGCGGCACGCGGAGAGCCCGCCTGCCGCAGAGGAGAGGGCGCCGTTTGGTCGCGACTCGTGCTGAGAGAGGGCGCTCTGAGCAGCGTATCCGTCTCCGCCCGGAGTTTTTCTACGCCGGTCGCAGGCACATCTCTGAAGAGCTGCACCAGGAGCTCGATCTCCCGCGTCACCAGTTCGACATTCCTTCCGGAGAGGATGCGGCCGCGAACCAAGACGTCAAGATAGGAGCGCGCCAGTCGCGCGCTCCGCTCGATCGCTCGCCCCGAGTCATCGCCAGACCCGGGGCTAGCGACCTCCCTGTCGAAAAAGGACACCGCCATCTCGAGGACATCTGCCCCAAGACTGCGCAGCCGCCACTTGAGCGGCTCTTGGTCCGATAAAAGACCCGACAGGAGATAAATCGCCGAGATAATCGCTTCTGTCTTTTTGAATAGAAAAAGGCTTTCTGGATTGTTTTCAAATATGCTTAGCATAATATTGCCATAATAATTTGGCATTTATCATGTCTTTTATATGTCCTTTTATATTATCGTTATAAAATAAGTATGTCCTTTATGTCTCTGTCTTTTTACCAAAACTACCAAAAAGACACGGAACAAGCAACTGGATGTCCAATAACTTCGCATAACGAGATTGCCTGCCCGCGACTCCGAGCCGTAAATTCAAAACACGATAGCCGTGTTTAAATCCGAAGCACGAAGCACGAAATGCTCAAACAAATCCGAATGACCAAAATCCAAATGCCCAAAACACCCGCGTCCGTGTTTCGATCATTTGAGTATTTGGATTTCGATATTAGACTTCTTTCGAAACACCCCTTCGTCGCTCAATTTCTGTGTTCGAGCGAGACAAGGAATACGAGCAAAATGGTTCGACGGCGTGACTCGGTGGTACGACGAGAATCATTTTGCGATGTATGACGCAATCGCAGCCGAAAACCGGAAATTAGAGCAGAAGGGGTTTCGAAAGAAGTCTATTGTTTCGGATTTCGACATTCGAATTTCGGATTTCATCACGTTCGTGCTTCGATATTCGGATTTAGGTACTATTCGAATTTCGAATTTAGTTCTGATGTCTCACGCAAGTAGATGAGAAAATAGAGTCTCTGTGGTAATCTAAATGGTGCAACCTTGACTGACTTGTTCTCATGTCCAAAGACTCTAAAAAACAAAGACGCTCACGTCGAGAAAAAGAAACGCGCGACTATGACGAGACGGAAGAGGAGCTTCCCGAGCCGAACCGCCTCAGCCGCGAGACGATCTATCATGCTGTCGCGATCGCCCTCGCGGGCGCGGCTGCTCTGCTCCTCCTTGCGGCGCTCGGCAAAGCAGGGCCCGTCGGCGGCTCGATGTACCGACTGCTCTCACACTTCCTCGGCGTCGGCTACTACCTTATCCCCCTAGGCGCGATCGGCGTGGCGATCGCTCTTTTTCGCACAACGCAAGCCGCGCTCACGCCGCTTCGTCTCGTCGGCGCGTTCATTTTCTTTCTCGCGGGCCTCGCGTTAATTGAGCTCCTCGCGGAAACTCGGGGCGGAGTCATGGGCGGGCTCTTCGCGCGGACGCTCATCCAACTCTTCGACCGTCTTGCGAGCACCGTGCTGCTTGTGGTACTCACCGCAATCGCGCTCCTCGTGCTCTTCGATGCGCACCTCCCCACCGCGCGCATTGCCGCTCTCGTCCGTGCAATCAAAGAACGAAAGAAAAACGGCGAGTCTCCACAATCAGACTCATACATAATCTCCGGTATAGACGCGGAGGCGTCCGGATTGGGCGAGGGAGCAGAGGCGACGCTAGAAAACGCTCCCGCCGCTGCGCCGGGCGCTCCACCGACTGCCGCATCGGGCTCCCCTCCTCCGGACGCGGCGACAGACGCAAAAGCGAGCGCGCACACGGGGACGACTGGTGAGAGCAAACAAGGCGGGCCGCGCGCTGCGGGCAACACGCGACGTCGGGAAGCGGCGCCAACAGAACCAGACATAGAGCTCCGCACGCTCGTCGCGACTGGCCGTTACATCCCGCCGCCGGTGACCCTTCTTGAAGGCGATCGCGGCAAACCCGGCGTCGGCGACATCAAGGCGAACACAAACATCATCAAGCGCACACTCTCAAACTTCGGCATCACGGTCGAAATTGAGGAGGTTTCAATCGGCCCGACGGTTACCCGCTATGCCCTCAAGCCCGCCGAGGGCGTCAAACTCTCACGAATCGTCGGACTCAAGAACGAGCTCTCGCTCGCCCTTGCGGCGCACCCGATCAGGATTGAGGCGCCGATCCCAGGCCACTCACAGGTCGGCATCGAAATCCCGAACACGGCAAAAACCACCGTCGGCCTCGCACACCTCGTTGACACCGAAGAATTCGCACTCTCTGACAAACCACTCCTCGTCGTCCTCGGCAAGAGCATCGCAGGAAAGGCGCACTACGCGAGCCTCGCGAAGATGCCGCATCTCCTCATAGCCGGCGCGACCGGCTCCGGAAAGTCGGTCGCGATCCACGCGCTCGTAACCTCGCTCCTCTTCCGCAATGCTCCCGAGCATCTCCGAATCATACTCATCGACCCAAAGCGGGTTGAACTCACTCTCTATAACACTATTCCCCACCTCCTCACCCCGGTCGTCACGAATGCGCGTCAAGCGATCCTCATCCTACGACGTATGGCAAAAGAGATGGACCGCCGCTACGACGTGCTTGAAGCCGAGAAAGTACGCGACATCGAGTCGTACCACAAAAACATCGTCACCCCTGCCTACGCTGACGCGGCTGAAGTCGGCGCCGCGAACGAGGAGATCGTCGGAGTCCCTGACACCCCTGCGCTCCCGGAGCGCATGCCCTACATCGCCATCGTGATAGACGAGCTCGCCGACATCATGGCCGCCTATCCGCGTGAGCTTGAAGCCGCGATCGTGCGCCTCGCACAGATGAGCCGCGCCGTCGGAATCCACCTCGTGCTCTCGACGCAGCGGCCGAGCGTCAATGTAATCACTGGCCTCATCAAGGCGAACATCCCGACGCGGATCGCCTTCCAAGTCGCCTCGCAGATAGACTCGCGCACCATACTCGATGGCGGCGGCGCCGAGACCCTCCTCGGCGCCGGCGACATGCTCTACCTTGCAGGGGACATGGCAAAGCCGATGCGCCTCCAGTCCGCTTTTATTTCCGAGACAGAAGTCAAAAAGGTGGTGAACCACATCGCGGCGAACTACGAGGGGATTCCGCCGGATCACATCACGCTCCCGAGCGAGGGCGGCGAGATGTACGACTCGGTCGCGCTCCCGCTTGACGATGAAGGCAACGATAGCGACGACCTGCTCTACGAACAGGCGCGGGAGGTCGTGATGCGCGCGGAGAAGGCATCGACTTCCCTCCTCCAGCGTCGCCTGCGCGTTGGCTACGCTCGCGCCGCGCGCCTCATAGACATGCTCGAAGAGCGTGGCGTCGTCGGCCCGGCGGATGGATCGAAGCCGAGAGATATACTCGTAAGAGAAAGAGGTAACGGAGCGGATGCAAACGAAGAAGAGACTGGGGCGCTCTAAAAATTACCGCGTCAAACTCAAAGTTCAAAAATCAAAGCTCGAAACCACAACCTAAAGCCTCAAAACTTTTGACTTTTTAGTTATGGTTTTGATTTTTGCGCTTTGACTTTTGACTTTACACGTATGCGATTATACGTTACCTACATCCAAATTCTATGAGTGCCCGAAACATACTCAAAAGCGTTCTTTTACTCCTCGCCGGTGCGGCGCTCTTGACGTACGCCGCAGTTGAAGCGCGCGCGTACCTCGCGGGCATCACAATCACCGTGCGCACGCCGGAGAGCGGCACGACGGTGCATCAGCCGCTGATTAGTGTCGCGGGCGAGATTGCAAATGCCGCGTTCATCACGCTGAACGGCCGCGAGCTCCTCACCGACGAGCATGGCCAGTTCAAGGAGCGCCTCCTCGTCTCCCCGGGCTACAACCTTTTCACCATTGCCGCCGAGGACAAATTTGGTAGGATGAAGGAGAGGAAGATCGAAATTATCTACCGGCCATGAAAAACGAAGCCGCCACCGCACACGTGCTCTAAAATTTCTTCGCCGATGGAGCGAAAATTATTTTCGGCTCAATGGTCGTCGGCGTATTTATGCCGACATCAGGAACAACCGCGCCGTTCGCTACCACAATCGTCGGTATGAGATTGGCTGCAACATTTTTAGGAATTGCGATACTTTTTCAAAAAGCCATAATCAAGTAACACGCCCATGAACCTATTTACGTTCTACATAGCGGCAGGCATTGTCGCGTTCTTTGGCATCGTGGTGCTTTTTCTTATGAGCGAACGTATTCTTATGAGCGAACGTACGAAACACTAATATGGCTCCCGTCACCACGTTTCAAGTCATCGCCGCCTTTGCCCTGCTCGTCCTCGACTTTGCAGCGCTGTGGTACTACACGCGCAAGCATCCAGAAGCGCTGCGATAAATGATTATGAATTTCAAGCTGCCTCCACGCGCTGGCTTCGGCTCGCTCGAGTTTCTCATTACGCTCGGTGTCGCGCTTGCTCTGTTCGCGCTGCTCATGATCGCGCGGCCGTGGGGCACGGCACCGCACGCCGGTGAGACAATCGGGGAACCACCAAGACCAACAGACACGTCAGCAGCCGAACTCTCCACAAACACAGACATCCCACCACCCCATCCGATAACACACCACCACCCAACGCAGACCTAAATGCGTATGTTCAGACACAGGCCGCATTCGATACTTCAAATTGGCAAACGTATCGTTCGGAGATGTTTGGTTTTGAGTTTAAACATCCGAGTGATTGGGCGGTAGGGCGCGGCCTTCCTTCATTGCGGGTTGACGCTCAACGCTATTCTGTTGTTCAAATAGACTGGTTTGACTCAAAAAATAAGAGTGATAGAAATTTTTGTGAGGATTACTTCATGAATACTGCTCGCCCGCTCGCTTTTGACGAATCGCCAAGATGTGAACGATTTGCCCTCGAGGGCATATCAACCCCTGGCGTGATTGATTGGAAAGTAACAAGTGGCTGGGCTAATGCGTTATTCGACGACGGCTTGAATACTTTGAGTGTCTCGCTTGGGGATTCAAGACCGGATGGAGATTATGGACCAGAAGTTACCAGAGCATTCTTCAGAACTTTCCTCTCCACATTTCGGCTTGTAGAATCACAAGAAGCAGCCATTTTGACAAGCTGCAGAAGCGGAAAACCAACTATCACTTCAATTTCACCAACTTTTGGTCCGATAGGCACAGAGGTTGAAATCAGAGGATGCAATTTTGCAGGGTTTGAGGGTGATCTCGATGCGGGATTTATACGAAATGACGATGCGGCGATACCCCTTTATGGTGGTACATGGTGTCGCTCGTGCGAGGAAGGAGAAGATAAAGACGGAATGTTTATGAAAGTAACTGTGCATCCGTACTGTGAGTCTGGCCATGAGAGTGGTCGTTATTCTGGAATTAATTCGCCATGCGAACCGGTAGAAGCAACGCCTGGTATTTACAAAGTTTACGTCACTGCTTGGGGCAAAGAAAGCGATGAAGTTAGTTTTACGGTAACGAAGTGACCTCAAACCAAACAATTCAGTTGATTTTCTATCATCCCGCGGTGTATAGTTTCCTCATGCACGCGCCAAAACTCCCCATCATCGACATAAAAAAATATGGCGGCAAACAGATTGCTATCGCGAATGGTAAAATTGTCGCTACGGGCAAAAATTCTGTAGAGGCTTTCAAAAAAGCGCAGCAAAGGCTTCCGGAAAAAAACGTGGAGACAGATACTGCTCGTCAGCGTCCCAAAAGGGCTGACGGTCGTGTAGCTAAAATATACCCAAAGGTAACAGAGGTACGAAAACTTTTGGGTATATAATCACTGCGCTCGCGGAAAATGAAAATAAATTTTCGCTTTCCGCTCGCTTGTGATTATAAAAACCATGACACAAGCAACCATCTACGAAAAAATTTCCGATCTCGAAATGCAACTCCAGGAATTAAAATTGGAGGCGTATTTTTCGCTGCCCGAGAAAAAACGCTCCGACGGACGATATTCTGAAGCAATGCTACTGGAGGCTGTAAAAAAAACGCGCCGAAATATCTGGAACAAGCGATATGCAAAAAAGATTGCGCGTGTTCGTTGACACCAGCGCCTTGCTCGCAGGCCTCAACTCGCCGAGCGGCGCTGCCGGTACGATGCTTGCAGCGCTCTTGGCTGACAAACAATCATTCGAGATCGTCATATCAAAGCAAGTTGTCGAGGAAGCGGAGCGGAACATCCGCCGCAAGTTTCCATCACTCACTGACGCGTGGCTCTCATTCGTGATGAACGAACCTCTCATCGCTCCCGACGCAACCATCGCCGAAATACGCAAAGCGTTTAAGGTGATAGGCACCGACGATGCGCCAATCTTCGCAAGCGCCGTCAAGGCAAACGTCGACGTACTCGTCACCTGGAATACGCGAGACTTCATGAAAGAAAAGGTTTTACAGATGAGCCCATTTTCCATACTCACTCCTGGAGATTTTTTGAAACAGTTTGTGCGAAAAATATGAACTACAAAACATCTTCGAATCGCGGCTTCGGTTTGCTCGGATTTCTTGTGACGCTCGGTGTCGCGCTTGCTCTGTTCGCGGCGCTCATGATCACGATTGTCCGACATCCGATGTCCCCCGCACAAAACGCAGCGGATCGGTACGGGGTTGGCGAGACCCCGTCACAAAAAGTGGTAAACGGAACTGATTCGAGGACATCGGATGTCGGACAAACTCCTGCCGCAACCGAACCACCCGACGCAAACACCGGCTCGTCAATCGACACCTCGGACTGGAAGACGTATCGTAACACCAAATACGGTTATGAACTCAAATATCCACCCCAAAACTGGTATCCGGATAATCTCCGAGGACTCCCTCTGTCGGAAACTGACGATGCATTTCTGATTGCAAAAGTTATAAACGAAAAGGACACCTATATTGAGCAAAGCAGGTTGTATATGCGTTTTTTCGTCAGCGTCATTCCGAATCCGAACACTTTAACAGCGAAAGAGTGGAGTTTCTTCGGTGTGGGTCTAAATTTTCCGGAAGGACCTGATCCGTCACTCCCCATGAGTGGGGAAACTTTGCAGGATTACAAACAAAGAGCTACTGGCGTCGAGCTTCCGCATAAAAACGATGCCGCAAAAAGCATTGTAAGTGCGACGACTTTCTTAGGTATACCTGCGATTGAAACTACGGCAGAACAATGGGAATCGTTGTTGTTTCCCCGAAACGAGCATATAGTTTTAACCTCGTGGAGCGTCATTGATGGGAGAGAGAAGCCTGTTGTCGCGAGAAAAATTTTTAACCAAATCCTTTCCACCTTCAAATTCATCGAGTAATCTTGACACCATCCCTTTTCACTTTCACTTTTTAACTTTCTCTCATGCCCAAAAAACCTGACGATAACAAAACCGAAAAAGCGCCGGGCGCTGCGAGCGCCACAAACACCGCGATTGACGACGCGATACGACAAATCAAGACGAAGTTCGGCGAGGAGGCTATCATGAAGCTCGGCGACGCGCCGAAGGTGGGCGTGGATGCCATTCCCACCGGCTCGATCGGGCTCGACTACGCGCTCGGCATCGGCGGCATCCCGCGCGGCAGAATTATCGAGATCTTCGGCCCGGAGTCGAGCGGCAAAACCTCACTAGCGCTCCACATCGTCGCCGAGGCGCAGAAGAAGGGCGGCGTCTGCGCCTTCATTGACGCCGAGCACGCGCTTGACCCGGAGTATTCAAAAAAGCTCGGCGTGAAAACCGCCGAGCTCCTGATCTCCCAGCCGGACACCGGCGAGCAGGCGCTCGAGATCACCGAGTCCTTGGTTCGGTCGGGAAAAATTGACGTTGTCGTTATTGACTCCGTCGCGGCGCTCACCCCCCGAGACGAGATCGAAGGCGAGATGGGCGCGCAGCACATGGGCAAGCAAGCGCGGCTCATGAGCCAAGCCCTGCGCAAATTGACCGCAATAGTCGCGAAGAGCAAAACCGTCGTCATCTTCATCAATCAAATCAGGATGCAGATAGGGGTTCAATGGGGAAATCCCGAAACCACCCCGGGCGGCAAGGCGCTCAAATTTTACACTTCGGTGCGACTCGACATCCGCCGCATCGCGCAGATTAAAAAAGGCGAGGAGGTGGTCGGCGGCCGTGTCAGAGTCAAGGTGGTAAAAAACAAAGTCGCGCCCCCATTCCGCTCAACCGAGTTCGACCTCCTCTACGGCGAGGGTATCGCGCGCGAGGGGGAGCTCCTCGCGCTCGGCGAAAAGTACAAACTCATAGAAAAATCAGGCGCGAGCTATGCCTACGGTGAGCACAAGCTCGGCCGCGGCTATGACGCCGCTCGCACCTTCCTCAAGGACAACCCCAAGGTCGCCGCGGAGCTCCTCAAAACAATCCGCGCCGCGATGACGCAAAACAGCTAACGTTTGAATAACGAAATGCCGACCCGAGACATCCGATACACGAAATCCGAATATCGAAGCACGAAATCCGCACCATGACATTTGAAGCGGCGGCGCTTTAATACGGCAATGCACATTGTCACGTAAATTAAATACGGGTATGTTTATTCTTTCCGAAGATTATTGGGAATTAGAAGAAATACCTAAAAAGGGTAGAGGCGTTTTTGCTAAA
>Ga0137796_10001242_pt1 | contig 14769 bp, 15 predicted proteins | sample OV2TP3_FD_97704 | JGI IMG/M metagenome (GOLD analysis project Ga0137796, IMG submission 97704)
GTCCCTCAAAGCATACGCCAAAACCCTCAAAAATCAACAGTCCTCCCCATCGAAGAAGGCCTTAGGGAGAGAGCTACCGAGCAGGAAACCGGATCCCGGTCAAGAAGGGTATCACGCGGAGTGAGGCGAAATTTCGGTCACAGGCGGTTCAGGTGTATTTTTCCACCCTAATCTGCTTCGGATGAAATCCTAGCCCGTGCAGCGTCTGGGTCACGTCTTTGACCATCGGCACCACGCCGCACACATATACGTCCTTCGCCTCTGTCTCCGGAACGTAGTTGGCGATCTTCGTCTGCACGTACCCGACCTCTCCGGCCCACCGGGAGGATTTCGGGCGGCTGATGGTCGGCACGAAGTGAAAGTTTGGATGCTCGGCCGTCAACCGACGCCAGTCCGCCTCGTACAGAATCTCATCCTCGTGCCGGACACCGAAAATCAGCCACACGTGACGATCAAATCCGTTTCGGAACAGATCCAGGAGCATGCTCCGGAACGGGGCGACGCCGGTCCCCGTGGCGATGCACACCAGATCCGCTGAGCCGGGATGCCTGACGACGAATCGGCCGGCCGGTCCCTCCACGGTCAGCTTCTCCCCGCCTTGCAAGTCGTGAAACCGGGTCGAGACATAGCCGCCCGTCACCAGCGTGATGGCCAGCTCCAGGCGGTCCGCTTCGGACGGCGGCGAGGCGATCGAATACGGCTTGCGGATCAGTTTCCCGTCGCGCTCGACGTGCACGAACACGAACTGCCCGGCCGCGAACTCCATGGCCCGATCCAGTTTGAGTTGAAACGATTTGACCCGAGGCGTCAGCGCGTGAACGGCCGTCACCTCACCGTGGTAGATCTGCGTCTTCGGCATCACGCTCATTATACACGCCATGCTCCCACGGGTTTCGGCACCACAGGCGGTCGTGCAGTTGCCCGTCTTGATGAATTTTGCTATGGTGGCCTCAGCTTGAGTCCTGATAGGAAGGAGATGCATGGCCTGGGAGCCGCGAGATCCATGGGGCCGAAAACAGGACCCCCTCGACGAGGTCCTTCGCAAGGCGCGGGAGCAGCTACGCCAAATGGTCCCGTTCCGTGGGGTCGGCGCGCTGATTGCCATCTTCGTCGTCGTTCTTCTGGTGTGGCAGGGCACCTTCATCGTCGCGCCTGATGAGGAAGGCGTGGTCAAGCGGTTCGGCGACGTGGTCCGCACTGTCGGGCCGGGCCCCCATCTGAAAATCCCGTTCATTGAGACAGCCGAGCGGCCCAAGGTGGAAAAACTGCATCGGGTCGAGATCGGCTTCCGGACCGATCAGCAGGGTCGCCAGCGCATGCTCCCGAAGGAAGCCTTGATGCTGACCGGCGACGAGAACATCCTTGGGGTGGAATTCATCATCCAGTACAAGATCAAGAACGCTAAGGATTACCTGTTTCGGGTCGATGAAATCGATGAAACCATCCAGAAGGCGGCGGAAGCGTCGATGCGGGAGGTGATGGGCAAGAGCAAGATCGATGAGGCACTGACGGTGGGCAAAGCCCAGATCCAGCAGGACACCCAGATGCTCCTTCAGGGGATCCTCGATCAGTATCAGGCCGGCGTCCAGATCGCCGCGGTGCAGCTCCAGGATGTCGATCCGCCCGAAGCGGTCGTCGCCGCGTTCAAGGACGTGGCCAGCGCCAAGGAGGACCGGGAAAAGCTCATCAACCAGGCTCAGGGATACCGTAACGACATCACCCCGAAGGCCAAGGGCGAGGCTGCTCAGATCGTCAACCAGGCGAAAGGGTACGCGCAAGCCCGGGTGAATCGGGCGGAAGGCGAGGCGAATCGGTTCCTCCAGACGCTGAAGGAGTACAACCAGGCCAAAGAGATCATCTCGAAGCGCATCTACATCGAGACGCTCGAGGAGGTCCTTCCCAATGTCGAGCAGGTGATCATCGATGGGAAAGCGGCGGATCGGCTGCTTCCCTTCCTGCCGCTGGAGCGGCTCCGCAAGTCAGCCCCGGCGGCACCAGCCGAAGAGAAGAAGAACAGCCCATGAAAAACCAGACCATGCTGATCGCGCTGGCGCTGGTGATCGTGCTGTTGATCGTGCTCGGGATCTCGCCGTTCTTTGTCGTGGATCTCACCCAGACTGCGATCGTCGTGCAGCTCGGCAAGCCGGTTCGCACCATCACCGAGCCCGGGCTGAAGTTCAAGATCCCCTTCATCCAGGAAGTGACCTATTTCGACAAGCGCCTGCTCGATTACGACGCCTCGGCCCAAGACGTGATCACGCAGGACAAGAAAACCATTTTGATCGACAACTTCGCCAAATGGCGGATCGTGGATCCGCTCAGGGTGTACCAGGCGTTTCAGACTCAACGCGCCGCCCTTCGGCGGCTGGATGACATCATCTACTCGGAGCTGCGGGTGGAACTGGGACGGCACGATCTGTCGGAGATCGTGTCGAAGACACGCTCGGACATCATGGCGGTGGTGACCAAGCGGGCGAACGAAAAAGCCTCCGCCTACGGGATCGCCATCCTGGACGTGCGGATCAAGCGCGCGGACCTGCCGGAGCAGAACGAAAAGGCGGTGTTCGCCCGCATGCAGGCCGAGCGCGAGCGACAAGCCAAGCAGTACCGGGCGGAAGGTGCGGAAGAAGCGCAGAAGATACGCTCCGAGGCCGAAAAGGATCGGGAAATCATCCTGGCCCAAGCGTACCGGGCCTCAGAAGAGCTGCGCGGCGAGGGAGACGCCAAGGCCTTCAGGATTTACGCGGCTGCCTACCGCCAGGACCCGCGGTTCTTCGAGTTCACCCGCTCCATGGAAGCCTACAAGAAGACGTTCGGCAATCACGCCACCATCGTGATCAGCCCGGACTCGGAGTTCTATAAATTCCTCAAGCAACGGTAACGCGCAGGCTCGGGGCAAGCGGCGCGAGGCAATGGGGTTGTCCACTTTTAAGACAGGCCTACGATCTCGCCTGTCTCCGGATCCAGGTCGATCCGTTCGCCAGCCGGCTGCTTCGGGAGGCCGGGCATCAGTTGGACCCCGGAGCAGATCGCCGTCAAGAATCCGGCTCCCGCAAAGGGGCGCAACTCACGGACCGGAACAGTAAAGCCGGATGGCCGGCCCTTGAGGCCGGCATCATGTGACAGCGACAACGGGGTCTTGGCCATGCAAACAGGAAGATGGCCGAGGCCGAGCGCGCAGAGCCTCGCAATTCCAGCCTCCGCCTGCGGGCTATAGGCCACGCCGCTAGCGCCGTACAGGCGGCGCGCAATGGTTCCGATTTTTTCCTTGAGCGGAGCGGTGTCGGCATAGAGCGGGGCGAACGAAGACGGCTGCGCGCAGGCGGCCTCCACCGCGTGAGCCAACTCTGTAGCCCCCTCCCCGCCGTCAGCCCACGGCGTGGCAACGACCGCGGCGAAGGCGCCGGCCGCTAGGGCCTGCTCTCGAACATACCGCCGCTCATCGAGCGAATCCTCCGGAAACCCGTTGATCGCGACGACCGTGGGAACGCCGAAGGCTTTCATATTGGCGATGTGCTGCTCCAGATTGCAGATCCCTCTGGTCAACGCCTCCTGATTCGGCCGGAGCAACGCAGGCGGGAGGGGCTTGCCCGGCTGGGCGGCGCCCGCTCCACCATGCAGCTTCAGCGCCCGGAGGGTCGTCACGACGACGACCGCATGCGGGCGGAATCCCGAGGCGCGGCACTTGATGTGGAAGAACTTCTCCGCGCCCAACTCGCTTCCAAAGCCCGCCTCGGTGACCACATAGTCCGCGCAACGCAGCGCAATGGCATCCGCCAGGACGGAAGAATTGCCGTGGGCGATATTGCCGAACGGGCCGGCGTGGACGAAGGCGGGCGTGCCCTCGCAGGTCTGCAACAGGTTGGGGCATAAGGCTTCCTTGAGGATCACGGCCATGGCGCCCGCGCAGTTCAGTTCTTCCGCCGTGACGGGACGCCCTTCTCCGGTCAGCCCTATGATGATGCGACCGAGACGGCGGCGAAGGTCCGCATGATCACCCGCCAGCGCCAGGATGGCCATCACCTCTGACGCCTCCGTGATGACGAATCGGGGCCTGAGCGCGCGGTCGCTGATTCCCATCACCCGAGGCCACGAAATCCCCTCGGACTTGATCCCCAGCGAATTGCCGTGAAACAGATGGTTGTCCACGAACGCCGCCAGCAAATTGTGGCTGGTCGCGACGGCATGGGCATCACCCGTCAGATGGAGGTTGACCTCTTCGAGCGGGACGAGGCACGCCCGGCCTCCGCCGGCCCCTCCCCCCTTGATGCCGAACACCGGTCCGAGTGAGGGCTGCCGCAGAGTGACCACGGCGCGCCGGCCTTGCCGGTACAAGGCCATCGCGAGGCCGATGGCGATGGTCGTTTTGCCCTCCCCCATCGGGGTCGGATTCGTCGCGGTCACCAGGACATAGCGGCCGTGAGGGCGGCCAGCCAGCCGTTTGAGCACGGCCAGGTCCACCTTCGCAGTCAAACGACCATAGGGAACCAACTCGTTCTCAAGCAGGCCGAGGGCCTGTGCAATGTCCCGCAGAGGCCGAATATGAGCGCTCTGGCGATTGCTCATGATCGATTCACAAGGCTCTGGAAGAGCGCCGAGGATCGGGGGGATCGATTTGACAAGGAAGGTCAGGAGGAAATACGCGGGGAAGGCCGCTCAATCGAGAATGTATCGCCGGGGATTGACGGCCTCGTTATTGACCGCCACCTGATAATGGAGGTGCGGACCGGTTGAAAACAGGCCGGTACTGCCGACCAGCCCGATCACATCGCCGCGCCTGACGTGCTGCCCTTTCTTGACCAGGACCTTGGCCAGATGCCCGTACGACGTTGACAGCCCGTAGCCATGATCGAGGCGGACGATTTTGCCCATCTTGGGGTCGAACTCGACCACCGTGATCCTCCCACTGGCCGGGGCATGCACTTCCGCACCAGGCGGTGCGCCGATATCCAGACCGGTATGCATCGCCGGCTGTCCGGTGAACGGCGAGATTCTCGGACCGAATCCCGACGTCACCCATCCCTTGACCGGCCAGATGGACGGCGTGGCGGCCCACCGGACTCTCCGGGCCTTGGCGATAGCGGCCACCTCCTGGAGGGACCGCTCCTGTGCAACCGCCTCATTCTGCAGCCACGCCAACTCCCTCTGCACCCGTAAGGCCAGATTGCCATCTTCCGGCGCGGGAGCCGGCTTCTGCTCCGGCTCGCGTGCGGACGGGGGAACCGGGAGCACCGTGTCATACTCGGTGAGTGGGGTCTCTTCCCCGCCCCTCCCGTTCGCCAGATCTTCCGGCTTCGGCACGTCGATTCCCAGCATGATCCGGAGCTGATCGTTGACCTCCTTCATCGCCATGAGCCGACGCTTCAGGTCCTCGACCGTCGCCGAGAAGACGGTCATCTGCTCTCGCGCGCTTTGATTCTCGGCCTTGACCAGATCGATCTCCCAAGCCTCTCCGATCCGGACCACGTACTCGGAGACCAGAAGCGCCTCTCCCACGAGGAGGCAAATACCCAAGACCAAGGCTCCCCTGACCAGCATGCGGGGAATACTCAACCGGAAGGGGCGATTGGCAGGCCCTCGGAAAATGACGATCGTGTAGGTATCGGCCGGCTGCTTCATGAAGCCCGTTTCGAGAGGACAAGAGTGTACTGAATTGAATGAGCGTGGTCAAGACATTCGTGAGGTGAAAAACAGGTTGAATTACGTGGACTTACGAGTACTGTCCCGTATCCAGGCGAGGTAGTCGGGGTTGCCTGCGTCGATCGGCAGGGCAATGATTTCAGGCACTTGATAGCTATGCAGCCGCTTGACCGTTGCGGCCAGATCCTCAAACAGATGCGAGCGGGACTTCAGCAAGAGGAGGGTTTCCCGCTCATCCGAGACCTTACCCTCCCACCGGAAGATCGACCGGATCCCGGCCAGAATGTTGGCGCAGGCGGCGAGGTGAGCCTCCACGGCCGCTCGCCCGATGCGGGCCGCTTCCTCTTCGGTCGCGGCGGTGACCAGCACGACGATTTCGCGGGATACGCCCATGGGTCAGCCACCGGCCGGCCCTCGAGCGATCGCCTCCGGTTCTTCAGTCACGGTGGGGGTCAGGAAGATCATCAGCTCGACGGTATCGGCGGTCACCCGTTGCCGCTTGAACAGCCAGCCCAACACCGGAATGTTGTGGACCCAGGGGACGCGATCCTCCAGCGTGGTCCGGGTCTCCGTCAAGATCCCGCCCAAGACGACCGTCTCGCCGTTCCGGACCAGTATATCGGTCTCGGCCTGTCTGGTGGTCAACGGCGGGACCCCCTGGATACTGGCGACCGAGCGGTCCACATCCTTTTTGTCCGCCTTCACATGTAACAGGACCCGATCATCAGGCGTGACGGTCGGGGTGACTTTCAATTCCAGTTTGACCGGGATGCTGGTGACGCCGCCGACAAACGTGCCACCCGTCCCGCCGCCGGGAACCGGGGCCACCCCCACGCCTCCGGTCAGAACCGTCGTCGGAATGAGCAGCTCCGTCCCGCTGGAAACAGTCGCTTCCTTATTGTTGAGGGTCAGGACGCGCGGGTTGGACAGCACCCTCGCCACGCCCTGCTGCTCCAGCGCGCTCAACCTGACGTCCAGCCTCAAGGCATCGGCCACCCGGCCGATCTGGAATGCCCCCAGCATGGGCGCGCTGGGTACGGGCAGGTTGACGAACAGGTTGCTGTTGCTGGCGTCGCCGCCGAGCTGAGCTGAGCTTCCTGAGGTAGCATTGATACCTTGCACGGGAATGCCACCCCAGGCGATGCCGAGATTTCTCGCAAAGTTCGTCGTGACTTCGACGATCTTGGTGTCGATGAACACCTGAGGGGTGCGGGTGTCAAGCTTCAAAAGAATTTCCTCGATCCGGTCGACGTTGGCTTCGACATCTCTGATCACGATGGTGTTCGTCCGGGCGTCCGAAGTAATTTTGCCCTTCTGACTCAGAAGGGCTTTCAGCGTGGTGGTCGCTTCCTGGGCATTGATGTAGTTGGCCCGCACCGCGCGCGTGACCAGGCTCTCTTCGCCTTCCGGAAACGGCGACTTCATCACCCTGATGATGGAGCCGTCGCGGTAATAGGTCAGCCGGTGGATCTTGAGGATGGACTCGATGGCGTCCATCAGCGGCACCTTCTGAAAGCTCAGCGTGATCTTGCCCGCGACATCATCGGTCATGATGATGTTCATGTTGTTCATCTGGCCGATAGCCCGCAGCACGTCGCGGAGCTCGGCGTCGCGGAACTCCATCGTGAATAGGGGACCGCGATCTTTCGGCTGCTTCGTCGAAGGCACAGGCTGGGGCTCATCCGCGAGGCCGACATCCCCGGAGATCAGGAATCCGACAAGCATCATGACCGTGCACGCGCTCGCGCCGACGGCCATGCGGAAGCTTCTGCACACCGCTCGCTGGTTCATGTTATCCCCCTCATTTCTGTAGGAGAAACTGTTGCACCTTCAGGTCGGTCAGCCCCTCGGGTCCCTGCAACTGCACCCGATCGGGCAGGATTTGGACGACGCGCTTACCGGCGATCTCGTCACCGACTTTGAGGATCTGATTATTGATGATCGCCGAGCCGTTTCCGTCCTGATACAGAATGGCGGTCAAGGTCAGGACGGTCCTGTCTGCCTTTGCCGCTCCCGTTCCGAATGGATCACGGCCCCAGCGCTCCTTCTCCGCTCGGTTCTTGAGCCAGTCCACGTTCAGGTCGGACAGCCCTTCGATCGCGTAGGTCGGCGCGACGGACCAGAGCAAGGCAAGCATGAACACTATTGCTCTCATAACTTGATCCCGGGTTTGGGGACGTAGGAGAGCGCCTCCAGCTCAGCCGTCACCATCGGGCCGGCCGCCGGATCCGCTTGGAGCTTGAAGGAACGCACTTCCGTCAAGCGCGGCAACTCCTCCAGCATCCTGAGATAGTCCGCCAGCTCACGGAATCCGGCTTTCAGTTCCAGGTGGATGGCCATGGCCAGATAGTCCTCATGATCCGTGACGGTCTGCGGCCGGACGGTCGTCACCTCGACATCGGTCGCTCGGGCGACCCTGGCCATCTCTTCGAGGACCGGTGAGATGCGGCTGTCGGTCGGCTGCAGGGCGGCCGATGCGCCGGCCGAATCGGCGGCAGCTATCGGATGCGCGGCGGTGCTCGGCCGCAGCCGATCCAACGTCGCCTGCAAGGCCACGAGCTCCTGCTGCAGCTTGTCCCGTTCGACCTGACGCGTCGAAGCGAGCTGATACTCCGGCAGCCACATCGAGACGATGATATAGAACAGGGCCGCCAAGCCGGTCCCTGCCAGGATTTTCTGCTCGCGCGGTGGCCGCTTCTGGAGGTATTCGATGAGTTGATTGAGATTCACGCTGCGCCTTTAAGCTTGCCGACCATCTCGAATGCCACGCTGCCTTTCTCCGCCGAGCCGGTCCGCTGCGCATGGGACAGGTGCGGATGGCTGAACATTTCGGATCGCTCCAATGCCGAGAGGAACACCGTGACCGCTTCATGGGACACCGCCGTACCCTTGATATGCAGCGTCCGATGGGCGGCGCTGTGGTCCTGCTCCGGCGCCGCCGGGGACGGCGACGGGGCGGGTGTCGCGTCCCCCGGCTCATTGCTCACCGAAGAGAGAACGACCCCCTCCGGCACGAGCAGGCTGATCTCCCGAAACACCCGCGACCACCGGATGCGTTTCGCCTCCAGCTCCTGCATCCGCTTGCTCTTCGCCAGTTGGGCCTCCAGGGTCCGCCGCTCCTGCTCCATGGCGTCGGTGAGCTGCCGACTGATGGCATCTATCTCTTGGGAGAGCTGCGCCTTGCTGGCCTGCAAGGCCGAAATCTCGTTATTGAGCGTCGATGCCTGCGTCAGGTTCCACCCGTACAGGCCCAGAAAGACCAGCATGAGGAACGGGATGGAGAGATATTGGGCCTGAACGCGGGGAGGAATGACCCCGGGCTCGTAGAACAGGTCCTCGGTCAGCAAATTGATGCGCTGTTTCATCCTGTCCTGAGCGCCAATCCGACGCTCGTGGAGAACCGCGACGCCATGAGGCGAAGGCGATCCGTCACGTTCGCGCCGCAATTCAGCCGCGAGAAGGGGTCGTCGAGCACGACCGGCACCTCGAAGTAGGCCGAGGCATACTCGGCAAATCCGGTCATGAGCGGCGTGCCTCCCATGAGCACCAGCTTCGTGACGGGATGATCCCGGAACTGGCTGCGGCAGTAATCGAGCGAGCGCTGGATCTCCAAAAGGCAGCGGTCCACCTCCTGTTTGACGACGTCCTGCACGCGGGGTGTCGCGCCGGCCGACTGGGAGCCCTGCGCTTCGACTTCACGGAGATCGACATGGCATTTCAAATCTTCCGCTTCCTCACCGGAGACCTGACAGACCCGTTCGATCGCGGCCGTGATCTCCTTTCCACCGAGCGGCGTGGTTCTGGTGAAGCGCAGGACCCCATTCACGGCCACGTTCATCTCGGTCTTGGCGGCGCCGATCTCCGCAAAGGCGATCGAGCCTGCGGCTTCGGGATGGGTGAGCTTCACGGCATTCAACAGGGCCAAGGGGGTGACATCCACCGCCGAAACCTTCAAGCCTGACTTCATCAGCGATTGGCATTGAGCCCGAACTGCCGATCGGTCAGCCATGACCACAAGGACGCCGATCCGCGGGCCGCCGTCTCCTTCCACTTCCCCCACTCGGAGATAGTCCAGCACCATTTGCTCGATTGGAAGCTGAACCAGCTTCTTGGCCTGCCAGCGGACCGCCTCCGTCAGCTCTTCCTCGGGCATCGGCGGGAGCTCGACGTACCGGATGATCGGCGGCGTCACGTACAGGTTCACGGCGCTGGCGCGACCGCGAAAGCGCCGGTCCCGCAACAGCGGGTCCCCATCGCGGCCTAACCCATCGGGCACAGCGCCAGAGGCGATGACCGCCCGGGCGGTGTATCCGGCGGCCACCACGTCCCAGCCCTTCCCGGACGGCGCCAACTGGACAGCCCGGATGGCGGTGGTGCCGATGTCGACGCCCAAGAGGGCTTTCCTCCGTCGACCCGTTCCGACCAGCGCTTGAATGGTGTCCAACAGTGGCATCGGACCTGATTCTACAGACTATCGCGGAAATATTATACTTTTTCGCGCTTGTAGTACAGCGGAAGTAAGGAAGTCTGCGTGAGAGGTCAGTACAGGTTGAAGCGACCGTCCACGGTGTTGAGCTGGACCGATGGACCGTTCGCGGCGACGCTCGTGAGTCCTGCACTGAAACAGAGGCGCATGGTTCGATTGGTGGCGGCGTTAATCGTGAATGGTGAGGTCAAGGTCACCGTAGCGCCGTTTCCGGCGGTACCGGACCAGATCGTGGTCCCGGCGGGAGATTGGATGGCCAGCAAGCTTCCCCCTATCCCGGTCCAGCTCACCACCGCCGTGGAGACGGTAATATTGGCCCCATTGCCGCCGGCTACGGCGTTGTTACTGATCGTCAGGTCGATACGCGAGAGCGTGCCAAGTGGGCATCCGCCGCCGACACCCGCCGTGAACGTGGCCGCCGTACCGGTCTGACCGATCGGATTCACGGTCGTGTAATAGGTCGCGCCGGTCCCGTTGGCGCTCAGATTCCCGGAGCCATCGCGGCTGTTGACGCGGTAGTAGAACGTCTGGGCCGGCGGCAACGAACTGTCGGTATAGCCGGTGGTGGGGCCTTGGGAGCTGACCAGGGTATAGGTCGTGTTGTTCGTGCTGCGGGAGACGTTGTACCCATCCAGGTCCGTCAGCGCCGTGCCGTTCGGCGGACACACCACGGCTCCGCCCGGCGTATTGGTGGTCGGGGCAGTCCAGCTCACGGCGATGCTGCTCAGGCTCCCCCGAGTCGCCGTCACGACGGTCGGTTGACATGGAATAAATGTATCGGCCGTGATGCTGAGATTGACGACGTTCGTCGTCCCTGCCCCCGGAACCACGACCGCGTCCTGGAACGGATAGTTGGTCCCGCCGAACTCCACCCGGATCTTGTGTTTCCCGATCGGGACGTTCGTGATGGTATAGCTGCCGGTGGCGTTGGTGGTTGCGGAGGCGTTCGACTCAGACCCGTTGCTGGGATAATAGACCCGGACCGTGGCAGCATTGATGGGGGCGCCGCCCGCTCCGCTGACCACCCCGGTGACATCGCCCCGAAACTTCGCGAGGACATTCCGCGTGATCGCCTGACCGCCACACGTCGTCGTCAGCACGCCGGTGGCCTGCGTCCACGAGTACGTATTCCCGCAGGCATCGGTCTTGTAGTCGTTGGGGTTCTGCGTAAACGTGCTGCCGATGTACGGCCCGTGCCACCCCATGTACTGGCCGGTCACCGGACCGGCCGCCCAGGTCGCTTCGCCGGCCTGCGTGACTAGGCGGTCCAGCGACGAGGGCAGTCCCCCGATGTCCCCCACATACCCGAAAGCCGTCCGTAGGCCGTTTTGTTGCAGGGTGTCGTCGCCGACGATGGCTTTCTCAAGCGCCACCATCTCCGCCGTGGTGGCATCGAACCGCGCCGTATCCACCGTGCTGGTCAGCACCCCCACCGCGATCGTGGCCAGGACCGCCAGGATCACGATCACCATGACCAGCTCGACGAGGGAAAAGCCGCCCTGTCCTAATTCAGCATTCAGCATCCGTCTCACGATCAACTATTCCCCCCTCACCTTGGTCCTCTCCCCCTGCGAGGGGGAGAGGGGGAGGTGAGGGGGCGACACTAGAACAGCATGCAGATGTCATCACCGCCGCATGTCGCTCCGGTTGTCTGCTTGGCGCCGTCCGGCCCATTGCTGACCAAAATCCGGTTGGGACCGTCCAACGTATAAAGATTTCCCCAGGCGTCCCGCGTGTAGTCCCCGACATTCGCGTCAATATAGGGGCCATTCCAGCCGGTCTTGAGAAAGGCATTCCAGGCCGGACAGGAATTCGGCCGCGTGACCAGGTTCGAGAGCGCCGTCGGCACCGCTCCACAGTCAATGAGATACCCGCGCATCTGGAAGGTACCGGCGGAGGCGAGGTTGGTGTCCCCGCTGATGCCGCGCTTCAGGGCGAGCATCTCATTTTTTGTGGCTTCCCGGGGGGCGGCGGTGGCGAGGTTGAACAGACGCGGGACGGCAAAGACGCCGATGATGCCCAGGATCACGATGACCATGACCAGCTCCAGCAACGTGAAGCCGTGGTCGGACCGGATCATCGTGCCTCTTCGCATGTGGCAGGCCGCCACAGTTTGGCAGCCTGCCACCATCTGGTTTGCTGCAGGATGTTCGCCGTCAAGTACAACGACTACATCAACGCGCAACTGCCTCCGGCGGTGCACCTCAGTGTGCCCTCCGGCACCGGCGTACCGCCCCCGATCGCCGTGTTGTTATACGTCCACGTATCGGCCGGCGCCGTGATGACCGGCGCGTTCCACGTCTCCGTCCCGCCGATCGCCGCGGCTCCCGAGGTCTTCGTCCATCCATCGCTGGTCTTCAGCCCCTGCTGGTCCAGCACGTTCTGGAACAGCAAGTTCGTCGCGGCGTTCGCCAAGCCATCCAGCGTGACCGGATAGCACAGCAACGTGGTGTTGGCCTGCCCGCCTGGTCCGCACGCGTTCGCCGCGCCTGCCTGGGTCGAGATGACCAGCGCGTTGGAGCGGAACACGGCGACGCCGCCTTTGACGGACGACGCCACGCCCTTTTCGGCCGCCTGCCTCGCTCCTGTTTGCAGGTTCAAAAACCGCGGGACCGCCACCGCCGACAGGATGCCGATAATCACGATCAGCATCACCAATTCGATCAGCGTGAAGCCCCGCTGACTCCTAAGGATTCTCATGAGCTCCTCCTCCCTGTTTGGCCAGTTCCGGCCATTGTGACACTCAACCGCCTCGGATGGCCCCGACCATGTTCCACCACGGCATGAAGATCGCCAGGGCCAGGAACAGGACGATGCCGCCGACCACCAGGAGCAGCAGAGGCTCCAGGCTGGCGGACAACCGGCGCACCAAAAAATCCACATCCCGGTCGTAATACTGCGACACCTTGATCAGGAGCTCCTCGAGCTTGCCGCTTTCTTCGCCGGTGGAGATCAGTTGCAGCAGGACCGGAGGAAACAGCTTGGTTTCCTTCATCGTCTCGGCGATGCCTTGGCCGGACTGCACGCGGCTTCTGATCTCCGTCACGACCTGAGCAATCCGCCGGTTCCCCACGGTGGAGCCCACGATCTCCAAGGTTTCCAGGATCGGCAGACCGCTTCGGACCAGCGTGCCAAACACCCGGGAAAAGCGCGAGAGCGCCGACTTCAGGAAAATGGCGCCGAAGACCGGGAGCTTCAGCTTGACCGTATCCCACCACAGGGCGCCGGCCGGCGTCCGGAGATACCGCTTCACCGCCACGACTGTCCCGACTCCGATGGCCGCCCCCAACCACCAATACTGCTGAAACAGATCGTTGGCCCCGATCAGGATGCGGGTGGGCAGCGGAAGCTCCAACTTCAGCGTGGCGAACATCGTCATGAACTTGGGGAGCACGAACGTAAACATGACGACGCAGGCGATGAGTACCGCCACCACGACGATTTTCGGATAGCGCGTCGCCGACTTGACCTTGCTTTTGACGTCGGCGTCATGCTCGGCCAGGATGGCCAACCGCTCCAGCATCTGATCGAGCACGCCGGCTGCTTCGCCGGCGCGGACGAGACTCACGTAGAGACCGTCGAACACGTCGGGATGCCGGGCGAAGGCCTCGGCCAAGGACGTCCCGGCTTCCAGGTCATGGCGGATGCTGGCCAGGACTCGCTGGAGCCGCGGGTGCTCGGTCTGCATAGCCAGCGCATCGATCCCACGCAACAGCGGGATACCCGCATTCACCAGCGTGGCCAATTGCCGGCTCAAGACGATCAGGTCATCCGACTTGATGGGTCTGAACCGGTCGAGCAGCTCCTGCCAATTAAACTGTTCCCGTTGTTCTTCGACGAGAATAGGGATGAAGCCCATGCCATCCAATTGCAGGATGGCCGCCTCTCTCCCATTGGTCTGCAGGATGCCGGTCTTCAAGCTTCCCGCTTGATCCCGGGCTTTATACCGAAACGCTGGCATCAGAGCCGTCCCTGGGAAATTTTATAACGTGATAGCAAGTTTTATTCTACTATTAGATACTTAATTTATCAATCACTTACATATCTTTATAGATCACAAAACTTGCTAAAATTTGCGCAAAAGTGACAAACTCCGTCGTCCTCACGCATCCACTGCTTGCGACACCCGCAGAACCTCCTCCACTGTCGTGAGCCCCATCACCGCTTTGGCGATCCCGTCTTCCCGAAGCCCGATGAAGCCGTCCTTGATCAAATCCCCCCGGATGACGGTCGAGGGGACGCGCGAGATAATCTGCGCCCGAACCTTGTCCGTGACCACCATGTGCTCATAGATCGCCATGCGTCCCTTGTATCCCACACCGCGACAGGCCTGGCAGCCGGCCCCACGGACGAGCGTAATCTCGCCGTTCTGAGACAGTCCTAACTGCGCGACGATATCCGGACTCGGCGCATAATTCTGCCGGCACTGTTGGCAGATCTTCCGGACCAGCCGTTGGGCCAGCACCCCAAGGAGCGACGAAGCGATCAAAAACGGCTCGATCCCCATGTCCATGAGCCGAGTCACGGCGCCGGGCGCATCATTGGTATGGAGCGTGGAGATCACCAGGTGCCCGGTCAACGCCGCCTGGATGGCCAGTCCGGCAGTCTCGGGGTCACGGATCTCGCCCACCATGATCACGTCG
>Ga0137796_10000060_pt1 | contig 14768 bp, 11 predicted proteins | sample OV2TP3_FD_97704 | JGI IMG/M metagenome (GOLD analysis project Ga0137796, IMG submission 97704)
CAGGTCCTCGCGCCGGTCACGAAGCGGGGGAATCTGCAATTCGATCACGTTGACGCGGTAAAACAGGTCCTGGCGGAACCTGCCTTCCTCAACGAGCCGGGAAAGGTTCTTGTGGGTGGCGCTCAGGATGCGGACATCCACGCGCGTTTCCCGGGTGGCGCCGATCGGCCTCATCGTTTTTTCCTGGATCACGCGCAGCAGTTTTACCTGCATGTGCTGCGGCAGTTCCGCGATTTCGTCCAGGAACAGCGTGCCCTGGTCCGCCGCCTGGAACAGGCCGATTTTGTCGGCCACAGCCCCCGTAAAACTGCCCTTCCTGTGGCCGAAAAACTCGCTTTCCATGAGATCGTGGGGAATGGCGCCACAGTTGACCGGGATAAAGGGAAAGGACCAGCGCGGCCCCTGTTCGTGGATCATCCGCGCGACAAGCTCCTTGCCGGTACCCGACTCGCCGCTGATATAGACCGGCGCCTGGCTGCGCGCAAGCTTGCCGACGGACTCGTGGATAGCTTTCATGGCCGGGCTGTTGCCAATCAGTTTCCGCGCCGTCGGCACCTTCTCTCCGGAAAGTTTCAGGGCGCTCTTGACCAGGACGCGCAGCAATCCCAGATCGACGGGCTTGGTGAGAAAATCGAAGGCGCCCGATTTCAATGCCTGGATCGCGGTCTCTATGCTGCCATGCGCGGTTATGACGGCCACCGGCATGTCCGGGTAATGCTCCTGTACGTACCCCACGAAATCGATGCCGTCTCCATCCGGCAGGCGCATGTCGGTGAGACAGATATTGAACTTCTTCTTTTCCAGCAGTTGCCTCGCCCCGTTCAGGTTCTCAACGGACAGGCACTTTATGTCCATGCGCGCGAGCGTCATCTCCAGCAGCTCGCGGATATCGGGTTCGTCATCGATGATCAGGGCTGTCGGCGTTTTCATTGAACCAGGTTGCAGGGTGCATCCGGTGGCGGGAAATTGATGCGAAAACAGCAGCCGTTGCGGGTGGAGGAATGCAGGCTGAGCGTCGCCTGGTTGGCCTCGCACAGTTCGCGGGCGATATAAAGGCCGAGTCCCGAACCCGTGGAATTCACCTTGAAAAACGGCTCGAATACGTGGTCTTTCACGTCCTCCGGAATGCCGGGTCCGTGATCGATGATATCCAGGTATGGTCTCTCCGTTTCCGCCCTCAGGCCGCACCTGAATTCGAGCGACGGGTGACCATCGCTGTAGCGAATCGCATTTTCACTGAGGTTCCATAATACCTGGTGCAACTGGCTTGGATCCATGCATACGATCAGGTCGTGAGGCTCCACGATGCTGCTGATCCTGCCGTTCTCGATGTTCCTGCTTCGGCTGAATTCCTCGATGAAATTGCCCAGCCACGATTTGATGTTGATGTTTTCCGGCGTGGGCTGTTCCCGCCGGCTGATCTGCTGCATATTCTCGATAATTGAATTCACCCTGTACGAATGCTGCATGATGATTTCGATCAGGCGGCTGTCTTCACCGTTGACGGACCCCGATTCCGATAACAACTGCCCGGCGTGGCTGATTGCGCCGAGAGGATTGCGCACCTCGTGGGCAATGCTTGCGGCGAGCCTTCCCAGGGAAGCGAGCTTCATCTGCTGGGCCTTCTGCCTCAGCATGGCAACGTCTTCGAGAAAAACCAGGATACCCAGTCTTGTTTCGGGTTGCAGGCGGGTAAAGGATGCCTGGATTTCAATCTCGCTTCTGGCGGGACTGACAATGACACTCCGCATGCCGCCGTGGTGCAGCCACTGGTCAATCTTTCCGGCGAGTTCCGGGGAGACAGCCGCCACGGGCTTATTGTAAATTTTTCTCTCCAGGCCGAGAAGCGCGCACGCCGACTGGTTGATCAGCCTGATATTACAGGTGTCATCGAGCACGAGGATGCCCGATTGCATGTGCTGCACAATGTGATCATTCAGCCGCGCCAGGCTTTCAACATCGGCTTCACGTTGCTTGACCAGGGCCTCGCTCCTCCTGACGCGCGCGGACAGCGCATGACCCAGTATCGCCGTCGCAAAGAACGTGATGCCGAGCAATCCCGCGTGGGTGTAATTGGCGGGTGGATAATACTTGGCCAGTTGCACATACAGTTCATGGCCCAGTACGAAAAGCGTGGCGATCGCGGCGAACAGGATGGCGATGCGGCCGGCACAGAGAATGCTTCCTCCCGCGACGGCGATGACCATCAACATCCCGAAGCCGCTGCTGAGGCCCGCACTGGCGAACATCAGCAGGGTGATGGCCGCCACGTCGACCAGCACGTGAGCGGTGACATGCAGATTGTAGGGAATCGTCCTGAACCTGGTGGTGAAGGCTATGGCAATGGAACTGGCGAGGTATATATGGGCTGCGAGGGAGAACAGCCTGATACTGGTCATGCCCAGCGGCTGGGGAACGGACCCAATCCATACCAGCGAGACAAACAGGAACGCGACAAGAAAACGATACAGGTTGAAATACTGCAATGCCTGCCAGGAAGTTTCCGGATAAGCCGAGCTCTCGGATCTGCCCATTCACTTACTCCTCAACATCCAGAATGCGGTGGTCATCGCAACAATATATCCCCTTGCCGTTTATCAACGCGTCCTCCCTTGGAACATAGATGCCGCAATGACTGCACTGTACCATTTTAGATGGTTTTACCGGACTCCTTCCAGAGCGGTAAGAGCGGCTTATCTTCCGGACGATGACATAAACCAGAAATACCGCGAGTGCCGCAAGCAGAAACCGGACTAATCCCATATCACCCCGCTACTACTGGCCAATACCTGACGCCGTTACCCATGACACGAAAATACCGGTTCCAATAAGTTGCAGATTTGGCTATATTTTCCACGATACCCGAAAATACCAACATCAAGCGGGATCATCCAGTACCCAGGCGGCGCCGGGCGCAGAATAAAAATGAACCTCCACGAATACCAGGCAAAAAAACTGTTCGCCGAGTACGGCATACCGGTTCCGCCTGGCAGGCCGGCACACACCGTAAAGGAGGCGATACGCGGCGCGTCCGAGCTCGGCGGGAAGGCCTGGATCATCAAGGCGCAGGTACATGCCGGAGGCCGCGGCAAGGCCGGCGGCGTCAAGCGCGCGAACAGCCTGGAAGAACTGGAAACCGTTGTCCGGAACATGCTGGGTACGCGGCTCGTTACCAAGCAATCCGCCCCATCAGGCCAGCCTGTCAACTGCGTTCTGATCCAGGGACTGGCGGACATCGCGGCAGAATTCTACCTCGGCATGCTGGTCGATCGCGGCAGGAGGCGTGTTGCCGTGATAGCCTCGTCCGCCGGCGGCATGGACATCGAGGAGGTCGCCGCCACCGATCCGGAAAAGATCTTCAAAACCGCGATCGATCCGGTCATGGGCGTCCAGAATTTCCAGTCACGCCGCATCGGTTTCGCGCTTGGCCTGAACGGTGATCAACAGAAACAGCTGGACCAGATCATCAGGGCGCTTTATCGCTTGTTCATCGACAAGGACCTCAGCCTGATCGAAATCAACCCGCTGATACTCAACGGCGCCGGCAACCTGGAAGCGCTCGATGCCAAGGTGTCCATTGATGACAATGCCCTGTACCGGCAGGCCAATCTCGAAGAATGGCGCGACCCGGGGCAGGAAGACGAGCGGGAAAGCATCGCCAAACGCTTTGATCTGAACTATGTAACGCTCGGCGGCGACATCGCCTGCATGGTAAACGGCGCGGGGCTGGCCATGGCGACCATGGACATCATCAAGCTGCACGGCGGTGAACCCGCGAACTTTCTCGACGTCGGCGGAGGCGCAACGGCGGAAAGGGTTGCCGAGGCCTTCAAGCTGATCGTGTCTGATCCGAAAGTCAGGGCCATCCTGGTCAACATCTTCGGCGGCATCGTCCGCTGTGACCTGATTGCCGAAGGCGTGATTAAGGCCGTCAGGGAAGTCGGTGTCAACGTACCGGTCATCGTGCGCCTGGAAGGCACCAACGTCGAAAAGGGCAGGGAGATTCTCGCCGGCAGCGGCCTGACCATTACCCCGGCCGATGATCTGTCCGATGCCGCCAACAAGGCCGTCACCGCCGCCGGAGGTAAAAAATGACGGCCATCCTGATAAATTCTGGTTTCCCGGTTCACCGGCAGGCTCTGTCCTGATGAGCATACTTGTTGATAAAAACACCAGAGTGATCGTGCAGGGGTTCACCGGGAGGCAGGGATCCTTCCACGCCCAGCAGGCCATTGACTACGGAACACGGGTCGTGGGGGGAGTGACGCCGGGACGCGGCGGTGAAAAACACCTCGGCCTGCCGGTATTCAACACCGTCCACGATGCCGTCGGCGAAACCGGTGCGGATGCCACCATGATCATGGTGCCCGCCGCCTTCGCCGCAGAATCCATTACCGAAGCCGCGGACGCGGGCATCCGGATTATCGTTTGCATCACGGAGGGCATCCCGGTGCTGGATATGCTGAAAGTCCGGGCCTACCTGGAGCGACATCCGGATACGTTCCTGATTGGACCAAACTGCCCGGGCATCATCACGCCCGGCCAGTGCAAGATCGGGATCATGCCCGGGAACATCCACAAGCCGGGGTCCGTTGGCATAGTTTCCCGTTCCGGGACCCTGACCTATGAAGCCGTCCACCAGACCACCCTGAGCGGTCTGGGCCAGAGTACCTGCGTGGGCATTGGCGGCGACCCGATCCACGGCATGAATTTCATCGACTGCCTCGCCCTGTTTGAAAACGATCCGGCCACCAAAGGCATCATCATGGTCGGCGAAATCGGCGGAACCGCGGAAGAAGAGGCCGCGGGATTCATAAAATCAAATGTCGGGAAACCGGTCGTAGGCTACATCGCCGGCGTGACCGCGCCACCGGGCAAACGTATGGGTCATGCCGGGGCGATAATATCCGGCGGAAAAGGGACGGCCAGGGACAAGTTCGCGGCCCTCGAAACGGCCGGTATCACCACCGTGCCATCACCCGCCGAAATGGGCGCGGCCATCGCCAAATTGCTCTGAAAAGACACCCGAAGGAAACAATTGCCTGGAAAAGGACAGCGCCAGTATCCTGTCCCATAAACAACTTTCGAATTTCCGGCCTGCCGGGTTGTCCTCCGGAACACCGTGTGCCGCAGGGACAGCGGCAGCCGAGCCTACACGGATGACTTCAAGGCGTGTCTTCCGGAGGACGACCCGGCAGCATGATTATTGAAAGATAGTCGCGGGGCACCACACTAAGGCCGGCATACCAAGGTCAAACACTGAGACAGCCGGGTCACCGGTATCAAATTTGCCATTCAGCGTGCCTTTCATATCACCGCAAAACGCGCGTTACCTGTATTTCACACTCTTTTCCGTATCGGGCTTTACCGGCCTGATCTACGAAACGATCTGGTCGCATTATCTCAAACTCTTTCTCGGCCACGCCGCCTACGCCCAGGCCCTCGTCCTCTCCATATTCATGGGCGGCATGGCGCTGGGCGCCTGGTATGCCAGCCAGCGGGCCCGGCGCTGGAACAACCTGCTGGTGATCTATGCACTGGTGGAAGGATTGATCGGCCTGTTCGGCCTCGTCTTTCACCCGGTTTTTCAGTCGGTCCTGTCCATTTCCTACGACATCGTTTTGCCGGTCCTGGGTTCGCCACTGCTCGCCAATTTCTATAAATGGTCAGTCGCCGGCCTGCTGATCCTCCCGCAGTCTTTCCTGCTTGGCATGACGTTTCCACTCATGAGCAACGGTCTCATACGCCTGTCTCCCCGCAACGAGGGCCATTCCCTCGCCCTGCTTTACTTCACGAACAGCATCGGCGCCGCGGTCGGCGCCCTCATCAGCGGGTTCGTGCTGATTGCGGCTGCCGGTCTGCCGGGGACGATGCTTGCAGCAGCCATGCTCAACATTCTCATTGCCATAATCGTCTATGCCCTGGCCAAAAGAAGCTCGGCACTTCCCCTGCCCAAGCCATCATTGAACCGATCCCTCCAGCAGCTCATGCTCTTCGCTGCGTTTGTTACCGGCCTGGCGTCATTTATCTACGAGATCGCCTGGCTGCGCATGCTCAGCATGGTGCTTGGCGCCAGCACTCATTCCTTTGAACTCATGCTGAGCGCCTTCATCACCGGAATCGCTTTCGGCGGCCTGTGGATACGAAAACACATCGACCGGCTGGCCGATCCCGTACGGGCAGCGGGTGTCATCCAGATCCTGATGGGAATCCTGGCGCTTTCGACACTGGCATTGTTCAATTACACCTTCGACCTGATGGGATTTTTCATGGCGGCCCTGAACCGGACACCCTCAGGGTATTACCTGTACGCCCTGGCCAGCCATGCGATCGCCCTCCTGGTCATGCTGCCGGCCACGTTCTGCGCCGGCATGACCCTGCCGCTCTTTACGCTCATCCTGCTGCTGCGCGGCGAGGGCGAAAGAGGCATCGGCCAGGTGTATGCCTGCAACACGCTGGGTGCAATCGCGGGCGTGATCTTTACCGTGCTTGTAGGCCTGCCGTTTCTCGGACTGAAGGGTGCCATGATCGTCGGCGGCAGCCTGGACATGGCGCTGGGACTGGTTTTTCTCGCCCGGCAGCGGTCACCGGCGCGTCACGCCATGATTGCCGCCGCGGGGATATGTGTACTCACCGTCACCGCCGCGCTTTTTCATTTCGAACTCGATCCACGGCGCATGACCTCGAGCGTTTACCGGACAGGAACAGTGAAGCTGGGCAAAGAAACCCGGATATTGTTTCAGAGAGACGGGGCCACTTCTTCCATCCATGTCATTCAGAATCCGGACGGGATGACCGTGATCTCGACGAACGGCAAACCGGACGCGTCCATCAACATACGACGTCCGGACAGCCTGGCGCCGGACGAACCGACCATGGTGCTCCTGGCCGCGATTCCGCTCGCCATCAAGCCGGACGCGAAAATAGTGGCCAATATCGGCATGGGTTCCGGCCAGACCACGCATACACTTTTGGCCTGGCCGTCGATAGAACGCGTCGATACCATTGAAATTGAACCCGCCATGGTCGAGGGTGCCAACGTTTTCCGACCCCGCGTTGAACGCGCCTTTACGGATTCACGCAGCCATATTCACATCGAGGACGCCAGGACCTTTTTTTCCACGCACCGGAGAAAATACGACATCATCCTGTCCGAACCTTCCAATCCCTGGGTCAGCGGCGTCTCCAGCCTGTTTACCCATGAATTCTACGATCACGTCTCGGATTACCTGGAACATGACGGCCTGTTCGTGCAATGGCTGCACACCTACGAGATCAACATGACGCTGGTCATGTCCGTCCTTCGGGCGCTGAACGACAGTTTTTCGGATTACTCGCTGTTCGCGACCCACGATGGCGACATGATTATCATCGCCGGGAATAACAGCCCGGTGGGCTTGCCCGATGGCGTGATCTTCGACAACGCGGAGATGAGGGAAGAACTACGTCACATAAAAATGCACGCGATAGAAGATATACGACTCAGGTTCATCGGAAATGCGCAATTGCTCGGCCCCTTACTGGCAATCTACAAACCCGCAAAAAATTCGGATTATTTCCCCATCCTCGACCTGAATGCCCAGCGTGCCCGCTTCCTCAATGAGGATGCCTCCGGTTTCACAAGAATCAGGATAGAACCCATCCCGCTGATTAGCATGCTCGTTCCCGGGTATGAATACGCCGGGGTTACCGGGGCCGCCGAAGGCCAGCTTTTCAGCATCAGTGAACTTTCACACCAGGCCAGGCTGATAGTCGATTTCCTGAAAAATGACTATGACGGAAACGCGCCGAATCCCGAATTCGGCAGGCTTAAACTGCTGGCCGGCCTTGCCGAAAACTGCACAGCCGAGAACTATCCCGGGTTGTGGATCGATGAACTCTACAGCCTGATGCGGGCCACCCTGCCGTTTCTATCGCCGGGGGAAATGAACGGGATACTGGATGCGGTGTCGCCTGTGTGCGAGCCCGGACTGGAGGACAACCAGCGGCGCTGGCTGGATCTGATCGGCGCCCTCGCCAGACGCGATGCCGTGAAAATCGCGGACACGTCGCTCGAACTGCTGAAACAGAGAAACCTGTGGGAACTCCCCAAGCAGCGTTTCCTGTTTGCCTCCCTGCTTCTCGCACTCGTGCACATGCAGGACTACCCTGCCGCCCAAAAGCTCTGGACGCAACTTTCCGGCCCGTTATACGGCAGCGAGGAAATCCCGCTCGGCCTCCAGATTCTTCACAGCCTGGCGGTTTACAACCATCCGGAAATTCAAAACCCGATCAATTAATCGGGCAGGCGGCTCCGGTGTTTCAGCGGCTGGTAAAGTGCATGTATGGAGTATTCGTTCAATGTGATTATTTGAATGAATACAATCTCCAATCATGGCCGTTCTCATCAACGTGCCAGCCACAACAGTATTCAACGACATCCGGATAACGGGATTGCAGGTCCTTCAACATCAACCACTCATAGGCGTTTGACCAGAATTTCATGACCGCCCTTTCCTCCGGGATGTCGACCACCAGCAGCCAGCGGACGCCGGTTTTTTCGGCGTAACGGGCGATTTTATCCAGGCCGTCGTTCGGCAACTGGCGAAACGACCCGCCGGCCGCATGGGCAAACACCGGAAACTGGGCAAAGACAGGCGCCCCCCCGATCTTCCCGCGCAATTCCTCCAGCCTCTCCACGCGCAAGGGGTCGCGCGGATAGATTTGTTTTGCATGGAACAGGGCCGGGCTGCCGGCCAGGACGATAAGCGGAAACAAAACCAGCACGATGCCGGCGGGAACCCTGTCGCCTGACGGCGCCGGCCAACGGCAGGAACGTAGCAACAGGTGAAGTTCGAGGCAGATGTGGATAAGGACAAGGGGCACAATGACCGCCAAATAACGGGTGATCTGGCTTGCGAAGAGTGCCAGAAGAAGGATGTACAGGATGACGTGGAGCGGGATGATGATCCTGAGCCTCCGGGGGAAGCCTTTGAGGGGAAGCAAAAAGGACGTGGCGGCCGTGATGATAAACAGCAGCAGGATGCCGAAACCCGCATTGCGCCCGAGCAGTTGCACCTTGCCGGAAACCTGCTTTACATATTTCCCCGGTGAAGCGATGGCGGAGATGATGTTACCGTAAATGTCCTGCCGCTTGTGTCCGCCCTCGGCGAAAAATACGAACCTCAGCATCTCGGATCCATCCGGCAGGAGTTCCAGTTCACTGCGCCGCTGACTATAGATATCGGCGTAAGTGGCGCCGGGCCCTCTTTTCATGGACCCGGCCCGTTCCCTGATCGCGGGATCGGAGGCCACGACCGTGTAGTGTCCCAGCCTGAAGCTGCGCGCGAGCGGATCGGCACCGGTCTGGATGCCGCGTATCGCATAATACGGAACCGTCAATGCGCTGAACCCGAGGACCACCAAGGCTAAGGGCCTGGCCAGGGCGGAGGCCCTGGTGATCGCGTCACGCCGCTGCGCCACCGCCACGAGGATCAGCACCAGCAACAGAACGGTTATACCGGCCTCCCGGCAGAGAAAAACCAGGCTGCAGGCGACACCGAGTGCAACCGGCCGGAGGGATCCCGTGCCGGCGGGATCGGCGAGGTAACGGGAAACCAGCAGCAACGTCGCCATCATCAGGGCAAGAAACAGCGGTTCCGTCAATGCCAGCGTGGCGAAATTGAAATAAACGTAAGTCAACTGTATGGCCAGCACGGAAACCGCCGCGAGCCAGGGACCGGTAAATGCCCTGAGGTAGGCAAAAGCGGCGAGGGAAAACAGGTATCCTGAAAACCGGCTGATCGATAGCGCCGACTCGAGTCCTTCCATGCCGGTTGCCATCACCATGGCGACAAGCAGCGGATACAGCGGCGGCAGAATGAGCGCGGTGTCCACGTGACCCCACGGACCGGTATGAAACTGCATGTTGTCCAGCAGGTTCTGCGCCTGTGCGATGTAGGCGAAGGTGTCAGGCAGGCTGGATTTCGTGTCGAAAATAAACGTTGAGTTCAGAGGATTCAGCAGCAGGACGAGCAAAACCAGACATCCGTCGATCAGCCTGCCGCGGTAATTCTTTTCCATGAAGGACGATGCAAATCTTCAGTTTTATGAACACGCGCTTCAAGGTTAACATATAAAGATGACTGACAAGACCGTTTGTTTCGCCCTTGCCCAGATCAATACCCGGGTGGGTGATGTTTCCGCGAATGCCGACCTGATAATTTCAAAAATAGCCGAGGCGCGCGACAAACTTGAAGCCGATGTCGTGGTATTCCCCGAACTTTCCGTCAGCAGCTACCCGCCCGAGGATCTCCTGCTGAGGCCGGCGTTCCACAAACAGGTGAAACTCGCCCTCGATCGCATCCTGGACGCGGCAAAGGGTATTGACTGCATCATCGGTTATCCGGAAAAAACCGCGGGGGGGCTGTTCAACAGCTGCTGTTTCATCCGGGACCGGAATATAAAAGCGGTATACCGCAAGCAGAATCTGCCCAACTATTCCGTGTTTGACGAAAAACGCTATTTTGCGGCCGGCAGGGAAACGTGCGTATTTGACCTGAACGGTATACCGGCCGCACTGACCATCTGCGAGGATCTCTGGGTACCGGGGCCCTGTCTGCAGGCCGCGGAGGCGGGAGCAAAACTGATGCTGAACATCAATGCCTCCCCGTATCACATTGACAAACCCGCCTTGCGGGAAAACATACTGCGGACCCGCGCCGGGGAATCGGGGCTGAACATCGTGTACGTCAACCTGGTCGGAGGCCAGGATGAACTCGTCTTCGACGGCGGCTCGATGGCCGTCAACAACAGGGGTGATGTCCAGTTCCGTGTCCCACAGTTCACGGAAGGACTGTATGTCACGGATTTCTCATTGACCGATCAGGGCGGATCTTTCAAAACGGCAGCTACCGGTTTCAGGGAATTATCCAGGGAAGAAAGCATCTACCGGGCGCTTGTCCTGGGCGTTCAGGATTATGCCGCCAAGAATAATTTCAGGGGCGCGGTCATCGGCCTGTCCGGCGGAATTGACTCGGCGCTGGCCCTGTGCATAGCCGTCGACGCCCTTGGCCGTGAAAACGTGGAAGCGCTGCTCATGCCCTCGCGCTACACCGCCGCGATGAGCACGGATGACGCACGGACCCTGTCGGAAAACCTCGGCATCAGGTACCACATCATACCCATAGAAAAAACCTTCGCTTCGTTCCTCGAAAGCCTGCGGGATCTGTTCGCCGGCCTTCCCGAGGACATGACGGAGGAAAATATCCAGGCCCGGTGCCGTGGCATCCTGCTGATGGCGGTGTCCAATAAAACGGGCAAACTCGTGCTCGCTACCGGCAATAAAAGCGAGATGGCCGTGGGTTACGCCACCCTGTACGGCGACATGGCCGGCGGCTTCGCGCCGCTGAAGGACATTTCCAAGACGCTGGTCTACAAACTCGCCGCCTACCGCAACCGCCAGTCTATGGTCATCCCGGAACGGGTTTTCACCCGACCGCCCAGCGCGGAACTGCGCAAGGACCAGACCGACCAGGATTCACTGCCGGATTACGACATCCTGGATCCCATACTCGAACGCTACATCGAGCAAGACCAGAGCCCGGAGGAAATCATCAAGGCCGGTTTCGACGGGGATACCGTCCGCAAGGTCGTGAACATGGTGGATCGCAATGAATACAAGCGCCGCCAGGCGGCGCCCGGTGTGCGGGTGACCCAGCGCGCGTTCGGCCGCGACCGCCGTTATCCGATTACCTCGGGCTACCGGGAATAGGCCGGGTGATACCCGCCGGGACCCGTGCGCGGATTATTTGACCACTATCTCCCGCACTTCGTACAACCCGGGATGATTCGGGTAATTCAGCTCCAGCACCCGCAGGGCGTCCCGGGAGAGATCATCCATCTCCATAATCCTGTAGGCCTTCGCCATCACCACCAGGGCGTCGGGTACCGAAGGCGTGCGCGGGTATTTCTCGATGACGTAGCGGGCCCGGTTCACGGCGGCGACAAAAGCGCCGCGGCGCATATAGTAATTGGCGACGTTGATTTCATGCTCGGCCAGGAGATTGCGGAGATAGACCATCCGCTGCCGCGCATCCTCGGCATACTGGCTGTCCGGAAACAGCCTCAGAAGTTCGGAAAAATCCTGAAAGGCGGTCAGGGCAGATCCCGGATCGCGCTGCGAAGTATCGATCGGCAGGTAACGCTCGACGAAGCCCTTGCCGCGGTTGAAATTGGCAAGCCCCTTGAGGTAATACGCATAATCCACGTGGGCATTCTGCGGGTACAGTTTGATAAAGCGGTCGGCCGCGGAGATGGAGGCATCCGTGCTGTCGTTCTTGTAATAGGCATAGGCCAGATCAAGCAACGCCTGCTGCCCGTAGACGCCGAACGGAAAACGCCCTTCGAGCTTTTCGTAGTACTCCACCGCCTTGCTGTAATTGCCGGAATCCAGCGCACCCTTGGCTTCAGCATAGAGCCGTTCCGCCGACCAGGTTTCGGTCGGGTCACCCTTGTCCTGAAAAAAGGTACAGGAGGAGATCCCGGCCAGCAGGATCAGAACCAGCAGCCGAATCAACATGCCTACAGCTTATCCCAATCAACGAGACAGGGTAAAGAATGAACGGTGGTTTCACGCACCCCTTGGCCCGCCACGCACCGATATTTAAAGGGGTCAGAGCCCTTTAAATTAAAGGGCTCTGACCCCTTTAATCGGACAATACACTAGAATTCCATTCATGGAACGTCATATTCACCTGTCCGCCGTAATTCCCGACAGCCTTGCGGGGGAAAGGCTCGATCGGGCGCTCGCCATCCTGTTTTCGGAACACTCGCGCACCCGCCTGCAGGACTGGATCCGCCGCGGTCATGTCCGGATCAACGAGACGGTGATCGACCGCCGGCATCGCGTCAGCGGCGGCGAACGCGTGGACATCAATACGGTGATGGCAGTTCAGGATCGATGGGCGCCGGAGGCCATTCCCCTGCAGATTCTCTACGAAGACGACGCCCTGCTCATCGTGAACAAGGAAGCGGGGATAATCGTGCACCCGGGGGCCGGCAATCCGCAGCATACCCTGCTGAATGCGCTCCTGCATCATGAGCCGGCGCTGGACATCGTGCCGCGCGCCGGCATCGTCCACCGGCTGGACAAGGATACCTCAGGCCTGATGGTGGTCGCGCGCACACCGCGAAGCCACACGCGGCTGGTTGAGCAATTGCGGTCGAGGGCGATCAAACGTGAATACCAGGCCGTGGTCAGGGGTGTATTCACGGCCGGCGGCAGGATTGACCAACCCATCGGCCGGCATCCGCTAAAGCGCACGCGGATGGCCGTGGTCGAGCGGGGCAGGACGGCCGTCACCCATTACCGCGTACTGAAAAAATTCCGGGCGCATACGCTCGTGCAGGTCATGCTCGAGACCGGGCGCACCCACCAGATCCGCGTGCATATGGCCTATCTCGGCCATCCCGTCGTGGGCGATCCCGTATACGGCCATCGATCCCGCGTTACCTCCGGCGGCGGCGCTGAACTGCGGTCCCTCCTCGGATCCTTTCCACGCCAGGCCCTGCATGCCTGCGCCATTACCCTCAACCACCCCCTGTCGGGCAAAGCGCTGTGCGTCACTTCACCGCTGCCCGAAGACATGCAGTCATTGATCGATGCCCTGGAAATCGACGCCGGTGAACGGAACTGAGATCGGCTGGATTCCGGCGGACTGGCCGGCGCCCGATCACGTGCACGCTGGCACCACGACGCGATCCGGCGGAGCCAGCCGCGCACCCTACAACGCCCTTAACCTGGCTGAACACGTGGGCGATGATCAGGACAGGGTCGACGCCAACCGGCAACACCTGCGCCGCTTTCTGGATCTGCCGGCTGATCCCCACTGGCTGCGGCAGGTCCATGGCAATGACGTCATCAACGCGTGTGAAGCGGGCCGGAACACGACCGCCGACGGGTCCTATACCGACACGGCCGGCATCGTGTGCGCGGTCCTGATCGCCGATTGCCTGCCGCTCCTGCTCTGCGATAACCGGGGCACGGAAATCGCCGCTGTCCATGTCGGCTGGCGTGGCTTCAGCAAGGACATTATCGGGCGAGTCGTGGCGATGTTCCGGGCGCCGCCCCGCGATCTGCTGGCCTGGCTTGGGCCCTGTATCGGCGCAGACCATTACCAGGTCGGCGATGACGTCCGTGAGGCCTGTCTGAAGCAATCAACGCGGTTCGAAAGCGCCTTTACCGCCGCGCCCGGTGGCGGCCGCTGGCGGGCGGACCTTGCGGGGCTGGCCAGGCGCCGGCTTGAAGACCTCGGCCTGGGAAATATCTCCGGTGGTGGCCATTGTACCTTCGCGGAGAAATCTCTCTTCTACTCGTACCGGCGGGACGGCACCACGGGCCGCATGGCCAGCCTGATATGGCGGGATCAGGAACGATCGGCGAACGCGCCTAAGGTAGAATACTAAACAGGCCTTTCCGGACCGCGCCGGGTGAAAGGCCCGCGTTGGCAAAAAACGCCGCCGTTACGTCGGCGGGAAAAACAAACCGGGAGTGCCGCCATGGCAGAAAAAAAACCCGCCTTTTCGTTCGTCGACAGCGTCAACCACATGGTCGATCGGGCCTTCAGCGTGCTCAACACCGACCCGGGTATCGCCAATGCCATCAAGCCGTGCGAAGCCGTGCTCCAGGTGAGGTTCCCGGTCACCATCCGGGGCAAGATCGAGGTCTTCACCGGCTGGCGCGCCACGCACAAAACCCATCGCCTCCCCGCCAAGGGAGGGATTCGCTA
>Ga0137796_10001243_pt1 | contig 14758 bp, 12 predicted proteins | sample OV2TP3_FD_97704 | JGI IMG/M metagenome (GOLD analysis project Ga0137796, IMG submission 97704)
TCAAGCGGGCCCGACCCGAGAGCATGATCATCTGTTATCAGGGCGACGGCGATCTCGCAGCCATCGGCCTGAGCGAAATCGTGCATGCCGCCAATCGGGGCGAGAGCTTCACCGTCATCTTCATCAACAACGCCATCTACGGCATGACCGGAGGGCAGATGGCGCCGACGACTCTGATCGCGCAACCGACAACCACTACGCCGCAGGGTCGATCCGCCCGCGAGGGTTTTCCATTGAGGGTTTGCGAGTTATTGGCTACCCTGGATGCCCCGGTATACATCGAGCGGGTCGCGTTGGCAGACAACCGCTCCATCATGAAGGCGCGGCGCGCTGTGCGAAAGGCGATTCAAGTCCAGATCGAAAACCGGGGTTTTTCCCTCGTGGAGATCCTATCGGCTTGTCCGACTCAATGGGGCATGAGCCCGGTGGATTCCCTTCGCTGGATAAAGGAAGCCATGATCCCCGTATTCCCCTTGGCCGTGTTTAGGGACCTGACAGGCGCTCGGGATGAAATCAAAAGCCGCTTTAGCCCGGCCCCCGATAGCGGCCGACCTTCGTTGGAGGAAATTCCGCGCCTTTTAGGGTTGACGGAAGGACTCGAGAGGATTCCCTCCTGTCCTCCTCGGATAGGTGTCGGCGGATATCAGAGCCCGCGCATCATCATCTCCGGATTCGGAGGGCAAGGGGGGCTATTTCTGGGCGAGCTTTTGGCTGAGTGCGCGATGCGCCAGGGGTATCAAGTCTCCTGGCTGCCTTCCTATGGACCGGAGATGCGCGGCGGCACAGCCCACTGCCACGTCACCGTCTCCCGGGATGCCATCGACTCGCCTCTCGTGGATCAGCCAACGGTGCTGCTTGCGCTAAACGAGCCGTCCTTAACGCGGTTTGCGCCCAAGATCGTCTCAGGAGGACTCCTGATCTACGACTCCTCCCTAGTGACAACGACTCCTTCGAGGAAAGACTTGGAGATCTTAGCCGTCCCGGCGGCCGCGACAGCCGACAGGCTCGGCAACCCCAAAGTGGCCAATATGGTGATCTTGGGAGCCTACCTGGCAAGATCCGGCCTCTTGGCCAAGGAGCTGATCGCCGAGACCCTCGAAAAGAAGATAGCCGATCAGCCCATGCTAGATTTGAATATCCAAGCCATCAAGGCCGGAGCGGATTTCTCCGCCGGATCCACGAAGGTTGATTGAAGCGTTTCTCGAAGGGAGAAAATGCCGTGGCCCGAGTGCATCCTCTCTATTTGCCCCAGCCGTACCAGGAATCGGCCGAGTCCGGACGCCTCATCCTTCGAGACGGAACGACGGCTATGATCCGTGTTGCCCGGCCCGAAGATTACGATGCCCTGCGGGCCTTCTTCGAGCGACTCTCGCCGGAGTCAAGATATCAGCGCTTTTTCTCCTCGGGCTTCCCGCGCGCGGAACTCATCCGCTCCCTCTGCGACGCCTCCGATCCCCGTTCCAAACTTTCTCTCATCGTGCTCCGCACCGTCGGGGGTCTTCCCCGCATTATCGCCACGGGCTCCTATGCGGCCCGAAATGAGAAAAGGGCCGAGGTCGCTATGGCTGTAGACGATGCCTTTCAAGGCAAGGGAATAGGCGGCCTCCTCCTCGAGCGCCTGGCGCTGCTGGCCGTCCGCCACGGCATCACCCATTTCTGGGCTGTGGCGCTCGCGGAAAACAGCCGGATGATCGATCTCCTAAGCCACTCGGGCTTTCAGGTTAAAGAGCAGATGGAGGGAGGCTGCGTCGAGATCGATCTATCGGTGGTGCCGACCGAATCCAGCGTCGTCCGCTCGGAGATGCGGGACCGCGTCTTCACCACCGCCTCGCTGCGTCCCTTCTTCCAGCCCAAATCCGTCGCGGTCGTCGGGGCCTCTCGCAACCCGTCGAGTATCGGCCGCCGCATCCTAAAGGCCCTTGTTGCGCACCGCTTCCAAGGCCCCATTTATCCCGTCAACCCGAAGGCCTCGGCCATCGACTCGATCCGCGTCTACCCGTCGGTCCGGGAGTTGCCACACCCAGCCGACCTCGCCATTATCGCTGTACCTCGGGATGCCGTGCTGAGCGTGGTTGATGACTGCGCCGAACGGGGAGTCAAGGCCCTCGTGGTCATCACGTCTGGCTTCGCGGAGGTCAATGCCGAGGGGCGTGAGCTGCAGCAAAGGCTCTTGGAGAAGATCCGGGGTTACGGCATGCGCATGGTCGGGCCTAACTGCATGGGCTTGCTCAACACGGACCCTAGAGTGCGGCTCAACGCGTCGTTCTCGCCGGTCTTTCCCCCACACGGCCGCGTGGCGATGTCCTCCCAGAGCGGCGCTCTGGGCTTGGCCATCCTATCCCTCGCCCGCCAACGCCAATTGGGACTCTCCAATTTTGTCAGCGTTGGAAACAAGGCCGATGTCTCCGGTAACGACCTGCTGCAATACTGGGAAGAGGATCCGGGCACGGACGTGATCCTTCTCTATCTTGAGTCCTTTGGGAATCCCCGCCGCTTCGCACGCATCGCGAGGCGCGTAAGCCGCGCGAAACCTATTGTGGCGGTCAAAGCCGGACGAACCGCGGCCGGAAAGCGCGCAGCGGGGTCGCATACAGCGGCGATGGCTACGAGCGACGTCGCCGTAGATGCGCTCTTTCGCCAGACTGGCGTCGTCCGCGCCGAGACTTTAGATGAAATGTTCGACCTCGCCGCGATCTTGTCCAGCCAGCCGCTGCCGCAAGGAGGCCGGGTTGCCGTTGTAACGAATGCAGGCGGCCCCGGCATCCTCTGCGCGGACGCATGCGAGGCAGGGGGGCTCTCGGTCCCGGAGCTCTCCCAAGAGACCAAGGCCTCTCTGGCGTCGTTCCTGCCGTCCTCTGCCAGCGTGACGAACCCGGTTGACATGATCGCCTCCGCAGGGCCCGATGAGTACCGGCGGGCCATCGAGAAGGTTCTGACGGCGAGCGAGGTCGACGCCCTTATCGTGATATGGATTCCTGCCGGCGTGTCTGACCCCGATGCCTTGTCCCGCGCGGTCTGCGAAGGCGTAAGGGCGGGACGCCGAGGAGGCGGGCGGGGTAAGCCCGTTCTGGCCTGTATGATGGTAGAGGAAGGCGCCCCGAAGCCATTGATCCTGGACCATGAGCGGATCCCGACCTATGTCTTTCCCGAAGCAGCCGGGAGGGTCCTGGGCAAGATCACTTCTTATGCGCAATGGCGCAAGGAGCCCTTGGGTGTGATCCCGGACTTTGGCGACATTCAGCCCGAAATAGCCCGAGGGATCTGCCGAAAGGCATTGTTGGAGCGGGGCGCTGGCTGGCTTTCAACCGAGGAGACGCGAGCGGTGCTTGACGCATTTAGAATCCCTGTGCTTCCCGGCGGGGTGGCCAAAACGGGCAAGGAAGCGGTAGAGCTGGCCAGACGGATCGGGTTCCCCGTCGCGGTGAAGCTAGCCTCGCGCCGCATAGTCCACAAGACAGAGATCGGAGGCGTGCGCTTAAATCTTAAGGATGAGCCCGCTATCGGGCAGGCCTTTGAGGAAATTCGCGCCCGCCTCTCCAAAGAAGGCAACCTCGAGGCGATGGAGGGAGTGCTGGTGCAGCCGATGATCTCAGGTGGGGTTGAAGTGATGCTAGGCGTGGCCGAAGATCCTCTGTTTGGACCCCTGATCGCCTTTGGTCTAGGCGGTATCCACGTCGAGATCCTGGGTGACGTGTGCTTTCGGGTGACCCCACTTACCGACCGGGATGCTGATGAAATGGTGCGTCAGATCCGCGGCTACCGCCTGCTCAGAGGGTACCGCGGGCACCCGCCGGCTGACGTTATCGCCATCCGGGATGTGCTCCTGCGGGTCTCGCGGCTAGTTGAGGAGATACCGGAGATCAGCGCGCTTGACTTGAATCCTATCTTCGCCCTCCCTCCGGGCGAAGGCTGCCGCATCGTTGACGCGCGCATCCGGGTGGAGCCGCTCGAGGAAAATAGCGGTTCAAAACGTTCAAGGGGTTCAATCCGTTAGGAAGTTACGAATCGTTTATTCCAGCGGCCTGGTCCCGCTGCGGCAGATGATTCGCGCGGGCATCTGGCTCGATATCTCCGGCGGCGTCCTCATCTGGGTAACCTTGCGGATTGTCTGCCCGCTGCTCGGGATGGCGTGAAAACAAATTGGTGGGATTTTTTCTAAAGCCTCATCAGACAGGCATATTGCGAGGGACGGCGTCCGTGGGAGTGGCGCCTATTGACAACGCCGCCCTCGTGGCCTACTTGCGTCGGCGCTGTCGCTGATGTATTGTAAGTGTATGGCGCGTCTAATTTCTACGACTGTTCGTCTTGAAGAGGAAGACGTCCGGGCGTTGAAGCGAGCCCGAGCCGCAGGCCACTCTGCCTCCGACCTGATTCGCAAGGGGCTGCGAGTGGTCGCTTCACGGTACTACGCCGGTCGTCGTCCACCGTCAACCGCTCTCTTCGAGTCCACCGATAACAAACTGGGCGATGAAGCTGAGCTGTTCCGAGACCTTGAGACTTGATCCCGCCAATCGTTGCAGACACCGGCGGACTTCTTCGGGCCCTCGCATGTACGGCGGACGGCAAGCCGAGCTTCCCTGAGTACGAGGAGGTCTTGACTTCGGCGAGTCTGGTGATTGTGCCGGCGCTCGTTCTCGCCGAGGTGGATTACTTTCTTCGAGACAAGCGGTCGGCAATGCGAAAACTCATGGCGGAGATCTTTGACCCCAAGACCCGCTACGACTATGAGCCTCCTGTTCCCCTCGACATGATTCGAGCGCTCGAGCTCGACGCTCGATTCAAGGATCTCAACCTGGGTCTCGTTGACGGAACAGTTGCAGCCGTTGCTGAACGGCGACGTGTCTACCGAGTTCTCACAACCGACCGTCGAGATTTTCGGGCGATTCGGATCGGTCCACGTCTTACACGTGCGCTCGAGTTGCTGCCATGAAAAAATGGCGAGCGGGCGGCCGCCGAACAAATAACGTGGAGACGCCGCTCACGCTAAGCGTTGAGCCTGTAGAAAACGGAGCAAGGGGTCGCATCTTTGCAGCGCCTCCCCTCTCAGTGGGATTCCGCTTCGCGAGGTCCTCGTGCATGACCCTGCGGTTGAGTCCGGGTTGCCTCGTGGAGCCGCTCGACGTATTCAAGGAATTCGATATAAGCCTTCACGTATTCCCGTCCGGCCTCAACGTCATCCCGCCTGAATTTCTTTTTGGCAAGGACCTCTGCAAACCTGTCGCGGATGCCGTCTGCGAGCGCATCCGTCAGAAGCTTGAGCAGTGCTCTTACCGAACCAGCCTCAATGGCCTTATCCGCCGCCGGGATGGCGGGCCCTAAGTCGCGGCCTGCAGGCTTCAAGCCCGTATACGGTGCCCCTTCACTGGCCCGATGGAGGCGAACAAGGGTCTCAAAGAAATACATGTCGGCCAGCTCCTTGGCTTGTGGATTCAACTTGCGGACGCCAAGAGTCTTCTGAAAGGCCTTTTTTATCTCGGCTTCGTCCTTCTTTTGCACCCAGATAAGAACGAGGTTCGCGTTCCCTGTCTCCAGCGCCTTTTGGGCAGCCTTGACCACCGGTCCATCCATTCCGTCACAATGGGCGAGCACCTGTCTTGGCATGAAAAGTCCTAATGTGGCTAAGACAGCTAAAAAGGTCAGCAAGCTAATGTTCTTGTTCATGGCACTCCCTCCTTTTAGATCAGGCTCCCCTCTGGGCTCACTCGCACGCTTCCTTACCGCAGAGGCCTCAGGCCCCATTTCTTTTTCTTGCCAGCTTTCTTGATGGCCTCAACAACGTTATCTGCGAGAACCAGGATGCCCCTCTTGCGTCCCCCAACCGCCCTCCCAATGGACTCGATGACGGGGATGACATAAGTGATACCGGGACCGCGTGGATCCACCATGCGCCCGAGTCTGAAGATCACGGCCCGCTGGTATTCCTTTAAGATCTTGATTCCGCTGATAATCACGACAACCACGATAATCAGAAACGTGGCAAAAGGCCCGAATCCAAGCATAGCTGCCTCCTCTCCAAACCTTCCATTCGGCCGGTTCAGTTCAAATTGTTAACGACTGCGACTCCACGGCCACAACTCCTCCTCAGGTGTTTTTCTTTGGGGCAACAAGAGCTTATCATTCTCCGAGAGCAAGCCCTGTGCCAAAGAGACTCTTTGATCTTTTAGCTTGAAATCTGAAGTACAATTTTCCCAGGGTTGCGAACGTGAACGGCCACCAATCGCAAACAAGCGAAATCGGATCGAATGGGATCCTCGTTTTTCAAAGGGTTCTTGACAGCATATAATCCGTAAGAGGCGCGCGTATGAATATCTTCCTGATCGAGGCGGTGCTTGACAGGTACGTACAGAAGGTCAAGCGAAGTCAGAAGCAATGGACTGCAAAAGAGGTTGAGGCCTTATTGCTGGCGCTCAGAGAAGAAGTCCTGGAGTGCCTAAAGTGAGCCTGTCTCCATCTCTTTGGTTCAACATGTTACAGTCGGCCCTGTGCCACCGAATCATGGCGCTTTCGTCTCGCAACACGGCGGCAGCTTTGGCAGGTTTGAGAAGAATAAGGAGATTGGTTCGCAAAGCTGCAAAAGATCCTCCCTCCGCTCACCGAGGATTAACCCCGGTCCGAAATTCCTTCTGACGTCGAGGATGGAGGAAAACCCTCCCTTTGGGTTGGTCCTTTTTTCGGATCGGGGTTAACCCGAACTGCCGCGGGCTGAGGCCTGCAATCAGCTTGATATCGCCCGATATCTCCTGGCATATTTGTTGCTGGGCGTATGATAGGAGTGTTGCGCTGGCCTGGGGGCGTCTCGGAGCGGAAAGGGGATAGCCCCTCTAAAGTAAAGAAAAGGGACTGTCCCCCTCTTTCGCTGAAGCGGTGCACAGGCGTATCGCATCGGACCTGAGAGAGACTCTCAGGCCAGTTGATAGCAGATGAGCGGCCGATCTGGCGGCTTTTATCGCAAGGCTGGGTTAGATAAGGAGATCACTTATGTTAGCCAGAGATATTATGACCAGGGAGGTCATCACCGTCCGCCCCACCATGACCGTGAAGCAACTGGCCAAGATCTTCAACAAGAATCAAATCAGCGGAGCGCCGGTGGTGGACAAAAGAGGCAACATCTTGGGTATCGTCTCTGAGGCCGACGCCGTTTTCAAGAAAGGAAAACAGGTAAAGGCGATCATGAGCCAACCGGCCATCTGGGTCACCGAGGAGACTCCGGTGGAAAGAATAGCTTCCCTTATGGCCACCCATAAAATCAAGCGCCTGCTGGTCATGCGCGGAAGAAAACTGGATGGGATCATAAGCCGGGCCGATATCGTCAGGGCCATCGCTTTGGGGCAGCACATCGCCCTTCACACCCCGATCTACGATTTATAGATAGCTACTTCGGTTATGGAGCGAAGGGAAGGCTCTTTTTGGTGAGCGTTGTAAACTCGCTCTGAGCGTTCATACTAATACGAACGTCAGAATATTTGTTCCGTGGACTTTATTTTCCTCTCACTCTACCCTCACTCTAACCCTCTCCCTGCTAGGGAGAGGGAAGGGTGAGGGTCAAAAGGGCTTCGGGAGACGAGACAGAAACAGAACAGAATTAAAGACGTTCGAATTAGTACGTGACAGTCACCTGGTCAGCGCTGGAGGGTGGATAGATACTCGGCGATGATCTTGTTTTTGAGCAGCGCCGTCAACTCGGGATATTTCTCGCTCTCGACCTCTTTTCTAAACACCTCCCCCCAAACCGGCATCGCCGCGTCCCCATGGCCGCGCACAGCCCGGCTTCCGTCCATGGAAGCCATGACCCTTGCCAGGGGAAAAACCCCCTTGTTGTTTTTCTTGAGCAACGTCAAATCTGGGATTTTGATCTTGAGGAACGGGCTCACCGTGCCGCCTCCCCTTCCGTCCTTTCCGTGACAAGAGCTGCAATATTTGAGATAGAGTTCCCGGCCTTGGTCCATCTCCGCAGCCCAGGCGGTTAGTGCGAACCCCAAGAGCGTCATCCAAAGGACGCTGGTGAATCTGAAAACTCTTCCCTTCATGCCTCTTCCCCTTCCCTCCAAGACTCGCTCGGCCGACGAGCGGTATTATAGCTCATTGTCTTCAAGTCGCTTCACGGCGGCTCTCGGTGACGAATGCCTTAAGCCCCAAAGCCAGTTGCTTTAGCCTGGAGCTCACCGCCGCGTTCAGCGTTCCCTCTTCTTCCACCTCTCCCGCTTGCACCCCGGTCAGGATCTCAAGCCCTTCATCGGCTGTGCGCACCGGATAGATGTGGAATTTGTCCTCGGCCACCGCCTGCACCACATCGGCCCTTAGAATCAGGTTGCGGGCGTTGGCGGCCGGGATGATGACCCCTTGCTCTCCGGTAAGCCCGATGACCCGGCATACATCAAAGAAACCCTCGATTTTCTCGTTCACCCCCCCGATGGCTTGCACTTCGCCCCACTGGTTCACCGATCCGGTCACTGCGATGTCCTGCCGGATCGGGGTGTTCGCAAGACGGGATAGGAGTGCGTAAAGCTCTGCCAAGGAAGCGCTGTCGCCCTCCACGCCTGAGTAAGACTGCTCAAAGCAGAGGCTGGCCGAGAGGGCGAGCGGCTTGTCCTGGCCATAGCGGTTGCGCAGGTAGCCTGAAAGGATGAGCACCCCCTTGTCGTGAATGCTCCCGCTCAAATGAGACTCGCGCTCGATGTTGATGATGCCGGCCTGTCCCATGGCCACACTCGCCGTAACGCGAGAGGGACGGCCGAAGGCATAAGCGCCGATGTCCAAGACCGAAAGCCCATTGACCTGTCCCACTTTCTTGCCCTTGATGTCGATCAGGATCGTTCCCTTGGCGATCAACTCGCGAATCTCCTCCTCGATCCGATTGGAGCGAAAGATCCGGCTCTCGAGCGCCTGCTCGACATGACGCCGGGAGACGATCTGCTGGTCTTCTTTCCTTGCCCAGTAGGCTGCCTCGCGCACCAGATCGGCCACATCCGCGTAGGAGGCGAGAATCTTCTCCCGCTCCCCGGCCTGCCGCGCGCCGAATTCGAGGAGCCGCTCTACAGCCCCGCGATCAAAGTGGGGAAGCCCTTCCTCTGAGCAGAGCTTTGCCACCCATCTCGCATAGGCGAGCCCGTGATGCTCCTCAAGCTCCATTACATTGCGAAAATCCGCCCTGACTTTGAAGATCTCGCGAAACTCCTCGTCCCAAGCATAGAGGAGATGGTAGAGAAAGGGGCTTCCCGCGACGATCACCTTGGTATTGATCTCCACCGGCTCGGGCTTTAAACCCGAGGCGGAAAACAGGGCAAAGGGTTCATAGGTCTCCATCTCGATACGCCCGCTCCTGAGCGTCCACCTGAGCACCCTCCACACCGCCGGCTCCATCAGAGCATCTTCCAGACTGAAGATCAAATAGCCGCCGTGCGCGCGCAACAGGGACCCGGATTTGATCCGGGTAAAGTTCGTCACCACCCGGCCGAAGCGATCGACGACCCGTTCAATCGTGCCAAACAGGTTGAGGTAAGTCGGGGAGCTTTCGACCAGCACCGGAGCGCCCCGGGTCTCCGCGTTGTCCACCACGACGTTCACATCGTACTCCAGAAAAGGATCCCGCTCGTGTCGATGAGGGCCGAAGGGAAAGGCCAATGGCCCGGAAGCTCCCTCTTTGAAATCGTCGAGGTTGTCAAGGATGTGTTCCCGGACCTCCACAAGGTAGGAGCTCACCTTTTCGTTAGCGACTTCACGTTCAACGGCAGCGATGAGCGGGAGCAGGAGCTGTTCGCAAAAGCGGCGCTCCACCGCCCGGATATCGGCCTCCATCTGCTGCATGACCTCGCGCTGCTTGTTGGCCAATTCGGCCATCTCGGCTACCAACTCCTGCATCCGCTTGTCGATTTCCTGCTGCTCTTCTTCTCTCAATTGCGCGAACTCCTCCGGACTCTTGAGGAGCTTTCCGTCGACCAAGGGAATAAACTGGACACTCCCTCCAGGCCCGCCCTTGATGGCGAAGCCCCTTTGTCGCACGAGCCTTTCAAACTGCGCGTTTAGCTCTTGCGCCCGGCTCGTGTACTTCTCTCTGAGCAGCGCTTTTTCCCGGTCAAAGGCCTCCTGCCGAAACGCCTTGGGCAGATCCTCTCTCAGGCTTTTCACCAGGTTGCGCATCATCTGTTTAAGGCGCGTTCCCTTCCCCGCCGGCAGATAAATCGCTCGCGGAGCGTCCGGGTGCTGAAAGTTGTGAACGTAGATCCAGTCCCCGGGCGTGAGGGCCTCTTGCGTCCGCTCGGCCACCCATTGTTTCAAGGCGTTAAGTTTCTCGGCCCCGGAGAGACCCGACACGAAGATATTGAACCCGCCCCGGCTCACCCCAAGTCCCAACTCCAACGCGGCGAGCGCCCGCTCCTGACCGGCGAAGTCCTGCCCAGGCACGAGCTCGCTGGTTGCGGTGAATTCGCTGTCCAGCCTTATCGCAAACCTCAGATCCTCTGCGGTAAGCTGGCGAGCGGCCGGAGCCTGCTTTAGCTCGGGGCTCTTGCTTTGCTCGATTCTGGCTGCTGTGACGCTGGTCATGGCTTTTTACCCGTCTGCTTGATTTTCGGCAGAGTTACCTTGAGCACCCCGTCTTTAAAGTTCGCCTCGATCCGGTCTTTGTCTACCGATTCCGGCAGTGTTATGCGCCGCATGAATTCCCCGCAGCACCGCTCCTGATAATGGAATCTGGCTCGGTTATGGTTCCGCTCAAAGTATCGCCTGCCCTGTACGATGAGATCGCTTCCTTCCACTTCCACCTTGACATCATCCCCTTTGACGCCGGGAAGATCCGCTTCCAGAACAAAGGCCTGCGGAGTCTCGTAGAGATCGATGGACGGGTTCCATTCGAGCAGCTCGCCGGGAATCCCCCAGGGGCGGTGGATGATCTCGTCAAAGAGGCGGTCCAGCTCTTGCGGGAGTCTAAGGGGAAACGACAAGAGCTTATTCTGTCTGGCCATACGGCTTTCTACCTAAAAATAGATTAAGCAATGGCCATGCCACGAGTCTCTCCACCATTTTATGCGTATGCTAGCCACACCTTTTCTCATTCTTGGGAAAATAAGGTCGCAATAGTCTTATCAGTGGCAAAGTCACCTTGAGCAAAGCCTCTCAGATTTCTTTGAAGAAATACGGCCTAAGAGGAGTTAGCTTCTCTTCGTAAGATCCCGGATAGAGGAACCAAAGCGCGGCTGCAATGCTTGACAGGAGCGAGTTTCCATCCTGGGGCGTAAAGCACATGCCAAGGACTTCCCGCTCTCCTTTCAAGGTCAACGTCTGAGCGGCAATTACCGTTTGGTTGAGTATTCGGCCGTAAATACCATGGTCCCTGCCGAACGAGAACACGGACGCTGCTGACTTCTTGTGTGTGAGGGCGATCCTCCCGTTCATCTTAAGCCGGCGCATGATTTCATCCATTGTCACGGGTCTGCGAAGCTTAAGGTCAAAATGGATGGTGTGCATGTATTGGGTGTTGATCTTGATAACCGATGAGTAAATGGCCAGGCTGAGCCCCAAGGTTCTAAAGAGATAATGCGCGTCTCTACCCTGGTGGGTGCCAAAACGAGGATCGTCATGCTTTCCTACTTCGGGCGCGGGGGTGAATTCGCTTTCCTCGCTCAGGTCGTTTGCCCGCCTCATGCAGACAAACCGTCCCTCTTCTAAGTTGTCTTCTTTCTCCGGCCCCAGCGCAATCGAGTCAATGAGAACGGCGAGGTTGTGGGTGTTGCAGCTTACGACCTGGATGAACCGATCCTCTCCCTTCTTTAGAGCCCTGTCGTTGATTCCGCGCGCATACATCTTGCCGAAGCCGAACTCGCTCCCTTGGGCTATAAAACTCCGCTCGTTGGCTGCATACCTTTTGTAGTATCTCTCCTTGTTCTCGTTTCCCACGGGCGTGCAATCAATGATGACATCGGCCCTCTCAATCGCCTCTTCAGCCTCGTAGAGGGGCTCCATTTCCAGCTCCCTGAATTTCTGCCACTGGTCCCTGTCCACGCAGAGCCTCGCCCCTTTATTGCCCAAGGCCATGACCTTGGATCGATCGGTGAGAAGAGGTGTTCGCTTGTGGAATGTAACCTCGTCAATTCCAAAGGCTTCACGAAACGCAGCCAGAATACCAATAAGAGGTTCGCCGATGGTTCCAGTTCCTACCACGTGCACGATTTTTTTCCCCATAGCCGTTCTTCCAAACACGTTGTTGCTGGTCTACTGATCTCACTTTTCCTCATCTTGACTCGGGCCTACTTGCCAGCGGCGTATCGATTTTGGACAGTCAACAGGGGTTTACCTTCCGAGACCCCATGGGGCCCCCCAAGATAACCCACTTTTCTAAGGACGCGTATGATCCTCTGCTCTGACCCCCAGTCGCACCAGTGCACACCCCGAACCGGAAGAACCAGAAGATGAGACGGACGTTCGGCAGAGACGATCTCAAGCACCTGGCGGGAGAAGTTGATCGGTCTCATACGCTGATAGACCTCTTTTATGACCGCCTCCATCAATGGCGCGCCGATGGCCTCTTCTATCCTTTTGAAAGAGCGGTACAGAGCCGGTGCTGCCCGGCGGACGAGCTTCAACAAGGTTCCGACCTTAAAAACCATAACCAAAGCGTTCCACAGTCCGCCCTGCTTGATCAGCTCACAGGCAACATGAAGAGGCGGCTTTTCGACAAACCGCGAGACCTCATGGATCGACAGCGGGGCCAGACGAGCTACTTTATTGCCGGGTAAGATGTAGCCATATTCCGGCTCCGGCTCCTCGGGCTCCATCCCTAGTAAGACAACATACGAGGGGTGCCGCTCGACGACTCGAAAGGCCAGATCCACATGGGCCATAAAGAGGCCTTCCTCGATGACGAAGTGGTCCGAAGGAAATACCGCCACCGCAGACTCAGGATGGCGCTTGTACACGTGCATCAAAGGAAGGAGAAGTCCTGGCCCGGTCTCTTTATTCTCAGGCTGCACGACAATGGTTTCCCCGGGGCGGCTGGAAAGCTGTTCCCTCACTTCGGGATAGCGTAAATGGCGTTGGCTGATGACCGTAAAGAGGCGCTCAGAAGGGAGCAAAATCTCAACCCGTGAAAAGGTATGCTCCAGCATGGAGCGGGTGCCGATGAAATTGATGTACTGTTTAGGAAGACCGTCTCCTCGCAGTCGATGAACAAAGGGCTTGAGTCGCTCGCCTTCTCCGGCAGCGAGCACGATCCCACAGCGAACGAGCGCGGCATTAAAGGCGAAGTCCACTCTGTTTCTCCATTTGTCTTAGAGCTGTCTTATTTTAGAGTTTCTTCGCAATCCTTATGCCATGCGGAGACTGGGCAAACTCTCAAAGATTTTGCTAGGCTTTTGTTAAAAGCCCCTCATCCGCGCTTTCTCAGGTTTGCAAGAATGAGCAAGCCTAGAATCTCACGGCTGAGAAAAAGTCCATCCAAAGGCTCGATCTTCTTCAACCCAATCCTGTTTCCACTTGGCACGCTTTGTGCGTATAATTTGCCTCTCGGAGTATGTTTGTCCTGTAGTGCTCGAACATGATCAAGGACGCATCAGCTCTCCTGTACCATCCAGCTTCTCTCGGCATCGAGCCCGGATTTTTCGAGAGTCTGCTGAAGAAAAGCGTAAGGGAGGGGGAAGAGAAGCTCATGCTGGCGGTGCTTGAAGACGCTGTCACGTGCTTTCAGAAATACGTCCTTGCAAAAGATGCCAGAGGGAAAGCCCTGTTCCGTGAGGCGGAGGATTGGATTGTGGAACGGAACAGCGACTGGATCTTTTCTTTCGACAGCATCTGCGAAGTTTTGGGGCTTGGCCCCGAATATGTGCGGCAGGGATTGATGCAGTGGAAGGAAAGCATGCTCACTGCCGCGCCCAAAGCCAAGATCTATCGCCTTCCTGCCAGGAGGCGGAAAAGGAAACCCTTGCCCGCAACGGCGCCGGGCGGTGGCCCAATGGCTCCGGAGTCGGGCAAGATACGAGCAGCATCGTAAGGGAGGTGGTGTGCATGATGGACAGACTGACCGTAACCATGAGATGCGGGGCTTTGGTGGCATCGGCGCTCAGCTTGGGGTTGCTTTCCGGCTGGGGCGTTCGTGAGGCTGTCTCTGCGGAAGCCGCTCCCCAAGAAGCCGTAGGGATAACGGTAATCCAGGAAAAAACAAAGCAGGGATACCCGTATATCTCCGGAGGGGTTGGGACTGAGGAGCGAGAGCTGATAGAAAAGTTGGCTAAAGCCTACAATCTCAAACTCTCGTTTGCGGATAAAACAGGCCCATATCTCTCCGATGTAAAGCTCGTCATCGAAGAGGAAAAAGGTCGAGAGATCGTTAATACCACCACCAACGGGCCATGGTTCTATATTCAGCTTCCCGAGGGGACCTATAACGTAAAAGCGAACTTCAAGGGTAAAACCAGGGAGATGACGGCCCTAAGGCTACAAAAAGACAAGCCTATCCGCCGGACTCTACTTTGGGATGTAGCTGAAGAAATCTCAACCCGCTAACGCTCTCAGCGAGGGGTCAGGTAGTAAAGGAGAACCGGGACGCCAGCCCGCCGCACGCACTCGCCGCTCACGCTGCCGAAGACTGCCCGCTCTAGACCTCCCCTCGCATGGGATGTCATCGCCAGCATCACGCCATCGCGCCCTCCCACGTAGCTGCAAATAGCCTCGGCCGGCTCGCCGTGTAGGACCTCCGAGTCGGCCTCCAGGCCATACGCTCTTCTGGTCCTCTCAGCTTGCCCGTGCACATAGGAAGACTCCAGTAGAT
>Ga0137796_10001245_pt1 | contig 14750 bp, 13 predicted proteins | sample OV2TP3_FD_97704 | JGI IMG/M metagenome (GOLD analysis project Ga0137796, IMG submission 97704)
CGCCGAGGCGGCCCGCCTGCGGCGGCTCGCCGGGCCCACGGTGAGCTTCCTCGGCTGGCAGGACGACCGCGTCCTCGCCGAGCAGTACGCCCGGTGCCGCGCCTTCGTCTTTCCGGCGGAGGAGGAGTTCGGGATCGCGCCTCTGGAGGCCATGGCGGCGGGCCGGCCCGTGATCGGCTACGCCCGCGGCGCGCTCCTGGAGACCTCCCTGGACGGGGTCACCGGACTCTTCTTCTCCGAGCAGACCCCCGAATCGCTCATCGACGCCCTCCGCCGCTTCGAGCTGACCAGCTTCGATACCGACAAGATCCGGGCCCACGCCCTCCGCTTCCGGCAGGAGCGTTTCCTCGAGGAGATGGCCGCCTACGTCGAGGAGTGCCTCGCGCGTCACCCGGGCCTCGGAGCGGTGCGGTGCTGAAGGAGCGCCGCCTCTGGCTCCTCCTGGCCCTCCTCGCCGGCGACACCCTGGCGGCGGCCGGGGCCCTCCTGGCCGCCTACGCCCTCCGCTTCTCGCTCGGGCTCTTCCCGGTCCCCCTGGGCGTCCCGCCGCTCGAGCCCTACCTCTTCCTCCTGCTCCCCCTCCTGCCGCTCCACGCCCTCGCCCTGGGCGCCGCGGGGCTCTACCGCTACCGCCGGGAGCGGACGAAGGCCGACGAGGCCTTCGCCCTGGTGCGGGGGGTGACCCTGGCCGCCATCCTCCTGGTGGCGGCGACCTTCTTCATCCGGGGCTTCTCCTACTCGCGAGGCGTCATCGTCCTCTTCTGGGGGCTCGACCTCCTCCTCGTCTTCTGGGAGCGGCTGGCCATACGGGAGGCGCTCCGCTACCTCCGGCGCCACGGCCGGTTCGTTCGGCGGGTCCTCATCGCCGGGGCGGGGCCGCTCGGCCAGGCGGTGGCCCACCGGCTGCGGGGGCACCCGGAGCTCGGGCTCCGGGTGGTGGGGTTCCTCGACGACCGGCGTCCGGTCGGGGAGCGGGTCGAGGGGCGCGAGGTCCTGGGAGGGTTCGAGGCGGTCCAGGAGGTCCTGGCGCACCAGGCGGCTGATCAGCTCTTCATCGCGCTCCCCCTGGAGGCCCACGCCGAGATGCTCAAGATCCTGAACGCCCTGGAAGGGGAGCTGGTGGACGTCAAGGTCATCCCGGACATCCTCCAGTTCATCACCCTCAAGGCGGCGGTGGAGGAGCTGGACGGGCTCCCCATCATCAGCCTGTCCGAGGGGCCGGTCACCGGCTGGAACCGGGTGGCGAAGCGGGCGCTGGACCTCGCGGTCTCGGCCCTCGCCCTCGTCATCCTCTCGCCCCTCTTCGCGTTGATCGCGCTGGGGATCAGGCTGACCTCCTCGGGGCCGGTGATCTACGGCCAGGAGCGGATGGGGCTCGACGGGCGGCCGTTCCGGATGTACAAGTTCCGCTCCATGCGGATGGATGCGGAGGCCGAGTCAGGGCCGGTCTGGACGGCCCCGGACGACGCCCGGCGGACCCTGGTGGGGCAGTTCCTCCGCCGCTTCAGCCTGGACGAGCTGCCCCAGCTCTGGAACGTGCTGCGGGGCGAGATGAGCCTGGTGGGGCCGCGGCCGGAGCGGCCGTTCTTCGTCCAGCAGTTCCGGACGATGATCCCCCAGTACATGCTCCGCCACAAGGTCAAGTCCGGGATGACCGGCTGGGCGCAGGTCAACGGCCTCCGGGGGAACACCTCGCTGGAGAAGCGGATCGAGTACGACCTCTACTACGTCGAGAACTGGTCGCTCACCATGGACCTCAAGATCCTCTGCCTGACCCTCTGGCGGGCCTGGCGCCATCGTCACGCGTACTAGGTGCCTCGGAGTGAGGCTCACGAGTAAGGCTATGTGCTCGCGCGCCCTGGACCTTCGGCTTGGGGGGAGGTTCGGAAGGGGGGCGGAGCCCCCCTCCGAGGTGCGATGAAGGGATTGATTCTGTCCGGGGGGCGGGGGACCCGGCTCCGGCCCATCACCTACACGGCCGCCAAGCAGCTGGTCCCCATCGCCAACAAGCCCATCCTCTTCTACGGGATCGAGGCGATCGCGGCCTGCGGGATCGCCGAGGTGGGGATCGTGGTGGGCGAGACGCGGCGGGAGATCGAAGAGGCGGTGGGGGACGGGTCCCGCTGGGGGATCCGCGTCACCTATATCGAGCAGGAGGCCCCCCTCGGGCTCGCCCACGCGGTCCTGGTCTCCGAGGCCTACCTCGGGGCCGAGCCGTTCGTGATGTACCTCGGGGACAACCTGGTCAAGGACGGGATCGTCCCCTTCGTCGAGGAGTTCCGCCGGGAGGCGCCCCACTGCCAGATCCTCCTGGCCCGCGTCCCCAACCCGGAGCAGTTCGGGGTGGCGGAGCTCGTGGACGGGCGGGTGGTGCGGCTGATCGAGAAGCCGGCCCGCCCCCCCTCGGACCTCGCCCTGGTCGGGGTCTACATGTTCGACCCCCACATCTTCGAGGCCGCCCGGGCGATCGCCCCCTCCTGGCGCGGGGAGCTGGAGATCACCGACGCGATCCAGTACCTGATCGACAAGGGCTACACCGTCCACCCCCACGTCATCGAGGGGTGGTGGAAGGACACGGGGAAGCTCGAGGACATGCTGGAGGCCAACCGGATCATCCTGGACGCCCTCGTCCCCGCCGTCCGGGGCGAGGTGGACGCGGCCTCCGAGGTCCACGGCAAGGTCGTGGTGGAGGCCGAGGCCCGGGTGGTGCGGAGCCTGATCCGCGGCCCCGCCATCATCGGCCGCGGGGCCCTGATCGAGAACGCCTACGTCGGCCCCTTCACCTCGGTCGGGGACGGGGTGACCATCCGGGGGAGCGAGGTCGAGCACTCCATCATCCTGGAGGGGTCCTCCGTCACCGACATCGGGGGGCGGATCGAGAACAGCCTGATCGGGCGCAACGTCGCCGTCTACCGGGCCGAGGCCAAGCCCCGGGCCTACCACCTCATGCTCGGCGACCGCTCCCAGATCGGGCTCGTGTGAGGGCCCCGTGGAGCTGAGCGACGCGGCCAAGCGCGCCTTTCGGGTCCAGGACTACTCGGCCGCGCCCCCCATCGCCGGCGTGGAGGTCGTCGAGCTCGCCCGCCACACCGACGACGGCGGCTCCTTCACCGAGCTGGGCCGCTTCGCGGCCGGCGCCTCCCTGGCGTTCTCCGGCTTCGTCCTCGCCCAGGTGAACTACAGCGAGCTGGAGCCGGGGGCCATCAAGGCCTTCCACCTCCACCGGCGGCAAACCGACATCTGGTACGTCCCGCCCGGCGACAAGGTGCTCCTGGTCCTCGTGGACGTCCGCGCCGGCTCGCCCACCGAGGGCGCGCGCCGGCGGCTCGTGCTCGGCGACGGCCGCTCGCGCCTGGTCCGGATCCCCCCCGGGGTGGCCCACGGCTGCCGCAATGTCGGCGGGGCGCGAGGGCGCATCGTCTACTTCACGGACACGCCCTTCTCCCCCGAGCCCGCGACCACGGACGAGGGGCGGCTCCCCTGGGACTTCGCGGGCGCCGAGATCTGGGAGATCGCGCGGGAGTGAGGGCGCAGGCCCCATGAGGATCCTCGTGACCGGCGGGGCCGGGTTCATCGGCTCCAACTTCGTCCGCTACCTCCAGGCCCACCGCCCGGGCTACTCCATCGTCAACCTCGACAAGCTCACCTACGCCGCCGACCGGGAGTTCTTCGAGGCGCCGGCCGCCGGTCCCGGCTACCAGTTCGTCCAGGAGGACATCTGCCACCCCGAGAAGGTCCGGGAGATCGCCCGCGGGGTGGACGCCATCGTCAACTTCGCCGCCGAGACCCACGTGGACCGCTCGATCATGGACCCGGGCAGCTTCATCCAGACCGACGTCTACGGGACCTTCGTCCTCCTCGAGGTGGTGCGGGAGCTCGGGATCCCCCGCTACGTCCAGGTCTCCACCGACGAGGTGTACGGCTCGACCGAGGGCGGGGCCTTCGCCGAGGAGGCCCCCCTCAACCCCTCCAACCCCTATGCCGCCTCCAAGGCCGCCGGGGACCTCATGGCGCTCGCCTACTGGCGGACCCACCGGCTCCCCGTGCTGGTCACCCGCAGCTCCAACAACTTCGGCCCCTACCAGTACCCCGAGAAGGTCATCCCCCTCTTCATCACCAACGCCATCGACGACCTGCCGCTGCCGCTCTACGGCGACGGGAGGAACGTGCGCGACTGGCTCTACGTGATGGACAACTGCGCCGCCATCGATCTCGTCCTCCACCAGGGGCGGGAGGGCGGGGTCTACAACGTCGGAGGCGGCTATGAGCTCGAGAACATCGAGCTGACGCGGCGGATCCTGGCCCTCCTGGGCAAGCCCGAGTCCCTGATCCGCCACGTCGCCGACCGCCCCGGCCACGACCGCCGCTACGCCCTGGACTGCCGGAGGCTCCGCGCCCTCGGGTGGCGCCCGACCCACGCCTTCGACGACGCCCTGGCGGAGACGGTCCGCTGGTACCGCGACCACGAGGCCTGGTGGCGCCCCCGGAGGGCCGGGGCCTTCCAGGAGTACTACCGGCGGCAGTACGGGGAGCTCCGGTGAGGATCGCCGTCACCGGGGCCGGCGGGATGCTCGGGCAGGACCTCTGCCGGGTCCTCGTGGCCCGGCACGAGGTCTACCCCCTGGCGCGGCCCGATCTGGACGTGACCGATCCCGACGCGGTCGCCGAGACCCTCGGCCGGCTCGCCCCCGAGGTGATCATCCACGCCGCCGGCTGGACGGACGTGGACGGCTGCGAGCGGGACCCCGACCGCGCCTTCCGGGTCAACGCCCTGGGGAGCCGGTACGTGGCCGTCACCGGGGCGTCGGCGGGGGCGGCGCTCTGCTACCTCTCGACCGACTACATCTTCGACGGGGCGAAGAAGGCCCCCTATACCGAATGGGACCCCCCGAGCCCGCTCTCGGTCTACGGCGCCTCGAAGCTCGCTGGCGAGCGCGAGGTCCGGTCGCTCTGCCCCCGCCACTGGGTCGTCCGGACCTCCTGGCTCTTCGGGCCGGGCCGCAACTTCGTGACTGCCATCCTCGCCCAGGCCGCCCGGGGCGGGCCCCTCCGGGTCGTGGACGACCAGGTCGGCTCCCCCACCTACACCGAAGACCTGGCCGGCGGGCTCGCCTCGCTCCTCGAGACCGCCCGCTTCGGGGTCTACCACCTCACCAACGCCGGCCACTGCTCCTGGTTCCAGTTCGCCACCGCCGTCCTCGAGGCCGCCGGGCTCCGGGTCCCCATCGAGCCGATCCCCTCGAGCGCGCTGGACCGCCCCGCCCCCCGCCCTCCTTACTCCGTCCTCCGGAACGCCTGCTGGGAGCTGGAGGACCGCCCGCCCCTCCGCCCCTGGCCCGAGGCCCTCCGGGCCTACCTCGCCCGGGTTCACCCCTAATCGACTCGGAGGGGGCTGACGCCCTCCAACCAGGCGCCCCGTCGGTCTGACTCCGCTGGGGGGTGTCGGCCCCGAGCGGAGCGTGTGGAGCGAGGGGTCGATTCCCCCCAGCGGGGCGGGCGCCTTTCCCGAGCCGGGCGGTCCGTGCTATCGTGAGGCCATGATGGGGGCCGAGACTTATCGCGGCAAGGGCCTGATCGCCGACCCGATCCACCGCTACATCCTCTACACCCGGCCCGAGGGGGGGCTCGCGGGGGAGGCGACCGAGCAGGACCTGATCGACACCCCGTGGGTCCAGCGCCTCCGGCGGATCCCCCAGCTCCAGTCGGCCCGGTGGGTCTTTCCGACCGCCGAGCACAGCCGCTTCCAGCACGCCCTGGGGGCGATGCACGTGGCGGGCCGCTTCGCCCAGCACCTCTACCCCTCCCTCCGCGCCCTCCACCCCGACTGTCCCTCGGCCCCCCTCGTCGAGGAGCTCCTCCGGATGGCTGGCCTCCTCCACGACGTCGGGCACGGCCCCTTCGGCCACTTCTTCGACGACAACTTCCTGGCCGACTTCGGCCTGACCCACGAGATGGTGGGGCAGAAGATCATCCGGGAGGAGCTGGGGGAGGTCATCCGGGGGCTCCGCCGGAGCCCCTCGGGAACGTTCGCCGCGGGCGAGGCGATCGATCCTGAGTGGATCTGCTACCTGATGGGGAAGGGGTACACCCGCCTCGAGGAGGGGCAGCCCCGGTGGCTCGCCTTCCTCAAGCCGCTCCTCTCCGGGATCTACACCGCGGACAACCTCGACTACGTCCTCCGGGACGCCTACATGTGCGGGGTCGCCGTCGGCCCGGTGGACCTCGACCGGATCGTCTACTACAGCTTCTTCTCCGAGGAGGGGCTCACCCTGGACCGGGGCGGGACGAGCGCCCTCATCATGTTCCTCACGGCGCGCTACTACATGTACACCAACGTCTACTACCACCGGACGACCCGGGCCATCGACCTCCACCTCAAGGACATCTTCCGTCCCACCATGCGGATCCTCTACCCCTCCGACCCCCGCCGGGACCTCCACCCCTACCTCCACCTGACCGAGTGGACCCTGCTGGAGGAGGTGGGGCGCTGGCACGACGCCGACGAGCCCGAGCGGCGGGCGCTGGGGGTCGAGTGGCGCCAGATCCTGGACCGGCGGCTCAAGTGGCGGATGGTCCACGAGGAGATCCTGGACGACTCCATGGTCAAGATCTGGGTGGGGATCACGCCCGCCAACATGGAGAGCCGACTCAAGGAGGTCCTTCCCCCCCCGCTCCAGGGGATCCCCTGCCGGATCGACATGGCCTTCCAGGACCCGCGCCCGCTCAACCCCCTGGCGATGGGGGACCGGCAGATCTACATCTACGACGGCTCCACCGGGAAGGTCTCCAAGGAGCCCCTGGGCGCGCTGTTCAAGTACCTCCCCGGCAAGGTGGCCCAGTGCCGGATCTTCGCCCGGGACCACCTGCACGACGCGGAGCTGACGGAGGCGTTCCGGCGGGTCCTCTACGAGGACCAGCCCTCGATCCCCACCAACGTCTGACCGTGTGTCCGAGTAAGACTTTAGGGGGTTCTGCCCCCCGGCAGGCCCCGATGGGGGAGGCGGCGGTCCCGAGCGGAACGGTAAGCGGAGCGGCGCGGGTCCCCGTCGTGAGCGAGCCGGGTGGGGAAGCCGGCTCACGGGCTCAGCACGAAGGAGGAGGGGCCCCGCCCGGCGAACCACAGACGGGTGCGCCGCGGAGCGTGTGGAGCGAGGGGCTGCCGCCTCCCGCGGGGACGTCCGTGGGGGGTGGAGCCCCCCTCCGAGGTTCCTAGCTATGGACATCCTCGACATCAAGGCGCGGGTCGCCGGGGCCGTCGTGGAGTCCGTCTTCCGCCGGGCCCGCTACAAGCTCACCCCCTACGCGCGGTCGGGGGAGGCCCCGGTGCTCCGGATCGGGCGGGAGGACTTCACACCGCACTTCACGGCGACCCAGACCGCTGAGACGCGGGGGGATGCCGTCGGCCCCCCCCGCTCCTTCCTGGTCGAGGTCAAGTACCGGAGCCAGCTCGGCCAGTACCTGGCCATCGAGGGGCAGCGGGGCGAGCGGAGCGCCTTCGCCCAGGCCAAGCGGCTCTGGCCGGACCTCTGCGTCATCTTCGTCACCGACCGGCCCGACCCCGGGCGCTCGTGGTTCCAGGTCCTGGACCTGAGCGGATATTCGGCCTCGGCGCCGGTCCGGACCCTGGACCTGGCCGAGCACGGGGGGTTGGCCATCTGGCGGACCAACGTGGACGATCACGAGGAGCTGGCGCGAAGGGTCTTCGCCCTCCTCACCGGCGTGTGACGGGGGATCGACCATGGAGAAGTTCAAGGGCGTGGACTACTACGGAATCGAGGCCCTCCTCTCGGAGGAGGAGCGGATGGTGCGGGACGCCGTCCGCGACTGGGTGGAGGCCGAGTTCCTCCCCATCATCCAGGAGCACCACCGGGCCGGGACGTTCCCGGCGCACCTCATCCCCAAGCTCGGGGAGATGGGGGTCTTCGGCGCGAACCTCCAGGGGTACGGCTGCGCCGGGCTCAACAACGTGGCCTACGGGCTGATCATGCAGGAGCTGGAGCGGGGCGACTCGGGGCTGCGCTCGTGCGCCTCGGTCCAGGGGGCCCTGGTCATGTACCCGATCCACGCCTACGGCTCGGAGGGGCAGAAGACGCGCTGGCTCCCCGCCCTGGCGCGGGGGGAAGAGGTCGGGTGCTTCGGCCTGACCGAGCCGGACTTCGGGTCGGACCCGGGCGGGATGCGGACCCGCGCCCAGCGGGAGGGCGACGGCTACGTCCTGAACGGGACGAAGCTCTGGATCACCAACGGCTCCATCGCCGACGTGGCGGTGGTCTGGGCCAAGGACGACGACGGCGAGATCGGGGGCTTCCTGGTGGAGCGGGGGATCCAGGGGTTCACGACCCTCGACATCCCCGGCAAGTTCTCCATGCGCGCCTCGGTGACCTCGGAGCTCTCCTTCCAGGACTGCCGGATCCCCGCCGGGAACCGCCTCCCGGGGGCCAGGGGGCTCAAGGCGGCCCTGGCCTGCCTCTCCCAGGCCCGGTACGGGATCGCCTGGGGGGCGATCGGGGCGGCCATGGCGTGCTACGACTGGGCGCTCCAGTACGCCCAGGCCCGGGTCCAGTTCGGCCGGCCGATCGCCTCCTTCCAGCTCGTCCAGCAGAAGCTCGTCTTCATGCTCACCGAGATCACCAAGGCCCAGCTCCTCGCGCTCCACCTCGGCCGGCTCAAGGATCAGGGCCGGGCGCGCGCCCAGCAGATCTCCCTGGCCAAGCGGAACAACGTCTGGATGGCCCTCGAGTCGGCGCGGCTGGCCCGCGACATCCTCGGGGCCGCGGGGATCGTGGACGAGCACCCGGTGATCCGCCACATGCTCAACCTGGAGACGGTCTACACCTACGAGGGGACCCACGACATCCACACCCTCGTCGTGGGGCGGGACATCACCGGGCTGTCGGCCTTCGGGGAGGCGTGAGGGGGTGAGCCCCGAGGAGTCGCGCTTCCAGGAGGGCGAGCACGCCCTCCTGATCGACCCGCGCGGCCGGCGCCACCTCCTGAGCCTCCGCAAGGGGGAGACCTTCCACACCGATCGCGGCTTTATCCCCCACGACGGCCTGATCGGCCAGCCCGAGGGGGTGACGGTGCGCTCCTCCCTCGGCCTCCGCTACCTGGCCCTTCGCCCGACCCTGGCCGAGTACATCCTGGAGATGCCCCGGGGGGCCCAGGTCATCTACCCGAAGGACCTCGCCCTCATCCTCTTCTGGGCCGACGTCGCCCCGGGCCAGACCGTCCTCGAGGCGGGGATCGGCTCGGGCGCCCTGACCCTGGCCCTGCTCCGGGCGGTGGGCCCCTCGGGGCGCGTGATCAGCTACGAGACCCGCGAGGACTTCGCCCGCCGCGCCCTCCGGAACCTGGAGGCGCGCCTCGGCCCCACCCCGACCCTGACCCTGCGCCTCCGGGACATCTACGAAGGGATCGAGGAGCGGGGGCTCGATCGGCTGATCCTCGACCTCCCGGAGCCGTGGCGGGTGGTGCCGGCGGCCGCCGAGGCCCTTCGCCCCGGCGGGATCTTCTGCGCCTATGTCCCCACCATCCTCCAGGCCCAGCGGATCCACGAGGCCCTGGCCGGCCACCCCGCCTTCGCCCTTCCGGAGACCTTCGAGAGCCTGCTCCGCCCCTGGCAGATCCAGGGGCTCTCGGTCCGGCCCTTCCACCGGATGGTCGCCCACACGGCCTTCCTCACCCTGGCCCGGCGGGTCGTCGTCCAGGGGGGGCCGCCTGAGGCCGTGTTCGACGAGGGCGTGGAGCCCTCTGACCCGAGCTGAGCCTCCGTGTTCTTGCGCCTGTCCGAGCCGCGCTGATGCTGCTCGCGCGCTTTCGGCCATCGGCTCGCGGTAATGGTGTTCCGCTCCGAGCGCCGGCTTCGCCGGCGGCACCTTGGGGGGAGGTTCGGAAGGGGGGCCTAGCCCCCCTCCGAGTCTAATGGGAGGCGAGGATGCTCGAGACGATCTTCAAGCTCAGGGAGCACCGGACGACGGTGGGCACGGAGGTGCTGGCGGGGCTGACCACCTTCATGGTCATGGCCTACATCATCTTCGTCAACCCGACCATCCTCTCCTTTGCGGGGATCAAGGGGCTGGAGGGGCAGGGCCCGCCCTTCGGGCCGACGCTGGCGGCGACCTGCCTGGTCGCCGGCGTCATGACGGCCCTCATGGGGCTCGTCGCCAACTACCCCCTGGCCATCGCCTCGGGGATGGGGCTGAACGCGGTCGTGGCCTTCCAGCTCATCGCCGGGATGAGGCTCCCCTGGGAGGCGGCGATGGGGGTGATCTTCCTGGAGGGGGTGGCCATCGCCATCCTGGTCCTCACCGGCTTCCGGGAGGCGATCATGCGGGCCATCCCCATGAGCCAGAAGCGGGCGATCAGCGTGGGGATCGGGCTCTTCATCCTCTTCATCGGGATGAACTCCGCGGGGTTCGTGAAGCCGGGGCAGGGGATCCCGGTCACCCTCGGGGACCTCACGACAACCCGCGTGGTGGTGGCCCTGGTGGGGCTCCTCTTCACCGTGTGGCTCCTGGCCCGACGCGTCCGCGGCGCCCTGCTCCTCGGGATCGTCCTGACCACGCTCCTGGCGGTCGTGGTCAACGGGGCCTGGGGCTGGACGGTGTGGACGACCCCCGGGGTTGCGGTGATCCCCGAGCGGCTGGTCGCCCTGCCCGACTTCTCCACCCTCGGCAAGGGGCTGAACCTGGGCGTCTTCGCGCACCTCGGGGTCCTGGCCGCCGCGCTGACCATCTTCTCGATCATGCTCTCGGACTTCTTCGACACCATGGGGACCGTGATCGGGATCGGGGGGGAGGCGGGGTGGCTCGACCGGGAGGGGCGCCTGCCCCGCTTGAAGCGGGTGCTCCTGATCGACTCCCTGGGCGCCGTCTTCGGCGGGGCGGCCTCGGCCTCCTCGGCCACCACCTACATCGAGTCGGCCGCCGGGGTCTCGGAGGGGGGGAAGACCGGGCTCACCTCCCTGGTCACGGCCCTCTGCTTCTTCCTCGCCCTCTTCATCGCCCCCCTGGCCGGCGTGGTCCCGCCCGAGGCGACCGCGGCCGCCCTCATCGTGGTGGGCTACCTCATGTGCGCGGTCGTCCGGGAGATCCCCTTCGGGGACCTCGAGGAGGGCTTCCCCGCCCTGCTGACCCTGGTGGTCATGCCGTTCACCTACTCCATCACCAACGGGATCGGGGCGGGGTTCGTCAGCTACTGCTTCGTCAAGCTCGTCCGCGGCAAGGGGCGCGACGTCCACCCGATGATGTACCTCGCGGCGCTGGCCTTCGTGATCTACTTCGCCCAGCCCTGGCTCCAGGGGCTCTTCGGGTTTTAGCCACTGGGAGGGGGGCTCGGGGGGCGGCCCCCACCTGCCTGGCCCGGCCCCGGGGGTTGTGGTAGGCTAGGACTCGCCATGATGCGCGCGATGCGGAAATCTGCGAAGTACTTCCTGGCGGTCGTCATCGTCGCCTTCATCGGGACCTCGTTCTTCCTCTGGGGGACGGGGAGCGGCCCGGGCGGGGGGGAGGCGGTCGCCACGGTCAACGGGGAGGAGATCTCCCTGGCCACCTACCAGCAGGCCTACCGGGCCTACTTGGACTTCTTCCGGCAGATCTATCGGGAGCGCTTCGACGAGGAGCTGGCCCGGCGCCTCAAGCTCTCCGAGCAGGTCATCAACGACCTCATCCGGGAGCGGCTCGTCCTCCAGCGCGCCCGGCAGGAGGGGATCGCCGTGAGCGACCACGAGGTCCGCGAGCGGATCCAGGCCATCCCCGCCTTCCAGGAGAACGGCCGGTTCTCCCCCGACCTCTACCTCCGCCGCCTCGCCCAGGCCCGGCTCGACCCGGCCACCTTCGAGGCCGAGGTCAGGACCGAGCTCCTGCAGCGGAGGCTGGAGACCTTGATCAAGCAGGGGGTGAAGGTCTCTGAGGCCGAGGTCCGCCACTTCTGGGAGACGCGCCAGGAGCGCCTCCGGGCCGCCTACCTCCTCGTGGAGACCGCCCCGCTCGAGCAGGCCGCCCAGGGGACCGATCCCGAGATCGAGGCGTACTACAAGGACCGCCAGGCCGAGTTCCGCCGGCCCGAGCGTCGCCGGATCGTCTACGCCCTGCTGAGCGGCAAGGGCCTGCCCCCACCCTCGGTGAGCGACGAGGAGGTGGCGGCCTACTACCGGGAGCACCCCGGCGAGTTCGAGCGGCCGAAGCGGATCCGGGTCGCCCACCTCCTCGTCACGGTCCCCGCAGTCGGCGGAGGTGAGGCCGAGGCCCGGGCCAGGGCCAAGGCGGAGGAGGCGCTCGGCCGGATCCGCGCGGGGGCCGACTTCGGCGCGGTCGCCAAGGAGGTCTCCGAGGACCCCGCCACGGCCAAGGCGGGCGGGGAGCTCGGGTGGATCGGCCCGGGCGAGTTGACCCCGGCCTTCGAGCAGGTCGCCTTCGGGCTCCCGCGGGGGGAGGTGAGCCCGCCGGTCCGCACCGCCTTCGGCTACCATCTCATCAAGGTCCTCGAGGTTGAAGAGGCTCGAAAGACCGCTCTCAAGGAGGCGGCCGCCGGCATCCGCGCGAAGCTCCAGGCCGAGAAGCGCGCCCGCCAGCTCCGGGCCCGAGCCGAAGAGGCCGCGGAGGCCCTGCGCGGCGCCCAGGCGTTCGCCGAGGAGGCGCGCCGGCTCGGGCTCGCCGTCCGCGAGGCCGGGCCGCTGGCGAAGGGCGATCCCGTCGAGGGGCTCGGGCGGGTGGCCGAGGTCGAGGCGGCTGTCTTCGAGCTGGCCGTGGGCGGGACCAGCGAGCTCCTGGAGACCCCGCAGGGGTCCGTGATCGTCCGCGTCCTCGACCGGCAGGAGGCGCACATCCCGCCGCTGACCGAGATCCGGGACGAGGTGGGCGCCGCCCTCAAGCGGAAGAAGGCGGCCGAGCAGGCCCTCGAGAAGGCCCGCAGCCTCGCCCAGGCGCTCGCTCGGGGCGAGGACTCGAAGGCGTTGGCCCGGCGCGAGGGGGTCCGGGCCGGCGAGACGCCCTTCTTCTCCCGGAGCGAGCCGCTCCCCGACCAGGCGCTGGCCCAGGCGGTCGGGAGCGCGGCCTTCGGCCTGGCCGTGGGCGGGATCTCCGAGCCGGTCCAGGCCGGTCCGGGGGTGTATGTCGTGAAGGTCCTGGAGCGGCAGGCGCCCGCCCCCGAAGGGTTCGCCGCGGCGCGGAAGGAGCTGACCCAGCAGCTCCTCGAGGCGAAGCGCGCCCAGGCCTGGCAGGGGTGGGTCCAGGCCCTGCGCGCCCAGGCCAAGATCACGATCAACGAGCGGCTCACCCCGTCCTCCTCCTAGCTCCAGTGCGACTCCGGAAGGCGCACGCCGAGTTCCTCGCCCTCCAGCGGGTCGTCCGGGTCGCCACCGCGGACGGCGCGGGGACTCCCCACACCGTGCCCGTCTGCCACGTCCTGGACGGTGACCGGATCTACTTCGCCTCGGCCGACGGCGCCAAGAAGGTCGAGAACCTCCGGGCGAACGCCCGGGTGGCCCTGGTCGCGGACGACTACAGCGAGGCCTGGAGCGGCCTCCGGGGGGTCATGGTGGTCGGCCGGGCCCGGCTCATCGCCAAGGGCCCGCGCTTCCGGCGCGTCCGCCGGCTCCTCTACGTCAAGTACCCCCAGTACGAGTCCGAGGCCGCGCTGGAGGAGGGGGAGACGGTCGTCGTAGAGATCGAGCCGAAGCGGGTCTTCGCCTGGGGCTTCTAAGACCTCGGAGGGGGGCTTCGCCCCCCTTCCGACGCCCCTGGGCAAAGCCCACCTTTCGCCAGTCCGGCTTCGCCGCTGGCGAAAGGCTTCGGGGGCTGCCTCCCCCCAGGAGTCTCACAGCTCGGAGGGGGTGCTCGGCCACGACGGGGACCCGCGCCGCTCCGCTTAACGTTCCGCTCGGGGCCGACGCCTCCCCCCGGGGATAGTCCGCTCCGAGCGCCGGCTTTGCCGGCGCAACCTTGGGGGAAGGCTCGGAGGGGGGCAACGCCCCCCTTCGATGCTTTATTGCTGGTAGCCGTAGAGGCGCCAGCCCCCCGTCTCCCGCCGGGCGACCTCGAGCTCCCGCTCCCAGGCGAGGACCGTCATCCACCGGCTGAGGAGCGGGAGCCGCCCGAGCACCTCGCCGCTCGAGACCACCCAGGCGTGCTCCCCCACCAGGCGGATCTCCTCCACCCGCACGTTCGTCTTCAGGGTCTCATAGAGCTGGAACATCCCGAGGAGCTGGGCCCTGAGGGCAGCCTTCGTCAGGTAGCCGGTCCGGTACTGGTCGGAGACCAGCGCGAGCAGCCCCCCGAGGTCCTTGGCCTCGAAGCGGCGGATGGCCAGGGCGAGGGCGGCCCGGAGCTCGCGCTCGATCTCGGCGGGCGCCGGGCTGCCGGGCAGGGCCAGCGGCGGGGCCTGGGCAGGGGCCCCCGCCGCGAGGGCGAGCGCGCCGAGGAGCCCGAGGGCGAGGAGCCCGGCGCGGCCGCGTAGTACAATGGGGGTGTTCATCGCCTGCACCGGCCGGGGCGGGGGGCCGGGCTCCCCGCCCGCGGCGTGAGGGAGCGAGCATGACCCAGCGCACACCCATGACGCGAGAAGGGTTCGCCCGGCTCAGCCAGGAGCTCGAGCGCCTGAAGCGCGAGGAGCGCCCCCGGGCGATCCAGGCCATCGAGGAGGCCCGGGCCCACGGCGACCTCGCAGAGAACGCCGAGTACGCCGCCGCCCGGGAGCGGCAGGCCTTCGTCGAGGGGCGCATCCGCGAGCTCGAGGGCAAGCTCGGCCAGGCC
>Ga0137796_10001248_pt1 | contig 14736 bp, 15 predicted proteins | sample OV2TP3_FD_97704 | JGI IMG/M metagenome (GOLD analysis project Ga0137796, IMG submission 97704)
ATCGGCATCTGCCAGGTTCCTCCCACAATCTCGGTGTGCGTGATGAGGCGCCACACATGCAGCACGAAGATGAGGCCGAAGATCGCCGCGGCGACTCGACAGGCCCTTGCGGCTTGACTTGCCATGACCCCCTCCTTGTTATGTGTTATGTCGGGACCACCCGGGTCTTGGCCAACCGGTCTCCCCAGTGGCGGCCGTGTCGGTCTTTCGTGAGCAAGTAGATCCCGCTCAACGCCATCGCGAAGTTGATCACCGGGACGACCCACAGGACATTGCGGATGACCGACTCCTTGAGCGTGCAGCGGCTGCGGGAAGACTGGACAATGACCTTTAAGTCCATGAGCCGCTTGCCGACGCTCTGGCCCTCAAACAGACCATCACGAGCCAGCCAGTACGCCCCGCCAACCAGCCACCCCAGGCCACCAAACAGGTTCCACAGGCCCAGGACGATCAACCCATCAATGAGCCAGGCGATGAGGCGCCTGCGAATCAACTGCTTCTCCATTAAGCGCTCTCCCTCCCTTGTCAACCCCGTATCATGTTGCAACGGCGTTTCGACACGGCTGATCACACCGCTTCTTTTGGAAGGCCGGTCGGCATATGTCCAGCATCTCGACTCGGCAAAATTGATACGGGGTCAAGCTTACCGGGATCGAACCACGCCAACCTTCGCGCACCTCGACTCAAGTGGGCACTTGCTGCACCAGGGTGAGGTCGGATGGCACAGGTTCTGTCCGAATGTGACCAAAAGATCATTGAGGATCAACCAATGACGCTTCGGCAGGATCCTGCGCAGCGCAAACTCGGTCTGCTCCGGAGTCTTGGTCCTGACGTAGCCCCAGCGGTTCGTGATCCGATGGACGTGCGTGTCGACGCAGATGCCAGGCTTTCGATACGCGAGCGTCACGACGAGATTGGCGGTCTTGCGCCCGACACCCTTGATCGCAAGGAGTTCATCCAGCTCATCGGGCACTTGGCCCCCATAGCGCTCGAGGAGGGTGTGGCACACCTCTTTGATGCGCCGCGCCTTGGTCCGATAAAATCCGACCGGATAGATCGCCCGCTCGATCACGGGGGTGGGAAGCGCGCGCATGGCCCGAGGCGTCCGGGCCAACCGAAAGAGGCGTCGGCAGGCCCCGTGTGTGGTCGTATCCTGCGTCCGGAGGCTCAGCAGGCAGCCGATGAGCGTCGTGAACGGATCTTCCTTGTAATGGCCGACGACCGGTTCTTCCCACTTCCGGATGAGCCGCTTGAGGATCCGGATGACCTGATCGATGTTGCGGTTTGTCACCATCTTACGCTTCGCGGATGATGGGTGATGAATGATGGGTGATCGATGATGGTGTAAAAGGCCTCGACGACAACTGTGTTATTTGGCATTCAACATCAATCATCAAGCATCCAGCATCAAGCATCCATGAAGGCGCGCAGGTGCGCTTCGACACTGGCTCCAAGGGCCCGCAAGTTATAGCCGCCCTCAAGGACCGAGACGATCCGTCCCGAACAGCAGGTCTCGGCGATCGTGCGCACAAGCTCGGTGAACCTGGCATACCCGGCTTCGGTTACCTCAAGACTCGCAAGGGGATCGTCCCGATGCGCATCAAAGCCGGCCGAGATGAGGACGAGCTCCGGCTTGAAGTCCAAGGCCTTTGGGAGGAGTTCCTGTTCAAACGCCTGGATGAGCTTGGCATCACCACTTCCAGCCGGAAGCGGGACGTTGATTGTGAACCCCGCTCCCCTTCCCTCGCCGCGTTCCTGACGTGAGCCGGTCCCGGGATAACACGGATACTGATGGGTACTGAAGTACAGGACGGTCGGATCGTCATAGAAGATCGCCTGGGTGCCGTTTCCATGGTGGACGTCCCAATCCACGATGAGGATCCGGGACAGACGATGCTGAGTCTGGGCATAGCGCGCGCCAATCGCGACGTTGTTGAACAGGCAAAACCCCATCGCCCGATTGGCCAGCGCATGGTGGCCCGGCGGGCGAACCACACAGAACGCCGCCTGCATTCTCCCTTGAACGATTTGATCAATCGCCTGCGTCACCGCGCCTGTGGCGCGCAGGGCAGCCTCCCAGGATCCTGGCGAGGCGACCGTATCCGGATCAAGCGCGGTGGGGCCTTGGTGGCACGCCTGTTCGATCACGGTGACGTAGGGCCTGGGATGAACCAGCTCAATCGTCGCACGCTCAACAGGCTGGGGCTCGATCACTTCAAGACCGGTCCACAGGTCGGTGGACTTCAAATGCTCAAGGATGGCGGAAAGACGCTGCGGCCGCTCGGGATGGCCAACGCCCGTGTCATGCTGGAGGAAACACGGATGGTAGTAGAGCCCCACGGACTGCACAGTTACTGGTAATTGGTAATTGGTGATTGGTAATTAAAAAGGCGTAATGGAGTCATGCGATCCAACGGTTTTCTAATTACCAGTTACCAAATGCCATCAAACAGCTCGCGGACCTTGGCCGAGACGTCAGGGGCAGTCATCAGCGCCTCACCGATGAGCACCGCATGCACCCCCAGCGCCTTGAGTCGCTGGATGTCTTCGCGGGTCTGGACCCCGCTTTCCGCGACGATGAGCTTACCTGCAGGAATCTTGGGCACCAGGTGTGCGGTCGCATCCGGATCGAGCGTGAAGGTCCGCAGATCCCGGTGGTTGACGCCAAACAGATTCGCCCCGACACTGAGGGCGATGTCCAAATCGTCTTTGGTGTGGACCTCGACGAGGGCATCCACCCCCACTGCTAAAGCGGCCTCGAGGCAGTGGGTGAGCTGGTCCTCAGTCAGGACCTGCACGATGAGCAGGACCGCATCGGCCTGGTAGTAGGCCGCTTCGTAGACCTGGTAGGGATCGATGACGAAGTCCTTGCGGAGCACCGGAAGCTCGGTGAACTGCTGGACGTCGCGCAAGAACTCAAGGCTTCCGCCGAAGAACGTCTCATCGGTCAACACCGACAGCGCCGAGGCTCCGGCCTCCTGGAGCTGCTGGGCCAAGCTGACCGGGTCAAACCGTTCGCGAAGCATCCCGCTCGAGGGGGACTTGCGCTTGAGCTCGGCGATGAGGGACAACTTCCCAGATTGTGCCAGCGCCTTCCGGAAGCTTCGCTGGCTCACGTGGCTACGCAGTCGTCCTTTGAGTTCCTCAAGGGGCAATCGGCCTTTTGCAACTTCCACCTCCTGCTGTTTGGCCGCAAGGATCTCGTCGAGGATCATGATTTATTGGACAGTTCGATGACCCGCTCGAGCAGCGCCAGCGCTCGTCCGGAGTCTAACACCGCTTCGGCCCTGGCCAGCCCCTCGTGGATACTGCGGGCCTCGTTTGCCACATAGATCGCGCACCCCGCATTGAGGGCGACGATCTCCCGCTTGCGCGAGAGCTTGCCACTGAGGATCTCCCGCGCGATCTTGGCATTTTCCTCTGCCTCGCCACCCCTCAGCTCTTCGAGCGTGGCTCGCGAGAGCCCGAAATCCTCCGGACGGATCTGGTAGTGCTCGATCGTCCCGCTCAGGACTTCGAGGATTTCTGTCGCGTGCGTCGTGGTCACTTCGTCCAGACCATCCAGTCCATGGACGACCATCCCGTGCTGAATCCCAAGGCGCTTCAGTGCCTGGGCCATGGGCATCGTGAGCCGCGCCTCAGAGACGCCAACAAGCTGGGAGGTTAACGGCGCGGGATTGGCCAGCGGGCCGATGAGGTTGAAGATCGTGCGGATCCCCAGCGCTTTCCGGATCTCCGCCACTGCCTTCATGGCCGGATGAAACAGGGGAGCAAAGCAAAACCCAAACCCGAGTTCCTCGAGGCATTGGGCGACCCGCGGGGGGCTTGCCTCGATGTTCACGCCAAGAGCCTTGAGGAGATCGGCGCTTCCACAGCGGCTTGAGGCGGCCCGGTTGCCGTGCTTGGCGATGCGCACCCCTGAGGCGGCAGCGACGAGCGCAGTCAGCGTCGAAATGTTAAATGTCCCTTGGCGATCCCCACCAGTCCCGCAGGTGTCGCACAGGTCCAGCGATCTCGTGAGCGGAAGCGCAACGGCGTGCTTGCGCAACACCTGAGCCGCAGCCGCGATCTCCTCCGCGGTTTCGCCCCGCTTTGCCAGGGTCTCGAGAAAGACGCGGACGTCAGCCGGCACCATGGCACCCGTCATGATGGACTCCATGGCCTGCGTCATGGCGTCCGGCGACAGCGGCTGTTGGGCGAGTCGATCCGTGGCGGCGTCCATCAGGTTATCGTCGGCGATCGTGGAACGCGTGAGCCAGCTCAAGGAAGTTCCGCAGGAGGTCCTTGCCGACCTTCGTGAGGATCGATTCCGGATGGAACTGCACCCCGTAGACCGCAAACCGCTTGTGCTTGAGGCCCATGATTTCTCTTTCGGTAGTCCAGGCGGTGACCTCGAGGCTGTCGGGCAACCCTTCCCGGCGGACGATGAGTGAATGGTAGCGGGTCGCTTCGAACGGATTGGGCAGGTTCCGGAAGAGGCGTTTCCCGTCGTGATAAATCTTCGAAGTCTTCCCGTGCATGAGCCGCTTCGCCCGCACGACCACGCCTCCGAACACTTCACCAATACACTGGTGGCCCAGGCACACGCCGAGGATGGGGATGTCACTCGCAAACGTGCGGATGAGGTCATTGGAGATGCCGGCGTCTTTCGGGCTACCCGGTCCTGGGGAAATCACGATGCTGGTGGGCTTGAGTTTGCGCACTTCACCGAGTGTGACCTGATCGTTGCGGAAGACCACAAGCTTCTCTCCCAGCTCGCCCAGGTACTGGACGAGGTTGTAGGTGAAGGAATCGTAGTTATCGATCATCAGGATCATGTCACGAACCCACGTTCGGCCAGGCCGATCGCCTCAAGCATCCCCTGCGCCTTCTTGATCGTTTCCTGGTATTCCCGGTGCGGCTTGGAGTCTGCGACGATGCCGGCGCCGGCTTGGACAAACGCGCGTCGGCCCTGCATGAGGATCGTCCGGATCGTGATGCAGGTGTCGAGGTTGCCCGAGAAGCTGACATAGCCAACCGCTCCGGCATACGGGCCACGGTCCTCGCGCTCCAGCTCTGCGATGATCTCCATCGCGCGGACCTTCGGGGCACCGGTGACGGTTCCGGCTGGAAAGGTGGCGCGCAAGACATCAAACGGCGTCTTCCCCAGTCGCAGACGAGCCCTGACCCCACTGACCAGATGCACGACGTGCGAGTACTTCTCCACGACCATGAACTCCGGCGTCATGACCGAGCCAACCTGCGCGACCCGGCCAAGGTCGTTGCGGCCCAGATCCACGAGCATGAGATGCTCGGCCCGTTCCTTGGGGCTCCGCAAGAGCTGCTGGATCAGGCGTTCATCCTCATGGTCATTGAGCCCTCGGGGCCGGGTCCCGGCGATCGGCCGTGTCTCGATGAGCCCTTCCTCGCAACGGACGAGCATCTCCGGCGAGGATCCCACCAGACACATCGGCCCGAAGCGCAGGAAATACATGTAGGGAGAAGGGTTGAGCGAGCGTAAGCTTCGGTAGACGTCGAACGGCGCACAGCCAAACGGCCGCTCAAATCGCTGGGACAGGACCACCTGGATGATGTCACCTGCGCGGATGTAGCGCTTGGCCTGGTTGACCATCCGGAAAAACTCGGCTTTTGAGACATTCGAATGGACCTGAGCGTCACGGGCCTTCGACAGCGGTTGGCGCGTTGAGACCCGTCCTGCCTGCGCCGAGCGTAGCGAGGCAGGCAGGCGAGACGGATGGGCCAGCTGGCTGGCGAGGCCCTTGAGCTTCGACACGCACTCCTGGTAGACGGCACGAGGCTGCCTGCTTTCAGTGAACGCGTTGGCGACAAGGAGCATCTTGTGCTGGGCATGGTCAACGATGACCATCGAGTCGGCCAGCATCAACATGATGTCTGGCACGCGGAGCGTCTCGACCCGGTGGGTTGGGAGACACTCGATGAACCGCACCGTGTTGTAGCCCAGATACCCGACGAGTCCGCCGTAGAACCGGGGAAGCTCTAGGGTCGGCACGACACGGAACCGCTGCATGAGGCGCTCGATTTCATCGAGCGGACCAGCCTTGGTCTGGAACCGGCGGACCACGAGCCGCTTGAGCCCAACGCGCTCGATGAGCTCGATGTCACGGCCACGACTTTTGAACAACAGTCTGGGGTGGCTGCCCAGGAATGAAAAGCGTGCAACCTTCTCTTCTCCTGCCACCGATTCGAGGAGGAAACTGTACCGGCCATCGTCAAGTTTCAGGAACGCGCTCACCGGCGTGTCGAGATCGGCCAACAGCTCCCCCCAGACCGGAATGACAGTCGCGTGCTTAGCGAAGCGAGTAAATTCAGCAAACGAGGGATGGATTTCCATGTTCACACCACAGAATCACAGAACGCCACAGAAACACAGAGAAGAGCTACTAAAATTGGAAACCTTCTCTGTCAATGCAGCTTTTACACATGGTAACCGAATACTCGAAAGGTGAATTCAAAATGTTCCATGATGAGCTAAATTTACTCTGTGTCTCTGTGGAATTCTGTGTTTCTGTGGTGTCACTTGGCTCGGTAGACGTTAGCTGGATCAAATACCCTTCGCTCCGTCGTGGTGAACCGACCGGTTGGGCTCAGCCGACGGAAATAGCAGCTGAAGTAGCCCTGATGGCAGGCGCCAACGCGTTGCTCAACGAGGAAGAGGAGCGATTTGCCCTCACAGTCAACGTGCACTCGCCGGATCGCCTGGATGTGTCCGGACGTTTCCCCTTTCAACATGAGGCGCTTGTGCGAACGGCGAAACACGTACACCTGGCCTTCGCTCAAGCTCCTGGTCAGCGCCTCTCGGTTCAGATAGCAAAGCGTCAAGACCCGCCTAGATTTCGCATCTTGAACCACCGTTGGGATCAAGCCCTGCCCATTGAACTGGAGCGTCTCAACCAGGGCTGCTGGATTTGGTTGCGGCTTGGCCCGAAATCGTCTGCTCATCGACGGACCACCACTCCACGCTGAGCCAAGTAGTCCTTCACCTGCCCAATTGAGAGCTCCCCAAAATGAAACAACGATGCGGCCAGCGCCGCATCAGCCCTGCCCGTCGTCAGGACCTCAACGAAGTGGTCAAGCCTCCCGGCTCCTCCTGAGGCAATCACCGGAATCGGCACGGCTTTGGCGACCGCTTGCGTCAGCTCAAGATCATAGCCGTCTTTGGTGCCGTCCCGATCCATGCTCGTGAGTAAGATCTCCCCGGCCCCGAGTGCCTGTGCTGTGTTGGCCCATTCGATGGCATCCTTCCCGGTTGGCGTCCGCCCGCCATGGATGTAGACTTCCCATCGCCATTGCGGATTGCGGATTGCGGATTGCGGATTGTCACTTCGAACTTCGCACTTCGAACTTCGAACTCGCTTGGCGTCGATCGCGACGACGATGCACTGGCTTCCGAACCGATCCGAGGCGTTCTTGATGAGATCTGGATGCTCGACGGCGGCTGTGTTGATCGACACCTTATCCGCCCCCCTGTTGAGGAGCATCCGGATATCATCGAGTGTCCGGATGCCCCCGCCGACCGTCAGCGGCATGAAGGCGACCGCGGCGGTCTTTGCGACGACCTCGATGAGAAGTTGGCGCTGCTCGGAGCTGGCGGTGATGTCCAAAAACACCAGCTCATCCGCCCCGGCCTCGTTGTAGGCCTCTGCGGCTTCAACCGGATCGCCCGCATCGCGCAGGTTCACGAAGTTGACGCCCTTGACGACCCGGCCCTTGTCCACGTCAAGGCACGGGATGATCCGCTTGGCTAACATGCAAGCGTGCACTTTTTGGCTCAAGGCTCGAGGCTGTAGGGAAAAGCTTTGTTTGCCTTGAGCCTCCAGCCTTCAGCCTCCAGCCAACTTGATGGCTTCTTTCAAGTCAATCGCACCTTCGTAGAGCGCCTTGCCCACGATCGCCCCGATGAGCCCGCGTGGCTCCAACGGTTTCAACGCCTGGAGGTCCTTGAGGCTCGAGACACCCCCCGAGGCGATGAGTTGCGCGCGTCCAACACCCAAGACCTCCTGGAGGAGCTCGAGGTTCGGACCTCGAAGCATCCCATCACGCGACACGTCAGTGCAGACGATGCACTCGACGCCGAGCATCAGGACGCTCCGGGCCAGTTGTCCTGGTTTGAGGGCCGTCGGGGTGGTCCATCCTCTCGATACCACCTGGCCCGCGTTCGCATCGATGGCCACAGCGATCTTGGGGCCATAACGATCCGCGGCTTCCTGGATGAATGCAGGATCCTCGCAAGCCTTCGTGCCGAGGATGACCCGCTTGGCCCCGGCCGCCAGGCAATGCGCCAGCGTCTCCTTGCTCCGGATTCCTCCACTGAACTCCACGTTGAGGCCAGACTCCTGCACGATCCGCTCCGCAAGAGCAAGATTCGTGTAGGTCCCGTCAAACGCCCCGTTGAGATCGACGACGTGGAGCCACTGGGCGCCTTGGGCTTTCCATCGCATGGCCACCGCCAGGGGATCGTCCGAGTAGACGGTGACCTGCTCGCGCTTGCCCTGCGTGAGGCGGACGACTTTGCCATCCAAGAGATCGATCGCTGGGATCACAATCATCGCTCGAGGCTGGAGGCTGAAGGCTCAAGGCAACAGCTTTTGCCTAGAGCCTCGAGCCTAGAGCCACACTAGAGATCAATAAAATTCTTTAGGAAACGCAGGCCCAGGGTTTGGCTTTTCTCAGGGTGGAATTGGGTGGCAAAGAGCGCATCCTGCCAGACCATCGCCGCGAACCGCACGCCGTAGTCCGCTTCCAGCGCGACGACTGAGCGGTCGGTCGGGTCGGCATAGTAGGAGTGGACGAAGTAAAAAAAGCTCCCCTCCGGGATATCCTGCAAGAGCGGACACCCATTCTGTGGACTCATGACCTGATTCCAGCCCATGTGAGGAATTTTGAGGTGGTTGGTGGCGAGAAACCGTCGGACCGCCCCGTGGAGAATCCCGAGCCCTTTGACTCCGGGAGCTTCCTCGCTTTCCTCGAACAACAGCTGGAGGCCCAGGCAGATCCCAAGATACGGGATGCCCTTTGCGAGTGCGGTGTTGACCGGTTCGATCAATCGCCGACGGGTAAGCTCGTCCATTGCGGCGCCAAACGCGCCCACACCGGGCAGAATGAGCTTGTCGGCCTGCTCAACCAGCCGAGGGTCGCTCGTGACGCAGACCTTGGCTCCGAGGTGCTCCAGTGCCTTGGAGACACTGCGTAAGTTGCCCATGCCGTAATCCACGATGACGATCATTTCACAGATGGCCTTTTGATGACGGGACGCCTGTGACACGCGAGTCGCGCTGGATGGCCTGATTCAGCGCCCGGGCCAGCGCCTTGAAGACCGCCTCGCAGGTGTGGTGGAAATCCTCACCGGCAAACACGTCCACATGGACGGTCAGTCTGCCTGCGCGCACGAACGACTCAAGCCAGTGTTCGAGATCCTCCCACTGGTAGGCGGTGCCCGAGCCTTTCAGCCGTTTGCGGCTCGTGCGCTGATCGCGGAGGACGAGCTTCGGACGTCCCGAGAGATCCAGGACGACCCTCGCCAAGGCTTCCTCCATCGGGACATACGCCCAGCCAAACCGCCGGATCCCGCGGTGGTTGCCCACGGCCTTCAGGAGTGCCTCGCCGACAGCCAGTCCCACATCCTCGTTCGTGTGGTGGAGATCGACCTCGAGATCCCCTCGGGCGTTTACAGACAGATCCACCACGGCGTGGGTTCCCAGGAGACTGAGCATGTGGTCAAGAAACGCAATCCCGGTCTTGACCCGCGTCCTCCCCTTCCCGTCGAGGCTGAGGCTGACGGCAATCGTCGTCTCCCGACTCTTGCGTGTCACGGTCGCTCGTCTCATGGCTTCGCCTGAATCTGTGCAATCGTTTCAGAAATCTGCGTAATCATTCTTTCAGGTTAGGCGCACCTTCACCGAGTCGTAGTGGCGCGGCAGGCCTTCAAGTGCCGTCAAGCGCTCGATCGGCTCGCGGACCTTCTCGAGCGCCCCTTTCGTATAGGAGATGACGTGGGTCTTCCGGATGAAATCGTCCATCCCCAGACCTGAGAACACCCGCGCCGACCCACCCGTCGGCAGCACGTGGCTGGGGCCTGCGATGTAATCGCCGACCGTCACCGGGGAGTACGACCCCAAGAAGATCGCGCCGGCGTGTCTGATCCGCTTGAGCAGTTTTTGCGGGGACTTCACCATGATCTGGAGATGCTCCGGGGCCAACCGATTCGCCACGTCGGCCGCTTCTTCGAGGTTCTTCACGACCACACAATAGCCCGAAGGAACCTGCTTTCGCGCAAGCCGCGCAAGGGCCTTGGAGGTCGTGATGAGAAAGCCCACGCCCCCGACGTGCTCCGTCTCAGCCAGCAGGTCGGTCAGGACGAACTGTGGATTCGTGTAGCGGTTCGCAATGATCGCGATCTCTGACGGACCTGCTGGCGTATCAACATCGACGAGGCCAAAGACCTGGCGTTTGGCCTCCACGACATAGGCGTTCCCTGGGCCGACGACCTTGTCCACCTTGGGAATCGTCTTGGTCCCTAACGCAAACGCCGCGATCGCGTGGGCACCCCCGATTCTGTAGATCTCATCCACGTGCAGGAGACTTGCGACGACGAGGATATGAGGATCAACGCTGCCGTCCTGGCGTGGGGGGGTCGCCAGGGCGATCTGTTTGACTCCGGCCTGCCTGGCTGGGATGACGGTCATGTAGACCGTCGAGACCAAACTGGCTGTCCCACCCGGGATGTAGACGCCCACGCGCTCGATGGGATCGAATTTCTCAGCCAGGAGGACGCCGTCCTCGTCCACGATCCGGACGGGCTTCATCCGGGGCCTGCCATAGAACGCCTGGACATTCTGGATCGCCGCCTTGAGGTGGAGGACGAGGTTCGGGTCCATGTGCTGGAACGCGGCCGAGATCTGGGCCTCGGTCACCCGGAGCTGTTTCGCAGTGAGCCGGACCTTGTCAAAGCGCCGCGTGTAGCGCACGAGCGCCTCATCGTCCATCTGGCGCACGTCATCGATGATCTTGCGCACACGCTCCTCGATCCGCCGTTTCCGGACCAGCTGGCGCTCACACAACCGCTGCCACACTTTTCCGGTCGTCGAGATGACCTTCATCGCTCCAGAGCCTGTTGAATCAGTTCTCCTGCACGCTTAAAGGCGGCTTGGATTCCTGAGGGATCCTTCCCTCCTCCTTGCGCAAATTCGGGACGCCCTCCGCCGCTGCCCTTGATCAATGAAGTGATTTCCTTCATGATCTCTCCAGCATCGACCTTCTTGACCAAGCCTGAGGTAGTTGCCATGACAACGGAAACAGTCCCTTGATCTCCAGAAGCAAGGCACACGGCCCCTTCACCGGGAAACGATGCTCTCACGGCGTCCGCCAGCACGGCGAGAGATTCCCGGTCTGCATTCTTGACCGTAGTTGCGATGAACGTCACGTCCTTAATCTGCTTCCCCTCATTCAATAATTCCTTCGCTTTAGCTTTTGCGAGCTCAAGTTCCTGAGCCTGGCGATCTCGCTCAGAATGCTTGAGCTGTTCAAGGAGCTCTTCGAGCCCTTTCACAACTTCCTCAGGAGGCCTGCTGAGGCGCCGGGCTACCTCTCTGAGCAATTGTGATTCACGTTGTTGTCGTAGCGAGGCCGTCTCACCCACGACGGCCTCGATCCGGCGGGTGCCTGCCGCAATCGAGCTCTCAGACACGATTCGGAATATCCCGGCCTCACCCGTGTGGTGCAGGTGGGTTCCTCCACAGAGCTCTTTCGAATAGTCACCAATTGAGACCACCCGGACTCGCTGGCTGTACTTTTCCCCAAAGAAGGCCAGCGCGCCTGCTCGTTTTGCCTGCTCAAGCTCCATGACGTCTGCCTGGACCTGATCCGCATTGCGGATCCGCTCATTGACCAATTGCTCGACCGCAAGCCACTGCTCTTCGTGCAAGCCTTTCAACGCCGAGAAGTCAAACCGCACCCGTTCCGTATCGACAAGCGACCCTGCCTGCACCGTTTCGGGTCCTAACACGTTGCGCAGCGCCCAGTGGAGCAGATGGGTCGCGGTGTGGCTGCGAGCCACTCTCAGTCGGTGTGGCGCGTCCACCGTCGCGCGAACCGGTTCCTCCACGGCTACGGTCCCCTGTCGCACCTTGGCGTGGTGAACCAACAGCTCGTCCACCCATGTCGTATTCACGACGTCCAGGACACCGTGCGGTGCTTCAATGGTGCCCCGGTCGCCGATCTGCCCGCCAGCTTCACCGTAGAACGGCGAGCGATCCAGGATTATGCCGACCTCATCACCGGCGTGAGCGTTCGAGGCCCATTCTCCGTTTTTCCAAATGCCTTTGACGGTTGCATCCGCTTGCAAGATCTCGTAGCCGGCAAACTCGCTCTTCGACACATCCTTCAAGGTCAAGGTTGTCGGAATGAAGATGCCTTGGCCAAACTGGCTGCCCGCGCGCGAGCGCTGTTGCTGCGCTTTGAGTGCGTGCTCAAAACCAGCTCGGTCAACGGTTAAGCCCGATTCCTTAGCGATATCAATCGTCAATTCCAGCGGGAAGCCATAGGTATCGTACAGCCGAAACGCCTCCTCACCTGAGATCGTTTTTTCTTTCGTCTTCAGCGCCTTGGAGCTGAGATCCGCGAGAATCGCGACGCCACTTTCCAATGTCTGGGCAAACTGCGCCTCCTCCTGTTCGATGACATGAAACGTTAGATCTCTGTTCTTGAGCAATTCAGCGTAGTAAGGAGAGTCCACCATTGTACTGCGTACCTCATCGATGAGTGGAATCAAGAATCCCTCGAGATATCCTCCGGTCTCTTTTCTAAACTGATCAAGCCGAATGCCGCGAACGCTTCGGCCCAATCGATGCGCTCGACGGATGAGCATCCGCAGGACATACCCTCTCGACTCGTTTGACGGACGGACACCGTCGTTAATTAAAAACACAATGGCTCGAATGTGATCCGCGATGGCTCGCTCAGTAAAAATTATTTGATCCGTTTTCGCCCGCTCTCCCATTTTGAGCATTCGAATTGCATTAATGATGGGATTAAACAAGTCGGTCTCGTAATCCGTCTCGGTCCCCTGGACGACGGAGGCGAGTCGCTCAAGGCCCATGCCGGTGTCAATGTTCGGCTTCGGAAGCGGGACAAGTGCTCCATCTTCTTGCCGATCGAACTGGGTGAAGACGAGGTTCCACACTTCGACGAACCGGCCACAGCCGCATCCCGGCGAGCAGTCGGCTCGTCCTTTCAGGCATTTGCCGGTCCGGTCGAAATGGATTTCCGAGCAGGGCCCACAGGGGCCGTTCGGGCCGTGGGTCCTGGCATTGGCCGGCCAGAAGTTGTCCGCCTCACCCAGCCGGACGATTCGACGAGCAGGAACGATTGTTTGCCAGATCTCAAACGCCTCGTCGTCCTCTTGAAACACCGTCACCCACAGTTTATTCTTTGGCAGTTTGATGTCTGTTGTGAGGAACTCCCAGGCCCACTGAATCGCCTCGCGCTTGAAGTAGTCGCCGAACGAGAAGTTCCCCAGCATCTCAAAGAACGTGTGGTGGTGTGGGGTCTTTCCGACGTGCTCCAGATCACCGGTCCTGAGACATTTCTGGCATGAGGCAGCCCGTGACAGATCCGTCCGCTTGCCCAGGAAGGAGTCCTTGAACTGGTTCATCCCGGCTGAGGTGAACAGGACCGTCGGGTCCCCGCTCGGGATCAGGGAGTCGCTTGGCACGATGGTATGGCCGCGCTGCTTGAAAAACGTCAAAAAACGTTCCCGGAGTTCGTGACTGTTCATGGCTCGACGCGCTCCGCTTGCTCACCATGAACCCTGAACGCAGTCGAAGGGTTCATGAATCGGAAGTTGGACCGAGAGCTTCGGTGAGGACTCGGTCGATCAGACCCGAGTCGAACCCTCGTTGTGACAGGAACCGTGCCACACGGGCACGGAGACGTTGGTCGTTCCCTGCCCGGCCTCGCACACGCTCCTGGACCACCGCGCGAGCGCGGACCTCGTCACTGGCGCGGGCTTGGAGTAGGGCGATGACCTGGGTGACAAGTCCTTCAGCAAGGCCTTTGGCCAAGAGCTGCTCACGGATCGCGGCCCAGGCGTATCCCCGGTCGGCCAGACTGGTTGCCCAGAGCTTAGCGCAGGCCCGATCGTCCAGTAATCCGTCCCGGGTACAGTCGGTGATAAGTGTCTCGATGAGGCGTGCAGGAATGCGGTGCTCCTGGAGGTACACCAGAAGCTGGGCGGTTGAGCGGGTCCCAAAGCGCAGGTAGCGTCGAGCAAGAGCGAGCGCACGGCGGGACTCATGGTTCGACGCGCCTTGCTTGCTCACCATGATCCTGAGCGAGTGCCCTTCGACATTGCTCAGGGTACTCGTCCTGAGTTAATCGAAGGACGAGTGAAACGAGTCGAAGGATCATCGGCCGGTCTTGATGACGACATAGCCTCGGTTTGTCCTCACCAAGGCGTTGCCTTGGACCTTTGCAATGGCGTCCCGGTAGTCATCCAAGGATTCGATCCGCATCCGGTTGATCTCGTTGATCACATCGCCCGGCTGCAAGCGTGCCTCGCTCGCGGGGCTGTTTGGTTCGACCTGGGTCACGATCACGCCCGTGGTCTCCTCGCTTAAGGCCCACCGCTCGGCGAGCTGGGGCGAAATCGGCGCGACGCGTAAGCCCCGCCAGGATTCCGTCGTCCCCTCAACCAGCTCCACCTCGCTGGGCCGTTCACCG
>Ga0137796_10001249_pt1 | contig 14732 bp, 15 predicted proteins | sample OV2TP3_FD_97704 | JGI IMG/M metagenome (GOLD analysis project Ga0137796, IMG submission 97704)
TCATCAAGCGCCTCCTGGACGTCCGAGATTTAAAGTGATTGACAGACACTAAATAAAATTGTATATTTTAGTACAACAATGTGTATCTTTTAATGCAAATATTTGTATATTTTTATACAATCTATGGAATATAGACTCTCTCTAGACCCATTGATGGAGATCATGGCCATTTGGAATAGGTTTCTTAAAAGAAAGGTCCATTTGATAGCTTGTGGAGGCACGGCCTTAACGCTTCAAGGAATTAAAAATACAACGAAGGATGTGGATTTCATGGTTCCGATCGAAGCGGAATATGAGTACTTAATTAAGGCTCTTAAACAGCTTGGTTACCAATCGCGTACAGGGGCGGGCTGGAAAACTCCTAACGATCCGTACATTTTTGATCTTTATCGGGGCAAAAGAATTCATACAACAGAGTTGCTAGAATCACCTTTAAAAGAAGGTCGGCATAAGCTCATCAAAGAGTGGGAGCATTTGTATATCGGCGTGCTGAATCATTGTGATCTTATCATCTCGAAAATATTCCGGGCTTCATCGGCAGATATGGAAGACTGCTTCATGCTTTATCAGGTAAAAAAAGAAGAAATTGACTTTAATGAACTCGAGCGCAGGTATAAAGAAACAACCCAATACCATGAGCCGGAAAAACGAATGCTTGATCATTGGGAGCATTTTAAACGGCTGTTGAGGAAGGGAAATCTTATATGACAGCTAACGAATTAGAAAAAAATTTAGGCCAATTAGGTTTTCCTTTGCTAGAGACTGACGCGGGCCATGGGAATGTCAATAAAACCTTGGGCGAAGTTGTTAAAAGTGACAATGCCCGCTATTGGGAGGGATTTCCTGTGCTTTTGGTTAACGCGTATAAGACGGGAGATTTTAATTCTAAAGAGTTAGAAGCGTATCTGACTAACGAAGCCGATCGAAGGAAGTGGCGAAAGCTTTTGGTGATGTCCCTGGTTCTTTATAGAGTAACGAAAAAAAGATTTAACTTTGCCGATCAACTGAAAAAAGACCTTTCATCCGAAGAATCCAAATTGTTTTGGGAACTCAGAGATCGTATGGGCCATTTTGAAAGTTTTAAATTGGGAAATAAAGAGTTCAATGTTTCGCGGTTGAAGACTCTTTTTGACAATTATTGGGAGGAGGAATCATTAAAGGCGCAGAAAACTCAAGCAAAGTATGACGAGTTTTCCTTAGAATACGCCCTTTCACAATTTTTTTCGCCCAAACAGAAAGAGCTGTTTGAGAAGAAACTCAATGGCGAGCCTTTCAATAAGACCGAACGGGAATACTTTTCCAGGGCCGTGAAAAAAAAGGTCCTTGCGCTGGCGAATCCAGAGCTGAACCGTTTGGCTCGAAAACTTTTGGATTAATGCCCAAACACAGTTTTACCGTGCTTACCTAATTGGCGCCAGCTGGCGCCAATTGTCCTGAGAGTACTACAAGAGTCTCATTACCAGACGAGAAGATATGAATTTTGAAGAGTAATCCCTCGCATAAACGCTGGAAAATTTCGTTGAAATTTTATGAACACCCAACTCTCCCAAATCGGAGAATTCGCTCTGATCCGGCTCATTCAAAAGAAGGCCCCGCGCACGCGGGGCGTGGTTCAAGGGATCGGCGACGACGCCGCCGTTGTGTCTTTCAGAGAAGGCCGGGGCGCTTCCTCGCTGGTTTTATTGACCACCGACATGATGGCGGAGGGCGTGCATTTTACCCGACGGATGCCGGCCCGCTCAATCGGCCACAAGGCCTTGGCCTGTAACTTGAGCGACATCGCGGCCATGGGCGGAGTTCCCCGGTTTGCGGTGGTCTCTCTGGGCGTTCCTGCGGATCTCAGAATCCGTTTTGTTGAGGAGATGTACGACGGGATCAACCGCTTGGCCAAAAGATTTTCTGTGGCGATCGTCGGCGGAGACACGATCCGCTGCCCCAAGATCACAATCAACGTCGCTTTATTGGGAGAAGTGAAAAGAAAAGAGCTCGTGACTCGAGCGGGCGCCCGAAAGAAAGACAGGATTTTTGTCACCGGGGCCTTAGGCCGGTCTTTCAAGACGGGCAAGCACCTCTCCTTTATCCCGAGGATTGCGGAGTCTCGGTTTTTGGTTGGGTCTTTCCAGCCGACCGCCATGATCGATATCTCCGACGGTCTCATTGCGGATTTGGCCCATATTTTAGAAGCCAGCCGTGCGGGGGCCTGTCTTTATGAAGAGAAAATCCCCCGAACCCCCCAGGCCAGCCTTGCCGAGGCCCTCGGGGACGGTGAGGATTTTGAGCTGCTTTTTACGCTTCCCTATCCTCAGGGAGAGCGCCTCCGGAAGATAAGAAACAAGAGATTCACCTTCTATCCGATCGGCGAGATCGTCGATCAAAAAGAAGGGATCACGTTGGTCGACCGCAGAGGTCACAGAAGAACTCTAGCGATCAGAGGCTTTGAGCATTTTTAATGTCCGTCGTCACCGTCTTATCTCACCATCCCGATGAAACCATGAAGCTGGGGGCCTCCTTCGCCCAGCATCTCAAGGGGGGTGAGATTCTGTGTCTGTGGGGCGATTTGGGAACGGGCAAGACAACCTTCATCAAAGGCATCGCCTGCGGGTTAAAGATCGATCCCGCCAAGGTCCAAAGCCCCACCTTTGTTCTGATGGATGCTTATGAAGGAAGGCTCCCGCTTTTTCATTTCGATCTTTACCGCATTGAGCATGAAAAAGAGATCTTGGCGCTGGGCTACGAGGAATATTTCTACGGTCAAGGCGTGACGGTTGTGGAGTGGGCCCAAAAGCTCGGGAGCTTATTGCCGAGGGAATATCTCCGTCTGGAACTTTCGCACAAGACAGAGAATGAGCGATTGATTCAAATTTCGGCTTTAGGAAAACACTATGCGGATCTTATCCATCGAAACTTCCAGTCAGAATTTTAGCCTGGCGGTGAGCGAAGACACCCGCATTCTTACGGAATATAACACCAGGCGAGAAAAGTTTCTTTCTTCTTCGATTATCTCGGCCATTCAAGGCCTCTTGAGGAAGAGCCAGCTCAGCTTACAGGAGTTCGATGGTTTCGCCGTTGGGCTGGGTCCGGGATCTTTTACGAGCTTGAGGGTGAGTTTGGCCACCCTTAAGGGGCTGGCCTTTGTCACCCCAAAGCCGGTCGTGGGGATTCCGAGCCTGGACGTTCTGGCCAGGAACGCACCGGAAGGCCTGCGCGGTCAGGTTTGCACTCTCAGCGATGCCAAGCGAGGTCTGGTTTACGCCTGTTTGTATCGAAGAGAGGGCGATCAGTGGAAGCGGGAAAGCGATTATCTTCTCATCGGAATAGAGGAGCTGTTGAGGAAGACCACCCCGCAGAGTTTTTTCATCGGTGATGGGATAGGGGTATTCCAAAAGCAACTGAGCGGGTTATTCGCTACTGAGGATTTGGCCCGTCCGCATCTGGCGAACGAAAAAGATTGGTATCCCCGGGCCCGGAATCTCGCCTTGTTAGCCTATGCGAGATTTATTAAGAAGGAATTCGATTCGGTGGATCGTCTAACGCCGTTATATTTGTATCCCGAAGATTGTCAGGCCCGCCTGCCAGGTTCCGATTCAATCGGCGGGCAGGTGCCCAGATGACCCTGCACCCTTTTTTAGACCTTCATCCCTGGGAGATGCCCAGTTGGGCCGAGGTGGATTTAAAGGCCATCCGGCATAACTTTCAAGAGATTAAACGTCTCGCCGGCAAAACCACGAGAATCCTTTGTGTCGTCAAAGGCGATGCCTATGGCCACGGCCTCGTAAGGGTGGCCAGCTTCCTGGATCAACTGGGATTGGAATTTTTTGGTGTGTCGGATATCGAAGAGGGGATGATCCTAAGAAAGAACGGGATCCGCAAACCGATTCTCATCTTCGAAAGCACCCTGCCCTCTCAGGCTCAAAGAATCGTCGAATATCATCTAACCCCGACGATTTGCACAATGGGCATGGCCAAGGCCTTAAACCGCTACGCAAAATCTCTCCCCCAGCGACTGGGCATCCATGTGGAAGTCGATACCGGCATGGGGCGCTTCGGCATTGGACATGAGGAGGCCTTTGATTTTATCAAAAATTTAAGTCTTTTATCCCACCTGTCCATCCAAGGGATCTACACGCATTTTCCTTTAGCGGAGACCGATAGAGAATTTACCCGACGACAAATCCGTCATCTCTATGATCTGGTTAAGCGTTTGGATCAATCGGGGGTGGTCGTGCCCACGATTCATGCGGCCAACAGCATGGGACTGGTGGGTTACAAAACGCGGATCCTGAATCTGGCGAGACCCGGCCTCATGCTTTATGGCTTATCTCCCAGCGTAGGGGCAGGTTTAAAACCTGTCCCTACGCTAAAAAGGAAAATCGCCTTAAGGCCGGCCCTGAGCGTGAAATCAAGGATTGTCTTTTTAAAAAAGGTCAAGAAAGGGCAGGGCATCAGCTACGGCCACACCTTTGTGGCCCCTAAAAACATGGAGATCGCCACCTTGGCCATCGGTTACAAAGATGGATACCTTCGGTGCCTTTCCAACAAATCCTGTGTTTTGATTCGGGGCTGGCGCTGCCCGGTCGTGGGACGGGTAACCATGGACCAGATTATGGTGGATGTCTCCGGCATCAAACCGGTCCGCGTGGGGATGGAGGCGGTCATTTTAGGAAAGCAGAAAGACGCCTCGATCGACGCCGATGAGCTTGCCGAATACGCCCATACGATCAGCTATGAGATCGTTTGTCATCTGGGAAACCACCTGCCGCGGGTGTATAAGACGTAGGGACAGGTTTAAAACCTGTCCCTACGCAAAATTTCGTTAATCGTAATGTATCAAAATCTTGTCTTAATCAAATACATCCCCGCTCCCCCGAAAATCAGGGGAGCCAGCCAGGCGGAAAGCACCGGGGCAACCAATCCGCCTTTGCCCAGGGCCAGACACACCGCATTCACCACATAAAATAAGAATCCGATCATGATGGCAACCCCCAAAGAGGTGAAGCTGAAGGCCTTTCGCCGGGAAGTCGTCATGGCCAGCGGGATCCCCACCAAAATCAGGACCAGATTCCCCCAGGGTAGAGCGATCTTCTGATGCAGATCGATCTTCAGGCTGTTGAGGGCCTTCGTGGCCCCGCTATGCGAGAACCTTTGGATGTATTCGTAGAGCTGCCGGCTGTTCATGGCCCGGACATTGAGCCTTTGTTTGATAAAATCCTGCGGGGTCTCTTTGATATCCATCAATTTCTCCGGGAAGTATTTAATCTGGGACGGTGTGGCCAACTGGGAGGGATTGAAGAGGGTGATGTGACAGTTATAGAATTTCCAGGCAATTCCGGTCCATGCGCCTTTTAAGGCTACGATCTTTTCTTGAACATTTTGGTTGTTATCCTGTCCGATAATCGTGATGCCTTGCAGCTCATAGTTATTGGGATTAAAGGAGTCCGCGAAATAGAGACGATTTTTAAGGCCATAGAACGTGAGATTTCTGATCTCCGGGAGCCTCTTTTTTTTAGGGGCATCCGCAGCGTCCGTCTGGACGCTGATATTTTCTTCACGGATGATTTGAGAAGAGACGCTCGCCTGGGGAACAAATTGCTCGTTAAGCCAGAAGATAAAAATCGAAACCAAGATCCCGAAACAGAGTGTCGACTTGGTGATATTTAAGAAGCCCAGGCCGCAGGTCCTTAAGACAATAATCTCATTGTTGTGATTCAGGCGGCTGAAGGTAAAAATCGTTGCTAGAAGGCAGGCCACGGTGGATGTCTCAACGAGGATGATCGGCAGAAAAGAGGAATAATACTCCCAAAGTGTGGCGAGGGGAACCTGCCGCTCAATGATTTCGGCGAGGTTGGAGGCCAAGTCAATTAGGACGTAGAGAAAGCAGAAAACGAAAAGACAGGTCACAAAGATGACTATGATCGATTTTAAGATATAGCTGTCTAAGAGGCGCATAGCTTGTAGTTCAAGACGAGGGCCACCACGGCCATGAGGATATTGGGGACCCACATCGTGAGCGCTGGGGGGGTGATATTTTGAATGCTCAAGGCCTCGCAGCCCAGAGACAAGAGGTAATAGAGGGCGGCACAGATCATGGCGAGGAGGATATTGGCGGTCTTTTCCCGGCGGCGGGTGATCACCGCGATGGGAAACCCCAGGAGAATAAAAACAAAGGCCGAGAAAGACCAGGTGATCTTGCGATGGTATTCGGTCCGCAGGGGCGCCGCATCCACAAAAATCCTTTCTAGCTCTTGAATCTTTTGGGTGATTTCTTTTAAGGTCATGCTCTTGGGTTTTTTGTCGACTTTGCCTTCGCCTTTGGAAAGGTCCAGGGTCATGAAATAATTTTTAAAATTCAGCTTATAAAAATTGCTGGGATGCTTGAGATCGGGCTCATCGGAGGTGCCGTTGGTGAGTTTGAGCTTGATCTGATCTTCTCCTGGAACTGGTGTGAATTCCCCTTCTTGGGCGATGATGGTACGGGTGGGTTTCCCCTCGCTTTGCGGCTGGTAGATACGGACGTTGTACAATTTGTTTCCTTCAATCCGGTAGATAAAGAGGATTTGATTTTTGAAGGCATTGATGAAGGATCCGGCCTCGAGAGCAGCCGTCGGATTTTTCACCCCGATGTCTTTTAGAATTTTTCTCTGTTCATGATGGGCGTAGGGGATAATCTGTTGGTTTAAAAGGACGCAGAAAAGGCTTATGATGAGCCCCACAACAACAAGAGGAAACAAGATCTTTTGAAGATGGACGCCGCTGGCGCGCATGGCCAGGATTTCGTTATCCGCCGAAAGCCGGCTGAAGGTCAAAATCATGGTCATCAAGCAGGAGATGGGGACTGTATAACCCAGAAGGACCGGCATATAAAGGAGGAAGGCCTTGCCGACGTGCCCAAGGCTGACCCCTTTGTTGACCACCATGTGCGCCAAATGGACCAAATTGCCTAAAAGGAAAACACACGTCAAGACTCCTAAGGAAAGAAAAAATGGGAAGATGCATTCCTGCAGGATGTATCGGCGTAAGATTTTCATGATTAAAGAAACTTCACCCCCACCGTTTTGATTCGTTTTGAGAAGCAAAACGAATCAAAACGAATCAGTGGGGGTTCACAGGGTAATGGCCAGGGTCAATACCCCCACGTGGGCTGCGCCGGCCTCTTTGAGAACACCGGCCGCCTCCGAGGCTGTTATCCCGGTTGTGAGCAAATCATCCACAAGCAGAATGGATTTTTTAGAAAACGATTCAACATTTTTTATTTTAAAAGCACCCTGAATGTTTGTCCAGCGATCTTTTTTGCTTAAGAAAGCCTGGGTTGGCGTGGGGCGCACGCGGATGAGGTTATCGGTTAGGTGGGGGATGCCCAACCGTGCGGCAATCGGCTGGGAAAGAAGCTGGGCTTGATTGTATCCTCTTTCTCTCATTCGCACCGGATGAAGCGGCACCGGCATGATCATTTCAAAAGATTCCAGCGGTATGTGGTAGTTATCCAAAAAAGAAAAGATCCGATCCACGAGAAAGGATCTTAAGGAGGTTTTGTGGCTGTATTTAAAAAGGTGAATGAGTCGGCGCATACTTTCGGTGTAAAGACATGCGGCCCACGCCTGATCGAAATGAAGCTCGGTTTTGAGGCAGTCCCGGCAAAGCGGGCCTACCCCGCCTCCGGCGGGGTACTCGGCATCGAAGATCGGCCGGGAGCATTTGGGACAAAAAGGAGGCCGGTTGGGGTCGATGGTGTTCACACAAGGATGACAGAGGATGATTCTCCTCTCGTCGGGCGAAAGATGTCTGCGGCACAGAAGACAGTTAGGGGGATAGACGAGATCGGTGAGTCCTTGAAGAAAGGTTTTTAACATAAGGATTGATCTTAAACGACCTTAGCTTATCATGCCCTTTCTCTGGTGTCAATTCAAGGTCATAAATCGTCTTGTCATCGTTTAAAGAACATCCTATAATAATTTCATGCCTAAGTCAGCCTCTGCACAGAAAGATCGCCTTCTTCAACTGTTGATTAAAGAAGCCTTTTTTAAGGAAAAGATCACCCTTTCCTCCGGGAAGGTGAGCGATTTTTATATCGATGCCCGCCGGGTTACGTTGACGGCCGAGGGCGCGTATCTCTCGGCCAAGGTGATTTGGGATATCCTGCAAAAGGAACCATTCGAGGCGATCGGCGGACCGACGCTCGGGGCCGACCCCCTGGTGGGGGCGATCGGCGTTTTGAGTTTTCAGGCCCGACGACCCGTGAATACCTTTTTGATCCGCAAGACCCCCAAAGCCCACGGGAAAAAACAAAAGATCGAAGGCCCGCCTTTGAAACCGGGCTGGCGCGTTGTTTTGATTGATGACGTGGCCACGACCGGCCAATCGTTGGTTGAGGCGATGGGGGTTTTAGCCGCGATGGGCGTTAAAGTCAACAAAGCGATCTGCCTGGTCAACCGCGCCGAGGGCGCTCAAGAGGCCTTGGAACGCCACCACTGTCCATTGATCTCGATTTTTGATTTATCGGATTTTCCCCTATGAAAAAGATCATTCTGGCGTCAGCTTCCCCTCAACGCAAAAAACTTCTTAAAATTTTAGGACTGAAATTCTCCGTTTCGCCCAGCCGCATCAAGGAAATCGATCGTTTAGGGCGCCCCCGCCGAAGGCGGGGGCGCCCTCGAGGCGTCATGAAAATCCCGATCCCCTGTGCGGACCTCGTCTGCCAAAACGCCCTTTTAAAAGCACAGGATGTGGCTTCCCGCCTCAAAGGGGCCCTGGTGATTGGGGCGGATACGCTCGTCTTCGGTTGCCGAGGGGAACTGATCGGCAAGCCCCGCACTCTCCAAGAGGCGAAAAAGAATCTCAAGATCCTTTTTGAAGGCCCGTCGTGGGTCTACACGGGTTTGGCGGTGGTCGACAGCCAGACCGGAGGTAAGCTCGTGGATTATGAGAAGACCAAAGTCTTTATGGACCCCTTGACGGATCGGGAAATCGATCGTTATCATGCCTCGGCAAGGATTTTGGATAAGGCCGGCGGTTTCGATATCGAAGGAAAAGGAGGCCTCTTTATTAAAAGAATTGAGGGATGTTATTTCAACGTGATCGGGCTTCCTTTGGCAAAGCTTTCTAAGATGTTGAAACGATTCGGGGTGTCTTTGGGGGTCATGCTGATTGTGCTTTATTCGGCGGGATGTGCCACCGAATACAATCTGGCGACCCAAAAGCAAGAGACCCTTTTATACGGGACCGATAAAGAAATTGCCATCGGAGAGGGCCTTGCCCGTCAGTTTGACAAGAATTTTGAGATGATAATCGAGGTGGATGTCAATGAGCGGGCGCAAAGAATCCTGGATCGGATCGTCAAGGTCTGTGACCGCAAAGAGCTCGTCTACTCAATCAAGGTGATTGACAAAGAGGACGTGAATGCCGTGAGTCTGCCCGGCGGGTATATCTACGTTTATAAAGGACTGATGGATACAATCGACAACGACGACCAATTGGCGGGTGTGATCGGTCATGAGGTGGGCCATTTGACCGCCAAGCATTCGATGAAGAAATTGCAGGCCCTCTACGGATTTACGCTTTTACAGTTAGGCGCGGTCTCGGCCGGGGAGGGCCAACTGGCCAAGGGTTTGAATTCCGCGTTTCTGGCGATCTTCACCGAATTTTCCCAGGAGGATGAGCTGTTGGCGGACAAGCTGGGAATCAAGTACGCCCAAAAGGCCGGGTATCATCCGGAAGGCGTGGCCCAGTTTTTAAAGAAACTCAAAGAAAAAGAAGAAAAGGAGCCCGCAAAATCATACACGTACTGGCGCACGCACCCTTACCTTTCTCAAAGAATCGCGGCCGTCAATAAAGAGCTTTCAGGTCAGATCGAATTCCGGGATTATCTGAACTTGACCGGAGAAGGAGGGGATTTTTGAGTCATCCTTTTTCTTTTTTCGTGTTTTTGGTGGCGGCTTTGGGTTTGGTTTTTGCCCTTATCCATAGAGCGGCTCTTAAACGCAATCAAGAATTAGAGCACGAAATTCAGCAAAAGAGCTCTGAGATCTTTAAGGTCGTCGGAGAATTGCGGGCGACCCAAATCAAGCTCTTTGAAACCGGGAAGGTCTCGGCCTTGGCGACTTTAAGCGCCGGGATTCTCCACCAGATCAGCCAGCCCATCACCGCGATTCATGGGTTTGTGCGATTCATCAAAAAAGAGATGAAACCGGAGGAGCCCTTCTACAAGCCGATTTGTCTCATGGAAGAGCAGTCCCAGTACTTGAAGGAGATGCTGGAAGATCTGATGGAGCTCATCCGCCATCGGGAGATCAAAAAAGAAAATATCAGCGTCAATCCCTGTATTCAGCGGGCCATGAACCTCTTGACGGATGAATTGCGAATCCAACGGGTGAATTGGGATTTGATTCTGGGAGAGGATCTTCCTTTGATTTATGCGGACAGCGTGCAGCTGCAGCAGGTCTTCATGAATATCGTGATCAATGCCATTCAGGCGATGAGCCTTTTGCCCCGAGGATCGCCCCGCTACCTCAAGATCACATCCCAGCACGCTAAAGATCAAAATGAGATTGTGATCTCTTTCCAAGACACCGGTCCCGGGCTTGATCTGGAAGATCAAAAGCAGATCTTTGAACCATTTTTCTCAACGAAGACCAAAGGCACGGGCATTGGCTTGGCCTTGTGCAAAGATCTGGTGGCCGAACACCGGGGGACAATCACCGTCACGAGCCGGCCCGGCGGGGGCGCCAACTTCATCATCAAACTGCCCTGTGCCGAGGTCTTGGCTGCGGCTAATACAAACGCAGTAAATAAAGTGACGTACACTTAACAGTGAGTATTATGCCCGCAATGACACATGACTTAATGCGTTTGTATTAAATCGGAGGTATCCCATGGAGAAAATTAAGATTTTGGTGGTGGATGACAAAAGAATCATTGGAGATCTTTTTGGTTTCACTTTAGGGTATAGCGGGCACGACATCACGGTCGTGGATCATGCCGAGGCAGCGGTTGAGGTGGTTAAGACCAAACAATTCGATATCGCATTTATCGACATCATCATGCCGGAAAAGGATGGCTGCTTGATTTTGCAGGAGGTACGCGCCATTGCCCCGCAGCTGCCGGTTGTGATGATGAGCGGCTACTCGATTCAGGACAAGCGCCTCAAAGCCCAGGAGCTCGGCGCCGTCACGTGTCTGAAAAAACCTTTTGAGATGGAGGATGTCAGAAGGGTCATTAAGGTAGCGACGGGAAAGGACGTGTGATGTTTATTGGGGACGCGGCTTGTAAATATGCGTCGACTGGCCAAAGAAGCTTTCGGCGGATTCCATCACGGTCTCGGAAAGAGTGGGATGAGGATGAATGCTGAGTTTCACATCGCTGGCAAGAGATCCCATCTCAACCGCCAAGACCCCTTCCGCAATGAGTTCCCCCGCGCCCACCCCCGCAATGGCGACACCCAAAATCCGTTCGGTCTGAGGATCAATCATCAGCTTTGTCAATCCGTCCGTGCGATCCAACGTGATCGCCCGCCCTGAGGCGGCCCAAGGAAATTTCACCACTTTGACAGAACGGTTTTGCCTGGCCGCCTCGGTCTCGGTTAAGCCGCACCAGGCGATCTCGGGATCCGTAAAGACAACCGCTGGAATCGCGTTGGGCTCAAAGGCCGTTTTATGCCCGGCGATCGCCTCCACCGCCACGCGGCCCTCGTGCGAGGCCTTGTGCGCCAGCATGGGCTCTCCGGCCACATCGCCGATGGCATAGAGTGCGGGATCCGTTGTCCGTCGCTGGCCGTTGACTTTGATGAACCCGCGGCCATCCCGCTCGACCTTGGTATTTTTAAGATCCAACCCCTCGGTATTGGGCCGTCGGCCGACGCTGACCAGCACTTTCTGAAATTCCTTTTGAGTCTCTTTGCGATTTTCCTCTTGGATCGTGACTTTCATCGCCTTGGGAGCTTCTTCCATCTTAATAACCTTGGCGTTCAGCCAGATCCCCGCGAAGAGGCCTTTGAGCCTTTTGGTCAGGATCTCCGCCAGATCGCGATCGGTCCCCGGGAGAAGTCCCGAGGTCATCTCCACGACCGAAACCCGGGAGCCCAGCTCGGCATAAACCGTTCCCAATTCCAGCCCGATATAACCGCCGCCCACAACCAGAAGACTCTCGGGGATATCCGCAACTTCTAACGCGGATGTGGAGTCGAGAATACGCGGGGAGTTTGGGGGGAGATTGGGTAAGGCCGCGGGCCGGGAGCCGGTCGCAATGATGCCATGCTCAAAATTTAAAGTTTCCGTCGGGCCGTTTGCTCGCTGGACCTTCAAGCTGTTGGAAGAAACAAAACTGGCGCGGCCTTGAAGGAAATTGATTTTGCGCTGCCGGCAAAGCTGGCCAAGTCCACCGGTGAGTTTTGCGACCACATCCTTTTTCCACGAGCGCACTTGATCCAGATTGATTTTAGGGGAAGGGAATTCAACCCCGAAATTCTTGGCGGCCTTGGCATCGGAGAGGACTTTAGCGACATGAAGCAGGGCCTTGGAGGGAATACACCCACGGTAAAGGCACACGCCGCCGGGGGTCGTCTCTTCATCGATCAGCGTGACGTTTAATCCCAGATCAGCCGCCAGGAACGCGGCCGCGTATCCGCCGGGTCCGGCGCCGATGATAACTAAATCGTGTTGATGAGAAGGCATGTTTTAGATACTTTTTTGATGGATTACTGTCTCCCAATTCGTGTCATGACACCAATTACGTCTAACGTCCTTCCAACTCCATGAGAAACGGCTGTTGGATGGCCTTGGCAATCCAGCGCAGGAACCGGGCGCCGTCGGCGCCGTCGATCAGCCGGTGATCGTAGGACAGACACAAGGGAAGCATCAGGCGGGCGACGAACTGTTCCTTGACAAAGACCGGCTCAAGGCCGGCCCGGGCGACCCCGAGGATCGCCACCTCGGGCCAGTTGACGATCGGGGTAAAGCCGGTTCCCCCGATGCTGCCGAGATTCGTCATCGTGAAGGTTCCCCCTTGCATTTCCTCGACGGTTGTCTTTTTGGTACGGGCCCGCTCGGCGATATCCGTAAGCGCCACGGCAATCTCAAGAATGCTTTTTTGATCGACATCCCGCACAACCGGGACCAAGAGCCCGCGGTCGGTGTCAACGGCGACACCGATGTGACAATATTTTTTATAAATCACTTCATTTTTGGCAACGTCCACGCTGGCGTTGAACTGAGGAAAGGCCTTGAGGGCCGAGGCCACGACCTTGAGAAGAAAGGCCGTGACCGTGAGCTTGCCGCCGGCCGCCTCGACTTTTTTCTCAAAGCGTTTTCTCAGCTTATCCAGCTCCGTGATGTCGGTTTTGTCAATCTGTGTGACGTGGGGGATGTTATTCCAAGCGAAACTCAAGTGCTCGGAGGTTTTCCGTCGGACCATATTCATGGCCCGACGCTCAACCGGACCCCATTTGCTGAAATCGGGTAGGGGCAGGTCGCGACCTGCCCCTACCTTTGCGGTAACGTGGGTTGTGTTGAGCGCTTTAGCGTAGGCCTTTACGTCCTCGAGCGAGATGCGTCCGCCGGGCCCGCTGCCGGGGACTTGGGCGATGTCAATCCCGATCTCCCGGGCGAAGCGGCGCACCGAAGGGGCTGCGGCGATGTCTTGGGCCTGCCCCGATGGTACCATCGGGGCAGGCCCCAACGGCCCTGTTAGGCCAGCCGCTGACTCCGGCGTCGATTGCGGAGGAGACGCTTCTTGAGGAGACGGTGTTTCTGGCTTGGGACTGGGCGTCGGTGTTCGCTGAGGCCCAGCGCCTTCTTTGTCTTTAGGAGATACGGTGGCGTCTTCTTTAGGAGGGCCGCCGCTGACCGGAGCCGTATCGATTCTAAAAATCACCTCCCCCACTTTAACCTCTTGGCCGGCCTTGACGAGGACTTCTTTGACCGTTCCGGCAAGAGAGCAAGGGACCTCGAGCACGGCCTTGTCGGTCTCAAGCTCTAAGATCGGCTGGTCTTTTTTCACAACGTCCCCGGCGGCGATCATCACTTTCGTGATGAGCCCGGATTTGATGTTTTCGCCAAGATCGGGGAGTTTGAAGTCGGTGAGCATGTGTTTATGACTGGTGACTTTGCCCGCCCTGGCTTGTCCGATCATTGGCGGGCCAGGGTGACCCGGGATTACGAAATCATCGGATTTACTTTTTTCGGATTGATCTCGAGCTCTTTGACGGCCTTGTCCATTACGTCCGATTTGATCATCTTCTCTCGGAACAACGCAACCAGCGCTGCGAAAGCAATATGACGGCTGTCCACCTCGAAGAAGTCCCGCAGGGCCTTGCGGCTCTCCGAGCGCCCGAACCCATCAGTTCCCAATGAGATCATAGGCCCGGGCACCCAGGGACGGATTCCATCCGGCAGGGATTTCATGTAATCAGAGGCCGCCACGAAAACGCCGGTTTCATTCTTCAGGCATTCGCTGACATAGGGCGCTTTGGGGGGTTCTTTGGGGTGAAGCATGTTCCAGCGCTGGGCATGAAGACCGTCGCGACGCAGCTGATTATAACTGGTCACGCTCCAGACATCGGTGGTCACCTGATATTTTTCTTCGAGAATTTTTTGGGCCTCCAGGACCTGATTCATGATCGCCCCGGATCCCAATAAATGGGCCCGAAGGTTCCCATTCTTTTTCTCGGAAGCGCGAAACCGGTACATCCCTTTGACCACGCCTTCCTTGATTCCTTCCAGCAGGGAAGGCATGGGATAGTTTTC
>Ga0137796_10001251_pt1 | contig 14714 bp, 27 predicted proteins | sample OV2TP3_FD_97704 | JGI IMG/M metagenome (GOLD analysis project Ga0137796, IMG submission 97704)
ATAGTCGGTAAACAAAACGATCATGACGACAGTTTAAAGACGAAAGTGAAAGGTGAAAAGGCAAGGAATGAAGTCCCTGGCATACAAACTTTTACGCACGCACGACGGTGTTCACGGCTAACAGCTGTCACGCGTTCGCAGTATAAAATTCATTCAGCAGTGCATAGTACCCGGCGGATTCATCCGTTGATCGCGACAGGCGTACTCCCTGCCAATGTTCGAACGCCCCAGGCTGCCGGGCCGCCCCCGGAAGACACGCCGTAAATACGTCCCTGTAGGCTCGAGTGCCGCATCCCTGCGGCACACGGTCTTCCAGGGGCGGCCCGGCAGCCTGAGGAGATGAACGATGCTCAGGAGACGCACCGTCCCTACAGCGGGTCAGGCTTTAAGCCGACCGTCGCCGGCAGGGATGCCGGCGTCGAGCCTACAGGGACGTATTCACGGCGTGTCGGCGTAAGCCTGACCCGCTGGCACAGCACATCCTGTTTCAGGCCCTGGTGAAACATGGAGTACGCCTGTCGCGATAAACGGGTGAATCCGCCTGTAAACGGGGAAGTCTATCTGGCAATAATTCGGACGGCGGGGGAAGTGCCGCTGTGAAAATTTGACTCGGTATCCGTGCACAAGAAAAAACCGGGCAAAGGCCCGGTTTCAAGATACTCCTTTACCGCTTGTTATTATTATGCTTCTTCCCTGTTCTTTTTCTTCTGATCCTGGGTCTCTACAGGCCTGTCTACAAGCTCCACGATGGCCATGGGGGCGTTATCGCCTTCCCGGTAACCGCATTTGAGGATGCGCAGATAGCCGCCCGGACGGTTTTTGTAGCGCGGCCCCAGCTCATTGAATAATTTAGTCACTGTGCGCCGGTCACGCAAGCGCGAAAAGGCGAGCCGTCTCCCGGCGACAGAATCTTTCCTGGCCATCGTGATCAGGGGTTCGGCCACCCGGCGCAGCTCCTTCGCCTTGGGCAGGGTAGTCGTGATCATCTCGTGCTGCATCAATGACACGGACATGTTGCGGAACATCGCCTTCCGGTGCGCACTGTTCCGGTTCAGTTTTCTTCCACTCTGCTTATGCCGCATCTTGACACCCTGTTTCCATTACACTTTCCACTTTCATGTTTCCACCGCCTACAGCGACGCCGTGTCCTTGTCCTCGTAAAGTCCCGGTGGCGGCCAGTTCTCGAGCCGCATCCCCAGAGACAGCCCCCTGGCTGCCAGCACTTCCTTGATTTCGGTAAGCGATTTCTTACCGAGATTCGGCGTCTTGAGGAGCTCCACCTCGGTGCGCTGAATGAGATCGCCGATGTAATAGATGCTTTCCGCCTTGAGACAGTTGGCCGAGCGCACGGTCAATTCAAGATCGTCCACCGGCCGCAGCAAAATGGGATCAATCTCGGGTTCCTTGCCTGCGGCGGCATGCTCCGCCTCTTCAGCTTCAAGATCCACGAACACGGCAAGCTGGCTCCGCAGGATCCTCGCCGCCTCGCGAACAGCCTCCTCGGGATCGATCGTGCCGTTGGTTTCAATTTCGAGCACCAGCTTGTCCAGGTTGGTACGCTGCTCGACGCGCGCACTCTGCACTTCGTAGGAAACGCGCCGTATCGGGCTGAACGATGCATCCAGTTTCAGGCGTCCAATCGCCTGGTCTTCTTCACTGCCGCCGATGACCACTGGCCTGTAACCGCGCCCGCGCACGATTTTCATGGTCATGTTCAATTCACCGGACTTGGTGAGATTGGCTATCAGGTGATCCGGATTGGCAATCTCGACGTCGTGATCCACCGTAATGTCCCTCGCCCTGACTTCGCCGGGCCCGCTCTTCTTCAGCGTCAGGACCGCCTCGTCCTTGGCGTGCATGCGGATGGCAAGGCCCTTCAGATTAAGCAGGATGTCGGTGACATCCTCCTGCACGCCCTCGATCGTGGTGTATTCATGCAGGACGTTCGCGATTTCCGCCTCGACGACCGCGCAGCCGGGCATGGATGACAACAGGACACGGCGCAAGGCGTTGCCAAGGGTGTGGCCGAATCCCCTGTCAAGCGGTTCGATGGTGATCCTGGCGCGGTATTCATTTACAGGTTCAACATCAACCCGCCGTGGTTTCAACAATTCACTGAATGCGACTGACATGCGTTTTGTTCCTCTCTGGATCTGCCTACTTGGAATAAAGTTCTACAACGAGCTGTTCATTGATATCCGGCGGCAAATCCCTGCGCTCGGGAACGGTTTTGAATACACCCTCCATTTTCCTGGCGTTCACCTCGACCCACTCCGGGAAACCGTACTGTTCCGCTATGGTCAGCGCATCCTGGATGCGCACCTGCTTCCTGCACTTCTCCCGGATTGCGATTACATCGTCCGGGCTTACCTGATAGGAGGAGATATTGACCGTTTTGCCGTTGACCATGACGGCCTTGTGACTGACGAGCTGGCGCGCCTCATTGCGGGTCGTGCCGAATCCCATGCGGTATACGACGTTGTCGAGGCGGCATTCGAGAAGCTTCAGCAGGTTTTCTCCCGTTGACCCTTTCAGCCGCGCAGCTTCACGATAATAATTCTGGAACTGCTTCTCGAGGACGCCGTAGATACGGCGCAGCTTCTGTTTTTCCCGCAACTGCACCGCGTAGTCGGATAACCGTTTCGTGCGTGCCCCCTGCTCCCCCGGGGGCTTGTCGATCTGGCACTTGGATTCAAGCGGGCGGGCGCGGCTTTTCAGCAGCAGATCGGCGCCTTCGCGCCGGCTCAGTTTACACTTGGGTCCCAGATATCGTGCCATCGTAATGCTCCGGATTCAGACGCGCCGCCGCTTTGGCGGCCGGCAGCCGTTGTGGGGAATAGGTGTGACATCGGTAATATTGGTGATCCTGAAACCCGCGGCATTCAGCGCACGCACGGCGGATTCACGGCCCGGTCCCGGCCCCTTGATGAACACTTCCAGATTCTTTATGCCGAATTCCTGCGCCACCTGGCCGGCCTTCTGGGATGCAACCTGCGCGGCAAACGGGGTGCTTTTGCGCGAACCCCGGAATCCGCTGCCGCCCGCCGTGGCCCATACCAGGGAATTTCCCTGGCGGTCCGTGATCGTGATAATCGTGTTGTTGAAGGAAGCGTGAATATGGGCAATGCCGTCTACAACGGTCCGCCTGGTGCGCTTCTTCCGTCCGGTTACTTTCGCCATGTCCTGGTATCCTGTTCCATAAATAACGTTCGAAATTCCGGCCTGCCGGGCAGCCTGATTAATGAAAGATCGTCGCGGGTCGCCACGCTAACCCTTCGTTATCCTGCTTTTTATGCTCCGGCGCGGCCCCTTGCGCGTACGGGCGTTGGTCTGGGTGCGCTGACCGCGCACCGGCAGGCCGCGTCTGTGGCGGATCCCGCGATAACAGCCAAGATCCTGCAGGCGTTTGATGTTCATGGTAACTTCCCGGCGAAGATCGCCTTCAAGGTTAAATTCACCGGTGAGGCCGCGAAGTTTGTCCAGGTCCTCTTCCGTCAGCTCCCTGACCTTCGTGTGCCCGGGCAGCCCGGCCGCCGCGCAGATCAGACGCGCGCGCGTGGGCCCTATGCCGTAGATGTAGGTCAAGGCGATACTCAGGTGTTTGTTATCCGGTATGTTAACGCCCGCTATTCTGGCCATCTCTCGAATACTCCTTCAGATCCGCCCGGGACTATCCCTGGCGCTGCTTGTGCCTGGGATCGGTGCAGATAACGCGGACTGCGCCCCTGCGCCTGATGATTCGGCAGTTCCTGCACATTTTCTTGACTGATGCCCTGACTTTCATTTTCCGTACCTCGCCGTTTTCCCGCCCGCTAGACCCTTCTGCCGTGGCTTTTCAGATTGGCCTTCTTCAGCAACCCTTCATACTGATGGGTCATCAGGTGGGCCTGAAGCTGCGACATGAAATCCATCACGACCACGACAATAATCAGCAGTGACGTCCCGCCAAAGTAAAACGGTACGTTGAACTTCAGGATCAAAAACTCGGGCAACAGGCAGACAAACGTGATGTAGACGGCGCCCGCCATCGTCAGCTTGGTGAGCACCCCGTCGAAATACTGGGCGGTCTGCTCGCCCGGACGCATGCCCGGCACAAACGCGCCTGACTTTTTCAGATTCTCCGCCGTTTCCCTCGGGTCGAAGACCACCGCCGTATAGAAAAAGCAGAAGAAAATGATGAAGGCCGCGTATAACAGCACGTAGACCGGCTGTCCCGGGGACAATGCGGTTGCCATGTCCTGCAGCCAACGCATCCCCTCGCCCTGGCTGAACCAGCTGGCGAGCGTGGCGGGAAAGAGGATTATGCTGGAAGCAAAAATCGGCGGAATAACGCCGGACATGTTCAGCTTCAGCGGCAGGTGGCTGGACTGGCCCGCATAGAGCTTGCGCCCGATCTGGCGCTTGGCATAGTTGACGGTAATGCGCCGCTGCCCCCTCTCCACGAACACCACGAAGCCGGTAATCACGACCGCCAGGACAAAAAGGGCGAGGACGGCGAACAGGTGCATTTCACCGGTGCGTGACAATTCCAGCGTGCCCCCCACGGCGGCGGGTAGGCCGGCAACGATGCCGGCAAAAATGATCAGGGAAATGCCGTTCCCAACGCCCCGCTCGGTGATCTGCTCACCAAGCCACATCAGAAACATTGTGCCCGTCACCAGGGATACAACCGCGGTCAGTTTGAATCCGATGCCGGGATTCAACACGACGTTCTGGCCTTCCAGCGCGATGGCAACGCCGAAGGCCTGGAAGGTCGCGAGCAGCACGGTGCCATAGCGGGTGTACTGCGTGATCTTGCGCCGGCCGATCTCACCCTCCTTGCGCAACTGCTTCAGCCTGGGGTCGATAAACGACAGCAACTGCATGATGATGGATGCCGAGATATAGGGCATGATACCGAGCGCGACAATGGACAGGCGCCCCAGCGCTCCGCCGGAAAACATGTTAAACATGTCGAGTATGGTGCCGCTCTGGCGATTGAACAGGTCGGCCAAGGCGCCGGGATCGATGCCGGGCACGGGGATATGCGTGCATATCCTGAAGATGAACAGGGCGAACAGGACAAACAGGAGCCGCTGGCGCAGTTCCTTGAGCTTGCCAAGGCCCGCCAAGCCGCCCGGTATGGCCGGACTTGCAGCAGTCATTTACCTTTTCCCTCCACAACCATGCCGCCAAGGGACTCGATGGCCGCCCGGGCGTTTTTCGTCAATCCAAGATTTTGGATTTTAACAGCCTTTTTAAGTTCACCCGATGCGATGATCTTCGCCCGCCTGGTGCTTCTCGATACAATATTCGCCTTCTTCAGCGCGGCGAGATCGATCGTATCGACGTCAAGTCGCGCCAGTTCATCAAGACGCACTTCGGCCGTCACCTTGCCCAGTCTCGATCTGAAGCCATGTTTCGGCAGCCGCCGTTGGAGGGGCATCTGCCCGCCTTCGAATCCGACCTTGTGAAACCCGCCGGCGCGGGACTTCTGGCCCTTGTGGCCACGCCCGGCTGTCTTGCCGAGACCGCAACCGATGCCACGGCCAACGCGCACTCGCCTTCTCTTCGAACCCGCCTTCGGCTTCAAGGTATTCAATCTCATCTCAGGCTTCCTCCACTTCCAGCAGATAGGCCACCTTGCCAATCATCCCGCGGTTTTCCGGCGTATCTTCCACCACGACGGTATGACCGGTGTGGCGCAGGCCCAGCCCCGCTACACACGCCTTGTGATCGGCGAGGCGGCGGTTGGTGCTGTGTTTGAGCGTCACCTTGAGCTGCTTGTCCTGTTTGCCTGTTCCGGCCCTGTTCATTCAAGCAGCTCCTCTACCTTCTTGCCGCGCTTGGCAGCGATATATTCCGGTGAAGCCATGGCCTGCAACCCCTTTATCGTGGCGCGCACCACGTTGATTGGATTGGTGGAGCCGAATGACTTGGCCAGCACGTTATGCACGCCCAGCACCTCAAAGACGGCGCGCATGGGTCCACCGGCGATGATCCCCGTGCCTTCCGAGGCCGGCTGCATATACACGTGCGCCGCGCCATGCTGCGCGGTAATCGTGTAATGCAAGGTGCCCTCCTTCAGGGGCACCGTGATCATGCTCCGCCTGGCTTCCTCCATCGCCTTCTGGATGGCGACGGGCACTTCGCGGGCCTTGCCGCGGCCGAACCCGACCCGGCCGTTGCCGTCACCCACGACGGTCAACGCCGCGAAACCGAATTGCCTTCCGCCTTTCACGACCTTGGCGACGCGGTTAACTGCCACCAGTTTTTCTAGAAGGTCCTCGTTGCCCGTAATTGAATCGGTCGCCGCCATGACAGGTACCCCTAAAATTCCATGCCGTTTTCACGCGCGGCCTCGGCCAGCGCCTTGATTCGGCCGTGATATTTGAAACCGGAACGGTCAAAGGCAACCCGCGTGACGCCTGCTTTCTTCGCCCGCTCGGCGAGCACCTTGCCGACAACGATGGCGGCGCCAATGTTGCCGCCGTAATTAACCATCTGCCTCACTTCCTTGTCCAGCGTCGAGACACTGGTCAGGACCTTTGAACCATCCGGCGAAATAACCTGCGCATAGACATGCTTCGGCGTCTTATGCACACACAGGCGGCTATGGCCGCTCTGCCTGATCCTGATGCGGGCCTTCCGCGCGCGCCGTATTCTTGCCGTTTTCTTGTCCATATCAGGTTTTCTTGGCCTCCTTGCGCAGTATCTTTTCATTCAGGTATTTAACGCCCTTCCCCTTGTACGGCTCCGGCGGACGGTAGTGCCGTATGAGGGCCGCCACCTGCCCGACTTTCTGTTTATCGATTCCCCGGATGACGATCTCCGTCTGGCTCGGCGTCTCAATCGTAATGCCGTCGGGTATTCGGAAGGTAACGGGATGCGAAAAACCCAGAGTGAGGTTGAGCACATCACCCTGGACCTGCGCCCGATAACCCACGCCGGTAATTTCCAGCCTGCGCTCGTAACCCTCGTCAACGCCGGTAATAATATTCTGGATCAGGGCGCGGGTCGTGCCCGACATGGCCCGGGCAAATTTCGAATTGCCCTTCGCCTCCAGTCTCAGCAGATTATCCTCCCGCCGCACGGTGACCAGTGGGTGAGTTTTGTGCATCAACTCGCCCTTCTGCCCGCTGGCGACGAGGATATCGCCGCTGATGCTGACGTCAACGCCGGCAGGTATCGGAACGGGATTGTTGGCTATCCTGGACATTTCACCGCCTTATCACGCCACGACGCAGAGTATTTCGCCGCCGATCCCGAGGGCGCGCGCCTTTTTATCAGTCATAACACCCCTGGATGTCGAAACGATGGTGGTACCGTAACCCCCTTTGATTTCCGGTAAATCATTACTCGAACCATACCTGCGCAGGCCGGGCTTGCTCACCCGCTGCAGCAGCTCGATTACCGGCCTGCCTTCAAAGTACTTGAGCGTTATGCACAGTACCTGACGGCTGCCGTCCGTTTCCACGCGGTAGTCGGCAATGTATCCTTCCTGCCTGAGGATGTCCGCTATCGCCACCTTGAGCTTCGACGAGGGCATGCGAGCCTCGGCCTTCGCCCGCGCCAGGCTGTTGCGTATCCGGCATAACATATCTGCAATGGGATCCTGGATGGTCATAAATTCAGTGCAAAGTTAAAAGTGTAAAGTTAAAAGCACATTCAAATATTTCTCTCCGGCATAAAGTTGAACTGGACTTGCACAGGTCAAAGCCTTCCCTTTTCACTTTAAACTTTATGCGTTTCACTGCCTTACCAACTCGCCTTCACGAGGCCTGGAATATCCCCCCGCATGGCGGCCTCGCGCAGCTTGTTGCGCCCCAGGCCGAATTTGCGATAAAAACCGTGCGGTCGTCCTGTCAGGTTACAGCGGTTGCGTACCCGTATCGGGCTCGAATTACGCGGGAGCATGTTCAGCCTTTCACGCGCCTCCCGTCGTTGTTCCTCGCTGAGTGACTTGTCCATTACCTTCGCCTTGAGACCCGCCCGCTTGGCGGCGTACTTCCTGACCAGCCGCATTCGCTTGACTTCCCGGTTTACCATGGACTTCTTGGCCATAACGAATACCCTTAACTGCGCAGTGGAAATTTAAAAGCCGCCAAGAGGGCGTGCGCCTCTTCATCCGTCCTGGCCGTCGTCGTGATCGTGATGTCAAGGCCGCGCAGCATGTCGATCTTGTCGTAATCTATTTCCGGGAAAATTATCTGCTCTTTCACGCCAATGCTGTAATTGCCCCTCCCGTCAAACGAGCGCGGGCTGAATCCGCGGAAATCCCGGATTCTCGGGATGGCGATTGAAATTAGCCTGTCCAGGAATTCATACATGCGTTCCCGCCTCAACGTCACCTTGCAGCCAACCGGCCAGCCTTCGCGCACCTTGAAATTTGCCACCGATTTCCGCGCATACGTCACCACCGGCTTCTGTCCGCTGATCCTGCTCATGTCCTCTACCGCGCGGTCAATGACCTTCTTGTCGGCCACGGCCTCGCCCAGCCCCATGTTCAGGGTTATTTTCCTGATTCGCGGCACTTGCATGACCGTCCTGTAGCCGAATTGCTCGGACAACAGGGGGATCACCGTGGTTTTGTAGTATTCCTGCAATCTGCTCATATCAGTACAAAGGTGAAAGTATAAAGTTCAAAGATTTTCATCAACCTTACATGGCAAATAAGTCTGATAGGAATTGCCTTCTGCATTTTCCTTATACTTTTCACTTTAACCTTTTAACTCAAGATTCAAACATCAACGACTTCATTGTTCGATTTGAAATATCGTACTTTCCTGCCATCTTCGAGACTTTTGAAACCCACGCGATCCGGTTTCCCCGCCACCGAATTCCACAGGGCGACATTCGAGATATGCAGGGGGGCTTCCTTTTCTATGATGCCGCCCGCGGCGCCCCGCATGGGGTTGCCCTTGGTATGCCGCTTGACCATATTCACGTTTTCCACGATTACCTTGTCCTCCTTGTGCAGGACATTCAATACGATCCCCCGCTTGCCCTTGTCCTTCCCGGCCAGCACCACGACTTCGTCGCCCTTCCTGATCCTGTGCATGATCACAGGACCTCGGGCGCAAGGGATACGATCTTCATGAATTCGGCACCGCGCAGCTCGCGGGTCACCGGGCCGAAAATACGGGTGCCGATGGGTTGAAGCTGGTTGTTAAGCAGCACGGCGGCATTGCTGTCAAAACGGATGAGTGAACCGTCCGGCCGCCTCACGCCCTTCCGGGTGCGTACAACGACTGCGTTATACATCTCTCCTTTTTTAACCTTGCCGCGCGGGATCGCCTCCTTGACGCTGACCTTAATCACGTCGCCCACATTGGCATAGCGCCGCCTCGACCCGCCCAGAACCTTCACGCACATGAGCCGGCGTGCGCCGCTGTTGTCGGCGGCGTCAAGGATTGTCTGCATCTGTATCATACGCCTGCTCCAATTCTCCCGTAGCGCCCGCCGCCTCCGGCTGAACTTCCTGTGACCTGCTGATGATCTTCTGCAATCGCCATGATTTTCTTCTGGATATCGGCCGTGAAGACTCAATCATGACGATATCACCCTCGTTGCATTCGTTGTTCGCGTCATGGGCAAGCAGTTTCGTGGATCGCCGCATGTATTTTCCATACAGGGGATGCTTGACCGTTCGCTCGATCAGGACCGCGATGGTTTTGTCCATCTTGTTGCTTACCACGCAACCGGTAAGCGTCTTCGGTTGTTTCTTCGTATCCTGCATCAGTTTTTAACCGCGTTGATTTTCGCCTGTATCGTCTTCACCCTGGCAATATCGCGCCGCACCCTTTTCATCTCGCTGGGCCTGGCCAGCTGGCCGGATCCCTTCTGCATGCGCAGATTGAACTGCTCCCGCAGCAGTTCCTGCAACAGGGTATCCAGCTCCTCCGACTTTTTTTTCCTCAACTCCGCCGCGTTCATTACATGAAAGACCTCGTGACAAAGGCGGTCTTTACCGACAGCTTTGCGGATGCCCGGCGAAAGGCCTCACGCGCCATTTCTTCGGGCACGCCTTCAATCTCGTACAGCATCCTGCCGGGCTGGATCAGCGCGACCCAGTATTCGACATTCCCCTTGCCTCCGCCCATCCGCACCTCGAGAGGTTTCCGGCTCACGGGTTTATCCGGGAAGATGCGTATCCAAACCTTTCCGCCGCGCTTGACCTCGTGGGTGATCGCCCGGCGCGCCGCCTCAATCTGGCGGGCGGTAATCCGGCCATGGGTAATCGCCTTCAGGCCGTATTCCCCGAAGCTTACCCTGTTACCGACCGTGGCCATGCCCCTGTTCCGGCCTTTGCTCTGTTTCCTGAATTTCGATTTCTTGGGCTGCAGCATGACGATCCCCGTTAACCGGCCTGAACAGGTTCAGCGCCCGAAGACTCTCCGCCTTCCCGCTCCCCGGGCCTGAATACCTCACCCTTGAAGATCCAGACCTTTATGCCGATAACGCCGTAGGTGGTATAGGCTTCGGCAAATCCGTAATCGATATCGGCCCGCAACGTATGCAGCGGCACCCGGCCTTCACGATACCATTCGGAACGGGCTATCTCGGCGCCGTTCAGCCGGCCGCTGACATTGATCTTGATGCCCAGCGCCCCAAGGCGCATGGTGTTGGTAACGGCGCGTTTCATCGCGCGGCGGAACATGATGCGCCGTTCAATCTGCTGCGCCACGCTTTCGGCGACTAGATAGGCATCGAGCTCCGGCTTGCGGATTTCCTCGACGCTGACCGTTGCGGGGACGCCCATCATGGCGGAAATCGCCATGCGCAGGCGATCTATATCTTCGCCCTTCTTGCCGATAACGATGCCCGGCCTCGCCGTATGAATGACGACCCTGGCGTTGCCGGCGGGACGCTCAATCTGTATCCGGCTTACCGAGGCGTTTGCCAGTTTCTTGCGCAGATAGTCGCGCACCTGCAAATCCATGTTCAGGTACTCGGCGTAATTTTTCGAACCGGCATACCACGTCGATGACCAGTCCTTGATAATGCCAAGCCGCATGCCTATGGGATGTACCTTTTGACCCATCAGTGTCTCACTCTTCCTGTTCGGTGACTGTTATGGTTATATGACTTGTTCTCTTCAATATCCTGTCTGCGCGACCGCGTGCCCTGGGCATCATGCGCTTGAGCACGGCCCCCTGGTCAACGCGTATTGATTCAATTTTCAGTGAATCGATATCCGCGCCGTCGTTATGCTCGGCGTTCGCTATCGCTGATTCCAGAAGTTTTTTAATCACAGCCGCTCCCTTCTTGTTACTGAAGGTGAGGATATCAAGGGCGCGGTCCACCGGCAGGCCACGGATCAGGTCCGCCACAAGACGGACCTTCTGCGGCGACGTCCTCGTGTACCTCAATGTTGCGCTCGTGCCCATCAGTCAGTTTTTGCGACTTTCTTGTCCGCGGAGTGACCGCGGAAGATGCGGGTGGCGGCAAACTCGCCCAATTTGTGACCCACCATGTTTTCAGTGATAAAAACGGGCACGTGATCCTTTCCGTTATGGACGCCGATCGTCAGCCCCACCATATCGGGAATGATCATTGACCGCCGCGACCACGTCTTGATCGGCCGTTTGTCGTTTTTTTCACGGGCAAGCTGAACTTTCTTCATCAGGTGATGATCCACAAATGGACCCTTTTTGACAGAACGCGGCATATCGGTTTCCGTTACTTGGTGCGCCGGCGCACGATAAATACATCGGAGCGCTTGTTTCTGCGCGTCTTGTAGCCCTTCGTCGGCACACCCCACGGCGTGCAGGGATGGCGCCCGCCGGAGGTGCGGCCCTCGCCGCCACCGTGCGGGTGGTCCACGGGGTTCATGGCCACGCCGCGGACCGTTGGCCGGACGCCCCGCCAGCGCCTTGCCCCCGCCTTGCCCAGGGCCTCAAGCGAGTGCTCGTCGTTACCCACTTCGCCGATGGTCGCACGGCACTCCGAGAGCACCTTGCGCATTTCACCGGAACGCAGGCGAAGGGTGGAATGCTGGCCCTCGCGGGCCACAAGTTGCACACCGGTTCCGGCGCTGCGTGCGATCTGCGCGCCCTTGCCGGGTTTCATTTCAACGCAATGCACCGTCGTTCCAAGCGGTATGTTGCGTAATGGCAGGCAATTGCCGGCCCGGATGGGCGCGTCGGGACCCGACATCAGCTCGCCCCCCTGCGACACGCCTTTCGGCGCGATGACGTAACGGCGTTCCCCGTCGGCATACAGCAGCAGGGCAATATGGGCGGACCGGTTAGGATCGTATTCAATCCGCTCCACCCTGGCCGGAATGCTGTCCTTGTCGCGCCTGAAATCGATGATCCGGTACCGCTGCTTGGCGCCACCACCGCGGTGACGCACGGTTATGCGGCCGCGATTGTTGCGGCCGGAATTCTTGCTCTGTTTCTCCAGCAGGGGTTCATACGGGCCGCCTTTGTGCAGACCGGGCGTGATCACCCTTAACTGCGACCTGCGGCCGGGTGAAGTCGGTTTTGGCTTGATGATCGGCATAGGCTGTTACGGGCGCAGTATCACTGGGCTCCCATGAAATCGATATCAAACCCCGGCTTCAATTTCACGTAAGCCTTCTTCCAGGTCGCGCGGCGTCCGGGGTGCTGCTTGAAAATCTTGCGCTTCCCGCTCATGTTGCATACCTGCACGGATTCCACCTTGACCTCAAACATCAGTTCCACGGCACGCTTGATCTGCGGCTTGCTTGCGCGCCTCGCGACCCGGAACACGAACTGCCTGTGCTTGTCGCCCAGCCGGGTGCTTTTTTCCGTAACGCGCGGTTCAAGCAGGACAGTCATCAACTGGTTCCGGTTCACGACAGCCATGCCTCCACCTTTTCAACCGCACCCCGCGTCATCACGACCTTGTCAAAGCCAATCAACTGGCAGGGATTGATCTCCTTTGTGTCGATGACCGCGACCCGGGGGGCGTTTCTCGAGGCCAGAAAAAGATTTTCTGTGATCTCATCGGTAATGATCAGCACCTGCTCGAGCTCCATGGCGTCGAGCTTCTCTACAAACAGTCGGGTCCTGGGCTGATCCAGTTTCAATTCTTCGATCACCACCAGCCGGTCACTTCTCGCAAGCTCCGACAGGATCGATCGCATGGCGCTGCGATACATTTTCCTGTTCACCTTCTGGGAATGGTCGCGCGGCCTGGCGGCAAAGGTGACACCGCCGCCCCGCCACAGCGGACTGCGTATCGTGCCGGCGCGCGCCCGCCCGAGACCCTTCTGCCGCCACGGCTTGCGTCCCCCGCCCCTGACTTCAGAACGGCTTTTCTGCGCACGGGTGCCGGCACGGGCGCCAGCAAGATAGGCGGTAAGCACCTGGTGAATCAGCGCCTCGTTATAAGCGGCCGCAAACACGCTGTCAGCGACCTTCAACTTGCCCGCAGATTTCTTTCCCGCCTTGTGCAATTTGAGTTCCATATTCACCGCTCAGCCCCTGCCCTTTGCCGCCGGTTTGACCAGGACCCGTCCGCCTTTTGCGCCCGGCACGGAGCCCCTGACCAGCAGGAGATTTCTTTCACTGTCGATCCGCATTATTTCGAGGTTCGGCGCCGTACACCGGGCATTGCCGAGATGGCCGGCCATCCGCTTCCCCCTGAATACCTTGCCCGGGCTCTGGTTCTGCCCGATCGATCCGGCCGAGCGATGCGACAGGGAATTGCCGTGGGACATGCTGCCCATCCGGAAATGATGGCGCTTGACGGCGCCGGCAAATCCCTTGCCTATGGTCGTACCGGCAACATCCACCTTCTGCCCGCTCTTGAAAATATCAACCCTTATTACACTCCCAGGGCGCAGGTCCCCACCCTCGCCCTCGCTCAGCCTGAATTCCAGCAGCCCTTCTCCCGCCTCAATATCCGCCCGGGCAAACACACCGGCAAGCGCCTTGTTCAGGCGGGCGGGTTTCCTGCTGCCCCAGGCTACCTGCACGGCGCGAGTGCCCTCGCGATCCCCGCCGGTCAGCCGCAAGACCCGGTTGGGACTTGCCTCGATGACCGTCACGGGAATGGATTCCCCGTCCTCCGTGAAGAGGCGGGTCATGCCCCGTTTTCTGCCGACTATACCCAGTGTCATGATGATTAGCCCGTCAGTTTCGTGTCATTGGCCGGTTTATGCTTCGTTCTGCGCAACGTCAACTCACCTTGATCTGCACTTCAACACCCGCGGCCAGATCCAGCTTCATCAGGGCATCCACCGTCTTGTCCGTCGGGTTGACGATATCCAACAGGCGCTTGTGGGTGCGTATTTCATATTGATCACGGGCATCCTTGTTGACATGCGGTGATATAAGCACGGTAAACCGTTCCTTTTTGGTCGGCAGCGGGATGGGGCCCTTCACCTGCGCGCCGGTACGGCGTGCGGTCTCCACGATCTCCCGCGTCGACTGATCGATCAGGCGGTGATCGAAGGCCTTTAACCTGATGCGTATTATCTGTTGCGCTGCCATAATATGATTCAAGTTAAAAGTGAAAAGTTAAAAATAAAAAGAACGATGGTAACTGCGGATCTGCTACCAAATCTATTGCTCCTCACTTTCATTCTGTTCTTCACCATTAACCTGCCTCTTATCACTTTCTGCTTTATACTTTTCACTTTTCACTGTTTCCAAAATCACTCGATGATTTTGGAAACCACCCCGGCCCCGACCGTCCGCCCGCCCTCGCGGATCGCAAAGCGCAGGCCCTCCTCCATCGCGATCGGCGCGATCAGCTTCACC
>Ga0137796_10001252_pt1 | contig 14712 bp, 18 predicted proteins | sample OV2TP3_FD_97704 | JGI IMG/M metagenome (GOLD analysis project Ga0137796, IMG submission 97704)
CGCGCCAAGCCCGGCGACGGCCAGCCGAGGCGCAGCTTGCGGACCGCGCCGGCCATGCGCCGGAGATGAATCCGCCACAGCGATCGGGCGCTGGCGTCCGAATGGCCGGACGCCAGCCGGTCGTGGATCGCCGTCAGCGGGCGATGTTTGAGGCCGCTGTCCTGCTCGAGGCGATGGCGGGTGGTCTTTTCGTCGACGGGATGGAAGCCGACGACGGCGTCGCGAACCAGAAAGCCGAAGGCGGCGGCGAACAGGATCAATATCAGCGAATGCAGCCAGAACGGCAGCAGCGGCAGCAGGTCCAACAGCGCCACCGAAACGAACAGCGCGGCGACGCCGACCGCCGGCCACGCGCACGGCCACAACCGCTCCCAGGTCACGGCCGCCCGCGCCAGTCCCATCAGCACCTGGTAGCGTCGGCGCCAACCCTTTCCGACGCCGGCGGTTTCGCTCGGGTTCGCGGTCGCGCGTTCGTTCATCGGCGGGCTTTCCGCTTCGCGCGCCTGCCCGCGGCGAGCCAATCGGGCAGCGTTTCGCGCGCCAGCATGTCGTCGACGGAAATTCGCTCGCGGACGACGGCGTAGGTGTCGTTGCGGACCAGCACTTCCGGAACCAACGGCCGGGTGTTGTAGGTCGACGCCATCACCGCGCCGTAGGCGCCGGCGGTGCGCAAGGCGATCAGATCGCCGGCGCCGACCGCCGGCAGCCGCCGCGTCCGGCCGAACGTATCGCCCGATTCGCAGACCGGACCGACCACCTCAACCTCCTGCGACACGGCGCCATCCGCCGGCTCCGTCACCGGTACGATGGCGTGACGGGCATTATAAAGCGTCGGCCGGATAAAATCATTCATCGCCGCGTCGGCGACCACGAAGTCATGGGTGGCGCCGGTCTTGACCAGCAGCACCCGGCTGACCAGGACCCCGGCGTTGCCGGCGATCAGCCGCCCGGGATCGACGATTAGCCGGCAGCCGAGGGGGCCGATTTCCGACCTGACCAGCGCGCCGTACTCGGCCGGCGTCGGCGGCGTCTCGTCCTCGTAAGGGATGCCGAGGCCGCCGCCGAGGTCGACCCATCGGATGTCGTGGCCGTCGGCGCGCAGCGTCCGGGTCAATTCGGCGGTGCGCCGAAACGCCTCGCGGAACGGTTCCAGGGAGAGTATCTGCGAGCCGATGTGGACGGCGACGCCGGCGACGCGGATGCCCTTCATCTTGGCGGCACGGCGGTAGAGTTCCCGCGCGTCCGCCAGCGGCACGCCGAACTTGTTCTCGCGCTTGCCGGTCGTGATCTTGGCGTGCGACTGCGCGTCGACGTCGGGATTGACGCGAATGCCGATCGACGCCTGGCGGCCGAGCGCGGTGGCGACCTCGGCCAGCATCTCCAACTCCGGCGCCGATTCGACGTTGATCTGCAGGATGCCGGCCTTCAGCGCCGCCGCCATCTCGTCCGCCGTCTTGCCGACGCCGGCGAAGACGATCCGCTCGGCGGGCACGCCGGCGACCAGCGCCCGCTTCAACTCGCCGCCGGAAACCACGTCGGCGCCGGCGCCGAGACTGGCGAGGGTGGCGATCACCGCCAGGTTGGAGTTGGCCTTGACCGAATAGCAAACGACGACGTCGAGGCCGGCGAGCGCCTCCGTCAACACGCGGTAGTGACGCTCCAACGTCGCCGTCGAATAGCAATAGAACGGCGTGCCGACGTCGTCGGCGATGCGGCGGAGGGGAACCGCCTCGGCGCACAACTCGCCGTTCCGGTACTGAAAGTGATCCATGGCCGGGCCCGCCCGTCGGTGTCAGCGCGGTGGCGGCCGATTGGGATATTCGTAGGGGAAGCCCAACGGCGAGATTTGGCCTTCCTTCGCCTTTTCGCCGGGCCCGGGGGTGGATTCGCCGGTCGCCGGATACTGGCGCGGATAGCCGGCGCCTTCCGGGTGCTGCGGCGACGACTTCACCCCGCACGCCGCCAGCGCCAGCGCGAGCATCGCCGCCGCCGCGACCGCAGCCGCCGATCCGCCGATGCGCCGGGCGCTCGTCACAGGTACCTCCGGCGCGCCGCCTTGGCCGCCGCGCGCACCCGCTTCGGTGCCGTGCCGCCTTCGCTTGAGCGGCTGGCCACCGAGTTGCCGGCGCCGAGCACGCCGTAGACGGCTTTGGTGATCCCGGAACAGACGGAGCGCATTTCGGCCAGGCTCAGCCGCTCCAGGCCGACGCCCTTCCGTTCGGCCATCGCCACCAGCCGGCCGGTGGCGTGGTGGGCGTTGCGGAACGGCATCCCGAGCTCGCGCACCAGCCAGTCGGCGAGGTCGGTGGCGGTGGCGAAGCCTTGTCCGGCGTCGGCCTTCATGCGCGCCTCGTCGAAACGCATTCCGTTCACCATCCCGGTCGTCGCGGCGAGACACAGGCTCAGCGTGTCGGTCGCCCGGAACACCGGAACCTTGTCCTCCTGCATGTCCTTGCCGTAGGCCAGCGGCAAACCCTTCATCGCCACCGCCAGCGCCGTCAGCGCGCCGATCACCTCGCCGGCCTTGGCGCGGATCAGCTCGGCGGCGTCCGGATTGCGCTTCTGCGGCATGATCGAACTGCCGGTGGAATACGAATCCGGCATCCGAGCATAGGCGAACGGCCCCGAACACCATAGCACGATCTCTTCACCCAGCCGCGACAGGTGCAACGCCAGGATTGCCGCCATCCCCAGGTATTCGAGCGCGAAGTCGCGGTCGGACACGGCGTCCAGCGAGTTCGCCGCCGGCCGGTCGAAGCCGAGCGCCTCGGCCGTCATCCGGCGGTCGATCGGGAACGACGTGCCGGCCAGCGCCGCCGCTCCCAGCGGACACTCGTTGAGCCGCCGCCGGCAATCCTGGGCGCGGCCGCGGTCGCGGCCGAGCATCTCGACATAGGCCAACAAGTGATGGCCGAGCGTCACCGGCTGCGCCGCCTGCAAATGCGTCAAGCCCGGCATGACGGTGGCGGCGTGCTGCTCGGCGCGCTTGATCAGCGCCGCCTGCAGGCCCTTGATGTCCTTGTCCAGACGGTCGACGGCGTCGCGCACCCACAGCTTGAAGTCGGTCGCCACCTGGTCGTTGCGCGAGCGCGCGGTGTGCAGCCGCCCGGCGGCGTCGCCGATCAGCTCGCCGAGCCGGGCCTCGACGTTCATGTGGATGTCCTCGAGCGCGCGCTTGAACGCGAAGCGGCCGCTCTGGATCTCACGGGAAATTGTTTCCAGTCCCTTGGCGATGGCTTTGCCGTCCGCCTGCGATATGATACCGGTGTTGGCCAGCATCGCGGCGTGGGCCTTCGAGGCGGCGATGTCCTGGACGTAAAGCCGGCGGTCGAAATCGATGGACGCATTGATTTCCTCCATCGCCTTCGCGGGCCCGCTGGTGAACCGCCGTCCGCGAACCGCGTGGGCGCCCGGCCGATTGCCGGCGGATTTGGTTTTCTTGAGCTTCTTGGCCATCGTCCACAACCTGCCGAACCCGATCGGGATGCCGGAATGACAAACAGCCCGCGACGCCTCGAGAAATGTTCGGCCGCGTCCGTGCGCCTGGCCGTTGCGGCCCTGATTCTGCTGCTTTTCGCGGTGATTGTCTCCATATCGCCGCCGCTTGCAAGGGAAGAAGCGCCGGCCTGCCGGGCCCCCGAGGGCGCCTTCGTCCAGTTCGAGGCCGCCGATCCGCCGCGTCCGGCGACCAACGCCGCCTTCGTCGATGGCGCCGGCCGCAGCCGCAACCTCGCCGAATTCCGCGGCGAAAGCGTGGTCCTCAACCTGTGGGCCACGTGGTGCGCGCCGTGCGTCCGCGAGATGCCGCAGCTCGACCGCCTGAAGGCGTTGCTGGCCGGCGACGGCATCCGGGTGCTGGCGCTGTCGGCGGACCGCGGCGGCGCGCCGCTGATCCGCAAATTTTACGACGTCAACGGCATCCGGAACCTGGAGGTGCTGAGCGACGCCGACGGCGCCGTGCTGCGCGACTTGCGGATCCGCGGCCTGCCGACGACGGTGCTGATCGACGCCGAGGGCCGCGAGGTCGGCCGCGCGCTCGGCGCCGCCGAGTGGGATTCGCCGACGGTGACGGCGTTCCTGCGTCGCTGTCTCGGCAAGACGAAAGCGAGAAAGCGCCCATGAACCGGCGGCGGGCCTTGACGGTCGTGGCGGTGGCGGCGGCATTGCCGCTGCTGGTCGCCGCGTGCGCCGGACCGACGCAGTGGCAGAAGCCCGGCGCCGGTGCAGAGGACTGGGACCGCGACGAGGGCGCGTGCCGGGCGCGGGCGCGGACGCTGGCGGAACGGGAGTACCGCAGCCGCGCCTCCGAGGTCGACTCGCCGATCCATGGCTCCGGCTCGACCTACGAGAAGGAGATGGCGGGCTACGACCATCGCCGCCGCGAGCGGGCGCTGTTCGAGGATTGCATGCGCGCCAGGGGCTACGTTCCCGACAAGGGCGCCGTCAAATGAACGGCGGCCTCTCGGGAAATCCCGCTCAAGGCCGCCGTCATCCGCTGTTGTCAGAGGACGGTGATGATTACTTGCCGGGCTGCGGGATGATCCGCAGGTAAGGCTTCGGTGCTTTCCAGCCCCCGGGGAACTTCTTTTTGGCGTCCTCGTCCTTCACCGACGGCACGATGATCACGTCCTCGCCCTTCTTCCAGTTGACCGGCGTCGCCACCTGATGCTTGGCCGTCAGCTGCAGGGAATCGACCACCCGCAGCACCTCGTCGAAATTGCGGCCGGTGCTCATCGGATAAGTGATCATCAGTTTGATCTTCTTGTCCGGGCCGATAACGAATACGGTGCGGACGGTCGCGTTGTCCACCGCCGTGCGCCCCTTGGCGCCACCGCTGACGTTCGGATGGATCATGCCGAACGCCTTCGCCACCTTGAGATCGGTGTCGCCGATCAGTGGGTAGTTCGGGGCGTGGCCCTGGGTTTCCTTGATGTCGTTGGCCCACTTCTTGTGGTCTTCGACCGAATCGACACTGATGCCGACGATCTTGACGCCGCGTTTGTCGAATTCCGGCTTCAGCTTGGCCATGTAGCCAAGCTCGGTGGTGCACACGGGCGTGAAGTCCTTGGGATGCGAGAACAGCACCGCCCAGCCGTCCCCAATCCAGTCGTGGAAATTGATCTTGCCTTGCGTGGTTTCGGCGGTGAAATCCGGCGCCGTGTCGCCGAGTTGCAATGTCATCGGTTTATCCTCCCTTATGTCGGTCAAATTTGCCGTAACTATTTCTGATCGGGCCAGCGGCCCGCAGCCTGCGTTGGGCGTTATTTATTGCGCCGCCGCCCCACATTCCAGTCCTTTTGCGCCGACTCGTCCGGAGGCAAAAAAAACGGCGGCCCGCCTTGGAAAAAGACGGGCCGCCGCGATGGTGTGGGCGCCGGCGAGGCCGGGCGCCGCGATCGGCGAACGGGGATCGGAAACTTCGTTAGGCCGCGAGCGGCTCGTGGTCGCCGGGGAGGTTGTCCTGGCGCGCCGCGGCGACGCCGGCCGGCTTGCGCTCGAGCCAGCCGAGCGGGCGGCTGCCGACGGCAGTCTCGAGGTCCGTGGCCGGGCGCTTCAGCCCGCCATAGGCGATGGCCGACAACTGGTCGCGACGGACGCCGATGTCGCTCAGCAGGTAATCGGGGAGCTCGCTGAGCTCCTGATAGACGGCGCGGTCGCGAATCCGCCGGGCGATCGCGGTCGTCGCCCACGTCCAGGCGTCGTGCAGGAATTTCGCGATCATTTCGTTGCGCAGGCGGCGGGCGACGATCACCGCGCTCACCGGGTCGAGGGCGCGCCACTCGGTGGTCGCCGGGTTGGAGGCCGGGCCGGCCTTGGCGTTTTTGGTCGTCATTTTTTTGGTCCTTTGCGTGTTCGAGTTGGTCGTGGCGAGGTCCCCGCACATCAAAGCCACGGCGGCGGGGAAAATCGCTTGTTACGGCTTGAAAATACGCACAAATTCGGCGTTAACAATTGGCATTGCTGCAGCGCAGCAATGCAATCCTTGCATAGCGGGATCGGCATCGGCGGACCTTTCCCGTCGCCGCGCTCTGCCGCCCTAGAAGGCGGCGCCGCCGGCGCCCGGCCTATGACAGCCGCCGGACGGCCTGCTACCTTCGGCCGGTACCGATCCCGCGACGGAGGCAATGGGCGTGGCTCTCGACCACCCGCCGAAACCCGCCGGCAAAGACCCGCTCGCCCGGCTGCTTGCTGCCGCCGGCGCGTCGCTCGACGTGGCAGGGGTCGAGGCGTTGGTCCGGGGCGTCGTCGCGGCGCCGCCGGCGCGCGACCCGGACGCCTGGATGGCGCTGGTGACGCCGCGGCCGGATGACAAGCTCAAGCACGCGCTCGGGAAGCTGAAGGACCGCGCCGCCGCCGCGGCCGACGACGGGCTCGACGGCCGGCCGAGCCGACCCGAACGGCTGGCGGCGCTCAGGGGCGAGCTGGCGCGTCTCGGCCTCGCCGGCTTCATCCAGCCGCGCGGCGACGAGCACCAGGGCGAATACGTCGCCCGCCGCTCGGAGCGCCTGGCGTGGCTGACCGGGTTCACCGGCTCCGCCGGCCTCGCAGTCGCGCTCGCCGACAAGGCGGCGGTGTTCGTCGACGGGCGTTATACGTTGCAGGCCGAGGCCGAGGTCGCCGGCCACCTGTTCGAGCGCCGCCACCTCATCGACCAGCCGCCGACCGACTGGATCGCCGACAACTTGCCGGCCGGCGGCAAGCTCGGTTACGACCCGTGGCTGATGACGCCGAGCCAGCTCGTCCGCTACCGCGCCGCGTGCAAGAAGGCCGGCGGCACGTTGGTGGCGGTCGACAGGAACCCGGTCGACGCGGTGTGGGCCGGACAGCCGGCGCCGCCGATCTCGCCGGCGGTGCCCCACGACGACGCTTTCGCCGGCGCCCCCGCGGCCGACAAGCGCCGACGCGTCGCCGCCGATCTCGCCCGCGACAAGCTGGCGGCGGCGGTGCTGACCGCCCCCGATTCGATCGCCTGGCTGTTGAACTTGCGCGGCGGCGACGTCCCCCACACGCCGCTGGCGCTGGCGTTCGCGGTCGTTTACGCCGACGGCCGCGTCGAGCTGTTCATCGACCGCCGCAAGCTGGCGCCGGGCACCGCCCGCCACCTGGGGCCCGACGTGCGCGTCGCCGAGCCGGCCGAGTTCGGCCCGGCCCTGGATGCGCTCGGCAAGGCGAAAAGGGCGGTGCGCGTGAATACCGATACCGTCGCCGCGTGGGTGACGAGGCGCTTGGAGGCGGCCGGCGCCGTCATCGACGGCGGCGTCGATCCGTGCCAGTTGCCGAAGGCGGTCAAGTCGCCGGCGCAGCTTGCCGGCATCCGCGCCGCGCACCGCCGCGACGGCGCCGCGTTGACCCGCTTCCTGGGCTGGCTGGCCGCCGAGGCGCCGAAGGGCACGGTCACCGAAATCGCCGCGGCGGCGAAGCTGGAATCCTTCCGCTCCGCCAACGGCGAGTTCCGGGGCTTGAGCTTCCCCACCATCTCCGGCGCCGGCGCCCACGGCGCCATCGTCCATTACCGGGTCACCGACCGCACCGACTGCCGGCTCGAACCGGGCACGCTCTACCTCGTCGACTCCGGCGCCCAGTACCAGGACGGCACCACCGACGTCACCCGCACCGTCGCCATCGGCAAGCCGACGGATGAGATGCGCCGCAACTTCACCCGCGTGCTCAAGGGTCACATCGCGCTGGCCACCGCCCGCTTCCCCGAAGGCAGCAGCGGCAGCCAGCTCGACGCCCTCGCCCGCCAGGCGCTGTGGCGGGCCGGGCTCGACTACGACCACGGCACCGGCCACGGCGTCGGCCACTATCTCGGCGTCCACGAGGGGCCGCACCGCATCAGCAAGCTGCCCAACACGGTGGCGCTGCAGCCGGGCATGGTGGTGTCGAACGAGCCCGGCTATTACAAGACCGGCGCCTACGGCATCCGCATCGAGAACCTGGTGACGGTGACGCCGGTCGACGCGCCGGCCGGCGCCGAGAAGGCGCTGCTCGGGTTCGAGACGTTGACCCTGGCGCCGATCGACCGGGCGCTGGTGGACCTTTCGATGATGACCGCCGACGAGATCGCCTGGCTCGACGCCTACCACGCCCGCGTCGCCACGACGCTGGCGCCGCTCCTCGACGACGCCACGACGCGGTGGCTCGCGAAAGCCGCCGCGCCGCTCGCCTGAGCGCCGGCCCGTTCAGCCGCCGATCCTGTAGAGGAAAACCTCGCTGCGGTGGCGGTCGCGCGCCGTCGCCGTCGCCACCGGTCGCCAGCCCCTGATCGCGAACGTGTTGCACAGCACCAGGGCGCCCGGTTTCAGCTCGGCCTCCAGCTTCGGCTTCAGCTTCGCCATCACCGGCGGCGTCAGGTAGCACGACACCAGGGCCGCGTTCGCGAGGTCGGCGCGGTGGAAGTCGCCGAACCGGAACTCCAGGTTGGGCGGCCCGCCGAGCAACCGTCGCGCCCTGGCGAACGCCCACGGCAGCACCGACATCTCGAACGCCTTGACCGGCTGATCGGGATAGCGCCGCGCCAGCGCGACCGCCAGCCCGCCCCAGCCGGACCCGAGCTCGTAGACCGGCCCGCCGATGCGAATCGGCAGCATCTCCAGCACCGTTCTTCGCGTCGCCGGCGACGACGGCAACGGCGAGGCGCCGGTCACGATGGTCGAGTAGAACACCAAGCCGATCGCCAGCAGGACCAAGCCCAGGACGGCGATTTCCCCCACCATTGGCCTCGGTCTGCCCTTTCGATTGATTGATTGTTAACGGATTCTATCTTAAATGAGTGCGCTCACGTCCGGCCATCGCCAATTCCGACCAACACGGGATCATTCCCATGGTTTTGGGCCTGTTCGGCAAGTCCAAGAAAACGAAAGTTCCCTCCGGCCCGCCCCAGGACGTCGCCTGGGTCCGGTCGGCGAAAGGCAAGTATTTCAAGTTCCTCAACCTCGAGCCCGACGAGATGGGGCTGGAGAACATCTCGGCCGTCTACGTGCTGTGGCATCAGGGCGTGCGACCGCAATGGGTGTACATCGGCCACACCGACGACCTCGGCCGTACCCTGCAGGAGCTTCGCCGCGATGACGAGATCGTCGACTACGACAAGCGCGGCGGCCTGTTCGTCACTTGGTCGATGATCAAGCCCGAATTCCAGCCGGGCGTCGTCCGCTATCTGTATCAGGTGATGCAGCCGGTGGTCGTCAACCCCGACTACCTCGACAAGGGCGAGGACGAGAAAGAGGCGGAAGAAGTCGAACCGATCCCGGTGCTGCTGCCCGGCACGTCGGCGCCAAGCGGCGCGTGACGCGCGCCTAACTTGCCGGCTCGCCCTTCTTCACCCACGTCTCGTATTCGGCCTTGGTCTCGGCGTTCGGCGGATAGACGCCGGGCACCTTGCGGCCCTGCTTGATCTTGATCTTGGCGAAGCGCTCGTAGCGCTCCTGCTCGATGCCGTCGCGGGCGACGTCGGCGGCGAGCGCCCGCGGCACCACCACGACGCCGTCGCCGTCGGCGCAGATGATGTCGCCCGGGAACACGGCGACGCCGCCGCAGGCGACCGGCGTCTCGATGTCGGCGGCGGAATGGCCGCCGATGCTGGCCGGCGCCGCCGGCCCGGCGGCATACAGCGGCAGCTGCGATTTCAGCGCCTCGGCGCAGTCGCGGATGCCGCCGTCGGACACCATGGCGGCGACGCCGCGGATCTTCAGCCGCTCGACCAGAATATCGCCGACCACGGCGATGTCGGCGCGGCCGCGGCCGTCGATCACCAGCACGCTGCCGGCCGGCGCCTGCTCGATGGCGAGGCGCGGCGGATAATCCGGGCGGCCCAGCACCGCGGGCGCGGACAAGTCCTCGCGCAACGGCACGTAGCGCAGCGTGTAAGCCGGCCCGACCACCGGCATCACCGGCGTGTTCAGCGGCCGGACGCCGGCCATAGAGACGTTGCGGATGCCGCGCTTCAACAACTGCATGGTGACGGTGGCGACGCTGATGCTTGTCAGCTTCTCGTGGGTATCCTTGTCCATCGGCAACGGCTCCCGGTCGGTGATCCGGCTGGCGCCCGGGCCCAGCATAGCCGTCTTTTGCGAGGTTTTTCCATGACGTTGGCGCCGCCAGGGACTATATGATTCGGATGGAAGCCATCCTTCCCTGGCTCCTCGGTCTCGCGATGTTCGCCACCCTGGTGGTGCTGGTGGTCGGTGTCGTTTCGTTCGGGGTCCATGGTCAGTTCTACCAGCGCCACTCCAACAACCTGATGCGGCTCCGGGTGGTTCTGCAGGGCATCGCGGTAGCGATTTTCGCGCTGATCACCTTTTTCGCTGTAAAATAGGGTCGCACTCCCAAGGAGAGGGGCGGGCGGGCGTCATGGTCAAGCTCGACAAGATCTACACCCGCGGCGGCGACGGCGGCGAAACGTCGCTCGGCGGCGGCAAGCGCGTCGCCAAGCACGACGTGCGGGTCGCCGCCTACGGCACCGCCGACGAAGCCAACGCCGTCATCGGCCTGGCCAGGCGGCACGTCCGCGGCGACGCCGACGCCATGCTGAAGCGCATCCAGAACGACCTGTTCGACCTCGGCGCCGACCTGTGCCGGCCGCTGGGCGGCGACAAGGCGGGCCAGGCGCTGCGCGTCTCGGCGGCGCAGGTGAAGCGGCTCGAGGACGAGATCGACCGCATGAACGGCGAGCTGAAGCCGCTCGCGTCGTTCGTCCTTCCCGGCGGCAGCGAGGCGGCGGCGTGGCTGCACCTGGCGCGCACGGTGGTGCGGCGCTGCGAGCGGCTGATCACCGAGCTCGCCCGGCGCGACGAGATCAACCCCGAGGCCGTCAAGTACGCCAATCGGCTGTCGGACCATCTGTTCGTGCTTGCCCGCTTCCTCAACGACAAGGGCAAGGGCGACGTGCTGTGGGAGCCCGGCGCCAACCGCTGACGGCGGCCCGCCGCCCGTTCGCGCCAGCCACGGGATTCTTGACCGCGCGTTTCGTTGTCCCTATTGTGCACGTGCGAAGAGGGCGTACAGCCCCGGAAACAGTGAGAATTTCCGCACCGCCGGCACAGCAACGATGCCGGCCGGACCTGGGGACGGCACTTCCGAAGCCATTGGCGGGACATCGATGAAGGTTCTGGTCGCGGTCAAGCGGGTTGTCGATTTCAACGTCAAGATCCGGGTCAAGGCCGACGGCTCCGGCGTCGAGACCAACAACGTCAAGATGTCGATGAACCCGTTCGACGAAATCGCCGTCGAGGAAGGCGTGCGGCTCCGCGAATCCGGCAAGGCGACCGAGCTGGTGGCGGTATCCATGGGCGGCCAGCCGTGCCAGGAGACCATCCGCACCGCGCTCGCCATGGGCGCCGACCGCGGCATCCACGTCAAGACCGACGCCGAGCTGCAGCCGCTCGCCGTCGCCAAGCTGATGAAGGCGATCGTCGAGGCGGAGAAGCCGGCGCTGGTGATCCTCGGCAAGCAGGCGATCGACGACGATTGCAACCAGACCGGCCAGATGCTGGCGGCGCTGCTCGGCTGGCCGCAGGGCACGTTCGCCTCGAAGCTGGCGCTCGCCGACGGCAACGCCCAGGTCACCCGCGAGATCGACGGCGGCCTCGAGACGGTGAACTTGAAGCTGCCGGCGGTCGTCACCACGGATTTGCGGCTGAACGAGCCGCGCTACGCGTCGCTGCCCAACATCATGAAGGCGAAGAAGAAGCCGATCGACGTCAAGACGCCCGACGAGCTCGGCGTCGACGCCAAGCCGCGCTTGACCACGGTGAAGGTTTCCGAGCCGCCGCGCCGCGCCGCCGGCGCCAAGGTGGCCTCGGTCGCCGAGCTGGTGGCTAAGCTGAAGACCGAGGCGAAGGTGATCTGATGGGCGTCCTGGTCGTCGCCGAGCACGACAACGCGGGCCTCAAGCCGGCGACGCTGAACACCGTCGCCGCGGCCGCCAGGCTCGGCGCCGTCACGGTGCTGGTCGCCGGCGCCGGCTGCCGCGCCGCCGCGGACGCCGCCGCCAAGATAAAAGGTGTCGACAAGGTGCTGCTGGCCGACGGCCAGGCGCTCGACCACGCGCTGGCCGAGAACCTGGCGCCGGTGGTGGTCGGGCTCGCCAAGCCGTTCAGCCACCTGCTGGCGCCGGCCACCACGTTCGGCAAGAACCTGATGCCGCGCGTCGCCGCCCTGCTCGACGTGGCGCAGATTTCCGAGATCGCGGGCATCGAGGGCGCCGACACCTTCGTGCGCCCGATCTACGCCGGCAATGCGCTGGCGACGGTGAGGAGCGCCGATCCGATCAAGGTGATCACCGTGCGCACCACCGCCTTCGACGCCGCCGAGGCGACGGGCGGCAGCGCCGCCGTCGAGGTCGTCGCCGCCGGCGGCGATTCGGGCCTGTCGCGCTTCGTCGGCCACGAGTTGACCAAATCCGAGCGCCCGGAATTGACCAGCGCCCGCATCGTCATCTCCGGCGGCCGCGGCATGCAGTCGGGAGCCAACTTCAAGCTCCTCGAGGAGATCGCCGACAAGCTCGGTGCCGCCGTGGGCGCCAGCCGCGCCGCCGTCGATGCCGGCTTCGTGCCCAACGACTACCAGGTCGGCCAGACCGGCAAGGTGGTGGCGCCCGACCTTTACATCGCGGTCGGCATCTCCGGCGCCATCCAGCACCTGGCCGGGATGAAGGACTCCAAGGTGATCGTCGCCATCAACAAGGACGAGGAGGCGCCGATCTTCCAGGTCGCCGACTACGGCCTGGTGGCGGACCTGTTCACGGCGATACCGGAATTGTCTTCGGAATTGGACAAACAGACGTAGCAAGGAATGGACCATGGCTTTTGAGATCAAGACGGTCGGCGTCATCGGCGCCGGACAGATGGGGCGGGGCATCGCCCAGGTGTGCGCCGCCGCCGGCTTCGGCGTCTACCTGATGGACGTCAACGACGCCGCCCTCAAGGACGCCGTCGCCGCCATCGGCCAGAGCCTGGATCGCCGCGTCAGCCGCAAGGAGATCAGCGCCGACGACAAGGCGAAGACGCTGAAGCGCATCGCCACCGGCACCGATTACAAGGGGTTCAAGGACTGTCAGCTGGTGATCGAGGCGGCGACCGAGGACGAGCAGGTCAAGAAGGAGATCCTGAAGACGCTGTGCAAGTCGCTTCCGGCGGACGCGCTGATCGCCTCGAACACGTCGTCGATCTCGATCACCCGGCTCGGCGCCCAGACCGATCGCCCCGGCAAGTTCGTCGGCATGCACTTCATGAACCCGGTGCCGCGGATGGAGCTGGTGGAGCTGATCCGCGGCATCGCCACCGAGGAGGACACCTACAAGATCGTCCGCAATCTCGCGGTCAAGCTCGGCAAGAAGCCGGTCAACGCCGAGGACTTCCCTGCCTTCATCGTCAACCGCATCCTGCTGCCGATGATCAACGAGGCCATCTATACGCTTTATGAGGGTGTCGGCTCGGTCGATTCTATCGACACCGCCATGAAGCTCGGCACCCACCACCCGATGGGGCCGCTGGAACTCGCCGACTTCATCGGCCTCGACGTCTGCCTGGCGGTCATGCACGTGCTCCACGACGGACTCGCCGACACCAAGTACCGGCCGTGTCCCTTGCTGGTGAAGTACGTCGAGGCCGGCTGGCTGGGGCGCAAAACGGGGCGCGGCTTCTACGACTACTCCGGCGACAAGCCGGTGCCGACGCGGTAAAGGGCCGACTCGCTGGGCGGCCGGGGGTAGCGGCGCCAGGGTGCCTTCCACGTCGACGCACCAATACTGCCAGCCATTGCACGCCGGCGCCTTCTGCACGTGCGCGCCGGGTAGGAGCGTCAGGCCGCCCGCCCGCGGTGGCGCTCGGGAACGGCATTCAGCTTGCGGCCGAGCTTTCGACGCGCGCGCCACAGATCGTGCGCGGCCTGCATGCGCAGCCAGACGTCCGGACCGTCGCCGCAAAGGCGCCCGAGCTTCAGGGCCATCTCGGGCGAGATCGATACGCGCTCGCCGAGAATGCCGTGCAGAACTTGGCGCGAAATGCCGAGATCGCGGGCGGCCTGTACCACCGACAGGCGCAAGGCTGGCAACACGTCCTCGCGCAAGATGGCGCCGGGGTGCGTGGGCGGGCGGTTCGGCCGTCGTGCCGGATAGGAGGTCATGGTGGTGCGGTTTCCCTTCTCTACTCAGTGGTACTGCTCAAGGTCGACGTCGGTGGCATTCTCTCCGTCCCAGCCGAAGGTAATGCACCACGGGCCGTTGACGTGGACCGAATAGCGACGCGGTTTCCCGCGCAGGGGGTGAAAACCGAAGCCCGGGACATTGATTTCGGCGAGGTCCCGGGCGGCGTCGATCCGATCCAGGCGCCGCAACGCCCGCTGCCTGAGGGTTTGCGCCACGCGGCGGGACTCTCCGGTCTCGAACAGCTCGCGCAGACCCTTATGCCGGAAAGTCCTGATCACGGCGTCACTGTAACATTACGCCTTACAGATTGTCAATCTCCGTATGACAGAGGCGATGTCCCTACCCGCCGCCTATTGCAGCTCGGCGCGGAGCTTCTGGCGGAACACGTCGATCGGCACCAGGGTGCCTTCCACGTCGACGCACCAGTACTGCCAGCCGTTGCACGCCGGCGCCTTCTGCACGTGGGCGCCGACCTGGTGGATGGAGCCGCGGAAGTCGGCGCTGATGAGTGTGCCGTCGGCGCGCACCCGGGCGGTGTGGCGGCGGCGCAGGTCGGTGAGCGT
>Ga0137796_10001253_pt1 | contig 14706 bp, 9 predicted proteins | sample OV2TP3_FD_97704 | JGI IMG/M metagenome (GOLD analysis project Ga0137796, IMG submission 97704)
GACATCAAAGTCCGCCAGGAAGGTCAAGACTTTATCCTGGTGGTGGTCCAGGCGCTCGATGAGGCAGCGCGCTTTGCCTTTTTGGGGGCGACCCCGTTTTCTTTGAGCGATCGGTGGATCATGCCAGGGATTGGCCTGTTTATTGGACATTGGGGTATAAAAAAACGCGTGCTCTACATCATCTCCACCCCTATCGGCAATCTCAAAGACATCACCCTTCGCGGCCTGGAGACCTTGCAGAAAGTCCATCTCATTGCCGCCGAGGACACCCGCCACATCCGAATCGTCCTCAACCACTATCAAATCAGAACCTCTTTAACGAGTTATTTTGAGCACAATCAATTTAAAAAGGGTGAATATCTTTTGGGGCTTTTAAAAGAAGGCAAAGACATTGCCTTGGTCACGGATAGTGGAACACCCGGCATCAGCGATCCGGGCTTTCATTTGATCCGGTTGGCGCGGGATCATGATATTCCTATAACGATTGTTCCGGGACCGACCGCCCTAATTGCGGCTCTGAGTTTATCTGGGTTACCCATGGAGCGGTTTATCTTTGAGGGTTTCTTGCCAGCCAAATCCGCGGCGCGAAGAAAAAGGTTGGAGCTTTTAAGAGAGGAACAACGAACCGTGATCGTCTACGAATCACCGCATAGGATCCTTAAAACCTTAAGCGACATTCAAGAGATTTTGGGGGATCCGCAAGTCGTCTCTGCCCGCGAGCTTACAAAAAGATTTGAGGAGGTCAAGAGGGCTCCAGCGAGTCAACTGATCGAATATTTCAAGAACACCAAGCCTCGAGGAGAGTTTGTCCTGCTGTGGTCGCTTTGAGATGGGAAAAAATAGGGACAGCGCCTACTTTTCATAAAGTGCATTGTCAGGAAAAGTAGGCGCTGTCCCTATTTTAAGAAGTGCTTCCAGGCGGGAATAACCCGAATTTTCGTTTTCCCTTCCCTAAATTCCTTTTCAGCCCTTTTAGATATAATGAGGATCCTTTTTGTCTGGGGATATTTTTTTAAAAATAACTTAACCCCGCTATATCTTCTGTCTTGCCAATCGAAGTGAACATCGTATTTGGCCTCAATGCCGCAGGGAGAATCAACACCACCATACACAAAATCCATTTCCCGCTCGCTCTCGGCATAATAGCCGCACGAGATTCCTTTCTTAAGCAGATCGACCAATAAGGCATTTTCCACCTTTACGCCCAGATCTCCCTGGCCGGTCAATAGGGTTTTTATCCCGGTATCATAAAGATAAATCTTCTTTTGAGCGTAGATTTTATCTTTGTAAGACGTCGCCCACTTTTCCATCGGTTTAACCAAAAAGGCCGATTCCAGATACTCAATGTAGTCTTTGACCGTATCTAAAGCCAGCCCTAAAGTTTTGGATAATTTATTAAAACTGACGCGTGTTCCCACAGAGCTCGCTAATAAGATCAACAGATCTTTAAGGAGGCTGGTGCGCTTGATATCATAGAGCCTCATGATATCTCTGGCTATAATACCATCAAGGAGATTATTAAGGTATTCGGGAGAGGGGTTAAGCACATTTTCAGGATACCCCCCGCAGGCAAGATATTCTTCAAACAGGCGCTCATATTGATAATCCTCTGCTTGAGAAGGGATGGTTCTTTTAAACTCAAGAAATTCCCTGAAGCTCAATGGATAAAGAGTGGTGACAATTTGCCTGCCGGTGAGTTTGCCGCCTTGTTTTTGAATAAGGGAGGAGGTCGAGCCGGTGCAAAGGATTTTGACATCTTCAAGATCATAGATGCTTTTTAATTCGGTTTCCCAATGAGGGTTTTCCTGGACCTCATCAAAAAAGAGATAGAGTTTTTGGCCGCGGGAATGCAGGAAAATTTTTCTAAAGAGTCTGAGGTGTTCCAGAAGAGACGTTTTGCTTAATCGCGGATGGTCTAGCGCCAGATACAGAATCGTCCGGGCAGGAATGTTTTTGCCCAGACATTTTTTGATGAGCTGTTTTAGAAATGTTGTTTTGCCTATCCTCCGGGAGCCCACCATGACCTCTATCTGTTTGCGCTTAAAAGGCACCTGTAGTCCTTTGAGGTAGGCTTCTCTCTCAATCCCCGTATCGAATGTTTTATTTTCCCACCACGGATTCAAGGCGTAATAGACGTCTTCCATGATTTTCACCTGTTACAAATATAGATGAACTCGAAACTATTGTCAAATAGTTCCGATTGTAATCGAAACTATAAAGAGGCCAGCGCCCTTGTTAAGAAAAAGATCCGAAAAGGGCGCTGGCCATTTTTTATTTCTTTACTCAAAGACGCAGGTACAAGAACCAGTAGGCTGGCAGGGCCCATCATCGGGGCAGAGGCTGCAATCTACGCTACATCTAGAGCCATCTGGAACAGCGCCATCTTGGCAATTGTCGAAGACCACCGGATTTGCTGTCCCTGGACTGGGACAGCCCCCTATAAATATCCCTAACAGCTCCATTCCACAATCACACGCCCCGGGGTCAGGCTAACACGCCCCGCAATCCGCAGGACAAGAGCTGCAGTCTTCTCCAAAATCGCATTGACCATTAGGACAGCCACAGCAGTAGCAGTTAAACATACCATTCACTGAGGTACAATCAGGCGTGGGGCCCATACCGACACAAAGAGGAAGGCTGGTGGCGCAGGCAGCACCGGCTGGCGGAGGACAAAGATCACTGCAATTGACACCGCATACCCCGCAATCCGCGGGACAACTCAAACAGGTTTCACTGCTCGTGCAGAATGTATCCGGACAAACATCCGCCGCTGGGCACGCCCCGCAGTCCGCGGGACAGCTCGAACAATCTTCTCCAAAATCACAGGCCTGATTGGAACAACACGCCCCGCAATCCTGAGGACACGTTGCGCAGGTCTCGGTTCCGTTACAGAATTCATCCGGACACCCCGGAGGAGGCAGTGGACACGCCCCGCAATCCGATGGACAATTCGTGCACGTTTCCCCGGCCCCGCTGTTACAGATACTGTTGCCGCAGGAGGCGGGCGGAATAAATCGCAGTAACGCTTTCGGTCCTGAACTTGTGTTTATTCGGATCTTTGTCGCATTGGGATCTGCGATATCGACCAAGACGACCCCATAGATCCAATCGTTTTTGGCGATGCGCAAGGGAGAGGTGAGCGTTCCTACGGGTTCGGCGGCAATGGGGAGAACGGCTGTGCCATCAAACACCCTTAATCCGATGTCAATAGACCCAACCGAGAGGTCGGGGAAATCTTCAATACGGGTATTATAATTCGTCGCGTGGCCGTACCATAAACGAGCCCAGATGTCCACTAGAATGACATCGCCGCCAATATCAATACCCGAGGTCCCTGCGGAAACAAAGCGTATGAATGTCCAGGGTGTGGACGCAAGGGAACCGCCTCCCAACCGCTCGGTGATCCAGGCTCTCGTCCTTTCTCCTATAGGCGTGGTGATTCGCTCCACGATTTTAATAGCATCCTTGGGGGCAAGGGCGCTGGCCGGGGGTGTCCACGTGGCACTCTGATACCCATCGGGATCCCCTAAGGTAATCGTTACCGGGGCCACGTTCGTCCCTAAGACAGTCTCAGAACCATCCCAATGCCGAATGGAGACATCCGAGGAATACGTTACGCTGACGCCTTCACTGCAGGGAGGATCAGGAGGATCACTATTAATATACGTGCAGAGGCGGTCCTTGAACTCTAAGAAATTGTTGGAATTCGTATTGGTTGTGCCTAAGATTCTGGCCGAGAGTGAATTGACCATTTGGGTATCATTTCGATGGTACCGTGTGGCAGCAAGGGCAGAGGATCCCAGAAGCCCCCCAAAACCGACAAGGAGCGCTGCTAATAAAGCGGGTTTTAGAAATCGTTTAAGTCTCATAAGAGCCCCACCCATAAAATCCTTTTTAAAGATCCATCCTCAGCCACATCTGTCCGGTTTCCGGAGAAGGGGGGTCAGAGGCCCTCGTTTCAATGACCAGTCCGCCGGTGGTTTTGGTAAGCCCCCCCTGGACTTCCAATTTATAGCCCGGGGTGCTGGTTCCGATGCCAATTTTCCCATCATCCCCCACCAGGAGAATAGAAGTATCTGCATTATCCACAATATGAAGACTGGAGGTGCTGCTGGTTGTGCCCTCCCCTTTGATCATCAATCGGGAGGTCGGTAGGGTCAGTCCCAGCCCAACCTTTAAACTAGAATTGCCAGAGTTGGCAGGATAAATGGTATTTCCCACCTGTTTCCAGACCCCCGGGGCATACCCCCAGGTTCCGTCGGTTCGACAATATCTCATATCGCCGCTTGTGGAACTGATGTAGAAGGTGCCGGGTGAGCATGCGCCGGTCAGATCACCGCGGGGCACCAACCGGAGCTGATCGTACGCCCCGAAGGGGGCCGGGTAGTAGGTCGTCATGGTGATGCTCTCAGCCGGAAGAGGGGCTGGTCCCAAGAAAAAAAGAAACAACAGAATAAGAAGAAATTTTTTCATCACACACCTCCCGTCATTTTTCCTTATCCCGCCCTGGCGGGATGAGAAGTTTTATTTTCATGGAGACATCACCAACATGATAATTTTACCCGTGGCCTCATCGTGGGGCCCGCTGCTAAACGATTCTAACGCCTTTCCCACAATGACAAAAGCTTCGTTTGATTTTTCTTTTTCCGTCGCCTTCATGAGATGCCCGGGGACTGAAGAAGGCACGAGAAGATCCCCCGGACGGATGGCGCCGTTTTCGTTTGTCACTTTAGAGAGAACCCGCCCCATCAAGGCCACGGGCAGTTTTGTCCCTTTGGCAAATCCGTGAGGCGACGGCGCAATCTCCAGTTGGCTACCCTCAAATAAAATGGCCGGAGACTCCGAGACCACCCCCGCGATCTTTTGGTCATAGGAGCCGGTGCTTTTTTTGAGTTTCATCACAGCGTTTTCATCAATAATCAGAAGATCGCCCACCTCCACCTCTTCGCTGGTTTCAAAGAGCTCGGCGAGGTCAAGACCAATCTCTCTGGAACTCGTGTTATATTCCATGGGAGTGAGTCCAGTCGTAAGATCTGTGAGATTGGCTTTGATATTGCCGTTCACATGGAGCTTGGCGCTGGGGTCGGTGAGGCCGATTCCTACCCTTCCCACACTACTGGTATGGAAGACGATAAAGGCATTTGTAGAATTGGTTATGGGGGTGATGGGCGTATCGGAGTATCCCCAAACAAACGAGGGCGCAGACGTTGAGCTTAAGCGCATGTTTTTTCCCGAGACCCAAGAGTAGGCGCTGGACACGGTGTTCCCGGAACCACCCACAACAATGCTCCAGGCCCCCCCAGCGGTATTGTTTTCTCCTCCCAAGACCGCGGCTCGACTTTGGGAAGCCATGTTGCCTGATCCCCCCACAACGGCCGCCCACGGCTGAGTGGCTTGGTTGTTTTGTCCACCCAGGACCACGGCCCGGCTTTGACCAGCCGTATTATTGGATCCCCCCACGACGGCCGCCCATGGCTGAGTGGCTTGGTTGTTTTGTCCACCCAGGACCACGGCCCGGCTTTGACCAGCCGTATTATTGGATCCCCCCACGACGGCCGCCCATGGCTGAGTGGCTTGGTTGTTTTGTCCACCCAGGACCACGGCCCGGCTTTGACCAGCCGTATTATTGGATCCCCCCACGACCGCGGCATCTGCCTGGCCGGCCGTATTCCTTTTTCCCCCCAAGACCACGGCCCGGCTGTCAGCCGAGGTGCCGCGGCTCGCTATGCTGTCGCTGCCACCCACGACAACTGCGGAGTCATCGCTGGCCCGGTTGTTTTCTCCTCCCAAGACCATGGCGTAATTTCCGGGGGCCGCATTCCCCGTTCCACCGGAGACCCCTGCCCCGACGCCTCCAGCCGTATTGGTTTCCCCTCCCAGGACCACGGCGTAAAATCCACTGGCGGTATTTCCCATGCCTCCCGCAACCCCGGTCCAGGGGCCATTGGCTCGGTTGTTTTCTCCTCCTAAGATAATCGACCGGGAACCCGTGGCCAGATGATTTCTTCCCCCCACAATTCCTATCCAGGAAAAGGCACTAAGAGTATTGTTTTCTCCGCCTCCCACGAAACCATAGGAACCTCCAGCGGTAAGGCCGCTTCCCCCCACAATCCCTGTCCAGGCTTGATTAGCAAGGTTGTTTTCTCCACCCAGGATAGCGGAATAAAGGGCGATATTGCCATTGTCCCACTGGGTGCCGTTCACCTTCCCTGCCCGAAAGGCGGATTTGTCAGGATACCAAATGAGCCGTGTGCCGGCGCCGGTCACAGTCAGGGTCTCGCTTCCCCCCGTGGCCAGGATGCCGCCGTCTTGGATATGAAATCTAAATTGAGGGGTGGTTAATCCAATGCTGACTTTGATAGAGGGATTAGGGGTGTCGGTGGGATAGATATTGTAGCTGGCCTGGGTCCACGCCCCTCCATAGCCGGAAACCCAGCCTCCACTTCCGCAATATTGTAAATTGTCGGGGTTTTGCACATACATCGTGCCAATATCGCAGGCTCCGGTCAACTGGGCCCGGGGCACAAGGCGGATCTGGTCATATATCCCAAAGGGTACCGGTGTTGTGCTGGGGAGCGTGATGGTTTCGGCGTACGCTGTGTTTATGGGGAGTAAAAAGAAAAGAGAGAATAAAAGAATTAATGAAGGAAAAGCCCTTTTTAGCGCGAGTTGTAAACTTGCAATACTTTGTTTTTTGAGCAAAATTTTAAACCACAAATTCCAATTAAACAAATCACAAACAATATCCAATAAACAATGACCCAAACAAAAATTTCCAAATGTGTGTTGTCTATTGTGTATTGTAATTTGTTTGGAATTTGTGGTTTGTGTATTGTATTTCATATTCGATACTCCATTACTGCAACGTCACCAGAATCGTGATCCGGCCTTTTCCCTCGTTGTTAGGCCCTCCTTTAAAGGATTCCAAGGCCATGCCGACAATGGCACCTCTGGATTTTTCCTCTTCCTCGGCCTTCATCGCGTGGCCCGCGACCGAGGAAGACGTCAAAAAGTCTCCTGCCTGGATTTCCCCGTTTTCGGTCGTGACCTTGCACAAGATTCGTCCCGCCAAGGCCACGGGCGGTTTGGTGCCTTTGGTGAAGCCGCCAGGGGGCGGCGCTATCTGTAATTGAGGACCTTCAAAGACAATCGCCGGGGCCTGCGAGACCACGCCCGCCACCTTGGGGTCATAAGGCTCGCGGCTCTTTCGTAATTTTATGGTTTGTGTGTCATCAATGACCAGCACATCCCCGGGCTCAACTTCCTCGCTGGTTTCAAAGAGCTCCGCGACATCGTAACCGATCTCTTGGGTGGAGGACCGATATTGCATGGCGCGCACCGTGGACAAGGTATTATCCAGGTCAGGGAGCACTGCTTTAATATTTCCCGCGACATGGAGTCTGGCCGTGGGGTTGGTTAAGCCGACGCCCATACTAACATTGCTGGAGTAGACAAGGAAGGCGTCGGGGGTGGGTACGCTAAGGCCGCCGGAAGAGTTCCCCCAGACAAATGTTCGATCAGCAGCACTGGTTAGCTGCATATTTCGTCCGCTGGCCAGAGAATAATCTCCATCGGCCTGGTTGTCGGCCCCGCCGATTGTCGCAGCCCAGCTTCCCCCAGAGGTGTTGTTCTCTCCACCACCGATAAAAGCCTTCAATCCTGCGGTCCTGTTGCTGATCCCACCGATTAGGCCCGTAAAGTCCGCCTCCGCCCGATGGGATTGTCCGCCTCCCACAAAAGCATTGTTTGCACTGACAAGGTTGTCCGTGCCACCCACCAGTCCATTTGAAGTTTGACCAGGATTGGTGCTATGATTTTGTCCTCCGGCCACCAGGGTTTCATCTCCAGTGACGGTGTGGTTTGACCCCCCGATGATTCCTGAATGAACCCCAGTTATTCTGTTGCTTTCTCCTCCCGCCATAAAGGAACGCAGGCCCAAGGCAGTGTTATTCCTACCGCCGACGGTGCTTGCCCACGCTCCGCTGGCCTGATTATTTTGACCTCCGGCCACAAAGGCCTTGTCAGCAGAGGCCGTGTTGTTTTCCCCTCCGATGACGGCTGCCCACGCTCCGCTGGCGCGATTCGTTTGACCTCCGGCCACAAAGGCCTTGTCAGCAGAGGCCGTGTTGGTTGTCCCTCCGATAACGGCTGCCCACGCTCCGCTGGCGCGATTCGTTTGACCTCCGGCCACAAAGGTCCTGGTGGCAGAGGCCGTGTTGCCTATCCCTGCCACAATCCCGCTTTCCGTTCCTGTGGTTTGGTTGGATTGTCCTCCAGCTAAAAATGAGTGATTGGCGTTCGCCGTGTTAGCGGTCCCTCCCACGATGCCCGCGTGGGTGCCGCTGGCGGTGTTGGTCTGCCCGCCCCCTAAAAATGAGTCATTTCCGCTGGCGGTTGAGTCCCGGCCTCCCACGATGCCCGCCCACGATCCATTGGCCTGATTGTTTTCTCCTCCCAGGACAAAGGAATAATCCCCGATCTGCGCATCATTCCACTGGCTCCCAGTTATCCTGCCTGCCCGGAACGCGGACTTGGCAGGGTACCAGATGAGCCGTGTGCCGGCCCCGGCCACGGCCAGGGTCTCGGTCCCTCCGGTGGCCAGGATGCCGCCGTCTTGGATATGAAATCTAAATTGCGGGCTGGTCAATCCAATGCCGACCTTGATAGAGGGATTAGGGGTGTCGGTGGGATAGATGTTGTAGCCGCTTTGGGTCCAGACCTTGCCGTAGCCTGAAACCCACGTTCCGTTCGCCCGGCAGAATTGAAGGCCAGTGGAGTTGACATAGAGCGTTCCGGCCGTCGCGGCGCTGCAGGGGGGAGAAGCTGCCCGCTGGACAAGACGAATCTGGTCATAAAGTCCTAAGGGCAGGGGGTAATAAGTAGTGAGAGTTATGTCATCGGCGCTGGCCCGGCCCGTTGTGAGAAGGAAAAGAAGGAAAAGAAGAGAAAAGAATGACACCAAGTTGGTTTGTATTGGCTTTTTAGTCAAAATCATTTTAACCTCACCAAAATGATGATCTTTCCCGTGGACTCGCCATGGGGTCCCTGTTTAAAGGGCTCCAAGGCCATGCCGACAACAGATCCCCTGGATTTCGGATTCCCTAAGGCCTTCATGGCATGACCCTCGACAGACGAGGGCATCAGAAGATCCCCGGGTTTGATCTCCCCGTTTTCGGTCGTGACTTTACACAGGATCCGCCCGGCCAAAGCCACGGGCGGTTTGGTCCCTTGGGTGAAACCGCCAGGCGCTGGCGCAATCTGTAATTGAGATCCCTCAAAGACAATCGCCGGAGCAGTCGAGACCACACCCACAACCCTGTCAGAAGGGCTGTGGCTTTTTCTTAATTTGAGGGTTGGGGCCTCATCAATGACCAGAACATCTCCGGGTTCGACTTCTTCCATTGTGTCAAAAAGCTCCGCGACATCGTAGCCGATCTCCCGAGAGGAACTATTGGTATTGTATCTCATGGAAGATCCGCTGATGCCGCTTAAAATGGCCTTAATATTTCCATTGACATGGAGTTTGGCCGAAGGATTGGTCAACCCGACACCCACCGTGTTGGCATAGATGATGAAGACATCCGGGGCCGTGATGTTGACGGCAGTGGCGGAATAGCCCCAGGCGAAGCTTCGATTCGCAGTCGCGGTTAGGCGCATATTGCGTCCGCCGGCCACAGAATAATCTCCACCGGCCAGGTTGTCGGCGCCCCCAAGGACCGCGGCCCAGCTTCCACTGGCTGTGTTATTATCTCCGCCACCGATGAAAGATTTGAGCCCGGAAGCTGTGTTATTCATTCCCCCGAGAACCGCTGCGTCTTCGGCGCTCGCTCTATTGGTCTGTCCTCCCCCTATAAAAGTTCTGGGAGCGTTGGCGATATTGTTATTTCCGGCAATCACAGCAGCGTGATCCGCCTGGGCGCGGTTTTGTTGTCCCCCACCGACAAAGGCGTAGAATCCATTGGCGATATGATTATTGCCGGCTATAATGGCAGTGAAGGGACCAGAGGCATTCCCCATCTGTCCGCCACCGATAAAGGAGAAATTTCCACCGGCCGCATTGTCCCGGCCTCCAATAATCCCGGACCACACTCCCACGGCTCTGTTGCCCTGCCCTCCACCGACAAAGGATTTACTCCCGCTGGCGATGTTGTCTGTGCCAGCGATAATCCCTGAGGAAACTCCGTTAGCGCGGTGGCCTTGGCCACCGGCCACAAAGGCCCTGATGCCTAACCCCAATGACAGGTCGCCCCCCCCGGTTGCATTGTCTGTGCCGGCGACCACTACGGACCAGTTTGCACCAGCATTAGCAGTATTATTGAGCCCTCCTCCCACGAAGGACTTGACCCCATCCGCCCTGTTGGTGGAGCCGGCTATAATCGCGGAGTGAGTGCCCGCCACCGCGACTTGATTCTGCTGTCCCCCTCCGATGAAAGAGGAGGCCCCGTTGGCCGTGTTATTGGTCCCGCCTACTACGCCGGCGTGAGCGCCGCTGGCAGTATTGCTTTGGCCGCCGCCGATAAAAGAGTAGGCTCCGCTCGCGGTATTGTTCCTACCGGCAATAATCCCTGCCCATGATCCTTGGCCCAAGTTGTTTTCCCCTCCTCCCACGGCGGAATAACTGCCTATATTGACATCATTCCACTGGGTGCCATCCACCCGGCCAGCACGGAAGGCGGCTTTGAGAGGATACCAGATGAATCTGGTGCCAGCACCGGAGGTCGTGAGCGTTTCCGTTCCCCCGGTGGCTATGATACCGCCGTCTTGAATATGGAAGCGAAATTGCGGTGCGGTTAATCCGATCCCGACTTTGACCGAAGGGTTGGGTGTATTCGTAGGATAAATGTTAAAGCCAGTCTGCGTCCAAACGCCGCTAACCCAGATGCCGTTGCCAAATCCGTCATTCTGGCAGTACAGGAGATCCCCGGTGGTTGTGACATAGAGGGTTCCGATGCTACAGCTTCCGGTCATGGCCGCACGAGGCACAAGTCGGATCCGATCGTACGCCCCGACCGGTGCAGGGTAGTATGTGGTGAAGGTGATGCTTTCTGCGGAAACCAGTTGGAGGGAGAAAAGAAAGAAGAGAAAAAGGAAAACAATAAATTTTTTCATTTAGATCTCCATTGGCAGCTGGCTACCCCTACTGCTTCGTTTTGCTTCGCAAAATCGAAGCAAAACGGTAGGGGCCCTGTAGCTTTGCGCCCCCCCACTGCTTCGCCTGTCTACCGACAGGCAGGCGAAGCAGTGGGGGTTTACCCTTTTCAATGGGTCTATCTATTTTCTGATTTAAATATAACATATCCACCGTAGGGTTGGCAACTTGGCCTTTGAGGGGTAGTTTATCAACAAGGATGGGGAGGGAAAAGTATTATTTAGATAATTTTCGACAGATAATTTTCCGACATTGACAAGGATGATAGTGAATGATATAGTTGCTTTGCATATTCTTGTGAAAGCAGGACAGACCTTTAAAACCGGTTCCGCGAAGCCGGAAAGGAATAAGGGATGAGGACAAGGCTAAAAGATAAACATGCTCGCCCAAAAGGCGGGCTTTTTTTTATCCTGCCCTAATCTATGAAAGACCAAGCTTCTAAAATCATGGATCAAGACGCCATCCATCGAGCGCTTCTCCGGATGGCCCATGAAATCTTGGAAAAAAACAAAGGCACCGAGGGGCTGTGTCTCGTGGGAATTCGTACCCGCGGGGTTATTCTCGCAGAACGCCTTAAAGAAGGCATTAAGGGAATCGAGGGCCGGGATGTTCCTGTGGGTGTCTTAGATATCACGCTTTATCGAGACGATTTAACAATGATTTCCGCGCATCCGGTGGTGCGGGAGACCCGGATTGATTTTGACATCACCGATAAAAAAATCATTTTGGTGGATGATGTGCTTTTTACCGGTCGGACGATCCGGGCGGCCTTGGACGCCCTCATTGATTTCGGGCGGCCTTCCCAGATCCAGTTGGCGGTCTTGATCGACCGGGGTCACAGAGAGCTCCCCATTCGGGCGGATTATGTAGGAAAGAATATTCCCACATCGTTTAAGCAAAATGTTCAAGTGCTCTTAAAAGAGACCGACGAGCAAGGCGACGCTGTCATCATTGAACCTCAAAAGGATACCCTATGATTCCCTGGGCCAGGCACGATCTTCTTGATCTTCAGGAATTGACCAAAGAAGAAATCGAGCTCATTTTAGAGACGGCCCAGTCCTTCAAAGAGATTTCCACGCGGGATGTCAAGAAGGTGCCGGCTCTGCGAGGGAAGACCGTGGTGATGTTATTCTTCGAGTCCTCTACACGAACACGCATGTCTTTTGAGCTGGCGGCCAAACGACTTTCTGCAGATACCATCAATCTTTCCGCTTCCGGCAGCTCGGTCGCCAAGGGCGAGTCTATTCTCGACACCGCCAAGAACATTGAGGCCATGCATGTGGACATTATCGTGGTGCGTCATCACGCAAGCGGTGTGCCCCAGATGCTCTCCGATGCCTTAGGGCCGTCGGTCATTAATGCCGGGGACGGCTGTCGGGCCCATCCCACCCAGGCCCTTTTGGACATCTTCACGATGAGAGAACGCTTCGGAGGCATCTCAGGGCTTAAAGTGGGGATTGTGGGCGATATCCTGCATTCGCGGGTTGCCCGTTCCGATATTTGGGGCTTGACGAAGCTGGGCGCCCACGTTACGGTCTGCGGCCCCTCGACACTGATCCCCGTGGGCATTGAGGAGGCCGGTGTGACCGTCACATACAATCTTCAGGATGTCCTTAAAAACAGCGATGTCATTATCATTCTGCGCCTGCAGAAGGAACGCCAGGAAGAGAAGTTCCTGCCTTCCATCCGAGAGTATGCCCGGATGTTTGGGCTCAATCAGGAAAAGCTTAAGACCGCCCAGAAAGACATCTTGATCATGCATCCTGGGCCGACAAATCGCGGGGTGGAGATCTCCGCCGAGGTGGCGGACGGGCCGCATTCCCTGATTTTGGAGCAGGTGACCAATGGGGTTGCCGTGCGCATGGCGGTTTTGTATCTGGTTGCGGGAACGAGATAAGAAAAACCGTAAGAACTCATGGTAAATTCCAATACACAAATACCAAATCACAAACAATACCGAAATTCCAATACCAAAACTCTTTTGACCAAAATTTCAGACACAAGTGATGGTTCCAAAGTTGTTTCGATCATCGAGTATTGGATATTGTGTATTGTTTGTGGTTTGGGGATTGGAACTTGTGATTTCGAATCCTAAGAAATAATCCTCAACATGTCTCTCCTCATTAAAAATGCCGTCATCGTGAACCCTGATCAGATTTCAGCTCAGCCCCAGGAGATCTTGATCGAAAGAGGCACCATTGCCAAGATCGCCCCTTCCATCACCGAGAAGCCTTCCCAAATCATGGATGCCGGCGGCAAGTATGTCCTGCCCGGATTGATCGATTTCCATGTTCATCTCCGGGTGCCGGGACGGGAAGACAAGGAAACCATGGAAACCGGCTCGGTCGCCGCGGTCAAGGGAGGATTCACCACGATTTTTTGTATGCCTAATACCGATCCGGTGATTGATAACGGTATGATCGTGGAGGCCATCATCAAAGAGGCGAGGAGAGTCGGCCTTGTTAATGTTTTTCCGGTGGGCGCCATCACCAAAGGACAAAAAGGCCAGGACCTAACCGATATGTTCGAGCTCAAAGAAGCCGGCTGCCGGGCTTTATCCGATGATGGAAAGGCGGTGGCCAATTCTCAGCTGATGCGCCATGCCCTGGAGTACGCGAAGATGGCTGGGCTTCTTTTAATTGAGCATTGCGAGGATGCGAGTTTGACTCATCGCGGCGTCATGAACGAGGGCCTCAATTCCACGCTTCTGGGCTTAAAGGGGATTCCAGCGGCTGCGGAAACCATCATTGTGGCCCGGGACATCGAATTGGCCCATTACCTGAAGACAAAAATTCATCTGGCGCACATGAGTTTGAAAAGATCCGTGGAGCTCATCCGTTGGGCCAAGGCGCAGGGCATAGAGGTGACCGCGGAGGTGACACCGCACCATTTCACCCTGACGGACGATATGGTAAAATCCTTTGACACAAGAACCAAGGTCAATCCGCCGCTACGCACTACCGAGGATGTCGAGGCCCTCAAAGAGGCCCTGCGGGATGGGAAGATCGATTGCATTGCGACGGATCATGCGCCGCACACGCAGGAAGAAAAAGAATTTGAATATGATCAGGCGCCCTTTGGGATGATCGGCCTGGAGACGGCCTTGGGCTTAGGCGTCACCGAGCTTGTTGAGAAGAAATACCTGACTTGGCCGCAGCTCGTCGATAAGATGTCAAGCCAACCTGCGCGGATCGCGGGTCTTGCCTATAAAGGAGAAATTAAGGAGGGTAAAGACGCTGACATCGTTATTATCGATCCCCAGCGGGAATGGGTGGTGCGCAAGGAAGAGTTTGCTTCGAAGTCCAAGAATTCGCCTTTTGTGGGCTGGAAGCTGAAGGGCCTTGTGAAGATGACGATTTGTGGAGGGAAGATCGTTTATGAGGCAAGATAAAATACACAATCTACAAACCACAAATCACAACCAATATTCAATACCAAAATTCCAATGACAAAAACATTTGTATTGGTCATGTAACTACTCAGGTACCCATATCCGTCGAGAACCAGATTGCAGGTGATCTTAATGGAAATTGACTCTCGACGAGAGCTTATTTGAG